>Ga0114975_10000169_pt1 | contig 48411 bp, 49 predicted proteins | sample S_130626_EF_Meta_FD_87031 | JGI IMG/M metagenome (GOLD analysis project Ga0114975, IMG submission 87031) | Freshwater microbial communities from Lake Simoncouche, Canada to study carbon cycling - S_130626_EF_MetaG | ecosystem: Environmental > Aquatic > Freshwater > Lake | place: Lake...
TAATTCTCAGCAGTCCAGCTAATTGCCCTTTTCTTGCCAAGAGATATCATTTTATCTCGTAACTCGCCATTGTCGATCAGAGTACTGATCTGCATTGCAAGCTCACTTGCGCTAGTAGGATCAAAAAACAGGGCGGCGTCACCCAATTGCTCTTCAGAGCCTAGGATCTTAGACGCAATAACAGGGCATCCAATTGCAAATGCCTCAAGGGGAGGTAAATTCTCAGGGCCACAAAAAGAGGTGTAGACCAGTGCAATAGCATTTCTATAAAGAGCGACTAACCTATCTCTACTAACAAACCCCAAGAATTTAATATGGTCCTTAATACCTAAATTACCTGCAACTTGCTCGATATATTTCTTATTTCCTTTATCTGATCCTACGAGAACTAAATCAATTTTTAATCCATTTTTACGACATATCAAGAGAGCTTTTAGTAAATTTATGTGGTTTTTATGTGGCCAAAACTGGGCTGGATATAATATATAACTTTCAGACTCTTCTGCGTGAAGTAATTTTCGATTGCAATCATCGTAAGAATTTAATGCAAACCTAGGTGTTGGATGAGGCAAAATTAAAATCTTACTTTCATCAATTTGATAGTATTTTATTAACTCATCCTTCCCAACGTTCGTACCTACGACAATAGCGCTTGCTCGCTGTAAAAAAACTTTATGGTTTAATTCGCGTCTATCCCATATACCGTTTTTTGAAAACTCAGGGAACCATGGACTCGCTCGGTGTTGCAAATCCCACACAACAGTCAAATATGGAATATCCGTTCTATGATTGCCTGCTGCTAAAAACCAGATAAACTCAACGCCTGCTGATTTAGCTGCCTGATCTATTGCGCTAGATCGGCCCCAGTGAGCTCTAAAAATCGATGACTCTGATTCGAGCATAGTAGATAAGCGCCCTAAAAACTGATTGGTCTTAACCTTAATTATCTCAATTTTACGCGGTAATAAACTTAACAGTGATTCGTCAAAATATTTCTCGGGGACTAATATGCAAAATTGATGGGCTTGCTGAGAAATTTTTTCTAGCAACACCTCAAATAAATCTGATTCAAAGGTATACCCACCTCCCGATGTTGGCTCATAACAAGACAGATAAATACCTATTTTCATTAATCAGTAACCACCTCAATGAGATTTGCTATAGGCAGATTTAACAACATCACTTATATACCGAATTGACTCCGAGGAAAGGCTATTTGATGAAGGTAGGTATAGCCCAGATTCCCATATATTGTCAGCTACAGGGCATGCAACCCTCCTAAAACCCTCTTGTTCTTGTAAAAAGGGTTGCTGATTCATAGGGCAAAAAAATGTTCTTGTATCAATGCCATTTAGTTGTAGATCTTTCATTAAATCATTTCGCGTCATTCCGAATTCAGGCTTAACAACAATTGCGTACATCCAATAAACATTTCGACACCCTTCCTGTTCCACTGGAAGCTGAATCCCGGGAATTGATTTCAAGGTGTTTTGATATTCGCGAGCAACGGATCGCTTAAGACTTAGAATCTGATCAATTTTATTAAGTTGCGCTAGACCAAATGCAGCCTGGTATCCGGTCATGCGAAAGTTATTGCCTGCAATTTTATGAAAAAAACGTGGCGTTTGAAACGCTAAATTTCTTAAAAGACGTAATTTATCGGCTAATTCAGCATTATTCGTAACCACCATCCCACCCTCACCGGTAGTGATGATTTTGTTTGCATAAAAACTAAAGCACCCCATGTCACCAAAACTTCCGGTCATCCTTCCATTAATAGTGGCTCCATGAGACTCAGCACAATCCTCAATAACTGCTAAGCCATATTTTTGAGCTACCGCCATAATTTTATTCATATCGCATGGATGGCCAAAAAGATGAACCGGAATGATCGCTTTAGTATTTGGGGTTATCAAACCCTCCAAAAGGTCAGCATTCATATTCCAAGTAATTGACTCGGAGTCTACTGGTACGGCTACTGCATTATTGTGGTACGCCGCTAGAGCAGTAGCAATATTGGTGGATGCGCTAACTAAAATCTCATCGCCACGCCCGATTCCTAAGGCTTGAACCGCGAGATGAAGTGCGGTGGTCCCGCTCGTAACTGCGACTCCATAATCACACCCACAATAATGAGCAAATTTTTCTTCAAATTCAGGAATTGCACTCCCAAAGGAACCGGATATTTCTCCACGATGAAGCGCAGCCACAACCGCAGCAATCTCTTCTTCGCCAAACTCTGGCTCATGAACTGGTATTTTAATTTGTTTCGACATTGATTTTATCTAATTGATCGCCCAAGAAAGGGCCTTGCTTAACGCTGATACACTGCATGTCCTCTAACACCCTAACGGCATGAGAACCGCCGACTAAATTAATTGCATCACCTGACCCTAGTATGACCTCTCTAAGCTTGACCCCTTCTGGACTGTAAAAATCTACAGCCACGACTCCACGCTGAACTACAAACATTTGCTGCAAGTCACGTATTTCACGTCGAACCGTGTGGTGATAATGTGCAGGCTCAATGAAACCTTTCTTGTGCGCAAGTAAACCGAATTGAAATGATGACTCTGCAGGCGAAAAGAACTTAGTAACCTCAACAGAAGTATCTGCCCAAATCACTTCCGCATAGATCAGCCCATCAAATTCAATTACCTCATAAGCCATCTAAAACCCCCTGATTTTGCTGCCCAAAATAACAAGCTAAACTTTGATTTTATCTCCATTTAACCCCTTTGGTGGATACCCTATTTCACATATAACTCTAGCTGGATTTCCGGCCACGACCACCCTATCTGGGACATCTTTTGTAACCACACTGCCCATACCTACTACAGAGCCTTCTCCAATTGATACCCCTTTTAATATGATGCTACGTGCCCCTATCCAAACACCCGTGCCTATCTTTACAGGGCTCTTTTTTGCCCTTTCCCAGTTGTGGTTTTTACCATTAATCCAATTTACGACATCGTCTTTTCTTAATTCAGGGTAAATACTATGATTATCGGAATCGACTATCGTGCATCCATAACTAATCATCACATCCGAATCAATGGTAATTAATAGAGCACAATCAATTACCGTGCCACCGCCAATAGATACTCTGTCTCCAATTTTCAGAACGCTTTCATCTCTTTCGGCCACCAGGTGCCCCTGAATCAAGCAATTATCCCCAATCAAAATCTTTGCTAATTTAGCGCGGCTTTCAACATTTCCACTTAGAATCGTACCGGTGCCACAAGAGTCTAATGATCGCAAATTTCGATGATGTTGAAACTTAGCCCTTAGGTGCCTATAAAAACTAATCACTCTGTACCACTCCCCACTTGTCTCGCTGGGTTACCAACCATAATTGCATATGGCGGCACATTGTGAACGACTACAGCAGTAGCTCCAATGACTGCCCCTTTACCAATCTCAACACCCTTCATAATCGAAGCATTAAAACCAATCCAAACATCATCATTGATTTTTATAGGGGCAGAACGAACATCCTCTTTTTTCAGATGCCTTCCGTGATCCATCAATTCCCTAAATCTTTGGTGCCGATCCGATGCCGATAAACTATGCGAATTATTATCAAAAATACTAACTCCATGGGAAATGAAAACCCTATTCCCGATAAAAATAGAATTCTGAGACCAAATTTTTGAATTTGGGCCCAAGTAACACCAATCGCCAATTTGAATAAAACCTCCCCCAACCCCAGTTAACAACTCCCCCATGCAAAGCGTATGCTCGCCAACAGTAATAGACTCTTGTCCATTTTGACTAACAATGGAGGAGCTCAAAGAAAATTGAGTCTGCGCACCTGAATAACACTTACTTTTCATATTGAGTGCGTGAAAATGAGATTTCACTGCATTAAAGAAAACAACGAATAACTTATAGACCCTTAGTGTGAACATAAAAACCAATAGCCCACAGAAATTTTGTCTTCCCAGCTAGATCTAATAGGAATAACAGATTTAAAGTTTTTGGAAAACCTCTCAACCCACCAATCAGAATTGCAGTTATGAAAGCTTTGATAGGTCTTCAGCCATCCCTCATTTAACTCGGACCTAGATGTTGGCATCATGTGAAATGAGGCTACTTTTGTTACACGAGCCATCTCTGCCATTGCAAGCTCAATTCCACCCTCAGTAAAGTGTTCTAAAGAACCAATAGAGTAGGAGTAATCAAACTGGAAATTTTGATATGGAAGCTTTGTAGCATCACATACGGTTAAAACATTTAGATCAAGCCCTCTCTCCAACGCCTTATCAATCAACATATCCGAAATATCGCAACCGCTAATTGAAATTTCATTGCTAAAGTTCTTTTGCAACAGCGCCATTACCTTACCTGTGCCGCAAGCTATGTCCAATACCGATCCACGACAACCATTCATTAAAAACTGTATTTCAAGCCAAGCGTTGTCCTCGCCCCATGTTTCTAAAACTTCGGCCATTTCAGCGTCCCAATAAACATCTAAGTCCTGTGCGTGCCCATCTGAGGACATCTTTCTAGAGTACGATGCTTGCTTTATATTTTGCAAAGTACGCCAAAAAATTGGCGGGCATAAATCTTTTATTAAACGTTTCATTTGAAAATCCAGTTAAGCAATTTTTTAAAGGGGTTTTTTTTCATAAGCCTCAAAGTCCTAACAACCTCCCGACAGGCCAATTCATCGATAACAATCTTTTCGGGCAAGATTAAATTATCCATTTTCGACGGGAAACAGGCGAAGTCTTTTTGCAGCTGACTATGGCCATCACCATGAGTTCCTGAAGAGTCTACCCCTATATTCTGCACTAAGGAGCTACGGGGATAAAGCACTAAGCCATCTTTCATAAAAACATTAAAGTACCAACAAATACCCCAAGAGCTAATTTTCCCAGCCTTTTGTTGCCTTGCCATGCCTATATAATCATAGGAACCCTGAAGATTGAATTTATTAGATAAATTAGCATCTTTTTTGAGCTCATCAAAACCGTCCAAATTAAAATTAAATGAATTCCAGGCTCTTTTCCATGTTGCCCAACCCCAGCAGGATGTCATTGGCAAGAAGAATGTTTCAGCTGCCGCAGCATAGTTACCTGGGTACATATAGCCAGAAATTTGATAGACCCTCGATTCACTCTCATACTTTTCAAGCGCGCTATTCATAAAAGAAAGGAGTCCAGGTCTAATTAAGAGATCGTCCTCAAGGACAATAACTGTTCCATACTTATTAACAATCGAAGTCACTCCGTCTGCAATCGATCTTGCAAGGCCATAATTTCGATCTCTTAGAATAATTTTGATCGATCTAAATCCAGTCAAATAGCTTAAATACTCTCGTACTTCAGTTACGCCAACAGAGTTTTCCTTTTTTTTGGGGGCATCAGAAAATATAAACAGATCAGTCCTTGTGGCTAAGTCATCACTTAATAAAGACTCAATCGTCCTTCGCAAATGTTGTGGCCGATCGTATGCAAATAATGCAACTGGAGAATAATTCACTGCCTCATCCGAATTCATTGGCTAATTTTTTGAAAGACACCTACCCATCCATCCTTGCGCCCTATGAGGCCAAATGAAAGCCTCCATAACAAAGCGCTAGCTATCTCAATTAAAAAATAAACTCTCCCTGCGTTGGATGGAATAAATCTCCCCCTGTAATTAGAAAATCTCAAGTAGGAGGATCTAAACCAAACATCCAGGAGTCGAATTTTTTCAGATGAGTAGTACTGAACTTGTGAAGCTTCTGAGCTAAACACCATCATTAATCCAACTGGAGAATAGGGTTTTATATGATCGAAATCATCATAAAATCTAGGATTCATTAGAGGCGTTGCGATAATTAAAACTCCACCTGTTCGCAACCTTTTTAAATAACTCTCTAAAAAGTCTTTAAGCCCATTTGGTTCAAAATGCTCAATTACATGGGACATTAATATCAGATCAAATTCTTTCTTATCCTTAAGAAAATCATCAACAGTTACGCAATTCAAACCAGATAATTTATTTCTATTGACGATAACTTCATTTTTCTCGACACCTAAAACGTTGTAGCCAAGATTAGTGAGACTCTTTAAATATCTACCTTCTCCACAACCGACATCAAGCAATTCAGAGCTAGTTGATGGACAATGCTTCTTGACATACCAAACAATCTTATTATGTTCTGAGGAAATCTTTAATAAACTTCTTATAGTCTTAATGGTGAAATATAACATTAATTTAATGACCACTCTTCTAAATTTATAACTTCATCAACTAAATCGATAATATGTTTATCGTGCGTAATAAAAATTAAAATCTTATTTATATACTATTAGATTGGGGCTGAAACAATCCGATCAAGCTGTTACCCGATAAAATAAAGCTTTCATGGTCTTAAATTAAAGATTATCCACAATCGTTTTTTCGACTCGAGTAAAAAGCATAACCCCCAATAAAGCAACCAATAATGTTACTGAGATAGACTTAATATATACGTCGAACTGAACTGTAGGTGAGCCATTCAGAAGAGCCCAACGTAAGCCCTCTAAAGGGGCTACCAAGGGATTATAGCTGTAGATTGAAAGCCATTTCTCTGGCACTATTGCAAAAGAACTATAAACAACTGGACTTGCAAACATTCCAAGCTGAAGCAAAATGGGCATTGCATGACGTAAGTCACGATATCTGGCATCTACAGCCGCCATTAACAATGCCAAGCTAAATGAAAGCAACCCTATCCACATCATGAATAACGGCACGAAAAGCATATTAACTGTAAATGATAGATTACTATATTTGATAAGTAAAAGTAAAGGAATCATTGATATCAACAAGTCAAATAGTGCAGCCAAAACTATTGAGAAAGGCAAAATCAGTCTAGGAAAATACACTTTGCTAATTAGTTGGGCATTTGCAGCTAAACTAATACCACCCTCTAAAACAACTCGGCTAAAAAATTGCCAAAAAATCATTCCTAAGTACACTACAGGCAGATAAGGCATAGAGCCTGAAACATTGACTGGAGCCAGGCGAAAAAAGAGAAAGAAAATAAAGGCAAAAGATATTGGCACCATTATTGCCCATAAAAATCCAAGTGCAGCCTGCTTGTATCTGACACGTATACTTCTGTATGCCATAAGTAAAGCAAGGTTTCGATACTGCCAAATTTCTCGTATTCCGGGCATCCAACTGGTACGATTATCAATAACTACTATTTCACTATTAATCATTCTTAAGATATTTCTTGGTGGCAATGAGTTAAGATTGTTTTCATATCTACTAAGCCCATTCGTCGATATATATCCTGCTCAGATGACTCTATTGTAATCATTGGAAGCCCCACATTTGTATCAAGTAAATCATCAATAATTGAGAAGTCTGAATTTCCCAAAGTAAATGAAAGCGCAAAGTCCCCCGGCCGTAGAGTTAATTCCTGAATTTCAAAATAAATAGAACCAACTTCGCCAGCCAATAATGGCGAATTAGTAACGGATTCTTTTAAATTTGTCACTATCACGCCTGAAGTCATATCGGTCAAAGTTAAGCTACAAGATAGAGAGTCAATTTTTTGAATAGTTTTATAGTTGATTCGCAGCTGAAGACGATCCCCAGTTGAGAATGTCCAAGGACTAATAGGTTTAGGGCTTTCCAGCTGGAAATTAGTAGTGAGCACTCGACCAGATGCCCTATTCTTTCGATTTGATATCGCTAATTTTGAGAGATTAAAGTCAGTTTTTTGCGCTGAGGAATATTTTGAAAGAACTGTGTTAACAGTTCCATCAAGCGTTAAGCATCCATTTTCAAGCAATACTGCTCTCGTACACAAATGGCGAATGGCTTGCATATTGTGACTAACAAATAATATTGTACGCCCCTCCTTTCGCATGCTCTCATCCATGCGTGATAGGCATTTTTTTTGGAAACCAACATCGCCAACAGCCAAAACTTCGTCTACTATTAAAATATCAGGGTCCAAATGAGCTGCTACAGCAAATGCTAAACGAACGTACATTCCAGAGGAATAACGTTTCACGGGCGTATCTATAAACTGTTCCAGTGATGCAAAATCAATAATACTGTCCAACCTTGCGTTAATTTCTGCTCGCTGCAATCCTAAAATGGCACCGTTTAAATATATATTTTCACGCCCCGATAGTTCTGGGTGGAATCCAGTACCAACCTCAAGAATAGCTCCCAATCGCCCTCTAATTCTTGCAGTGCCCGAAGTTGGCGCTGTAATACGAGATAGAATTTTTAGTAAGGTGCTTTTTCCAGCCCCATTAGAGCCAACAATTCCTATTGCCTCACCCTCTCGAATAGAAAAAGATATGTCTTTAAGAGCCCAAAAATCATTATCTACTGAATTACTTTTAGTAATTATTGATTTTATGCCTGTAGCGCCCAAAGAATATCGCTTGCTAATACCGTCTACATCAATAACATTCATGATTTTTTTCAAATTTTTCTGAAGACAAAGGTAATCGCGAAAAGTCTAATAGGGCTTTTTTTAACAAGTTATCTCTATCATCATCGGTACCGAATAGCCCAAAAAGAAGGCTTTTAATTTCTTTTTTAAGTGCCTGCTCCTCAATATTTATATCAACTGCTCTATTCAATTCAAGTTGAGCTAGATTACCTAAATTTAAGCCAATTGCATTAGTTATATTTTGACATGCATGAGAGGGTAATCGCACATTTAGGAATTCCTTGAATACTAAAACACTAGATAATTTACGCTTAATACCCCGCTTTACCTTATGAATAAACTCTAGTAAATATGACTCCGTATGAACTTCAGTAGAACTTTTAAAAGTTGCAGCACCAAATTCTAAGGACAGCCAACGATACATATTTCGAATCCTGTTGGCATTCCAACCATCCTCCAATGCTCTATCAATACAAGCTTCATACTCAGCTACATTATGAGCAACGTATCTTGGTTCTGGGGGATACAGAAGCAAGTCAGCAGCCCATTCAACAACCGGCAACCCTAGTAAGGTTAAATCTTTTCCAGAACTTGACCAGGCATTGAGTACAACACTTACGTTCTTTGCAACATCATACAATGATAGCTTCTGTTCCGGCCAGTTAATACGGCAATTTGGAGGAGCAGATTCAAAAATAGATTTAAGCTTGCCTAAATTCTCTGCATAAATAGAATCTCGTTGATTTGGAAATTCGCGTGGGTGCACCCTAATGATAAGAAATAAACCTGGTCTTCTACGCATAATCTCAAACAATAGCTCAATCCATTCTAATTGCGATGGAAAAACAGATTTATGCATAGGAAACAATCCTGCCTGCTCCGCTGCAAACCACTCATCATAACTACTCATGGTTGCTAGCAATATTTTTTGCTCGTCATTTGCTCCAAAATATTTTCGAGCATCAAAATTTCCTGATCTGGTTGACGTTGAATAAACAAGAGCACTTTTTGATTCAAAGAGATACAACATATGTTTCGTTACAAGTCTCATATACTCCGGCTTAGCTGGTTGCTCTCGACGTTCCTCCCAAAGTTCAATGAGTCCAGCATACCATTGGGATATTCCCCCGCGGGCGAGTATTGTGCGATAGTCACGACTACCCATACAGCTGGAAGCCTCAATAAAATAATCTTTTATTCCACGATTGCGAGCAACCTCCAAACAAGTACTAGTAATTGAATAAGTTGAACTGTAAGTCATAACAACATCTGGTTGATATCTATCAAATAAAATATTAGCCGATCTTGCCGCAAGCAATGTGTTGCATAACTGATCGCGATAATCAAGCCATTCTTCTTTAGACAGATTTAATGAGCTCTTTTTTTTCAGCGCTAAAAAGGGATAGAGGGAGCGCCTACCAACAGGGATCTCATCTTCTTTGAGCGCAAGGGCTGAGTCATTATCCAAAGAGTCTACTAAGCCTTTGGCTTCCGCTTGTTCCTCGTAACTTAACATAGCAGCTAAATTTACTGAGTACAACTGAGTATTGTTGTTAATTACTTCAGCATACATTGAACAATCCTTACATACCGCATGTCGTTGTTCGTTGCTTGAATTTGATTGGAGACCATGTGCAGCCATAACAACACAGTGCCGATAAAAGAGGCCACCACAAGTTGCCATAATTACATCATGCCCCTCACGAGCCAAACCTTTTGCAAGCCTGGCCTCAAGGATTGAAAATTCTAAAATTCCAGAAAAAGGAGAGAAAAATAGTATTCGCATGAGAGAGAAGCCTTATTATGAAGCACCAAGTAAACATCAATGCATCAAAAAAATATTGCAAACTATCTCAAAACTTAAATAATTTTATGTAGAGATAGCATTAGATAGTAAAAACTATTTTAGTATTACTAAATGAGACTTTATAAGATGATTATTTTATAGCAATCAATTAAAAAATATGTGACTCTACAATACATTTCACACATCATAGTATTTGTAAATTTGAAAATAGCAGTGTTTATTTCTTGTTTATATTTCCATCAGATAAATTAAAACAAGAGTTGATTTATTTTAAATGACTTAATTTTGAGAATTTAAATAAGTTTTAAAGTGTATTGGCATAGTGTATTAACATTATAAAATGGATTTTCAGAGCTCGATATAGAGTTATCATTCATAAGACTAATATTCTTTCCGAATAATACTGATAATTCTGATTCAAAATCAACTATTATATTAACCAGTTCTAAAGAGTCAATGTCACTATTTTCTGCTAGCAATAGATAAGACTCATTTAACGGGACCCTCTCGAAATCCTGATCTTTATTATTTTTTATACATTCATAAAGGATTTCTTTAATTTTTAATTCATTACTCATATTAGCCACTCTCTATATAAACAATTTTTTTGCACAGTAATAGGGGTTTATCATAATTTTATTAGACATATATTTAGACACACTACCCATCCTTGACCACATTATATTTGACGAACCGATCTTATCATAGTTAAAAAATCCCTCATTATTTAGATCAAAAAAAGATTGGCCCCAATCGTTGATATATAAATCCTTGCCTGCTTGATTTCTTTTTCTTCCGAAATACAGGAAATCTTCACTAAGTTTTTGATCATAAAGATCATAAGCAGTTACTCCTAGTTTGACAAACTCACGATAAGGCACTTCTAATTTCTGCTCTGAATAATGAAGGAAAGTTGCCCCACCAACAAATCCTATGCCTAAAGCAATATTTAATGCATCCATTTCTATCAATTTTGAAAAAGATGATTTTTCACCAAATGAAGTTGCATCAACTTCCCTCGTAAGATAGTGAGATAGTTTTCCAAATGCTGTGATGGAGTGAATTGGATGGATGCTTCTCAAGGCGCCTTGTTGTAAGCGAAAACATTCAGTTAACAATCCAGTTTTACCTATAGTTCGCTTGGCGAACCAAGGGTCGGTTGTATTGTTATGATATGAGAAAGATGGCATAACTAAAGTTCCATCTGGCCCTAGCCAATCAATAATAATTGATAACAAATCACTAACCCTAAAATCAATTCGACCAAGATGGAATAAGCTACTGTGTAAAAAAATTACAGGCTCAGATCCAATGTCGATTTTATTTAACTTATTTCCTATTTCAATTAAATTTATTTTTTGCACGATAACCTTTTCGAATGTGAAAAAATAATGTCATAGTAAGAATTTCATTTAAATTTTATATAATTGTGAGATTAGGGTTTTCTCATTTTTTTTTGACGTACGGTATAAAGCGCTTCTTCACTAATGATTACTTTTGTTGGAACCTTATATGGAGCTAGCTTTTCTCTACAGTAGTTTTTAATCCTTGCCTTTAGGCTACTTAAATCTTCAGGTGCGTGGAGCGTAACTCGTGCCGCAACTATTTGCCCCAGAATAGGATTAACCTCTGAATATACAGTGACATCTTCAATATTTTCAAGCTCAAGAATTGCACTTTCTATTTCCGCAGGATAAACTTTTTGACCCCCGACATTAATTAAGTCTGTATCTCTTCCGAGAATGCGAAAGTACTCCCCATCCACTTCCACTTGATCATGAGTATTAAACCATCCCTGTTCATCAAAGTCTGACGGGGCATTTAAATAACCAATCATTGCATAAGAGGATTTAACCCAAAGAATATTATTTCTGACCTGAACTTGAAAACCCTCACCACCAACCTTAACCCAGGTTGAGCCATCATTTCGTGATTGAGAATGCAAAACACCTACCTCAGATAATCCATAAGTTTGAAGGAATGAAACTTGTGGAAATATTTTTCGTGCTCGGTCAAGAGTAGGCTGAGGCATTATCTCGGTTCCGTAACTAATCCTCGTTAGGGAAGAAAGATTATATTTTTCATATATCTTAGATGCAATTAATAGATTTAGAAATGATGGTGTTACTGGTAAAAGTTCAACTTTATATTTTTCTATTGCTTCGCATATTTTAGAAGGGGACCTATCCGAAACCGTGACCACCATACCCAATCCTGAGGTAATGGCTAGCAAAGTATTAATGCCGCCAAAGTGATCGATCATCAAAAATGGAATTGCAATAGTTGGAGGTCGTTGCCTTCTAAATTTCTCCACTAAACATGTAAAGTCATGCAATATGCCCTTAGGCTTTCCAGTTGATCCAGAGGAAAATAGAATCAAACCAGATTTTTCTTTTTGTGTAAATATTTTAATCAATGAGCTTTCGCCCTGAACTTCTCTCTTATTAATAGTGATTTCATTGCTATTGAGATTAAAATTTATATGCCATTTACATCCAGAAATTTTAAGAGCTACAGCTTCATCCACAACAGAATTCTTAGTCAATGGTATAACGATAGTGTCACACAAGGTTAGCGCCAAGATGGCACAAAATACTTCCGGCGAATAGTCGCCAACAATGACTACTGTATTGCCTTTCTGAATGCCAGCAAGTAAAAATTCACTCACATATTTATTGACTTTTTCCGTCACCTGACAATAAGTTACTCGTCTGCCTTCGTGAATAAAAGCAAGTTTTTCAGGGGCCTTTTTAAATCGATCTAGTAGCCATTGCATGTGATTAAACTACTCCGCCTAACAATTCCTGAAGAACAACTTTAATCAAATGGTAGGAGCTTATGTTTCCAGCTTCTTCATCGGGAATAATTACCTTGAATTCATCCTCAAGTGCCAGAATTAAATTCATGTGTCCTAGAGAATCCCATGTCTTGATGTTATCCATAGTTGATTCCTCATTAATTAGCGAAGGGTCAACCTTTAGCACGAGGGCCATTACTTGTTTTAGCCTAATCTCATTCAGCATAGTGGGTTACGATCCATAAAGTTTGTGGCGGTAGAAAATTCAGTAAAGGAGTACTATATATTTTTGTATTACCCAATTGAGATGTCATTAAAAAACCTAAACGGTCGTAAAAATCACTTACAAGTGAATTTTTTGATGACTCTATATAAGTTGCATTAATCTGTGTGCAACCTTGAGTAATGGAATTAGCGATGATTTTTTGCCAAATCACCATTTCAACTCCGCGGCCAATAACTCGGCAACTCATATAAAAATTTTCTACTATGGCAATATTAGCCTCGTACCTTATAACCACAACTCCAGTTAATCCTGAATTGCCAAATTTGTCCGAAACGGCTAAAGAATATGCATCATACTCATCACTTTCCATCATAGACAGAATTTGTGATTCACCATAGCGAATAGTAGTCAAATTAAATTGGTTTGACTTCTTAGAAAGCTCGCTGATACGAGGAATGTTGCAACGTGAATTGACACTTAATTCAACCTCTATTCCCAAAGATTCTAAATATTCTTCCTGAGAATTAAATGCTGCCTTTAGCTGCTCAACCTCGGATCTTTGACGATATTGATCCGTTTTAGATCTACTTTCGCTGGAAATATCGTTAATTAAAAAGAGATTCTTTATTTCAGAGAATAATTTTGGATAATCTGAAATATTTTTTGGAACTTGCATTACCTTTACCATTGGAAGCTGCTGTTGTACAGCCTCGCATTCAAAAGATGAGTCATCTAAGAAAATCATACTGTCCAGACCAATGTTCAGCTCTAGAGCAAGAGACTGAATATTTGATGGCTTATCATCCCAGTTAATCTTCTTAGACAAGATATTTTTATTCTTTAAAACCATATATGAGTGCTTAGCAAAAACTTCATCTACATCAACAATATTGTTCTTTGAGCATAGGCAAATTAGAATGCCATTACTTTCTAAATTTAAAATCTCATTTTGAATCTTCCAATAGATATTTCCAGGATAATCGTAAGGATCGAGCTTAATACCTGATAATAAATCTTCACCTATGATTCCTCCCCATAAAGTATTGTCGCAATCCAACACTAATACTTTATAAAAATATGTATTAAAACCACGTGTAGCAATATAAATTCTTCTCGCTATCTCGTTTAAATATGCCGACTTATATGGGGCTTTATTTCGGTAATAAAATCTTTCATCAAAAGAATTCTGGTGACCTAAATACTTTAGTACATCTTCCGTATTAATAATACTTACATTTGTAAATTGCTTAGCCTCCTCTAATAAAGCCTTATTTAATCGATTTAGGATTACCTCCGACTTATCTGCATTAGAAAATACTGGGATGACACTCATCCTGTGAAAGGTTCCCAAAAAAACAGACTTCATAAATTTGCATTTTTCAAGCGTAAGCCTATACCTAACCTTAATTTCATTTACCTTGTTGTCAATTAAACTTTCTGAAAGTGAGTCTAACTGCGTCTCAAACGAAGGTAAGATATTGTCGTAAAAAGGCAGAAAAATAGCATAGTCAACATTGTTTTTTATAAATAAGGTCGCGTCTCCAACTGGATCATCATAATTACCATTTATTACTGCAAGGCGAGTACTTGATAAAAACCCATACTTTTTTAAAAATAGCCCCAATTGTTCGACTACTACAGAAGATGAAATCCCGAAATTTATTTTATTTGGATATTCTTTTTTTTCAAGAATATCTACCACTCCAATTAAATCTGCCAGAGAGTTAACTTCAGAAAACAATGTCTCTATGCTTGTTCTCATGCTCATGACATTAAAATTCCACCATTTACTTGAATAGATTGACCAGTGATCTGCTCAGCCTCATTTGATACCAGAAAAGCTACTGTAGCTGCTACATCTTCTGGCGCTGTTAATTTTCGAACAGGCGTTTTACGGGCAACAATAAGTTGCATCTTTTCAGATATATTTCCAATAAGCCCTGCATCACACATGCCAGGTGAAACACAGTTAACGGTAATTCCCTTAGGGCCTAATTCTAATGCTAAATACTGAGAAAATTTAGCTAAGCTTGTTTTAGCAAGTGCATACGAAGTCCAATTTAAAGTAGGATGATCCTTAACCACTTGAGAAGTAATATTTATAATTCTTCCCCATTTTTGCTCAATCATTTTCGGTACGCAGACCTTAGACAGCATGAAAGCTCCCTTTAGTTGGACGTCCATTTGTCTTTGAATGTCATCCCACTCCAGTAAATCAAAATTCTTTGGGTCGATAGAAGAAGAGGCATTATTTACTATTACACTAACACCTCCAAATTTCGTAACTGACTCCCTATAAATCTTTTCTACACCCTCTTTGGTGGATATATCGGCACAAACTGAAATTGCCTTATAGCCTTTAGAACAAATATCAGCAACCACTGAATTTGCACGCTCTTCACGTTCACGGTATGCAATAATTACGCCATATCCATCTTGGGCCAAGCGATATGAAATTGCTTTTCCAATGCCACCGGATCCACCAGTAACAATTGCACCTTTTAATTCAGGATTAACTTTTGATTTTTCCTCCATCCGATTAATAGTTAAAACCTTAACTTTGCCTATACCGGTTAAAACAGTTTGCCCATTTTGATTGATTATGTTGGTTTCTAATTCTAATAAACGCTCTCGATCATATTTTTTTAAAACAGTACAAGAGATTATTAATTTATCGCCAAGTCTAACGGGCAACAAGAAATCAAAATTTTGAGAAACCCAAAGAGCACCAGTACCCGGTAATTTTGTGCCAATAACAGTAGAGATGTAGGATGCGCCGAGCATTCCATGAACCACAACATCTTTAAATGAGGTGGATTCAGCATACTTTGAATCTACGTGCAAAGGATTATCATCACCGGTCATTTCAACAAATTTTCGAACGTCATTGTCAGTAATTACCTTGTTGATAGAAGCATAATCACCCACCACAATCTCATCAAAATTTTTAAACATTTACGTGCCCTATTGACTTGGATAACTTCCATCGCCAAACTGAGGCTCCAAAATTAAAGCCAGCGCCTACTGCTCCTAGTACAACTAAATCTCCTTCTTTTATTAAACCTTTTTCAACAGCTTCACTCATTGCGATTGCTAAAGAAGCGGAACCAGTATTTCCGATTTCCTGAACATTGGTGTATGTTTTAGTCATATCAAAACCTAATTTCTGAATAAGGTATTCTATTAACCTCAAATTAGCCTGATGAAAAAGGAAAAAATTAATTGATTTCAACTCAACCTTTCCTTTCTCACAAGCTTTTCGAATTGTTAGTGGCAAATGAGTAATAGCCTGCTTCCAAGTAGCGATTCCGTTCATCTCCATTAGATCTGTCTTAGCATCAAAACTACGGCCTTTAATTGGAAAGCTCGAACCGCCACCCCTCATTCTAACCGCTTCATAATTAGAACTATCGGTATAAAAGGCTGATGCCTGAATACCTTCTCGTACATTGCAGCTACTTAGCACTGCTGCACCAGCTCCATCACTAAGATAGATTGCGGTATTAACGTCTGCTTCATCGATATAGCGCGATAAGAATTCCACACCAATTACTAGCGCATTTCGAACTGTTGAGTCAACTTTCATACGATCAGAAGCAACCGTTAAGCCAGTTAAGAAACCAGTGCAATTTGCTTGTAAATCAAAAATTTGAGCATTAGACGCACCAATCTCCTTCTGAACCTTTGCCGAAAGTGGCGGAAAAATATAGTCGGCAGAAAATGTACAGGCAATGACTAAACCTATATCTTCTGGAGAGATACCTGCCATTTCTATCGCTTTTTTTGAGGACTTAACTGCGTACTCCGAAGCGGACTCATCTCTGTGAGATATTAAGCGTCTCTTAATACCGGTCTTTTCAATGATCCATTCAGGAGATACATTGAGGTTGACGCATAAAGAAGCATTATCCACTGCATGCTCAGGCAAATGATGTCCAACCCCGGTGATAGTCACCCCATACGATAATTTACTCAATTTAATTTTCTTTTTCCAGCTTCACCTAATTGTAAAAATTGGAGGAGGGCCTTATTTTTACTTCTCACTTCAATCCCACTGGCTGAGTTGCCGTGACCAGGATAAATTGTTATGTCTTCTGTCAGCTCCTCCCAAAGGCCAAGGATTGATGATCTTAATTGATTTTCATTTTCACCGGGTAACTTTGACAACCCAACACCCTTTGCGTAAATAGTATCTCCCGTAAACCACGATGACTCCAGCTGAATAATGCAAGATCCTGGGGTGTGTCCAGGAGTGGCTCGAAATTTTAATTTGAATTCACTAATTTCAATTTCACTTCCACTTTTGATAAAGGTTACCTGATTTGGCAAAATTATCTTTGAAGGGATTTTAAAAGCCGCCAATAAAAAATTTGAGGCTTTTAACAACTTCTCATCCTTCTCTGGAACATAGACATTAATTCCATATTTTTGTTGAAAAAAACTAGCGCTGCCGGCATGGTCAAAATGTCCATGAGTACAGACAACGGCCAAAGGGTGTTGATTATTTACTGTGAGAGCTGCATCAATTTCCTCTCCACTCAAGCCCGGATCAATCAAGACACCTTTTCGCGCATTTCCAAATTCACAAAAATAAGTATTCGAGGGGAATACTCCACTGGTAATTCGCCAAATTTTACCTTGATTCCAATACCCAACTATATTAAACATTATTAATTAACTCCATTTAAATAAATAGTTTGAGCAGTAATGCAAGAACTTTCTTTGGAGACAAAAAAATCTATAACATTTATTATGTCTTTTACATTGGCGAAACGTTTTATTGGCAATTCCGAAATTACGCTATTTATTTTTTTTCTTGGTAGTTGATTTAACATATCGGTTTCTAAGGCACTAATTGCAAGATTGTTACAAGTAATATTTAACGGAGAAAGCTCTTTTGCCATGATGTTTGTTAAAGTTATTAAACCAGATTTAGTTGCAGCATAAATTGAGTCTCCAATGGGCTCTAAACTAACAGCCATAGAACTTATGCTTATGATTCTTCCAAATTTAGACTTTCGCATCATTTTTGAGGTTTCGCGCATAACTATGAAAGACCCAAGCAAATTTGTGTTTAACATCTTTTGAGCGTCAGTTATTGGCATAATCATTGCGTACTGAGAGGACAATATAGCTGCATTATTAATCAAAATATCTACCGATGGAGTAATTTTTTTTATTGAGTCAAAAAAAATAGTGACTGAGTCAGGCTGACTAATGTCAAGGGAAAAATGCGAATAATTTGGATGCTCAATACTTCCACGCCCCCTTGATAATCCGATGACCTTAGCATTCATTAATAAAAAATGTTCAGCAATACTCTTGCCAATCCCTCGGCTACTACCAGTAATAATTATGTACTTATTCGAATGCATTAATGAAAATAGCTAAAAAAAGGATTATTAATTATTAATAATTAATAATTAATAATTAAAGAAATATCGCACGATTGGTTCAATGGCACAATTTCTACTTAAACGTGTGACCGATAATATTTTAAACACATTAGTTTCTCACTATAAAAGCTGCGGTTTCTGGCACTGGTATACCCCTAGCTGACGGTTTGTAAGCAACCCCGACAAAATACTGCTCTAAGGTGAAGCCTGCCTTATTAAGATGGTCCAATACTTCATTGGCATTACGATACAAATAAATATGATCTGTATGTGCCGCATTAATGGCCGCAGTAATAAATGCACGAGCACCTATATTCATATTTTTCCTCAAACTAGATAAAAATTCAATTGGATCTTCTAGGTGCTCCAAAACTTCAACGCAAATTAACCAATCAGTCTTGTTTTGCAGTGGTTCACCTACGATGTCACGTAATTTGACAAGATAGCGGTCAGACATTCCAAATGCCCTGATGTGAAGATCAGTAAATTCCTTGGAATGAGGGCTAATATCAATTCCAATCCCTGAAATTTTTGGAAGACAGTGAAGTACTAGGTGGGAATAAATACCGGTACCAATACCTACCTCTAAAAATGAATTAGCCCCAATGTTCTTCATTTCACCAAGAAAAGCGACATTAAAAAATTGAATTTGTCTGTAGTGATGAGGCCATAAAAAATGAGATAAAAGCAATCCAGGCAAGTATTCGCTCATCATATGCTGCTGATTAAAATAAACTTCTTGAGAGGCCTCAGCATAACTTTTTAATTTGTATGAACCCTCACGCTCGAATTTGACCTGTAGGCGCATTGATTGAATCGCAAAAATTGAGTACCCGTTAATTGCACTCGACAGAGCGCTTTCATCAGCAAATAAACCACTTAGCACTCTCTCAAACTCAATCGCCCAATCATCTCCAAATAACTCATAGCAACGTTCAATTATCCCACCAGAAAAACGATACTTCCTCTGAAATATTTCAGAAGCCATTTTTAATGTTGAATAATTACTTAAAGCCATGATTTAAATTTATTTTATATTTTCAACTGCGGATTGTGCTCTGATAAATACAATTACAATTTGATCTCACCAAATATGAAAAATAACTTGCTTTACATCACTCATATACCCGATCTAATATTACGATCAAGCGGTAATATCTTACTGTAAACATTTTGGCAGATATGAATATTTTCTTTCAGCACGGCTTCAGACTGCTCGAGGTCAGACCTTACTTTAAAAGCGTTAAATTTTTGCTGTTAATTTTCTTTTATTGTATCATTTCGAAGGTGTCGACTTATCAATAGGGGAATTGCTTTGAAAACATCTGAACTTATCAGCATTTCATCTTGTCTAGAGCTTTATAGCAGATACAGAAAAAACTGGAGTCGACGTGGCCTGAATGATTTTGCCCATACCAAATATTGCGAATATGGTGAGGATGGTATCATTGAGAAAATTTTTTCAATGATTGGTGCTAACAGTAAATATTATGTTGAATTTGGTGCTTGGGATGGTCGTCATCTCTCGAACACACTGAATCTTCGAGAAAATTTTGGATGGTCTGGTTTACTTCTAGATGGAAAATTTGATGATCCAAAAATCAATCTTCACCAACATTACCTAACCGCTGAAAATATAGTTACTTTATTTCAAAAGTACTCCGTCCCTGAAAAATTTGATTTGCTTTCGATTGATATTGATGGTAACGACTTCTATATTTTAAAATCGATTTTAAGTTCTTACATCCCAAGAGTAATTGTTTGTGAAACAAACCAGCTTATTTCCCCAAAAATTGCCTGTACAGTAAAATACAATCCAGAGATTTATTTTGATGTCAATTCACGATATTTTGGAGCAAGCGCCAAGGCATTTGATGACCTCTGTAAGCAACACTCTTACATCATGGTTTGCCAGCATGATCAGAATGTATTTTTTTTACATAAAGATGACTTAGTGAAATTAGATATTGAAATCGATGGTATTGGCCTCGTCGATCAGCTATTCAAACCGCGTATTCCTCGTTGGTATCTACACCCAAATGGTAAAGAAATTGAATTTTCCAAAGAATATGTTGAACAACTTGCTTTCAATGGTTTATACCCCGAAGGACTTGAACCAATCATTCAAAAAACTATGAAAAATTTTGATTATGATGGTGATTGGGTATTCTTATAATTTTTATTTCTTTTAAATCTTTAATCTATTACAATTAATTTTTTTAAATTTTCATTATCATAATAATTTAATAAAGTTTTAGTATTACCCTGATTTTTAATCAAAATTTATCCAGCTTCAGCTTAATCTTTTTAAGATAACCTTAACTTAAAATAAAGTACTATCTAGCATTCTGTAATGGCCCTAAATTCATGTTTGTGCCTTTGCAAAATTGAGCGGTCAAAATTACTAAAGACTAGCAAAAATGTACCTTTAGTAACTTTTAATTTGATAATTGAAAATTTTATCCATTTACTTTTATTAACTTAGCCTCATGTAAAGACTGCAATATTGAAACACATTGTTCATAAGGTATTTTGATTCGATCCGCAATAGCAATTAAATCATGACTTCCATCAGCATAAGCTAATACATTTAATATATTTTCGACTGAATTAGAAATTTCCTTACGCGAGACAGTGGGATATAAACCCCTTATACCGAGGCGTGGTTCACAGATTGAATTGGGGCTAAAAATAACGTTCAATTCCAGAGCTGTTAATATATGACGATATAATTCAAAAGCACCCCCTAGTCCTTCAGGAGATATAAAATCTAGGTTATCTAATGAACTATGATATTGAGGATATGTGCCGTACTTAGAGCGCATCACAGAACAAACAGGCATGTCAACCCCGGGGTAGCAATATTGCCTCTCATCACTCCCTCGATCTAAATAGCTATACACTTTAAATCCTGGTACACGATGCCTCATTACATGAACTGCCGCACGATCTGCTAAAGTCTCACCAAGACGAGAAGGTAAATACGAGTACTCACGGTTGTCTCCGACACAGGTAACAACATAGCCCGCCTTCACATTTGTACGCATGTCAGCAAGATTTTTACTTAAGTAGCCTATCGCCCCTATGGTCTCAGGCACCAAAATACACCGATATGTATATCGACGACGCTCTAAAGATGACAACCAGCGAACAAGTGCAGCAATAACTACAGGACCAGAAAGTTCATTGTTAGCCATTGATGGATGGCAAATATAGCTAGCCAAGAATATTTCCTCAGAGCTTTCACCTGGAAGGATAACCTCACCATATGTCATAGAACCAGATTTAAGACTTGATCTAATTACAATACGATATAAGCCATTCGTTAGCGTCAAACGCTGTCGATGACTAAGACAAAACCCCCAGTTATGACTGTAATAAGAGGTAACGTAAGGAATAGCATCAGGCTGCGATTCATCAGAATACAAATTATTTTGTAACTCTTCAAGCGTTAATTCAATATCTATAGGAATAGAATAGCCCACCACATGTAGATTAGAATTGGCAAAATCAATGACTCGCCTTCCATCAGGTGCAATAATATAAGCTTCACTAATGTTCCATTCATCAGGTATGACCCAGTCAAAACACTTAGTGCCAGTAGGGATTTCTTTAATTGAAAAACAAGGTACTATTTTTTCAAAATACTGCAATGTCTCACGAACACCATCTCCAGTAATACTTCGGCAGATGGGAAATAAATCTTGAGCCCATCCGAACATCTCATCATGAATGGGGAGCTCTGGATCCGGTATGTTTATGTGAAATATGGGTGATGGCATTTAGTAAACTTTTAAATCAATAAAAAACCTATTTAGGCGGCACTATCTAGTCGTATACGAGTCATGATCTTGATAACAAGAAAATCCGTAGATCTCCATGCAAGGTACCTTATAAACCATAAATAAATATCGTTAACGCTCACATTTTTTAAGTGAGATTAATCTCAGTCTTATTAATCCAAATCTCAAGATTAACCAACTGCCAGAAAAACATCATATGATTTTCTACAAGCTTATTTTCTCTAATTAAATGAGTATGCTCGGCAAATAATTTTTTGACAAGGTCTACGTTATATATTCCTCGCTCCCTAAATAATCTAGACTCAATCAAATCACCAAGCTCTTCTGCAGATTCACCGCTTGAAAACCAAGTTTGGGCAGGAGCATTCCACCCTGTTTTCTTAATTCTCGTCCTCGTCTCTTCAGGAAGAATACCTTTCATAGCTTCTCGCAATAGAATCTTAGTAACCCCTCCGCGAATTTTTTGATTGCCAGGTATCCGAAACATAAATTCAGCGAGTCTATGATCAAAGAACGGATCAAAATGATCAATATTGAAAGCCGTAGTTTGCCTGTCTTCTGCCCTCAAACAACAAGGAGCCGTCTCCCTAAAAATATCTTGATATGTACGATTCTTAAGATAGCTCTTAAACGGGTGATCCATTAAAGGTTTAAATGAATACAGGTCAAAATAATCCGGATTTATAGTATTTAAATATTTTGAGTTTTTATAAATGTGTGGATTGCAAACCCCTATTTTTTTTGGATCGACCATTTTTTCAAGTGAATCATTTAATACCGTTCTATTTTTTCGATAAATGGGATGATCATGATATTCAGCCCATTTATCTATTTCAAATTCCAGCAAGTCTTTATTTTCAGCATAACGTAAATCTGCAAAATTAAAAAAGAAATGCTCATACTCTCCGGCGTTAAGCTCATCTCCACCAAGACCACCAAATAATCCACTAAATCCGGCACTTGAGACTTCGTTGCAAAGTAGATAATGGGATAACCAAGTTGCGGTTGCGATTGGCTCGTCATGATCGCCAACCATTTTTTCCACTAACCTAAAGACGTTAGGCACTCCAATTTCTACTGGACTCCATTTTTCAACCTTTGTAGAAAGCATACTCTTAATCTCTTCGGACTCGTCGTATGTTTTATCAAGATAAACACTAGAAAATGCTTGTTGTTTCTTACCAGTTGAATGAACTGCGCAAGACAAAACCGAGGAGCTATCAAGGCCACCAGAGAGAGTAAATGCGGCTTGACCCTGCACCGAATCAACCCTCTTTTTAACCGCATTAATCAATAGAGTCCTATACTCATCCGCAAGATCACTCTCAGAACGGTCAAAATTTGGCTGTTCATATAAGTCCCAATAGCGCTTAATACTTACTCGATTTTCTAGAACCCTCAAAAAATGTGCTGCTGGTAACTGTTTTATTTGCTCATAAGGCGACTCGCTCGTTACATTATCTATGTACCGATAATGAGAGCCCCCAAAGATAGCTACAAATCTCTTATTTAATTCCAGTGTTACCTTTGGCACTGGAAAAAGGCCCCTTGGCCTTGATGCAAAAGCAAAGTGAGTAGGGAATTCTGAATAGTAAAGTGGCTTGACGCCAAATCTATCTCGCGCCAAAAAAAGTTCACCAGAGGCTTCGTCAAACAATGAAATTGAAAAATCACCATTGATTTTTTGAAGGGCACTTTCAAATCCGAATCTACAATAAAGCAGATTGAAGCGATAAGTATCACTACAATCAAGTTCTATTTTAAGCAATAAATCAATCTCATCTCGGTTATAAAAAATTCCGTCTATAGCTAGGACATTAGCACCAAATCGAGAAATTTCAGGAGTACGCCATCCCGCCCATACAAATGCTCCAAATTTACTAACATTTACAACCGCACTATTCCATGTGCCATGTGACCTAATTCCCAATTCCATTTCTGATGCGAGCATCTTAATGTTGAGGGGTTCACTACTAATAATTCCAGCGATTCGTGACATGCTATCTTTTCTTAGCTAAAATAAATTTCCAATGGTGGGGATGATCAATTACCATTTCTGGTTTCCCACCAGTGCGCAAATCTGTTATTACCTCCGCCTCATATCCATATCGACCAATAAATTTAAGGAGCTCATCCTGACCATAATGATTTACATGCACATTTAAATCGGCACCGTCATCAAGATAGTGATCTCTTACATAGGAATATTCCGATACCTCCTTAATAGACTCTCTTAACAGTACAGTCTTTTGAGATATTTTCAGCATTCTTTCAAGCGGCTTATGGTAATTATCAATGTTTGAAAGTACATTGATGCAAATGATGTGATCAAAGGCACCATCTAAATCCTCAACTCTGATATTTTGAAGGTTTTTGGGCGGGAGCTGAAACCTGCTTAGCTCCTTTTGACCAATTTCTATAAGAGATTTAGACGAGTCAATACCCCAATATTCTGCAGCTATTTTCCTATTCGCAATGGAGTGGAAAAAATAACCGCTTCCACAACCTACATCTAATATTGAATCTCCATCGACAATATATGGTCTTAATAAGTCAATCGCCTGCCCATGACAAGTCATCTCGACAGCTTCCAATCTGCATCTTTTTTTATATAAATCTTGTACTTCGGAGCTATGCTCCCAAATATTATATTTATTCCATCCATTCGATTGAATCATTTTTTTGCAACAATACAAAAAGCAGAGGCCATAAAGTATCCCCTCCAATCTCTTGGATCATTTTCCATGCTAATACTACTTTGTAAAAATAAATTCTGGATTGACTTTGAAAACTGCGGCGGCAGACTATGGAAATGGTAAAACATAGTCTCAACTTCCTTAAAACCAGCCTCTTTAAACACCCTTTCCAACTCAAGAGGATTGTGAAGTCTAGATAAAACCTCATCATATCCGGGTTCCCCAGACTTACCCTGACGTATTGGAGGCAAATCCGTTCTTAATTGTGATTTTAGCTGGGTTAGTGCGTTTGTTAAATTCTCATCCTCTTCGTTAGTTGCTAATCTCCTAAGCTCGTCAATGGGGATCAAACTCTCAGTAAAGAACTCGTAGGAGTGTCTATTCAAGGTAAATAAAGAGAAAAGGATATTCCTAGCTTCAACTATTGCCACTCCGCCCGGCATAAGGGAGTTATAAATATTGCCTATTACCTCAATCTCGTCTTCCTCCCTAAGGTGGGGAAATACTCCGCAACTGACAACAGCATCATATAGAGTATCGTTCTTCCCGTCGCAAAAAAATCCGGAAGGATTTAATACGCTTGCCTCCCATACGTGAGACTCAGGTATTCCAAGCTCCCCCATAACATTTTTAGCCTCGAGGACCATCTCAGGGGTTAAATCAAACCCATAAATTTCCCGATCATTTTGCGCAAAATGCCTCAACATAGACGCTGGACCACAACCGGCATCAAGCACCCTTTTTGAACCTGCATCATTAAGTATCGATGTAATTAAATTTAAATGAACTGGAGGATAAGGGGCTCCATCCCCATAATATTCATCATAGTAAACTTTACCCCAGGTTGAATAACAATCTTTAATCGTCTTTTCAACATCAACTGCACGAGCGTCTTTTCTAATCACCATATTTCCTCATAAAACCACGTAATGTGTATTTCGTACTTGGCTCCCTAATACGTTCACAACATATTAGCTGAAAACCTGATTTTTGGACCAGCAAAGCAAATGACGAAAAGCTAAAAACATGAACATGGCCAATTAAAAACTCCTCTCTACTCTTTCCCTCAATTGCTGCAGCTTCACCATCAGGCAACTCTACATATATCAAACCATTATTCGAGAGTAATTGTCCTGCATATGCCAGGACTTCGACTGGGTTATTAATATGCTCTAAAACCTTATTGAAGGTAATCAAGTCATAAAAGCCAAGGGAAGTCTGACCTTTTAAGTCACCACAAGAACTTTTAATACCAACTACTTCTCTATGGTGCTCAACCAGGCGTTCGTCCATATCTATGGCCGTACACTCCCACCCATGCTTATTCATCTGGTATGGAAAAACACCCAATCCAGCGCCCACATCCAATAGAGTCAGGTGACTAGATGCATGCTTTTCCCAATAATTTTTACAAAAATCATCAACATACTTTACTCGGCCAATATTATCGGATGCGGATGGGCTGAGCGAATTAATTCTATCGAAAGCTTTTTTAATGCCCACAGGATCTTGGTATGTAGAGGAAACATATTCTTCTGAATATAGATTATTTTGATCCCTATCAAAATACTCCAAAAAATGGCCGCAATTCTTACAGCAATACATCTCCCTCCAGAAAGCTCCCTTCTGAGCTAGAGGAAAATTTTTCTCTACATCCTGAGGTGCATCATAAAAGAATTTCCGCTCAAGATTTTCTTGGGAACACATGGGACAAGGTAAATTTTTTCCATTCATGGCAGATTATTTTTCTAACAGTTTAGTTATTTTTTGAACTTCTTGATCATCATCTAACCAACATATGAATTTTTGTAAATCTGAATTAATGTAATTAAAAAAATCGGATTCTTTTCCAGCCTCAACAAGCATTAGAAAAATTTTTCCAAACTTAGAAACAACCAAAGCGCCCCTCAAGCCAAAAGACTTCAATCGGCCGTTAATCGAGGGGGTGGCATAAAATCCCCAGCTTTTTCTTGTGACGTCATACTGTCCGCCCGAGTCGGTGGTGAATGTAACCTGCTCATCAGGTTTGAGGTCAAGACTTCCACAATCTGAAAGTTCTAGCTTTACCCCGGCACCAGAAACCTCAAATTTCCTAGGGGGGTCAAGGGACTTAAATTGCATCCCAAATCCAATCTTTTATTAAGAAATTATTGATTTTCCATTTGCCGTCTGAATGACTCCAAATAGCTAAGTTTCTAAATTTTTCACATACGTCATAAAATATTTTGACATCAATTTTTGCAAAATCGCAGAATTTCAATATATCTTCTTTGGGAGCCTGATTTCCAACTTCAGAAATCATTTTAATTGCCTCATCCCTACTCAATCTATTGTTTCGTATTTCAAGCGATAGATTATCAAAAAGCCTAGTAAAGCCAAATTTATACCATTTCATCCAATGATGTATCGATATGAAGTCATCATCTATATCAGCATAGTCGTATAGGCCTGTCCGAGCACCTCCACTCTCAAATTCAAACCCGTGAGATTTAGCTGATGCAAGGCTAATCTCCGGATCCCACTCAAAATAATGCCCCAGAAATATCGCATTTAAGTCTGAGTGCTCTATTACCGCCTCATCTGGACCAAAATACGCTGCGAGATTTTTCGGTGTAAAGCCATCGCCTACCCAATCAGACGCAGTCGTTCCGTGCGTCACTCCAAACTTAGAAAGCCAAGCTGAATTTAATCGATAACCACCCAAGGTGTCGTCTGCAGAGCCATACTCAAATGCAGAATTTTCCCCCCAAATTACTAATGAAATTTTGAATTTGACAGCAATATTTAAAGGAATATTAAACAAAGCCATATGCATTGGAATGGCTGTAGAGCCAAATTTTTCAAGACCCCGAAACATGAATTGAGACTCTAGTTTTGGGCTAACTTGGTAATCAATATGATCTACACCTAATGAAATTAAATTATCCAAATTCCTCTGACCAATTGCAGTCCGTCCAGGAGTTCTCCAAGTAACAGCCAATGGCGTTAAGCCGTATTCAAGGCATTTAATAACCTGCCATGTACTATCTTTGCCGCCACTTACCGGAATAACACAATCATATCCGGAGTTTGATGCTTTTGCCTGCTGAACAATTTTTTTAAAATTTATTTCTCTTAGGCTCCAATCAATATACTTTTTTGTTGTATGGTTTTTGCAAGCATTACAAATTCCATCTTCACCAATAACAAGCCCTGGTCTAGTATTAGGCAATACACAATTTTTACACCATCTCATACCGCACCCACACCTGAAAATTCTTCGAGGAATATTTTCGCATTTAGAAAATAAAAGAGGAATTTACTTTGACTGTTTGGCAAATGCGCTTTATTCAATAAAGCCTCTATAGCATCCCGCTTGATCAATTCAAAAATTGGACTATCTGCGAGTATTTGACCCCTAATTTTTGGATCATTGAAATCTAAATAATCCAAAATTGGTACATTGAATCCAACTTTCCTTGGGTTATCTAAAACGATATCAGGGGCCAATCCCCTAACAGCTTCACGCAAAACTGCTTTTGCTCTTCCGTTGCGTATTAAATGCCTAGTTGGAATTGATTGACATACTTCGAACAATCTTCGATCCAGGAACGGGGAGCGATTCTCCACCGAGTAATACATTGCATTCAAATCATCCTCATGCAAAATAACTGGGACTGACTCATGAAACAATTCATTATTCATTCGGTTTCGTAAAATAATATTGCTATATCCTTCTTCCTCAAATCTTTCGCACCAGGGAGAAGTTAAAAATGAGGAAAAGACTGCAGCATCTAAAAAAATATGATCTCTCAAGTTCGGATTCTTGATAAAACAATCTGCATCTTGCAAGAAGGGATTTCGCACTATTGGCGCTACGATTTCATGCCAATTTTTTCTGGCTGACAATTGCTCATCTGAATTATGTTCTAAAGAAGCCAAGTACAAATTATGATGATCAAAATAACCACTAAATAATTCGTCTGCTGCCGTACCGGATACTGAAACCTTATATCCATCAGCTGCAATTTTTTCCATTAATTGCCATTGCGCATAATATGTAATTGTAGAAACAGGAGAGTCATGATATCCAACTAATTTTCTTAGGTTTCCCAGGAAGTCAGTTTCATCGATTGGCACTTCGGTATGTCTAAGTTGTAGCGCCTTTACCGAAGCATTAACCATGTCTAGCTCTTCATAACGCTCATCCGTGTTCATAATTGTGTAACCATGAACATCGTAATTTAAGTGCTTCTTAGCAATAGCTATTAATGCATTTGAATCTATACCACCACTCAAACAAAATGCTACAGGAACATCCGACCGCAGCCTTAACTGAACTGAGTTAATGAGGGCATCACGGGCATTTGATACTGCATCGTCAAACGACATACTATCAATTTGTTGGTCGAATTCTGGTACCCAATACTTTTGCTCGGACCGTTTTCCATTAGCGTCCACTTTTAATACCGATCCAGCTGGAACCTCTTTTAAACCCTCGAAAAAAGTATCGCCACTTTTATACAATGCTTTATATCCATTGACCATGTATCTCAATAAATGATTTTTATTCACTGGAAGTACATGACCCAATAATGCAAAAATAAACTTGGGCTCTGATCCAAAATAAAGCCCCGTATCATCCTCATAAATATAGAGAGGCTTTTCCCCAAAACGGTCTCTAGAAAGAATTAGTCCATCCTCATCTAGCCATGCAAATGCCCACATACCCTCGCAAAGATCAAGGCCATTAACCCCGAATGTTTGAAGAACTTTTGCAAGAACCTCCGTATCACCATCCGTACTGAATGTCATGCCACTCTTTTTTAATCTATCGCGTAACTCTAAATAGTTATAGATTTCACCATTAAAGCTCAAGCAATCATCACCAGTTAAAAATGGTTGGTTAGACCGATCATCTAGATCCAAGATTCTCAATCGAGAATGTAATATTTGGGCATTTTGGACCTTGCCAACTTTTTTGTAAAAGTAGCCATTTCCATCCGGCCCTCTTCTTTCCATAAGCTTTTGACACCGCTCAAGACGATCGGAGGAAATTAGATTTTTTCCAAAATATCCAGCAATTCCACACATAATTAAATAACCAATTTAAAAATTCTAATTCTTTTTCTAATATCTAGGCCAATTAGCCATAATCAAAAATCTTCCAGTGTCAGATTAGATTTTTAAGCTCGATAAGATTTCCGCGGCTTAGTGAGGTAAGAGTTCTTTTTCCAATAACTTGATTTTCAGAGCCTACTGGTATGCCTGTTCCAGGCCTTAACCACATAATATCTTCAAGAGTAATTACATCCCCGGCCTCAAGATCGCGTGCGGTAGCAATTGATCTTCGCATAGCTGGAACCATTTCACGCTCACAAGGCTGAAGTATCTTTAGGCCATCACCCATTAGCTCCGAAACTTCCTTTACTTGGAGGACTAGGCTTTCCATCTCCGCCAGATCAGCGGATAATTGGTGGTCGCGAAAATCTGATTGATTCTTATTTAATGTAAAGTGTTTTTCAATAATTCTAGCGCCAGCTGCTACTGCGAATATTGCAGCCCTAATGCCCAATGTATGGTCTGAATATCCAATGACTAAATTTGGAAATGTGTCCGTCAAAGTTGAAATAGCCTTCAAATTTGCCTGTTCTTGAGGGACTGGATAACTTGATACACAATGCATAATTGCTAAATTTTCATCACATCCACCAACACTGTGCCAATAGTTAACTAGATTTTTTATAAAATCAAGATCTGCTATTCCAGAAGAAATAATCGTTGGCTTATTGAATGAAGCTATAGTTTTTATCAAAGGGTGAAAATCATTATCCCCAGAAGAAATCTTAAAAATTGGTTGAATTTCATTCAAAAAAAATGCACTCTCAATATCCAAAGGAGTTGAGAAAAAAATTAATCCCAATTCCCCAGCTCTTATTTTTAAGTTCCGAAACTGATCGAAGGTTAGTTTGAATTTATTCAATCTCTGAAGCCTTGCTTCATCATGATTTGAGACGAAACATTCTGGTATAAAAGTTTGAAACTTAACAGCATCAACGCCTGTTTTAGCAGCAGCCTCTACCATCTCCATGGCTAGATCAAAACTACCCTCATGGTTGTTACCAATTTCAGCGACAATGAATACTTTCTGGCTCGGATCAAAACTATAGGTCATATGAGAGTCTTCTTATATGTGACGATGAAAAACATATTGTGCAGAGGTAAAACAAAATCCCATTTTGAGATACAGAGAAATTGAAGGGAGATTTGCTAACTGCGTTCCCACCCTAACAACTTCAGTCTTTGTTTCACAATTCCGCATTGCAAAACTAATCATCTTTTGGGCAGCTCCCTTATTACGATAATTCTGATCCACCGCAATAAGGTCAATTATAAGCGCTCCATCCACCCCACGTAATAGCTGCAAAAAACCAAAAATAACTCCCCCTTCTTCAACCACAACCATCCAGTCACCTCGAGCATTCATGAAGTAATTTTTAGCCCACTCCACCTTTATTTTTTCAGCAGCTTCTTGAGTTATATCGGGGTCGTTATGAAATCTATCATATGTAAACGAGTTAGCCGCGATTTTTAAAACCGCATCTTGATCTGAGGATTTTGAAAACCTTACATCCAAATTATTCGCCAGTAAACTACTTTTATCGCTTAATTTTTGCAACTGAATATTTGTATCCACTAAAAAGAAATTAAGCCTCTGCAAATGATTGCAATCGTATATATTGCTTACAGGCACTTTGACCATCACAAGAGCAGGGCCTTGAGGTAAGTGGTACTCGGCTATCTGCGATACTGATTTGGAATCAATTTGAAATACACTCTTTCCCAATATTGAGCTTAACCATTGATCTTTATCGAGCATTTTTCTAGTTTATGACTAAGTTACTTCATCATGCACGAAATAATTTTGGGTTGTGCTCCGCAAATTCCTTGTACCACTTGATGTATTGAATAAAGCCCTTTTCAAGAGGGTACTCAGGAGCATATCCAAGTAGCTGTTTTGCCTTATCAATATTTAATGTTCCACGTTCGGGCATCAAACCATCCCTTGGATTTCGTGACAATTTCAAGCCTGGAAATTCTGACAAAACTATTTCGGCCATCTGATTAATTTGTCTTGCACCTCCATAAGTTATGTTGAATGTTTCGTTTACAGCTTCTTTTTTCAATATTGCGAGTATTACGCCTTGTGTGAGATCATCGATGTAAGTAAAGTCAAGGCCGTCCATTCCATCCCCATTGATTGTCAGAGGCCGGCCCATTAATGCATTTTCAATAAATGCCTGCCCAACCCTTCTACTAACGCAACGCTCACCATACAAGGCTGACGGCCTAATGATTGTGTAAGGCAAATCGAACACTTGGTTATAAGCAATAACTAGTTTCTCCGCTCCATATTTGAGTGCGCCATAAATCCCCATTGGGTTGCATTGCCTATCTTCCGTAACAGCGTCACCATCAAAATTCCCATACACCATCGACGAGGAAAAATAAATCACATGCGTACCTTCGCCTCTACTCGCATCCAAGACATTCTCAAGTGTGCGCATACTATGATCAAAAGTTGAAAATGGATCCTTATTTGATCTATTAGCGTGTGAGATAGCTGCCAAATGAACTATTACATCCGGCTTAATACTATATAGGGTGCGACTAATTAATTGGTAATCGCGCACATCGATAATGTGTAGCCCTATTTCATTTTGTCTTAGCAGACTTAATCTCTCATTAATAAATGAGATATAGCGCTCAGCATTGGGATCGGTTGTATAGCCACTTGTGTAATACCCCAAATTATTAACCTGCAAACCATCCACGACGTGAGGCTCGGCACCGAGATTTTTTAACTTGAGGGCTAAATTGTGTCCTATGAATCCTGCGCCTCCAATAATCGCTACACGCTTGCCTTTAAGGCTTTCTAATTTATCCATTCATATCTCTCATAATCGCTTTAAGTTCATTGGCCATATAAACTACTTGGTCAGGAGTTACGTGGGGCGCAACAGTAAGCGCAATAATCCCATCGCTGATGCGCGTTGCATTAGGATACTTACCGCCCTCATAGCCATACTTATTTTTATAATAAGTCATTCTTGGGACTGGCTGGGGGTAATAAACGCTCGTACCAATGCCTTTTTGCCCAAGCCTTGTCATAATCTCACCGCGCTTTGACATCAAATGCTCTTCAAGAATTACTCCAGCGCAATAATGACAGCTTTGCAAGTGATTGTTAAATGGCTGAGGCAGTAACCTTAGCCCTTTTATTCCAATAAGACTTTTCTCAAGTAGATCAAAATTTTGGTGCCTTTTTTCCAAAAACGTAGGCAATTTTTTTATTTGCTCGATGCCAATAGCCGCATGAATTTCGCTCATACGGTAGTTAAATCCTAAGGCCACTGTGTCGTACACCCCTGGTTCTTTTCGCTCTGAATGGGTTCTATCCACACCAAAAGCTTTTAATAGTCTCAAGCGTTTTGCGAAGTTTTCATCCTTCAATATAACCATTCCACCTTCTGCGGTAGTGAAATGCTTAACTGGATAGAATGAAAACACTCCAACATCACCATAAAGACCAACGTGAACATTATCGACCTTCGCCCCAGGCGCTAAGGCGCAGTCTTCTAATACAAATAAACTATGCTTTTTTGCAATATCCATAATTTTTGGCATATCAACAGGCACACCCAAATAATGAACTACAGCAATAGCACGCGTTTTGGATGTAATTGCTGCTTCGATTGCAGCAATGTCAATATTTCCAGTCTCAAGATCAGCATCAACAAATACTGCCTTAGCGCCAGTTAGCTCTACTGCATGTGCAGTTGCTACATGCGTTTGCGCAGGGACTATGACCTCATCTCCAGGGCCATAACCAAGAGCAAAATATACCAAGTGCATTCCGGCGGTACATGATGAGACGCTGACCGAATATGGCGCCCCTGTAAATTTACAAAAATCATCCTCAAACGTAGTTGCAAGTGGCCCGTGTACTAATATTGAACCCTCTAGCACTCGCATAACAGCCGATTTTTCTTCATCGCCAATAATTGGCATACCAAATGGTATGTTCACATTCTCTCCTTACTCAAGCTCAACCTTGCATCGATTGTTTAGTGATTGCTCTATCGCAAGAGATGCTGACATTGCATCAAACACTTCTTTTTCAGCAACCATAGGTCTTTTGCCTAGTAAAATATAATCAATAAAACTAGGAATCATATCACCCTTATTTGCGCTGGGATATTCGTCTTCAACCAATTGCAGGGGTGCTCCTGGATCTCTAGATTGGCAATAAAAAGCGCCGTCATGCCCATGAATAAAAGTGCCCTTGGTGCCATAGACGCAAAGTTTGTGACCATGTCGGGTAACGCTTCCAAAATTAGCGGTTATTTTGGCAACAAGACCAGACTTAAATTTAAACAAGGCAGCGACAAAATCGGGATACTTAAATGCAGTATTTTCAGTAGAAATATGATTTCCAAACGCAAAGATCTCCTTAGGGCTCTCACCAGAAAGCCATAAAATAAGGTCAATTAAATGAATGCCACCGCCATGGGATACCGAATAAAAGGGAATTTGACCTCTCCAACTGTCAGTTAGCTTTCCCAATCTTCCGTAGTCATAATCACCCTCAAGGTAGTAGAGTCTACCCAGATCTCCGGCGAGAATTTTTCGATGTAACTCCATAAAACGAGGTTCGCGCCTCAGAATAAGATTTGAAGACAGGCAAATTTGAGGATTACTATTCAGAGCTTCTCTGATTCGATCTAGCTCATGTTGAAACAAACAAATTGGCTTCTCTACAAATATATGCTTACCATTTTGAATAGCAAGCATAATCTGCTCAAAATGAAAAGTATCAAATGAGGCTATGGATACAACGTCTACCTCAGGGTTAATAAGAACATCCTTGGCATCACTATATAAAGGGATATCAGGATTTCTTGATCCTACCTCCGCCAACTTATTTTGATCAAAATCACATAGGGCAACAACACTACATCTAGCATCTTGTTGGTACCCGGCAATATGTCGCTCACCCACACCCAACCCAATAATGCCAACCCTAATCTTGGATGTGCTCATGAGCTAATCCCTGGAATTAACCTTACAAAATCACGCCAACCATTAGACTGTAGATCGCATGAATTAATAATTGCAGTGACCTTGTTTAAGTCCTCTTCGGTATCCACAGAAAGCTGAACATCTCCTGCTGGAGGTTCTGCTACAAAGTTCATAATTTTGAAATTTGATTCACTTCTATAAAACGCTTTAGTAACATGCTCTAGATCATCGAAACTAATTAAGTCGCCATACATTCTCTTGAACGAAGAACTTCGAACCAACTCCACAGACTGGCCTTTTGGAAAAGTCCTATGTAAGACATTTGTAACTAAATCATAAAAACCGTATCTATATTCAGCTATTGCCATATCGATGACCTTAGGATCGATTAAAGGGCTATCTCCGCTAATCCTTATAAACTCTTCAGCACACTCCCTTTCGATCACATTCAAGAATCTCCCAGCTACATCATTAAGTGCACCCCTAAAACAGGAAAAATTTCTTGAATAACAAAATTGCTCTATTGGATCATCGGATGCATTGCTGGAGGTTGCAATAACCACCTTCTTAACACCATGAGCTTGCATTACTTGGTCACGAACCCTTTCAAGCATGGGTTTTCCAGCAATATTCATCAACACCTTACCAGGAAGACGCATTGAAGACATTCGAGCTTGAATAATTGCCAACATTAGAGTCTTAAATCAGTTTGATCTTTTGGGTATATGCTTTTGACATCAAACAAAACATGCTTTTCTTTTCCAAGCGCATGAATCTTATCGACTCCCATATTCTTGAAATCATCATGGGCAACAAGTACTAGGATAGCATCGTAACTAGCGGGAGTGAGTTCGGAGGTCAGTGTGATGCCAAACTCTTTTAAGGCTTCCTCAGGAGCCACCCAAGGATCATAGACGTGTATATCACACTCGAAATCCTTTAACTCTGCTATGACATCGATAATTCTTGTATTGCGAATATCCGGACAATTCTCTTTAAAAGATAAGCCCATCAAAAGAATTCTTGCGTTGCGCACCTGAAGCCCATGCTTCATCATTAATTTAACAAGTTGTGATGATATGTATGCTCCCATGCCGTCATTCAACCTTCTACCCGCCAATATGATTTCTGGGTAACAGCCAATCGCCTGACCTTTATGTGTCAAGTAATAAGGATCCACGCCAATACAGTGACCGCCAACCAAACCAGGGCGGAAGGGCATGAAATTCCATTTTGTTGCAGCTGCTAGCAAAACAGCTTCGGTATCAATCTCAAGTCGATTAAAAATAATGGCCAGCTCATTCATTAAGGCAATATTCAAATCTCGCTGAGTATTTTCAACCACTTTTGCAGCCTCTGCAACCTTAATGCTTTCTGCCATATAAGTGCCGGCTTCAATAATTGATTTATAAATTTCATCCACAAAAATGGCTGTTTCTAAATTTGATCCAGAGGTAATTTTCTTGATTGAAGAGAGCCTACGAAGCTTATCTCCAGGATTTATTCTCTCTGGGCTATACCCAATAAAAAAGTCTCTATTAAAGAGCAAACCTGAAATACTTTCTATTACTGGAACACACTCTTCTTCGGTCGCCCCTGGATAAACAGTCGACTCATAAATTACAAGATCATTCTTTTTGAGTAATTGCCCGACAATCTTACTAGCGGATAATAAGGGCCTTAAATCAGGCTGCTTATGTTTGTCTACTGGTGTTGGAACTGTAATTATGTAACAGTTACAGTCCTTTATAAAAGATTGATCATCCGTAAAAAATAAATTTAGATTCTCTAGCAGGTTAAATTCTACTTCTCTAGTAATGTCTTCTCCATTTTTTAACTCCTCTATACGTCTAGCATTAATATCAAATCCAACTACTGCAAACTTTTTTGAAAATTCAACAGCTAGTGGAAGGCCAACATAACCTAATCCTATAACGCAAATTTTTAAATGGTCTAAGGAATACATAAATTAAGCCTTAATTAAAAATGCAAGCACAGTTTTTTAAATTCAATAACTCAGCAGATCAAGTCTGAGCAGATCAGCCATTTACTTGTAAAAATTTTTGGTACGCAACGAGTAAGCCATCATCAATATTTGTAGATGCCTTCCAACCTAAACCATTTATACGTGCCGAGTCCATTAATTTCTGAGGCGATCCATCTGGCATTTGCGGATCAAACGATATCTTTCCTTGAAAACCTACCACTACTCGAATCTTTTCTGCTAAATCCATGATTTGAATATCCTCTCCCGACCCTACATTGATATGACTTTGCATTGGCTTAGTATGTTGATCGTAAATCTTCTTATCAAGCCCCATTACAAATACTGAGGCTGCGGCCATATCATCCACATACAGAAATTCTCGTCTTGGCGTGCCTGTACCCCAAATGACGACTTCAGGCACATTATTGACTTTTACCTCATGAAATCTCCTAATCAGGGCTGGAATAACGTGACTATTCTCAGGGTGGTAATTGTCTCCAGGTCCGTAAAGATTCGTCGGCATTACTGATCTGTAGTCAACTCCGTGTGATTCACCATATTGTCGGTTATAACTTTCGCATAATTTGATACCGGCAATTTTTGCGATTGCATAAGGTTCGTTAGTTGGCTCCAGACTTCCAGTCAAAAGAGCACTCTCTTTCATGGGTTGCTCTGCAAGCCTAGGATAGATGCAACTAGATCCTAAAAATAGTAATTTCTTCACTCCAGCAACAAAAGCGTGATGAATGACGTTCGCCTCAACCATGAGATTTTCATAAATAAATTCTGCAGGGAATGTATTGTTGGCATAAATACCACCTACCTTAGCCGCAGCCAAATAAACTTGATCCGGTTTTTCTTTCTGAAAAAAATCAGCCACAGCGGCTTGATTGGTTAAATCAAGCTCAGCATGCGTTCTGGTGATGATGTTTTGATAGCCTTGCGCCTGTAAATTTCGCATAATTGCAGAGCCAACCATTCCCCGATGCCCAGCGATGTAAATTTTAGGTTGGGAATTCATATAATTGCTTTTCAATATTTTGGATTAATTTTTTGACGAATTTGCATGGTCAAGTTGGTTCTGAAATTGCCAACCACTAGTGCACATATCTACCAATGATCTATTAGCCTTCCAGCCAAGCACTTTATTTGCCTTATCAACCAAGGCGTAACAACTTGCAATATCTCCAGGGCGCCGGTCTACCACACTATAGGGTATAGTTTTTTTGCTTACGCTCGCAAAGGCAGCAATCATCTCTAAAACACTATAGCCTATACCAGTGCCCAAATTAAAAGTCTCAAAACCAGTTGAACGGGGAATATAAGACAGTGCTGCCAAATGGCCTTCAGCCAAATCAACAACATGGATAAAGTCCCTTACTCCAGTCCCATCCTTGGTTGAATAATCATCTCCAAATACACTTAATTGAGGCAATTGACCGGTTGATACCTGGGCAATATAAGGCATCAAATTATTTGGAGTGTCTTGGGGATTCTCACCAAGCAAACCTGAATGATGTGCCCCAGCAGGATTGAAATACCTGAGGTTTATCACCCTCCATGCTGAGTCTGCAAATGCTAGGTCTTCTAAAATTTGTTCGATCTGTAACTTGGTTCTTCCATAAGGATTAGTCGGAGCAAGGGGATGACTTTCATCGATGGGCAAATATTGTGGATCACCATACACTGTTGCACTGGAACTAAAAACAATATTTTTTACATTCCGCTCGCTCATGGCTCGTAATAAGCTTAAGGTGCCCTGAACATTATTTTCGTAATATTTTAAGGGCGTCGTTACCGACTCACCAACTGCCTTGAGACCGGCAAAATGGATAACGGCATCCACCGAAAACTGATCTAAGGTTTTATCGAGTAATTTGGCATCGCGAATGTCACCCTCTATAAAAGGAATTTCTTTTCGCAAAACTTTTGCAAGGTTTTCAATTACAGATTTTGAGCTATTACAAAGATTGTCATAGATTACTACTTGATGACCAGCCTCCACCAATGCCACGGCCGTGTGACTTCCAATGTATCCAGCGCCACCGGTTAATAATATATTCATAAGAATCTATTAATATTTTCAGAATATAGCAAGCCTATGCTCAACTCTCTTTACCCACTGCGACAGTAAATCCATGCTTTTGGAGTAGTGCATGTTGCCTAGCTTGATCCAAGTCGTTTGCCACCATCTCCAAAATCATTTGATCAAGCGTAATCTCTGGAACCCAGCCTAGTTTTGCCTTAGCTTTAGCAGGGTCACCCAAGAGCGTCTCCACCTCTGTAGGGCGGTAGTAGCGTGGATCAATTTGTACGATCACATCACCAGCCTTTAATGCTGGGGCCTTATCACCCTCAATCGAGAACACAATCGCTTTTTCATTCTCAGCTTTACCTTCAAACCTTAAGGTAATGCCCAATTGTTTGGCGCTGCGAGTAATAAATTCGCGCACAGTAAATTGCACACCCGTCGCAATGACAAAGTCCTCTGGCTGCTCTTGCTGCAACATCAGCCACTGCATACGCACATAGTCTTTGGCGTGACCCCAATCACGCAATGCATCGATATTGCCCATGTACAGGCACTTCTCTAAACCTTGAGCAATATTAGCCAGACCACGAGTTACTTTACGCGTTACAAAAGTTTCACCACGGCGCTTAGACTCATGGTTAAATAAAATACCGTTACAAGCGTAAATGCCATAGGCCTCACGATAGTTAACCGTAATCCAATAGGCGTACATCTTAGCGACTGCATAAGGACTTCTAGGATAGAACGGTGTCGTTTCTTTTTGAGGAATCTCTTGTACTAAGCCATACAACTCAGAGGTAGACGCCTGGTAGAAACGGGTTTTCTTTTCTAGGCCTAAGATGCGGATGGCCTCCAAAATACGTAGAGGGCCAACCGCATCTACGTCAGCAGTGTACTCAGGAGACTCAAATGAAACGGCCACATGAGACTGCGCACCTAGGTTATAAATCTCATCAGGCTGGCATTCTTGAATAATACGTACTAGATTGCTTGTGTCAGTCAGATCGCCGTAGTGCAAGATGAGATCCTGATGATCGATATGCGGATCTTGGTAAATATGATCAATGCGATCGGTGTTAAAAGAAGATGCACGGCGTTTAATACCGTGAACGATGTAGCCTTTTTCTAATAGGAACTCAGCAAGGTATGAGCCATCCTGGCCAGTAATACCTGTAATGAGGGCTACTTTTTGGGTATTGGTTTTGGTATTTGTCATATGAGTAATTTTCTTTTGCTAGCTTCTACCGTAGGTATCTTCAAAGCGGACGATATCGTCTTCGCCCAAATAACTACCCGATTGCACCTCAATAATCTCTAGGGGCTCAGTACCACGATTGGCCAAACGATGTGTTTGCCCCTGAGGAATATAAGTACTTTGATTTTCTTTCAAAGTAATTATTTGATCTCCATTGGTGATTTCTGCAACACCTTTCACCACAATCCAATGCTCGGCACGATGATGATGCATCTGTAATGATAAGCTTGCGCCCGGTTTCACCTGAATACGTTTGACTTTAAAGCGCTCACCTTCATCGACGCTGTCGTACCAGCCCCATGGCCTTGCAACTTTGCGATGAAGATTTTTCTCCTCACGTCCTTGCGTTTCTAATTGAGTCACAATATTTTTAACATCTTGGCTATTCCCTCGATCGGTCACTAATACTGCATCAGCCGTCTCCACAATTACTAAATTCTCAACACCAACAACGCTCACCAAACGACTACTTGCGTGTACTAAGGAATTCTTAGAATCTGTAAGGAGTACATCACCGCTAATCACATTACCATCTTGGTCGCGTTTTCCAACTTGCCAGACCGCATCCCAGGCCCCTAAATCATTCCAGCCAGCATCAAGCTCAACCATACGGATTGGGTATTTTGACCCTGGACATTTTTCAATAACAGCATAGTCAATTGACTCGCTAGGAATCCATTTGAACTCTTCTTTGCCTGGACGAATAAAACTAACGCCATCTGCACTATCTTCAGATTTACTAAGCCAAGCCTTTTGTGAAGCTTCAAAAATATCAGCGCGGAATTCATTTAAAGCAGCTAGCCAAGTGCTGGCCCTCAAAACAAATATGCCACTATTCCAAAGATAACCGCCATCAGCCAAATACAATTCAGCCGTTTTAAGATCAGGTTTTTCTACAAAACGATTTACAGCATAAGAGTTGTTGTGATCTTTTCCACCAGAACGCTGGATGTATCCGTAGCCGATTTCTGGAGCGCTTGGAGTGATTCCTAAAATGGCGATTGCCAGAGCACTACTTTCCACTACTTGGGTGCAATCTTGCAAAGCCTTAGTAAAAGCAGTATGATTTTGTATTGTTTGATCAGCAGGCGTGATGACCAAAATGGGATCTTGCCCTTGACCCAATTGCTCCGCACATAATGCAGCCATACTTAAAGCTGGTGCAGTATTTCGCCCACAAGGCTCCAGCAAAAGAATTGCTTCAATAGATTTTAATTCCCGTAGCTGATCCAAGACTAAAAAGCGATGGTCTTCATTCGAGACAACCAAAGTCTCACCTAGGGCGATCTTCGGACTGGCAATAGCATTAATTCGCTCTACAGCCTGCTGAAAAAGACTGAGTGAAGAGCCATCTCCAGAGAGTACCAAAAATTGCTTTGGGAAGCCAGATCGAGACAAGGGCCAAAGCCGAGTCCCGGAACCGCCGCAAAGAATGACTGGACAAACTAAAACCATATTGGACCCAAGAAAGCTTTCATACTTAATATGAATAAAACATCATTTTATAGGGTTTTATGGTCTTTCCCTTAAGCAAAATAGAGATATTTATTCAAATCCTTCTTTATCAAAAGCCTCGGTCATAACAAAAAATACCGAGTAAAGCTAAACATAAAAGAAAACAGGCCGCTAGAAGCGGCCTGTTTAACTTAAGTCTAAAATTGACTACGAAATACGGATTAGGCTTTCTTAGCGTAAGCAGAGCACCAACCTTTACCAGCAACCTGCTTAGCACCAAACAATGAGCAACCGCCGGCAACAGCATCAGCCTTACCTTGGAATAAAGCGCAGTTGGTGCACACTTGACCAGCGGCATACTTAGGAAACTTTGCTTTATCGACTTTAGAGGCATCAGCTTTGTAACCTAATGCTGAAGCTTGTGGATCCGTTTCCGCAACCATGGCTTGAGCTTGAACTGTTCCGTTCAAAGCCAAAGTGCAAGCACCAGCAGCAGACAAAATCATAAATTGGCGACGACTATTTTTCATATGAACTCCAGAGGGTGAAATGACAAAAAAGATATGGATGAATCATAGAGCAGACCCAGTGACTAGACAATTTATGCTCTAAGCAGTTGATTTAAATCACTATTTTGTTGAGAATTATTCTCAAATAAGAGAATGTTGAATTCGCGTTCATTTTCGAGAGATCCGGATTGCGGATTAATGCCAACCTTTTAGGTTCATACAGCCAATCCGCTGTTTGATATTTACCCCAGAGCCAGGATCTGGATAGGCCTGTGCACAATCAATAGCATCACGCTGAAAGTTTGCCTGATTATTTTTAGCCGGATCGCTATTCACACTAGGATACGAAGTGCAGGACAGCAAAGTCGTGATCATCCAAAAACCACTCAACAGTTTAAGTGTCGTTTTCACTAAGGCTTAGCCCCTCATTTTCTGACTTTATCTTTTATCCAGTAATGATAAAAACTCGCGACGCAAATTAGAGTCTTTTAAGAAAGAGCCACGCATCACGCTATTAACCATCTTTGAATCGCGATCTTTAACGCCACGCCATTGCATACAGAAGTGGTCTGCATCCATAACGATAGCAACACCGACAGGCTTGATTTTTTTCTCGAGCATGTCTGCCAACTCTACTACCGCCTCTTCTTGAATTTGAGGACGACACATCACCCACTCAGTTAAGCGTGAGTACTTGGATAAGCCAATGAGGGCAGACTCTTTGCTAGGTAAGACGCCAATCCAAATACGACCCATGATGGGACAAAAATGATGGGAACAAGCACTACGCACCGTAATAGGGCCAATGATCATCAACTCATTTAAACGACTCACATTAGGAAATTTGGTTAGGGTAGGCTGCTCGACATAGCGGCCATTAAACACCTCCTTAATAAACATTTTTGCGACGCGCTGACTCGTATTATTTGTATTGTGATCGCCCTTAGTGTCGATCACCAAGCTCTCGAGAACAGCTTGCATCTTTTGGGCTACTTCATCTACTAGGCCCTCTAATTCACCTGGCTTAATAAAAGCGGAGATATTGTCATTTGCATGAAAGCGTGCTTTTTGCGCCTCGATACGCCGACGAATCACGACTGACAAAGGTATGCCGCCATCACTCTTTTTAGAGGCAATATTTTTTACAGCTATTTTGCTTGTAGCTTTTTTAGCTACTGATTGAGAGCTCGTCTTAGCAGTTATTTTTTTAGTTGTCATGTCAAGTAAATTGTTGAAATTTGAATACTTTAAATCTGGAAGAAGATGGCCACTACACAAATTAAACCAGCAGTCCAAACAATTGTTCTCGTTGTGGGCCAATTGGCGATATAGCAAATAAGAAAGGCAATCCGTGCCAATACAAAGCCTATGGCTAATAAGTCGACTCTATTTTGTGGGGCGTTAGCGATCGTTGCAATGATGACTGCGGCAAAGAATAAGGGAAGAGACTCAAAAAGATTTGCTTGAGCCGCATTTGCTCGCGCCCTAAATCCCGTCTGCTTGGAAAGCCACTGACGTGGCATACCGTTATCAAAATCTTTAAATCCTTTTTTGGCAATCCCTGCTGCCACAATGGGTAATAGACCCATAAACAAGACACACCAATAAGCAATAGTCATCGTTTTTCCTCGGCGCTCGATTTCATCACAGTTTGTATATTTGATTTTTTCTTCGAGCCAATACGTGACTCGAGGCCATTCATGAGATTTTTAATGTTACTGCGATGACGCCAAATCAGAAGAGAGCACACTGATAGCAAAGCAATTGCCATTGGCTGAAAGCCAAACAAGAATACAAAATAGATTGGGCCAAACACTGCGGCTGCCAAGGCGGCTAAGGAAGAGTAGCGCATAAAGATCGCCACAATGATCCAAGTGCCCAGTGTCGCCAAACCAAGGATCCAATTAATTCCAAACAAAATGCCGCAGGCAGTAGCGACACCCTTGCCGCCTTTAAATCCATGAAATATTGGAAACAGGTGCCCCAAAAACACAGCGATCACTACACCGCATAGCAACCAAGAATTAAGTGTTGAGCTTAAAGACTCATCACCCAATAGGATTCTGCCCAACATCACGGCAAAGAAACCTTTAAGAACGTCGCCAGTCAAGGTGAGAACTGCTGCCAATTTATTACCCGTGCGAAGGACGTTAGTAGCACCAGGATTGCCGGAACCATAGGAATGGGGATCGGGCAAACGCATGCATTTACTTACCACTACCGCAAATGAAATAGAGCCTATAAGGTAGGCAATCGGGATGACTAGAAGTTCTAGGGAGTAATTCATAGCGCTATCTTAACCACTTATCGGGCTCATTATTTTTGGTTTACCAACCCTCCTGATAAGCTATGCACAAAAAGGAGGCGCCATGTCCATAGCGATCACCACAGTATTTACCAACAATCGGAGTCAAGCCGTTAGATTGCCCGCCGAAGCCCGTTTGCCAGATGAGGTGAAAAAAGTCATTATCCGGATTCGCGGTCGCGAGCGAATCATTACGCCGCTTGAAAATACCTGGGATCACTTTTTCCTAAACGAGCCATCTGTATCTGCTGACTTTATGCAAGAGAGTAGGGAATAAATACCTATAGCGCAAATACTCTCTCATGCGGCCCGCAATACATCGGTGACCCAGGCATTAATACTCTTTCCTGACGCCTTAGTAGTTCTAGCTACTTTCGCATGAATTTCTGGTGAAATGCGCAACATCAACTTTCCCGAGTAGGGTTTTTGTGGTTTCATACCATGCATTTCAGACATAGTGACATACCCATCCACCGCAACTTCGAAGGCTTTAATCAACTCAGAAACAGACTCGCCATGAAAAGAGACGATATCCGTAATACCGGTCAAGTGGCCTACAAAAATACGGTCATCGGAATCAAATTCAATATTGGCAGAATAATTTTTATAACTTAATGGCTTGTTCATGGTTTAACTCCTATCAGTACCAAAAAACTTTGAACGTCTTTTACTTGATATCTCTTTGCTTCTTTTCCTGGATGTGGTCTATGTAGATCCAATCGATGGCTATTCATCAAAAAGCTTACCCTAGAGCCCTCACCCTCAACGCATTGACTGCCAATCGCTATCAACAATAGCTCAATCTTTCTCCACTCTATCGTTGCGGAAGTGGGTTTAGCAAATATGGCTCATCTCATCCGCGCGGATGATGCTGCTGATGAATAGATTTAAGGCGTTCCCTAGCAACATGGGTATATATCTGAGTGGTGGAGATATCGGCATGTCCTAAAAGTAGTTGTACTACTCTTAAATCAGCGCCATGGTTGAGCAAGTGGGTAGCAAAAGCGTGGCGTAGAGTATGCGGGGATAAAGCCACCGGTATATTGGCAATTACTGCGTAGCGCCTAATTAGTGCCCAAAAAGCTTGGCGAGTCAGGCCTGTACCAGTGTGGCGCCCAATGAAGACCACATCCGAAGTTTTGCCTTCAAGCAATGGTGTTCTCGCTTCAGCTAGATAGCGACCTAGCCACTGCCCTGCCTCACTGCCAAAAGGTACTAAACGCTCTTTACCGCCCTTACCATTTACCACCCGGATAACGCCTTCATTTAATCCCAGAGCGATAGTCTTAAGAGACACAATTTCCGAGACCCTCAGGCCGCTGGCATACATCAACTCCAGCATGGTGCGATCTCGTAACCCTAAGCATGTTTCGACATCAGGGGCTTTGAGCAAAGCAGTGACATGATCTTCGCTTAAAGTCTTAGGAAAACGTAATGCTTGCTTAGCAGAGCGCAAGCCGATGCAGGGATCACTTTTAACCAAGTTCATGCGAAGAGCATGACGATAAAACCGTTTGAAGACTGTTAAGCGGCGGTTGGCGGTAGTCGCTTTATCGGCTCGGCGATGGGCAATATACGCAGTGAGATCTTTTTCCTTAACGCTATAAAGGTCGGCGCCCGAATCCTTTTGAAGCCACTGGGCCAAGAGTAATAGATCTCGGCGATAGGCGGACAAACTGTTTTGCGACAACCCATCTTCCAACCAACAAGCATCACAAAAGCGCTCAATGGCTTCTTGGCTTGCTAACGAAATCAACTGATTGCTTGAATGATTGCGGCTAACAGAAGTCTTCATAGAGTTAATCACAAGATCTTAAATAAACTCATGCTATTTGCCGGCTTTAATTTTCTTGACGCTTTAGGTCGCGATAGAAGTTTTCATGAGGGCCAAATGTTAAAAGCTTCAAGCTATCTTCATCTAGGATGCGATAGGCCAACAAGCAATGTTGTTGAGAAAGTCGAAACTTAAAAACTCTCACACCCAACAAATCCCCTATTTTGGCTTCGCCCATGGCTGGATTCAGACTAATTATCCTTAGCGCTTGGTCTAAGTCATTTTTTTGCTGTGGATGTAATTTTTTTATAGCCTTAACAAAAGTAGCAGTCAGTAGTAGCCGCATCAACTAAATACGTATTCACCAATAATGGGCTCCTGATCCGCAATCAAAATTTCACGGATGATGGAAAATGGTAAATCCGGATTTTCCTGAGCAACTCTGCCAATTTGCGACCAGTACTCAATCTGTTTAGGGACCGAGCGATGTTCAATTTGCCCGTATGCCTTAGCTTGCTCGACTAAATTTTCAGATAATTTAACGTTGATAGACATGTTTACCCCCTTATTTGGTCCATTATATCACCATAAGTTCCTAAAAGGAACTTATTACTCCAATAAATGGTGGCCCCGCTTGCATTGGGAAAACTATCTGCACTAAGGCTAGGGGAACTTCGTTATCAGGCTACTTAGCTAACTTTAGTCACGAAAGTTATTAAAGCCCAATGGCGCTTCAGTGACTTCTTTCTTAAGCAATGCCATCGTTTCTTGTAAATCATCGCGCTTAGTACCTGTTACGCGCACGGCATCACCTTGAATGCTGGCCTGCACCTTAATTTTGCTATCTTTGATAATACGCACGACCTTTTTGGCTAGCTCTGAAGTAATCCCTTTTTGAATCTTCATCGTCTGCTTGCGCTTATCGCTACCAATAGTTTCTTTTTTATCGTCTTTAAGGTAGCGGACATCTACATTACGCTTAGCCATCTTGCCAAAGAGCACATCACGAACTTGCCCTAATTTGAAATCATCATCTCCAAAAAGAATCAGAGTCTCATCTTTTTGTTCAACTCGGCTATCAGAACCCTTAAAGTCAAAACGATTAGTGATTTCTTTATTAGATTGCTCAACCGCGTTTTTCAACTCAATCATGTCTGGCTCGCAAACTACGTCAAATGAGGGCATCTCAAACTCCTTAAAAAATCTTAGTAATAAAACCTACAAATTGAATGCATTGGATTAATACTTTTCAATATTTTCTAGAAATTACTGCTAGAAACTTGAACACGAATAAGATTGTGGCATGAACTCCGCGAAAAATGCGCCCAAACCAGCAAAATTGACGCCCAATGTGAGCCTTAAGCACCGGAATAGCTTTGGCTTAGAGTCCACTGCAGAATTGGCCTACGAGATCATTTCTGCCGATCAGTTGCCAGCGCTTATGAGAGAGTTTGAGGAGAAAAAACTCACCTGGCGTGTATTGGGGGGTGGAAGCAACGTCATCCTCCCGGACTCTTTGCCTGGGGTCACGCTACTGATCAATATCCTCGGTGAAGCAATCGTTAGATCTGATGAAGCAAACTCCTGGCTTTCAGTAGGCGCCGGGGTTAATTGGCACGAATTGGTTTCCTGGACCTTAGAACACAATCTCCCGGGGCTTGAAAATCTCGCGCTCATACCCGGAACCGTTGGCGCTGCACCGATTCAAAATATTGGGGCTTATGGCGTTGAAATTGGGCAATATATCGAAAGCATCGAGGCATTTGATTCTGCGGCCCATGCCTTTGTTACTCTCCCGCAACAAGCATGCCGGTTTGCCTATCGCGATAGCTACTTCAAGCAAAATCCCAATCGATTTATCGTGACAAAGGTCGTTTTTAAAATCCCCAAGGCTTGGCATGCACGGTTGGAA
>Ga0114975_10000171_pt1 | contig 48376 bp, 59 predicted proteins | sample S_130626_EF_Meta_FD_87031 | JGI IMG/M metagenome (GOLD analysis project Ga0114975, IMG submission 87031) | Freshwater microbial communities from Lake Simoncouche, Canada to study carbon cycling - S_130626_EF_MetaG | ecosystem: Environmental > Aquatic > Freshwater > Lake | place: Lake...
AGCCGATATCTCCTTGCGATCCTGTATATCCAATTGAGCCAAAGCTACCTACATAACCGGTGTCTCCCTGGCTTCCGACGTATCCAGTTACACCAGAGCTACCTGTGTAGCCAACACCAGTTGCTCCTTGTGGTCCTATAATACCTTGGGCGCCAGATAGCTCACTTACGAATGTGTAAGCGGTACCTGACCACAAATACAGTCTACTATTTTCTGAGTCGTTGGTGTTACCATTTTCAATTATGGCAAATTGGCCAGCCACAATGCCAGTTGGTGCAGTATCTGCTATTAATGCCGCCACTGACAAGTATGATTTTGCAATAGCGAATCCAAGTCCAGTGTCGCCTTTGCTACCTGTGTAACCAGTTGAGCCAAATGATCCTGCATAACCTGTTGTGCCTTGACTGCCTGTGTAACCAACATCGCCTTGGCTACCTGTGTATCCGTTTGCACCAAATGATCCTGCATAACCTGTTGTGCCTTGACTGCCTGTGTAACCAACATCGCCTTGGCTACCTGTGTAGCCGTTTGCACCAAAGCTACCTACGTAACCTGTTGTGCCTTGGCTGCCTGTGTAACCAACATCGCCTTTACTGCCTGTGTAACCACCAGATGAATAGGACAAGTTTACCCATGCAGTATTACCGTCACCATATTTAATTTTAAAAGTGTCGGTTTCAAATCCTGGTTCGCCTGCTGCCAATATTGGATTGGTTGTTGTCCAGTTTAACGCGGTGTCTCTTCTAAGTTGTATTCTACTCGGCATTATAATTCCTTTTATTTTATCACAGTTGGGTTATGCATAACCTTATTTTACTATTTAGTGCTACAACCGATTAATGTTTAATCAGTTACAGCTTGATTTTGACCCAATTTTAAGGCTTTTGTATATTTCCTTGAATAGACAAATACGCTATTTTAACAGCCAATCGATCCAGTGCTTGGGCTATTGTAGTAGGTGCCGGACTTGTCCAGTTAGTTGCATCTGCAGGAGTATAACTGCCGTTGACAACCCCTCCAACAATTGGCAAGTTTTCTAAGTCATTGTAGTCATTGGTCAACGATACTGCGGACAATGTGGTTTCAAATGTGGAACCAGCTGCTCCACCATCTAGGTCGCGACCGACAAGATTTCCATCAATGTTACTTTTAAAACTGACAGAAACAGCACGACCACCTTCGTAATTGAATTCAAGGTTGGCACTACTACTGCTACCAGTATAGCCTATAGGTCCAATACCACCTGTAGCACCAACGGATCCATTGTTACCTGTGGCTCCTGCTGAACCTGTGGCTCCTGTAGGTCCAGTTGCTCCTGCTGAACCTGCTGATCCGGTATATCCAGCAGGCCCTGTTGCGCCAGTACCTCCATCAATCCCGGACGCCCCGGTATTGCCTGTGTTGCCTGTGCTGCCTGTGTAACCAGTTGGTCCTGTTGCTCCGGCTGCCCCATTAACTGCGGCACTGCCTGTGTAGCCTGTTGTTCCTTGTATGCCGCTAGCGCCTGTAGCACCTCTTGATCCGACATCTCCCTGTGATCCTGTGTATCCATTTGTTCCTTGACTTCCTGTGTATCCTGCACCGCCTTGAGGGCCAAGATTACCTCTTGATCCTGTGTAACCAATTGTGCCTTGGCTACCTGTGTATCCAACGTTGCCTTGTATGCCTTGTATGCCTTGGCTACCTGTAAAACCTATTGTATTTAACACTGTTCCGCCAGGTGTTACACCATCTTGTACCCTTAGTGATTTCAAGGTTGTGTCAACAACCACTTCCCCCACTGGCCCAACATATGTGCTAGTGACCTGAACGTTTCCTCGTTTTAATAGTATTAATCGTGCCATATCAAATAACTCCACCGTTGACTTCAGGTTCAGTATAAGACTGTGAAACAGGAACAATGACTCCGCCATCAATCAAGTCATCATCAATGACAACGTCGTTGTCATTGTTGTCGGAGTCCGGAGAACTAGAATAATATCCAGGTTGTACATTCAAATACAACGGAACTCCATAGTTATCGTCGATATAAACAGGTTGTTCTGTGTTATCGGCGGTCCGTATGGTTTTCATGGTCAATTTATAAAGCCTTTGCTCCAACAAATTAACTGTGTTTTTACTAATGGTAAAAGTGCCACGGCCTAGAGCAATATTTGCAAATGCAATTGAAAAAGTATCAACTGTGACATTGTTAAGTGGATCTTGTATTTCCGCTTGCATGGCATAGCCGGTCATGTCTACAGCTTTCTGATCTTGATTTTTTACATTTACCTGTATAGGGTTGTCAATTCCCTTGTAAATTGTCACAGGTTTAGCATACATTTGTCGATTCCTCGTGGTAAAGATAGTGGGGTCCCAAATTTGAGCCTCCACTGTGTTCGGGTATAAATAACTTTGGATTGTAATCATTATTTTAGTATTTATAGCAAAGTGGAAGAAATCAAACAGCTACTATCAAAGTACCCTTTTATAACGTACCTCGTATACGGTGGTAATGAATATATCGGTATTATACAAAACTCAGACGAGCAGATCACCACCATCTACGACTTTGGCAGCCTAAAAGTGCCAGAACAGAAGAAACGTTTCCTAGAATTGGGAGAACAATGGTGGTGGGAAAGTAATAGGATTATACCTATCAACGTGTTCCTCAAGCAGGAGTGGGCAGAATTTAAATTCTGCGTCAAGACCATGAACAGCAAAGATGTTGTGATTCACACCGGACCACAAATCAACCTGAAAGAAATGGCTTCCAAGCGCAGTAAACGCCGGTCAATTACTTTAATTAGAAAGATTAGCTAGATTCATGTTAACTACCACAAGATGTGAGTAGGCTACGGCGTGACTTTTTTTGAATCCGTAACTGCCATCAGTGGGCTTTTCCCACACAGTCTCAGCTACCTCAGCCCAAGGTAAGCCAATCAAATGCCTTTTAGCAGGACGTATCACAGCCAAGAACATGGCCAGTCTCGGTATACTGTTAACTGCTTCTGGCATTTTAATTAGTGTATTATAATGATTACCAATGTGAATTAACTGCGCACAGAACTCTGGTTCATACAGTTTATGCCATGGTGGTGCCACAGTCATTAGTTCATTTAAATGAGCTTCGTCACGGACCTGACTGTACAGGCCCACATTGAGAAAGTCCAGCTTGATATAGCCACGATCCTCTGCCGCCCTGTAGTCGATGCCAGCACGATTGGTAAAAGGGTCACGTGGAATTTCTGTCACATAAATGCCAGTGTTATGTGCAGTTCTTTGTTGGTTGTCAGTTATAATAGTTGCACCGATATGCTGTACAACATTCAATGCTTGCTGGCGATCAGCGAAGTCAATATCAACGTCACTGGTAAATTTCATAATCCTGCTGTCTCTAAAATTTGTCTTGCCCAAGCTACATCTGCGGCACTGTCTCGAAACCTACTGTTCCAATGATCTGGATTGATCCAATCCACAATCATGGCCACTTGATCTTGTGTGAGTGAACCAAGAAACTCAACTCCTGAAGCACAATTAAAAATACTCCAAGGGCTAATACGTCCTGTTGATACATGGTGTATAATACGATTGACATTGCCGTACCTGAAATAATCGACAAAACCGTTCTTGAGTTCTGGATGAATTTCTGCATATTCTTGCATTTCCTTTAGAGACCGTTCTAGTGCATCCTGCACACTTTCTTTACGCATGTACTCAACAAGCCATTCTTCATACAGCCTGTCACTGGCCCAGTTGTCCAGCTTCTTGTTATTTTTTAGCAACCACTGCATGTATGACAAGAAGTTGACACAACGAACATCCACACAATAGCGTCCAAACTTGACAAATGCTAGATAGTAAGAACTTTCACAAAAGTCCTCATAGCCCTTGGCCTTGGCAGACATTTGTGTGCTGTTATAAAACATCACGTAGGCTTGTAAACCCCACTGCACACCAGTTTCTTTTTCCTGCTGGTGTCTGCGCTTTTTCTCGCACAGGTGACTGGTCAAGGTTGTTTCTTTAACAAATGCCTTGTCGCAAAATTTACAGACAAATTTAGATTCAGTTGTAGCCAATTTGGTTGATTTCCAAGCCTCGAGAATCTCTGAAATCATAGATCTGTTTTGATACGTTTGTCATCCCAGCCTAGATCTCGTGCCATGGCTTTGAGTTGATCCGTGGTATTTAGTTCAACCATGATATCAATTTCTTCCCTGCTCAAATGCGGATATTGGCTTTCAATGAACTTGAATGCTTTTTGATTGCCTGTGCCCTTGGGTGTTTTGATCCAGTAATGGCGTTTAGCACCCATACCAGGGCTCACTGTTGTGCACAGTAGCCATTGTAGTTTAGGGTGACGACCAATGTCAAAGAAGTTCATGTTCACACGATCATTGTGAACACGCAGATACCATTCTTGCAGTTCTGGTGAACCTTCCACATTGCATCCCCACTTGAGCATGAGATAAGTGCTGAACTTTTTGCGTTCTTCATCACTCAGGCTGTCGTAGAATCCACGATCCTTGGTATCAAAGGCTCGCATCTCTGTATTGATATCTAATTTACTCATAGCTTATTATACTACCAGGCCTTGCTAAAGTCAACTACTTCGCTCACTCTGCTGATTTCTTTCACAAAGAACACACATAAAGGTTTTTCCACTTCAGATTCAACTGGAATAGCTAGCATTTGTCCGGGCTTGAGTTTAGGGAAATACCATTTGACATCTTGATAGATATCTACAATTTCCACAGGATGGAATTCAGGTCTAAAACTGCTGATAGGGTTGAAGCAAAATGCACTAAATCCTCGATCGTTGATACTGGTCAGTGGTACCACTTCTAGATCGCCTAGGTCGCTTTCACCAATTAGCAATTGCCAATCCACTGGCATTTTAACTGTCCATGGACCAATACGTAGTACTAGGGCAGGGCTATTAAAACTTTCCAAGAAGATCAAGGGAATGTAAAAGTAATCGGGATTCTTTGGGTCGCTGTTGTCTAGTACACAAAAACGCAGATCCTCTACCTCATCGGGGATCTCGTTCATGTCGTAGGCTTTGTTGTTATCTAAATTTAATATTCGTGACATTTGTTTCCGTTGTTGTTATGTTTTGTAGTCAACTTTTTCTATTGTGAAAGGATACTTGGCTTCTTTGTAAAATGCCTTGCGTTGCGTCAAATGCCGCTTGGCAAACTTGCAGGTGCTGGTTATATCCCAAATCTGGACGAAGTCTTTGTCTTCCGCTTTCCTAACACCACGTCCAATAGATTGGATAACCCGCACAAAGCTCTTTCCGGGCTCAATAAGAACCAAATTGAATATCCTAGGAATATTAATACCCACAGCGGCCACACCATAAGTCGCCACAATAACCTTACCGTCACTTGTGGCCACATCGTCGTATTCGTCCTGCCGCTCCGCTGCCTTAGTTGCGCCCGATACAAAAACCGCATCCTTGATCCTTTCTGTTAGTGCCTGTCCAGCTGCCACCCTGTCCACCAAGATCAAGGTATTACCAGACTCTGCAATTCTTTTAATCATTTCGCCAATGTAGTCTATACGTTCTTTGGATTCTAACAGATATTTCAATTCACTCTGATAGTTGGTATATTCCACATGATCCAACAATTGTACAATATTAACATGGCATTGAGCAAGAACTCCTTGCTCTTGCAGCTCACTGGCACTCAGCTTGCCTATCACATTGCCCAGGCTACAGCTTATGCTCATGGCCTCATATTTTTCTTTGGGAATAGTTCCTGTTAGACCCCAACGCATGGGCACTTGGCTCATTACACCAGTCAGCAAGGTCTTCAAGGCATCTGCCTTGGCCATGTGTACTTCATCCACAATAACGCATACCACATCTTCCAGAAACTCATGTATGGTTATTTCTGCTTCATGGTTCTTGGTATTCTTGAGTAACACATTTAAACTTTGCCAAGTACAAATGGTATGCCTACGTCCAAATTCTTTACGGTCTCCAAAGAACACACCAACATCCAGGCCCATGTTCACATAGTCTTTTTCTGTTTGTGTTACCAGGCTCTTGTTAGGTACAATCACAATGCTACGTCCGTAATCACTGATAGCATGACTCAATGCGGCAGTGATAATTGTTTTACCTGCACCTGTTGCAATCTCCTGCAGGCACTGTGGGTTCTCCAAAAACCTATTGATAATCTCAACTTGATAATCTCTTAGCTCTACTGGATGGCCTTCTTTGGGATGTCCTTTAGGCCACATAACATGACTAAACGATGCCTCGTGAACCTCTTGCAGATCAAATTTAGTCCTGTAGGACCTGGTATCATCAAGCTCGATGTCGTAGCCTTGTTCTGCCAACCAAGGCAGTATCTCAGTCAACAAATTGATGTATGTGCTACCACTGAGTTGGAAGAAACTGACCTTGCCATCCCAACGACCCAGCCTTACTGCCGGAAGGTATCTGGCACCTGGTATATCAAATTTATATTTGTTCACCAGTTGACGCCTAGTATCAAGATCCAAGCCCTTGATACGAACATTGACTTCATCTGCTATTTCTAGAATACATTGCATATTGTAATAATTGTTAATCTTGATTATACACAACTTCTGTGCCAAACACAACCTTTTCCGAGCGTTGTACGATCTGTATTTTCTTCACACCCACCATCAATGCTGTCATGGTCACCAATAAAGGTATGTGTAGATCCCAGCTGGAACTCCAATGGTCCAAATGCACACAACGATAACCAGCCACATCCGGCATTTTTCTTTGTCCAACTCGAACAGTCAATACCTCTTCGGGCTTGAAAACTGTCAACAGGTCTTGTTTAATCTTTTCCGACGAGCCACCTGATGTATTTTCAAAAACAAATATGGGCCAACGATGGCTTAACTCTGCATATTCAACAATGTCTTCTAGTGCATGCGGTCTGCTTAACGGTAAATGTGCATCCTTGTTTAAAAGCAAGTTTTGCACACTTGCACTATATTTCAATTCTGCGTACTGCCGGAGCTCAGCACTGACAGTATATCCCAAAATACTGCTGTTATCGATCAGGCGCACAAGATTATCTACGCCAAACCCATCAAGTTTTTCATTGATGTACTCTATTAAACTATTCTCAGCATTGATAATTTCCAATCCGGTATCACCAGCAATCAATTCGATTTTGTATCCCAGCTGTTGGGCCTGTACAACTTGTGCAATCAGTTCAACTATTTGATCATCTGGTTCAAAATTGTATTTACCTACCAGGTGCTGTAGCCACATCAGTCTTGGTTCAGTCACAGTTGCCACCCACATTTTGCTAGCAACATCAAATCGTAAACTGCCCGGTATATCTTTGGCACTTTGTTTAAGTTCATTCACCAAAGCATCATCGTAGGGAAATCTGATGTAAATTAGATCATCTTTTAGCTTGATATCTCGACTGCGGTCTACAAACCTCACAGGCAATCTAAACACTGCATTGTGTTCGTGCACACCCAAGTCTAGTCCATTAATGGCCAATTGTCTACGATACTTGACTACCAGTTTGTGCGCCAACAATGCCTGTCGGTCGGTCAATGGTGTACCTTGAGAAGTTTGTGCGGCCATGCTGTGCACAATCTGTATGTCATACCTGGCCAAGGTGACACCAACAGGAAGAAGGTTTTTGTAAGTAAAGCCCACTACGCCAGCGATCACTTCAAGGTAATCTTCAATGTAAGGTAGAGACTTTGTTTGCATTTAAAAAGATACCCAGACGAACTGGGTATTTAAAGGATTGGCACACTTGACCAATCAAGGAGAGTTAAGCATGTTTGTCAATGAAGTCCCTAAGGATATCTTCCACAAACTCATTGAATGTTAGGTCTGCCGCATGTGCCTGTTTCATTAACACCAGCAAGTCAGCATCATCAAGTTCAAGAGGAATGCTGACACGAGTGTCGTATTCTGCGCCAGCGGCAATTGCAATGGCCTTTTGGAGCCAGTCGTCATCTGATTCTAGATCAACGTAGTTGACATCTTCCCAGGCTTCTTTTTTATTGACGTTGCGATACTCGGCTTCCTGTTCCATTACGGAACGAAACTCAGGATTGATCAAACGATAGGCTCTTTGATTCTTGTAGTCATGTGCTTGCACTTCATACACACATTGATTACGGGTATCAAAGGTAATTGTAAAACTGCTACCATCATGCTTGTGGTCCCAGCTGTCTAGACTGTAACTGTCTGGACCATAGCAGTTCCACATAAAGTTACTGCCCTCTGTGACACGGTAGTTGACTACCTCTAGCCATTCTTTTAAGGTAATCATATTATGCTACCTCTGCTTCTTGTGCGTGGAGTGTGGCAAGTGCATCTGACAACAAGGTCAAGCCATTTGTGACAACACCATCCGCATCGTAAACAGCACCTGCGTACCAAACGCCATCTTTCATGATATAGTAGTACTCGGCACCACAGTTCTCTACCTGCTCCAAGAAGTCTTTAAATGTCAGGGACACTTTGAAGTCTACGCCTGTCTCGAGACGGTCGCGACCGTAAAAGGTGCACATGTTTTCTGTGGTTCTAATAAAGTCCTCGCGATCCATTACATCGACTTCATGTTGGCTAAAGGCATGTTGGTCACCAATCTCGGGACGCAAAGCACTTAGGTCGCCTAGTGCCACCAGCATGTTGGCTTTGGTGCTGTCGTAGTGTTCTTGCAGGATTTGGCCATTGTGTTCCAAGTAACCATCCCAATGACAGTAAACACTTTTGCAAACATCGCCATGCATGACACCAATTCTTGAACGTGTACCCATTTTAAACTCCTGTTTTGTTGCTGTAAGTAAGTATTATAACACTCTTTTGGTAACCGGTCAACCTTTAGGGTTTTTGTCTTCTGATTCCAACTGTCCCACACGGATCAAGAACAATTGGTATAAACAGTAAATCATAACGCCAAAAGATACTAGCGCAACCAAGTCACTAGCGGCAATGCCCAAAAAGATGATGATTTGCACACTTGCAATAGCCGCCACAATTCCAACTGCCACTTTGCACATATCAAAGACGGCCTGTTTTTGATACTTGTTCATTTTTTACCTTTCACTTGCTTTGCCTCTTTGACTGCAATCTTACCTGAGTAAGCACCGTTCTTGGCGGTGTGGATCAGGCCTGTTGCCGTAAATGTAATGACACCACCTGTACTTGACACAATTGGTTTTTGCATGATTATTCCTTGGTAGATTTTTTAACGGTATAGCCTTCGTCCCTGTAAAGGTCGGCCTCTTCTGCAATGCAGTCAAACAAAAATAAGTCTCCATCCCACACTTGATACATATTGGTTCCTTTTAAAAAAACGTTTATCGGAAGAGGGCTTATTGGCATTGCCTCTTACGCACACTGCAGGTTTATGCGGGCTTCATGCAAGTTGTTTGAGCAAGCGCCTTCCAACGTAATGGGAAGCTCTTGCGCAAGTCTGCAATCTTAGTTGCCATACGCAAGCTCATCTCACGTAACTTGTTCTTGTTCTCATCCATGAAGTCGATGATCTCATCTTGTGCACATGGGTCAAAGTCGTAGTCCTCAAACAGCTCACCTGCACGAGCAATCTGTTTAATACGCAACACCTTGTCACGCATGGTGTCCAGTGTCAAGTCCAAGTAGTGGCAACGACTTTGCAAAGCATCCAAGTGGTCACGTAACTTTTGGCTTTTCATAGCATCAAATTTTAAGTTAGTGATAAAGATAACACTACCCTTGAACTCAAAGCTGTCTGGGATACCTTCTCTGCGCAAGGCACTTGACTCCGACAGCCAACTAATCTTACGCTTCTTGCCACTGTCCAAGGCACCTTTAAGCAAGTTTAAAGACACGTCATCTAACAAGATGCTGTCACAGTCGTCAAAAACAACTACGCAATTGGGATCACTAAATTTGTAAAGTGTTTGGTACAAGCCGATTGGAGTGGCACTGCCTTTGACAACATCTGCACGGACTGGCCTGTCTGCCAGCTTGTCTAGCAAAGATGCTTTCTCAATCTCTCTCTCAACACTGTAGCTCTTGCCAACGCCGGGTGGACCGGATACAATCATGGCACGGATGTCACCACTAATAGCGGCTTTTGTCATGTCTGTTAAGATCTCAAAACGCTCACCAATCTCTTGGATGCGCTCCTCATCGCTCTTGTTAGACGCTTCTGTGACAGCAAGTGCCTCTACAAAGCTCTCACCGCCAGTGACAAACTCGTATGCACCGGGTCCGTCTACTTTAACGCGGATTTCCTCTGGGAAGCCAGGGAAGGTGCCGCCATTTAGGACAGTAACGTAACCGCCCTTGGGGGTACGACGATACTGCTCTACCAATGCAAATGTTTTGCCATTTACTTTGTTGGTACGGTATGTACCACTTTTAATACGGATAAATGCTTCTGACATAAGTGCTCCTTTGTGTGTCTGTGTGTATCTATTATACTGCAAAACGAATGACCCGTCAACCTCTCGGGTTAATAGCTGTACTCGTCCTCGTTCTCGTCGCCGTAGAACTCGTCTGCTTCCTCGTCTGTCATTTGGTACTCGTCGCTGTCCTCAAAGAGGTCGTCTTGCTTGAGCATTTGGTTGACAGTCTTAGTGTCAACTTGCTTTGACATTTCTTTCCACAGTCGGTCTTCAACTTCTGCCAACTTTTCCTCAATGTGGGCTTTGATGGCTTTCATCATGGCATGGTCTTTGTTGGTACCACAATTAGGAGCCGACTCTTCTACCATGTCAAAAGTGTCACGAAAGCTCAAGCCTTCGCCTGTGTTCTTGTTGTACTGCTTACGAGCGGCACCCAAGAAATTAATGGCATCTTGCAGTTCCATTGGGCGGATAAGTTGGTCCCAGTTATACATGTTTGGCTCCTTGTTTGCTGAACATGTATGTATTATACATGGAAACGGATAACCCGTCAACCTGGCGGGTTTTCTGTTGTTTTTTAACAACTATACCAATTCTTCTAAAATACCCAATAATTCAGCGATAATCAATAATGATCCTGCCGCTATAATATAGGGATTATCTAGAGATAATACTAATGCAATACCCGCGATAATACGAGTTACGCTTTTGATAATACTAACATAAAAATGTCCTCGACTGGTATCTTTTGGTTGAATATCCATTTTAGATTTTCCTTTGTGGAATAGCAAGTTGTAACCAGCCCATTGCGGCAACAAACCAGCCATATACTGCTGGATCATTATCCCAATATACTATAATATTAAGAACGGATAATATTACTGTAGATATCGAAAATATTAATGATATTTTATTCATTTTGTTAATCCTAAATGCTTACACGTACCTCGATATAGATGACCTGGGCAAGAACATTGCCATTGATTATCTACACGAGTTAGATTATAAATCTCACCTTTACTGCCCGTTACTTTAATGGTTTCTGGATCAGTATCTACCGATTCTAAAACTTTAAATGTACGGCCTTTTCTATCAAATTGAATAGGCTTTTTAAAAGTGAATTTATTTTTAGTACCTGCACGAATATATGCAGTCATTTTACTCATAGAATCATCAACAAAATAAATGTGATTCTGAGCAGTTGGAATATCCCAAACTGTAGTTTCTTGCACTATTTTCATGATCGTCCATTAGTTGATTACAGCGCAATTATACTGCAATCAACTGGGGCTGTCAAGCCTGTGTGGCGTTTTTACAACTACGACTGTACTCACGCCACAACCACCATTTGTACTTTTTAAAATAATCTTGTGGGGTGTAGACAGGAGCATGACCGGTCCACTGTTCAACTTCGGTTACGTGATCATACCATGTGTGTTGAAGCCAATTGCGAAAGCTCATACAGTCTCCTAGTTAGGATGTATTTTACACTGATAGTCGAGACTTTGTCTACCGGGATTTCGCTCATACCAACCGCGCCCGGTATAGATGTTAAGAACGGATTGGAAGTATTCTTCATACATTTCGGCCACATGGCCCAAGCTGAAGTTGTCCACTGCCCATTTTCTACAGGCTTCGGGTTGTATCTTGTCAATGTTATTGGCGGCCCAAACAAACTGCTCAAAGGTTCTACATCTGTAACCTGTAACTCCATGCAAGTTGTTTTCTGCAAAGCTGCCCCAATCTGTGCTGATAGTGGGTGTGCCACTCATTAGCATTTCAATTTGAACGCCACCAAATGGCTCCACATACATGCTGGGTACAAAGGCGGCCCTAGCACGACTCATTAGGTGTCGACGTTTCTCTACATCAGCATATCCCACAAAGTCTACGTGTGCAGGGGGCTCTTTGTAGCCCATATCTTCCAAGCTACCTTGTCCAGCAATCTTTAAACGTGCACCAATTTCAGCTGTGGTTTGAATGGCTATGTTAACACCTTTGCCATCGTATACCCTACCCAGGAACAGGAAGTAATCTTCTTTTTGTTCGGGTGTGTACAAGAAGTCGTCAGTATCAAAGTAGTTGGGAATGACAACATCATACCAATCCTGCTTGCAGTTACCCACAGCGGCCAACCCATAATAGGCATGATAGATGGCATAGCTTTCAAAGATTTTAAATCTAGCAAAATGACCGCCTGCATAACCAATGCCGGGTTCAACCACAATCATGTCAGGGTGTGCATCACAAATTGGTTTATGTCCAAACCCCCAAAATGGTAGCAAGAAGTCATTCTTTTGTTTACGTAGTCCCACTTCACGTATGGCATTATCATAGAATGTTCGGTAGGCATGATCATTGACATCAAACTTGAAGAAGTTTTTGCGCCAATCGTAATTGCCGTAGGCTTGTTCTAGGTCCGAGTTGTTGATAACTGTTACATGTTCATCGCAGACAAGATCAGACTCTGCATGCCCGTAATGAATAATCTCGTGACCGCGAGCTTTCATCATTTTACCAAATTTCCAAACCTTTTGCGTATAAGCGCAGGCGTTGTATTCTTTGCTGGTAACTGTGTGGGGCAAGCCCAAGATGTGAAATCGCATATGATTAAAAATAGTTTGATAGTTCGCCACGTTCAAAGAAACATTCATTGTTATCCAATGAGATCTCTTTGCGTGTTTCTAACACTGTTGGTTTACCCAAGCCCACTGCAATCGAATACGGCATGCTCTGGTTGCCAATAAAGGTGCTGGCTCCAGCAATTATCTGTGCCATTTCATGGAAGTCGTCAACAGGTCTGTATTTTACATTGACACCAAATGTTTTCACAAAATCTTCATGTTCATCTGCAGATCCTACAAAAAGTGCATTGGTTTCTGCTTGTGTGATTGCCAAAAGGTTTTGCCATGTTGCATTGCAGTCTGATAAATTACTTCTGTATCGGAATGTTCGATTAATCACTACACTGCATTCGTGCAAAGGATCAACTTCAAGCCATGGTTCAATATTGAACGTTGTTCCATAGTCAATTTCAAACGCTCTGTAATATGTTTCAACATAGTTGCCAACAAACGATCTGCCAAACACACGCCTAAAATCATCAAGGTCATAATCCAAGGTTTCACCATCGTATACTTGAGCATCAGTGATATAAGGCTGGCGTTCCAACAAAGGCTTCAACCATCGAAAGTCTCGGTCAGACAATCTATTCTGATGTTCTGGCCAAATATCTCTAGTGTTATATCCATACTTAAAAGCGCAACCTTCAACATTATGCAATGATACATAGAATGTTGACGGTCCATTGGCATATTTCTTGGCTACTGGTAAACTGTAAATTAAATCACCAAGTGTTCCGCTGTGTCTAAATGTTGTCATAGAAAATTTTTAACTTGATCAAAAACGTTATTTGAATCGAATCGACGAGTGCATTCTTCGTCACCACGACCGCAGTAGTATTGTGTGTAAGGTGCTGGACATTGTTCTACACACCCATAACAATCAATATTGCTAGCAATACTTATGTGCGGTGCCGAAGCTGATCTGAATTTAGGTTCTCTATATTCAGCACGAACAGAAGTATACAGTGCCACCACTGGTGTTTCAGTGCATGCGGCAATGTGCAAAGGTCCGGCATCTGCGCCAACAAAAACTTCTGCTCCGTCTATTAACGCATGTGTCTGATGAATACTCAAACGATCTTTAAGATTGACAAGTCGAGGTTCGCCTTCTCTACTGAAAGCCAAATCGTTGCCTGCACCAACTTGTACAACAGTACAATCTGTGTCTGACAGAAGCTGTTTTGCAAATGCTATCCACATGGCAGGATCTATATTACGACTTGGCCAGAAATGATTCCTCATGTGCAGAACTATATACTTGCCGGTTAGTCCAAGATTTTTCACATACTCCAGATCAGCTGTGTCAGGAAATAATTCTGGTTTAATATCACTGGCCCTGGTACCAAAAACCGATCCACTGTAGGCATCTAGCACATGGCATCCAGGATTATTTTCGTAAACCAAATCTAAATTAAAATACTTGTCGTAGATAGCAACATCGGGCAAGGCGGTAAACACAGTGCCAACATAGGGATTGTTTGCGTACACTTCTGGCCTGGCAGTACAAACGTCTACTTTGGCTTGATTTTCTATAGATAGTTTTTTAACAAGGCCAGTGGTTAAAATAACATCGCCAATTGCTTCTTTTCTATTTAAAAGAATCTTCATTTAGGCAACCTACCTAACCTTTCAAGCTCGATGGCAGGACGCTTACGCACAATAAATTCAATTGCACATTCGCTTATGCTGTGATAAGTTTGATCAATTCGGGGCAAGTTATAGTTAAACGAACCATTGACCAATTCCATCTTTAGCACTTCAATTTCAGATCTAAATTGGTACACTAGTTCTAGCACATTGATGCTAACAGGACTCCAACTTTTCTCTTTGAGAATGGTCCAGGTACTTTTGTGATCATTGTTAAATGTGCTAGGAAACACTCCTTGTTCATATAAATCCTCATCGGGTATCGTGGTAATGATATGGCCACCTGGTTTGCAGATCCTTAGCCAATTTTTGTATGCTTCAAACGGATTGACCATGTGCTCAAGGCAATGGCTACTGTGTACAAAGTCATAGGTATTGTCTTCTACTGTGGCCATTTCTTGGGCATCACCATCTGGTAGATCCCAAGCACGTACTTCTGTCATTAGCGGAAATTGTTGTTTGTACTTGCCTAGGCTATCGTCACCTGCACCGATGTCAATTCCGTTACCTGCAAAATATGTATTGGCATATCTTGCATCGTTGAGTCTACGTATTAGTGCTTTGCTAGTTTCATTCATAATTGTGTCCTTTTATTAATCTTTTACTGCGGTACCATTTGGTCCTATATTGCCTTGTACTCCAACTGCATCCAATTCAATAATCTTGTTGTGATCCAGGAATCGGTATAACACATGCTCAATGTCAACATACCCTCCGGCAAGAATACGTTCTTGAATAAAATTCAATCCTTGGCTGTACATGGTGATAATCTCATCTGTCAATGTGGCGGGCCAACTCCATAGTCGACTCATAAACTGTCGTTCCACTTGTGTGTAATCTAATGGGAATTGACTGGCACGACTTTTGCTTACTACTATGTGTGATTGAGTACTGTATTGATCATAGTAATCAATTTTAAAATCGTCATTTAACAAATACCTGCCACTGAGTTTAAAGATGCGTTGACTACCTTGGAATTGATTGGTATCAGTGTGCAAACGTTTTAAGGCGTTGCCGAAACACATTATCTCGGTGACATTTTTAACAATGTCCCAATTGTCTGTGCTTTGATATAAGTCAATCACAGCAGGATCTGTTGTGAAGTCCATCACATGATCCACACAAGATAACAGTTGTTCTCGTTGATGGTCTTGCAATGGCAATCCTGCCATTTCCAGCAGATATATTTTAGCGGTGGGCACTCGTTGTCTAACGCTGTCAATTGTGGCTAGTGTTTGTGCAAGGCGTTGTGTGCTGTCGTAAACACCAAACTTGGTATTCATGGCGCTGGTTACAAGAAAGGTATATTGATTCATGTTGTTGATAGAGCTAGAAAGTATTTAATATATTTTAACACAGGTCGAATAATATTGCAATAAATATTTTTATCAAGGAGATCAAATGACAGCACTATTCGACGAACAACTACAAGTCGTACAACTCAAACAACAATACAATTTAAACAACATGGTCGAAACCGGATGTTATCACGGCGAAGGGTTGACATTTGCCAAGAAGATCGGAATACAAAATTTATACAGTTGCGACATCAACGAAACGTATGTATCAGAATGCCGTAACCTTTTACCCAAGGCCATAATACATCACCGGGACAGCATTGAATTTCTCAAAGAAGTTTTGCCTAGCATAACAGGGCTTACGCTCTTTTGGTTAGATGCACATTATCCTGTTTATTACGGGCTCAAAGAAGAAAATACTTTAACTAAATTTCCATTGGTAGAAGAATTGAAACTAGTGAGAGAACTCAAATCAAACTATCAACAAGATGTTATTATCTGCGATGATCTTAGAGTGCTGTCAGCCGAAAACAATCCTTACTACGCACCGGGCGTAGGACATCAGTTTTTAGTAGAGCATAGCATAAAAGACTTGACCGATGTATTAGCCGACACACATAATTTTTATACAGTGCAGGCCGATACCGGTAATCTTATATTTGTACCAAAGGCTTAAGTGGTCTTTGCTTCCATGTATTCTTTTAACACACGCAGTGCTTTACGACTGGTGTCGTAAACATACTCTTTGGTACTGTCCTCGTTGGTGATAATGAGAATGAAACCATTCTCAACTCGACGAACTTCAATTGATTCAAACATTGTATTTCCTTGATTAATTTAAAAAAAACGAGTAACGATGGTACCAACAACAACTACTACCAAAGCAATTACAGATACTCCATACACCAGTAAGGTCATTTGTCTTTGAGAATCGTCGTAAGTTGAGTATGTTCTGCCAACCCATTGACTGGGTTCAACAATAGGATCTGCACTACCCACAGTGAACTGGCACTCGCTCAATGTGCGTGGTGTAACAAGATGCGATGATTTCATGATCGATTACCTAAGTTGTTAATAATGTACGTATATTAACAGATTAAACAGGTTATGTCAACAAAAACGGTGCCTTAGCACCGTTTTGTTATCGTTTAGCTCTGCCCGCACCATCCGAACGAGGCGCTCTGGCTTTGGGATTCTTGATTTGTAATCGCACTTTGCCCGGATTGGGTTCTTCTAACTCGTCCCATGCTTGATATTGCACTTTGGTAATTTCTTCCAATAGCTTGCCTTTTTCAATGTAGTTACGAACATAAGGTCCATTGTCTTTGTTTTCAACTTTGCAACGAATAGAGATCAATTCCTTCTTGGGATCATTGACATCGTGGATGCTGATTTCCGGACGCTTCTTGGTTGATATGTATGTGGCAGTTAGGTCAATGTCTCGTAGTTTCTTTTCAAGGTTGTTGAAGCGCAGGATCTTGAATCCACCTTTATCAAAGTCCACAAGCTCGGTGTTAGGATCACCCATGGTAGCAAAGTATGTGATTGCATGAGCAAGCCCGTTCACAAATTCAACTTCAGCCTGTGTACTGTCACCTGCAAGTTTTTTCTCTAAGAGAACTGCAATCTGTCTGTACATGTACTCAACTGCTCGTATTGGATCTTTTTTATAGTTGTCTTCGAAATCTTCAACGTATTCTGCAACATCAATCCCAAAGTAACCAAATAGTTTGGTCATTGATTCAATGTCACTGCCGCCTACCTGTCCAAACTGTGCTTGGCCACCGACCTTGAGGCTGGTACTGAGTTTGAGAGCCCGCATACGATTGTTCTTGTCTTTTATGGCAACCCAAACGTCTGCTTTTTTATCTGTTTCGCTAGCGGCACCATCTGCCATGATAGCAATATCGTCTGCTTTACCATTTAGGTAAAAGTACTTGCTGTATGTTTCTGCCCTTGGACCATTTACATATCCAATTGCACTGGCCACTTGGTCAGTCATTAGTTTTCTTTTCAACGGATTCATCAAGTCGTTATAAGGACCTGTTTTCAATCTCAAAAAGAATGTCACAGTATCAGCCACCTTGTTATCGGCATCATTCACAGACACTTGGTACATGTCTTCACCGCTTAGTTTCAACCGATCTAGTACTGAGAATATTTGACTGGCATCAACCATGCCAAGATCTTCACTGCCTTGACGGTTGGTAAACTTGGCAAACATAGCGGCACCCAGTATACCTTCTGATACTTCACCTTTGTTGCTCAGTTGGTCTTCTTTGCTGTGTACAAAAGCCGCTTGTATACTGCTGGTTGTACCAGTTAGATAAAAGTACTTGCCGTTTTGATCAGCAAATTCATACTGTGAGTCACCTGTACCAACGTTGACAATAACTTTGGAACGAGTGGTCAGTGCTTGGCCGCTTTGGGCAACATTGGTTAATTCAACCGGGCCAGTGGTGTCAATTTTTTGATTGTTTAACTGCCCTGCCAGTGCTTGGCCAGCCACACTGCCGCCAATCAAAAACTTGGTGCCAGGGCCGTATTTGCTTAGAGTTACTTCTGAGAGTATTAGATTAATAAGATCACGCATACTTTATTTAGTATGTGATCCTGTTATGCCCGACAGCAGGTCTTGATACATCTTTTCTTTAAAACGACTGAGTCAAATTCAAAACGATCACAGTTTACACACAATTCAGGGTCTGCAGGCAAGCAATACATGCCAACAGTCAATTGCCCAGCCAGGAATTCCAGCTGATCTTTGTATTCTTGTATTTCTAAATAATGAGCACAACTACGGCTAGCACGAAAATCGTGCCATTGGTCTAGCAGTTGTTGTGCTCTGGTTACTGCGTCTGTCACAATTATATATTATAGTCTTCCATACCAGCACATTTGAGTCTGACCAAATGCCCTTGCATGAAATTCTTACTTTCAAGTCCTTTGAGGATACCCAAGTACTTATTTCTCAGCAGGGCCACACTGTTAATAATTGTTTCATAGTCAATGACTTCGTCCTCACCATCCACATACTTTTCGGCATCACGACTGGTTAATACTCTATTGTATGCTTCTAAATACTTTTGGAAATGCTGTCGTCGAATTTTTCTGAGTTGAATGTTAAGATAGTTTAACACAGCTTCAATTTCTTGAAGCTGGTTAAATCTGTGCTCAGTGATACCAGGCAATGCCGCAATACTCTTTTCAACTTGCCCAGAAATTCTACACTCATGTCGTGCAGAGTTCAGTTCGTCTTCGTAGTACGTGATAAAGTCTGGTATATTTGCAATGCTGTCAACAACTCGATTATACCACATAGTTATTCTTCGTAGTCATATCCCTCATCTTCATCGTGATCATCTGCATACTCTTTAAATGCTCGTGTCAATGAAGAATCAGTTCCACTAAACTCTTTGAGTTCATGATCGCTAAGTAAGTCGATCATCACACTCATCAAGTTATCGGCAGCTTCCTGCCGATCCTTTTGTGGGATATACTGTTTTAAGATGGTATAAGTTTCACTAAGAACTTCTACGTCAATGCTCATTCTGTTGCTTCCTCTTCAACTACCGCGGCTGCGTCTTGTCTATGTGGATTGGCTGCGAAATCAACCATGACCCGGTCAAGACTACTATCATCATTGCGTTCCCATGCTTTACGGAATTGCTTGATAACTGTACCGTCTACTAGAGTGTATTTAAGACTATTGCCTTCCTTCTGCAATAAACCTTTGGCTTCAAACAAGTCAGTCAATCCCGAGTAAGGGTTCATTCCTGTTTCATAAGGAATCTTAATCTGTACACTTTCAAAAGGTTTAGCATAACGTGTTTTCATGATCTTGCAACCTGCACGAATGCCTTTGACTTGTGTGATCTTGTTGCCGTCTTCGTCCTCTTTCAGCTTCATCTTCTTCATTGCAACAACGATACTACTAGCGTAGATAAAGCCTTGACCTCCTGAGATCTTGTCATCAGGGTCAAACATGTCTTGACTTGCGTATGTATGGTTGGTGGCAACCAAGCCCAAGTTTAAATTGCCAAACATGTTGACACAATTTCGAACCAAGGCTGTAAGTGCTTTGGGTTTACGACCCATGTCACCTTTCATGTCACCTGCTTCAAATTGATTAACGTCTGTGGGCGTTAGCAACATGCCCAGACTGTCTAGCACAAACAACACCTTGGGACGGTTATCTTCAGGGAGAGTTCTATATTCCTTGACAAACTCTGAAATCATCTTGGCCACGTCATCAATCATGGCCATGTTTAGCTTGAGTAATTTTTCTTCTGAAGTGTCAACGCCCAGGGCATGCAACCATGCTTCATCCAAGGCATTTTCTGTGTCAATAAGTATAGGGTAGATGCCCTGTGCTTGTGCGTTTTTAATAAGGTTTCCAGAACAAATAAATGATTTGCCTGCACCGGATTCACCAGCGAACACAGTTACTTTGCCCAGTGGAATACCTTTGTTAAAGTCGCCACTGATAAGATAATTGAGTGCGTAGTTGTTAGTTGAAATCCAGTCTGTTGGATCGTTAAATCCAACGCTGAGACCTTCAATACTTTTTGTTATGTGTTTTCTAAATTTAGATAGATCAAATGGTTTAGCCATAATTATACTCCTAATAGGTAACCCGGGCATACAGCATCAACTGCAGAGGCCCTGGCTATTTTTACTTCTGACGATTGCGAATCATTGCCAAAATGTCTTCGGCACGTTGACTAGATGGTTTGTCCACTGCCGGTGCGGCAGGAGGTGGTGTAAACGCTGTTTCGGCCACAGCCACGTCATCTTCCAAGTCAGACCAAGCAGGAGTTGTTGCTGCCTTAGCAGGAGCAGTTGCTGGTGCAGTTGCAGGAGCGGCACTTTCTGTATTATTAAAGTTCATGCCACTTGGTTTGAAGTATTGACCCCAACGATCTGGATCATATTCTTCACCATTGACACTGGCTTCAAACATTTCCTTCATTACCTTGAGCTCAACGTCGGTTGGCTTTTTAGGCAAGAAGCTAGAAAGATCAAATAGGCCGTACTGTTCAATAGCGGCTGCTTCTGCCGCAGTCAATGAACTTTCTTTACGTGCCCACTTGCTAGTATTGTAGTCACTGTAACCACCTTTGCTGGTCTTGGTAACAGTAAAGTCCAAACCTCCATCGTAGTCGGTTGGCAGATTTTCCAACTCTGGATCCATCAAAGCACTCTTGACCAAGTTATAGATCTGAGGGCTAATAATGAAACGACGGATTGGATTCTCTGGGCTCTTGTCATCGCCGAGTGGGTTCTCACGAACGAAACCTTGAAACAAGTAGCTTTTCTTTTTCCAATACTTACGGCCCATATCCTCAAGTGCAGGGTCTTTAAACCATGTACGCACTTCTGCCAAGATAGGGCAAGGAGTTTCTTTACCATACATTTCCATACAAGGCACTTGTACCTGTACTGGACGGCTGTCTGGTTGACCCTTGACACCTGTAAACGGCAATTTGATCATTGCACGTTCGACCCAGAAGAAAGTGTTCTTTGTGTCAGCGTCGGGTAAGAAACGGATTTTTGCGCTGGTGCCTTCTGCAATGTTCCAGTGTGCATAAATGGCTGATTCACCATTCATTCCTGATCCAGTTGAGCCACGGTTTTCAGAGGCTTGAAGTTTTGCGCGGATTTCTGCGAGAGTAGTTGCCATGATGTTTTTCCTTTATATAAATTAAGATGGTCTTTGTTTGCTTAGATACATTTTTCAATGTAACATGTTTATTTATCACATGCAAGTTGTATAGTATAGATATTGTTAACAAAAGTCAATGTTTTTTTTGGTCAGTCTAACCAAAAAAAATGGGCCTAGTGGCCCAAATTTTTATATACCTGCTAACCGTTTTATGGATCCAAGTTCTGGATTTTCCTGCACAGGTGGTTCACGTGGTGGTTCTTCTACATAAACAGATGGGTGACCATTTGCTACCAACCATGCGTCGATTGAAGGTCTAGCATCTGCTTTGTTGCCAAAGTCTCTGCTGAGTTGTGTTATGTTGTTAAAGAGGTCGTCATCCGAAGGAATAAAATCCTTGACTGAGTTGATGGCGTCAATACCATCAATACCAACTTCTATTGGCTTTTGCATTAGCACAGCGATACCATCAATATCAACATCCTTGCTAGAAGTTTTGTGATCTGTAATATCATCTGCCCAGCTGTCAAATTCTTTAACATATTGATTTTGTTCTGTGGCTTGACGTAGCCGGTGTGCACGATGTACATAGGGCAATGCATCTGTGAGTCTGTCATCAAACATCTTTTTCACAAAGCGATCTTTTAAAGATTCAAAATCGTAATCTTCTTCAATGGGATCTTCTGGCTCAAATGTTTCAGCAAACTGTTGATAACCACGCGAGCCGCCCATGCGTTTTAAATTGGTGCGCAATGTTTGATATCGCTCAATTGCGGCCTCAACCATTTGTTGGGTTTCTGTGTCTTCAAACATGCGATGTTTTGTGTTACGCACAAAGAATGCCAAATTGCTCATTTCTTCTACCATGTTAACAATGTGCTGTCCTGCTGGGTCGTGCATGTAACCACCATGAGACAGGTGTTCAGCCATGGCACGTCCGGCACTGAGCTTTTTAAATGGCATGCGGAAACGTTCGCCTAGATCGGTCTCAATGAACATGCTGTCAATCTTGCGTGATCTTGCGCCGGGAATTTCTTCGTTCACAGTCTCGCTGTGACGCACAACCAAACGCACAGGACCAAATTCTTGTATGCTCACTCTGCTTGATCCATACAATCTGCTTTCAATAACAGGAACTTCATTTGCACTGTACGCAGAAGTTGATTTACTCACTTGTTTCAAGTCTCTCACAGTCAAGTTGCTACGACTGATATCTCTGGTGTCAAATGTCAGTAGATTACGTTTGGCAAAGAAACGTAGTCCTTTCAAGAAGTTGTACCATTGCTGTTGTTCTGCTTCATCTTCGGCCAGCTTGTCACTGAGATTTTTACTAAAGTAAATTTTTAAACTGTCTTCGTCAATCAAACTCAAAGTGATATTGCCGTAGTTGATGCCAGACTCTGAAATGTAGTCAAAGTTAAAAAATCTAGCCAGTTCTGGATCGTCTGTTTCATCGGTTTTTTCGTCACCGAGCACCACGTGTTCAAAACGACTGCGGATCTTGTCAAACAGTTCTTCTGCTATTCTTTCAATATTTTTCATAGGTCTAGGCCTTGGTTCTAATAGTGTATTTATGTTACATCATAATGAAAGGCATTGGAGAAACCATATCATCTGCCGAATCACGCAATCTGTTGTCTAAATCTGGGTCGTAATGCTGTAATATTTGCACCATGCGTACTGCCAGCAACATGCTCATGACCAAATCGTCTGTTTCGCCCGGTTTGGCAGCAAATGCACCACCGTTGGCCACAAAGGTCTTGAGTTCACTGATTAAATTAGGGCTAGTCAATGTCATCTTCTTGGTTTCAACCATGTTTTTAAACTTGGCACAGGCTGCCAGTTTGCTCTTGTTTGTGGTTGTAAATCCCTTGCGATATCTTTTTGTGTTTCCTGCTCGGGCTGGTTCACTTAAGAATATACCACGTATGTTTTCTTCGCCCATTTCAGCAACAGATATTAATGCGGCTTCACCTAGTGTATTGTTTTCTAAACTGTAATAGATGTCATTCTCTGTGCCAATTTGTTCGTAGATGTGATTGCATATTTCTTTTAACACACGCACCTGTCCAGGAATAGGTGTACGATTATGTTGCCACTCTGCCACTTGCACACACGAAGGCAATTCTAACACTTGCAAGGCAGCATAGTCACCTCCTGTGCCAAGACTGGGATCCAGGGACACAACATAAGTAGATCCACGTTTAGGTCTATGATACCAACGTATCTGGCCTTGCTTTTCGATAGGGTTAATGGATTCTAAATCCAATAAGCATGACGCACTAATCAATGTCTCATCAAAAATCAAAAATTCACATCCGTGCTCTCGTCTAAAACGATCTTCGCCAATGCGACCCTGTTCTTCTTGTGCCCACTTTTCATCCCTGTCAGGATGCTCATTCCAATACGATCTATAAGACCTGAATCCGTTAATGCCTAACTCTTTGGGGTTTCCGTATTCGTCCACGCACTTGTTGGCTTCTTTCCAGATGGTAGCAAACTGATCTTCGTCGCTGTTGGGTGTTGATGTGATAATGGCTTTACCACCAGTGCTCAGTGTAGGTGATATACTAGTCCAGAACTCACGTGCAATAGTGGGTCTAACGAACGCAAACTCGTCACAGTACAGCAGTGTAATACTCATACCACGACCAGTTGTTTCAGTTGTGGTTTGACTCACAATACGTGAACCATTTTCAAATTCAATTGATCCTTTGTTGTAACTAGTAACACCTGCACGTATAAAGTCCGGGCACAATTCATAGGCATAGCGTATGCGTTGCATGATCTCTTGTGCACCTGTGTACTTGTGTGCGGCAATTAAGATTGTTGAGTCTGGATTAAACATGGCATACCAAAGCAAGTAGCCTGCGGCACTGGTGGTCTTACCTGTTTGTCGTGGCATCAAGCTGATGCTGAATCTAAAGTTATGATAGGTATTAATCAGTCTATCTTGATACTCAAAAGGATGGTAAGGTATACGACCTTTGGTAGGATGCTGAATATAAAAGTACTTGTTCATGAAGTACCTGGGTCCAGTGGCAGGATCTGCACAGTATATAAACTCATTCAACTGCTCGTCGGTGAACGCTGACGCAGTGTATGGCTTTTTGATTAATACATTTTCTAGAGGTTTACTCATAATTGATTTCGATCGTTACCCAAATACTTATCAGGCAATTTTGACCACCGGACTATTTGCCTACTGGTGGCTCGTTTGTTAAATATGGTCGGGAAAACCAAAGTTGAAACCATTCGGGTGTGCCCGGTTTGATGTTGTTCTGTTTCATTAGTTGGGCTTTTTCGTTGCCTGTCACACTAATGTTACTGCCTGTTTCTGACAGCTTTGACATGCCTACTGGAATAGATTGTATTCCTGCTAGTCGTTGCAAGTCAGCAAGATCGGCCGGATCCATCACTGCATCGGGTGCTGTGCCCGGCTGTGAAAAACTCTCGGCCGATATCCTGTACTGCTTCATCTGCCTTTTTTCTTATCGGCAACTGCCTTCTTCATTGGCTCTTTTTTGTTGCCATCTTTATCTACATCCAAGAAGTCGGGCTTGGCACCTTTGGCGGCACGACTCATTGTCTTCTCAGAAACAACTTTGATGCTGTCCAATTCTTCCATTAGGCGTTTTTCAATGGCAGCAAGTTCTGCGGCTTCAGCCATGGCCATTGGGTTGTCACCACCAGCAACTTTGGGATAAGTTTGCTTGGGGCGATTCAAGTCGTTGCCTTGTTGCATTTGTACTTCCATGCCTTGGATCACTGGCTCTGGAGTATTTGCATATTCTTCTTCCATTGGCTCGTCAGCTTGTGCTTGCATGCCGGACAGTTTTAGAATTTGTGCTAGCTGTAAGGCAGCGGCGCCTTGGGCTGTAACTGTCAAGCTCTTGTTACCTGTTTTGGTATCAAGATTGCTACTGATGTTCATGCCAGACTCTTGTTCACTTTGTTGGCTCATGGCTTGATCATAGCACTCTTCAAATTGAAGACTTTCTTTAACTGCTTTGCTACGTTTCTGTGCTGTGGCGTACAATACTTCTTCGCCTTTGGTTTTGCCGTACTGTTTGATGAACTTGGCTTTGTTAGACTTGATCCAATCTTCTTGGCCAGGTGCGGCAGATTCTTTTACTGGGTAGGTTTTGTCACCCAATTTGAAACTGTCTTTACCATCGGCTTTGGCTTGTTGTGCTTTGAAGTGCATGACTCCTGCACCTTCTTCTACATCATCTTCTTCTTCAACTTTTTCAGATTCTTTTACAGGTTGACCAGCAAGAGTACGCAATCTGTTCATGGTGTCGTTGGCGGCAGTATCACCAGCTTGAGCTTTGCGTTGCACTGCAGGTGTATTAAATGATGTTTGTTTTTCTTTATCAGTTTCGGCTTCTGGATTTGCACCAATACGATCTTCGATGCCTTCTTCCATGTCTTCCTCTTGAACACGTCTTAGAGGATTAGCAGATACACCTTTTAGTGTACGTACCACTTTGTTTAACTCGGCTAATGACACTTTGTTATCTCGGGATACTGCAATTTCTGTGTCGTCGGCCTTGATAAATCCAGGACCCATTTTTACATCAGATGCGTACTTTTTCAATTCCGTCATTGCGGCTTCAACGCTGGGATTCTGCACCGCATCCATGCCAGCGCCCCATTCTTTTAAATCGCCTTCTGCATCTTTGTCCAATTGGTCAGCAAAATGAGCAAGTGCTGGGCTCTTGCCGGCCATGTATGCATTTACAGCTGGACCACCTGTTTCATCCAATTCTTCAATTGACTCGTCAGTTTTATCTTTCTTGGCCTTCCTGGCATCTTTTTTGGCTTTTTTGGTATCACTGTCGTCACCGCCATCATCAAATGTGCTTGACTTACGTGTGTAAACAGTACCTGTGCTAGTTTCTTTTTTGTCAAACTTGCCAGTACCTTTTTCTTTTTCTTTTTGTTTGCCTTCTTTGTCAACGGCCTTCATCATGTCTTCCCAGCCCTCGTTCAATGACTGTTTAGATTCGATAGAATCAATTTTGGCGATTAGTTTTGCGAAATTCATTTTATTTTCCTTTTACTGGGGTGGGTATTTTATTTTGCGTGGAACCAACTGGGCTCTTGTTGCCTGGTGGCATTTCGGGTGATTTGGCTGTGGCGGCTTTGGCAGCAAACTCGTATTTTCGAGTTTCTAATTCTTTGAGCATGCTGTCTTTACGTGATTGGCCAACTAGTGCTTGTGCACCGTCTGCCGCTTCTAATTCAGGATTTGTTAACACTGACCCATCTTTAGATTTCTTAGGCTCTGCCATTGGTATCATGTTTTCTTCTTGACCCCGGGTGCGAACAATAACGCTGTTACGTGGAATACTGAGTTTTTCTGCGATAAGTTGTGCCAATTGATCAGTTACCGCTGGATACTTGACAGCTACTTCTAGCATGTTGCATTCACAAGGGCCGTGGCTGGGAAAGTCAGCATGTTCCTGGATAGGCAAACGCTTGTATTTGCCAATGCTGTCAACAGAGTATGCTTCAAGAGCACTTTTCAAGCGATCTTTCATTTCTGTGGTCATATCACATCCGGCTAGCTTGACGCTGAACTCGTATATGTGATTCATTTCTTGTAGATATTGTGTAAAGGGTTTCATAAGGAATCCTAATAAGTGTATTTATGTTATTTGTTAGACTTTTCTGCTTTAGAGGCGCCGAGTATCTTGTTTAATAGCTCGTTACGGTCTATCACAGTGGCTTGCCCTTCTAGAGCATTGTGGGCCGGGTCTTTGTTGGCTGTTTGATCCAGCCGCATTTTTTTAAGTTGCAAGTCTATCATTTTTAGTTTTTTATCTATCTTGGCCTGTTTGGCTGTGATAGCATGTCCTAGTAAAACACCAGCAGTTTGTAGTATTGTGCCGCTGAATCTAGCTTCAACATTCATACCCAAATCCATCAAGTCTTGGAACTTTGCCTTGGCCAAATCGCCAAGTTCATCTAGTTCGTCGTCTGCTCGATCCAGATCATGCACTTGTGGCAGTGCCGCATCAATTCTATCAATGATGTCATTGGCATTGCTTAATGCTTCTTGTCTGTCATCAATGAATACTCGGGCTTGCTCCGCATCAACTTCAGGTGCGTCGTCGGTGTCTGTATCGGGTAAATTAAATAGCGATTCAAGTTTCTTTGTCATAAGAATATTTATCGACGTTTGGTACCTTGGTAAATGTCGTGTTCTGTCACTATGCGAAATACCATACCGTGTGATCGACAAAATGCTCTAGCGGCTGCCCATTTGGCCATGTTAAGTGCCACTGCGGCTTTATCCCGTACACTTTTGGCCGATTCAAAGTTGGTTTCTTTTAGGGGTTTGACTTCAATCACTTCTGCATGCTTTTGTTCATTCTTGTCTATATACACCATCATGAAGTCGGGCACATATATAGTGTTCTTGCCTGTCAAGGGATTACGATAAGGAATCATAAATGGCTCACTGGCCCATTGTAACACTGCTGGATTGTTGTCGCAAAATGTACAAAAAGAAAACTCCCAACTGCTACGATATGTGGGAGACTTCCTGCCTACATATTTTTCAGTGTTTTTTATTTGATACTTTCCTTGTGCATACTTGCTCATGGTAGTATCGATCTTTGTATATACTTGCTGACCTTGGGTGTGTTGTTGATTCCCAAGTAGCTGGTACCAGTTCTGTTCAAATTCAAAAACATCACAACATAAGAGTTCAAATCTGACGAATCCATGGAAGAAAATTTAGTCAGTGTTTCCATTGGGTCAATGTTGCGTGCCAAGCTGGTATAAATCACTGCACTGGCCAGTATTTTGGCAGATTCCCTGTCGTCGGTTATTTTTTCAAAGAAGCCAAGCACAGCATCATCCACGTTTTGTGAAACTGTAAATGCAGGTTGAAAGAAGTTGTTAAAAAAGAAATCAGTGGGATTGTCTGAGTTACCAGATACATTGGTGCTGGTTAAATTATTTGGATTTGCCATGATTATTGTAAAGTATCTCTTTCAGATTTGAGTGCACGGTTTTCTTGATTCAAAGCAGTTAGCTCGTTGAGCTTATCTGAGTATTGATCGTATGCTTTGGTTCTTATATTGGTCTGTTGACTCATACTTTGCTGTAGCTGTGCCATCAATGTTTCTTTGCCAGGATTGGTATTGGGCAATGCTTGTGCGGCAACATACTTGGAATTTAATGCATTGTAATTTGATGTAGCAGTCTTCACTTGAGTATCTGCTGTGTTCATATCGTCTGACACTCGGTTAATCTCAGATGCAACATGTGCCAGTTTATTATCAATGTCTTGTTTTTGTTGTGATACGTTAACTTCGTTTTGATTGGTACTGGCGGCGGAAGCATTTTGATCATTGACCAATGCCAAGTCGCCTGTGGTGTTTGTTTTTGTAGAAGCTGTGGGTGTTTGTGGGAACGTTCGATCGTAGTTACTGACCGGCTTACCTGCACCCATTGTGGTGGCCTGATTTACTTCTTTAATTCGTGCACCGTTAATCGGACTTGGTGTTCGAGTTTCTGCCAACAATGTTGCACCAGCCAAAGCAATCAATGATGTATTCAAATTGATTCCGTTATAAGGGGATGTGGTAGCACCGGGTGTGCCCAGTAGGTTGGGAACCAATACACTTCCTGTTGAAACTGTTTGTCTCAATGCAGAATTGAATGCTCCTGATATTTCTGATATGGCTGCATTTTTAAGATTCATACTACGTGCATTTTGAATACCACGAGCGGCTTTGAAAATACTCAGGCCGTAATTTTCATTTTGCCAATCATCCAACACATCTTTACCTGTGTCAAATAAACCACCTGGGCCAAATATACTCTTTGGGCCACCACCAGCTGATGTAAGCGGACTAGGTGCAGTATCATAATGCAACTCTGCAAATCCTGTGGGTGTTCCTATTTTGGTACGCCCGGAATTGTATAACACACTTTCATACTCAATGGTCATTTCATGTTGCATGAGGTCACTGTCATTTTGATTGTTGTGTGAACCATGTCTAAAACTCTTAATTATGGGATTGATCAATGTGTATTCACTGAAACGTTTTTGGTGTAAACTGTATATGCGAATCGATCTCAAATAAGGTGATGCATTTCTAGGCGAATAACCAAATTCTGTAATGCGATTACCATTGTATTTGTGTGGCAAAGCATACTGTGTCATGCTGTAGTCACTGTCACGATAGTAGTGTTTGTAATAGTTAATCCAGAAAGTTCTAACTACATTGGAACTGTCATCATGGAATGCAATATTAATAGGATCATACTTGATCTTGGACTGTATAATGTTGGCTCTGTTGTATGCGTTGTATGTTTTTGTTTCTGCAGAGAATCTTGGTAGGTCTGCAGTCTTGGCCATCAAGCCAATTTCTCTGGTGCTGTTTGGATTGGCAGGGTCACTGGAATACACATTACTGTTTACGTCAATGAAAACGTGAAACAGGAACCCAGTCTTTGGCACTAGTCTATACTGGTCACCAACAAACAATTTGCTGGCGTGTGTATAGTCTTTTAAAGTGTCAGGTGTAATTACTTGTTTTAGCGTGGAGCCAACAAAATTAACTGCATCAGAAAAAATATTTGCCATGAAGACGTCCTATAATTAATATTTATCTCGTAAAAAAAGGACCCTTAAGGTCCTTTTTTGTGTACTCTGCGTATCACTGAGTAATGTTTTGTCCGATTGTACGTCCAACAAATGTACCAATGCCTGTACCACCTGGCGTTTGTACCGCGTTGTCGAAACGGAAACTTAACTGGATAGTAACAGCTTCGCTGTTGGCATAGTTAACTTCTTGGTAGTTGGCTTCTTTAACATAGCAACCATACAATTCCCATGTTTCAAGCACTGTGGGCTCGTTGGCGCCGTTGCCACCATCTAGCATTTCGCAACGAGTAATAAACTTGTAGTCACCACCGCTGGCTGCTGAACTTTGTTCCATGAAGTCAAATTGCTTTTGAAGTTGTTCACCAATCAAGCGAGTAACATTACCGGCAGCATCATCACGAAGTGTAGTAGTTACATCACCCCATGTGTGTTTGCCAGCTAGTTTAACCATGCTGTTGTAAACGTGTACGTCAACATCGGCAAAACTAACAGTAGGACGACTGAACGAAACTACTTGCTTTGTTAATTCAACTCGATCGGGACTAACACCGAAACCTTCAAAGCTGACTCTGAAGCGATATTGTAACTTTGGCATTAACAGACCTTGTGCGCTGGCACTTTGGTTACTAGCTAATGGTACTGTGAATCTTGTAAGTGAGGCTACTGCCATGACGTTCTCCTAAACTGATAAAAATATTTATGATAAAATCAATAAAATGGGCCAAGGCTCGAACTGCCATTAACAATAGTTTTAATGATTGTACCATCATTAAAATAGGCACCCTGGGTGCCTATTTTTATACAACTGTTGTCTATTAGACTGTTGTACTTGTTCCTGCAATACTGCCAGGATTCTTAAGTCTAATTGGAATGTAGATAAACTCAACATCCTTCATTGGCTCAATGGCAACATCAACATACAACTCGTTGCGAGCGATACGATCTGATGTGTTGTTGCTGTCATCACAAACAACCAAGTAGTCATACAAGCCACGTTTAGCAATCAAATCGTTGAGAACGCTCTCAACCAACTGCTTGACTTGGTCACGTGTGATCTTGTCGTTTGGTTCAAACAAGAACTGGTTAGCAACACCACGTAATATTGTACGCAAGTAGTTGACTAAACGTGCAACATTGATACGATCCATACTGCTCCCGCCACCACCCACTGCTGGGCTACGTGTTTTCTGGCCATAAGCCACAATACCAGCGCCTGCCAATAGTGTGATTGGGTTCATTCTCAACTCATACAATGAATCTCTCAGTTGCTGGCTGATACCAGAACGTACAAACAATCCAGAGTCTGCATCAATGTAACCAATTGCTGTTGCGTTGTCAATCAAACCACGACGTGTACCAGCTGGTGCAAACCATTGATAGCTGACATTGTCGCTGTGCAAGAATGTACGCAACATCATGTGGCTTGGTGGTACTGCAATTTCATTGCCTACCAGGTCTGTTGTCAATGCGCTTGGATAGAACAAGCCAACATATGGGTCACTGCTAGTGATACTAGCATTGTATGTTGTGATGCTAGACATAGTGGCTGGCAATGTCATTGGAGTGTCACCAATGACAAAACCAGTGTTAGCACGGTCGTTGTTCAATGCTGCCATGTTAGTAACTAGCTCTGGGTAACCAGGGCAAGCCAACAAGTTAAATGCATATGCTTCCTCACGGATGTCCAAGCTACCATCTATAGCAGCCTTCAATGCTTGTACAACAAAATCACGTTGTGCATAGTGACCCATGAATGGTGAACCATCGGCTCTTAGACCTAGGTCGCTTACCCATGCAGATGTTTGGTCTGGCAGTGCACCTGCGCTGACACCAAATGCCGAAGTGTTAAAGTAATTGTGAACAAAACGCTTGACATTGTAACCACTACGACGTGTGTTGAATAACAATGTACCACGTGGATACAAACGATAATCAGGAGCGTCTAAATCAAGATAATCACTAGTTTGTAAGTCAGCAACTTTTGGCATGTCACCAGTCACTGGGTTTGTGGTGCCATCTGTATCCCAACGTGCATCAGCAAAGATAATACCATTCTGGCTAACTTTGTCAGTGTTATCAATCATGGCCCATGTGCTGTTGTTGGTGTAACGATACAAACGTGGATAGTTTTCCAAATCACTGCTGTCTAACCATAGGTCTCCTGGAGCAAGTGAAGCACCAGAGCTACCACTCTGAGTGGTTGGCTCAGATGCGCTTACAATCACACCATTTGGATCTGTTGCAGTTAAGTCAAAACCACGTGGATCTCTAGAGACGTTTTTGTAGCCTTTCCAGCCTGTTGTATCATTGATCATGATATCAACAGTAGATGGGTCATTGTAATACCACAATCTTCCATTTTCTGGGTCTGTGTTTGGCTCCATGTTGCTGTATGTATATACTGCAGGTGTCCAGTTGCTTAGGTTAATTGCGCCTGTAACAATGTTAGAAACAACACCGTCTGTTGTACCAGCAACAAAACCAGCATCATTAACTGGATTACCAGCTGTGTCAGTTAATGTGATAATACCACCAGCACGGTGTGTGATACTGATAGAACCACCAACTTCAACTTGAGCAGTTACATTAGGAATGTTGGCTGCCAAGATTGATGCCACAAAGTCGCTTGGGCCAGTGCCCATCAATGTACAAGTATGTGTACTTGGTGTAGCTGTGCCAGGAACTGACACTGTGACGCTGAATGTGTTACCAGACACAAAAGCTGTAGCACCAGGAGTATTAGATCCTGTTACTTTGGTTTGGCCTGCAGTACCCAATGTATAAACAGTAAAGCTGACTTTGCCGTCATTGAGTGAGTTGTATTTTACAAAGCTGGAACCGGCTGCAACACCAGTACCGCCGCCTGCTGGGTCAAGCCCGTATAAGGCAGCAAAACCATCTTGGTAAACTGGCATGGCCAATTTAGCCCATGATGCCAAGTTACTGTTGTATTTCTTGACAACAAAGTTTGTACCACTACCTTGTACAGAAGTTTTAACCCAAATGCTACCATTTGGACGGCTAACAGAATCATACACCGACCAAGTCGGAACTTGAGCGTATGTACCATAATGCACATCTGCTCTGCCATACACAGCATCTTCAATACCGATGGTAGTCAAATCAGCTGTGCCAGAAACTATTTCGGCAGCATCATCAGCGGCCGATGTGCTTGCAAAAATCTGTAAACGCCCTGTGCTAGACACAGATGATGTAATGCCTGCAATGTTAGCGGCAGTGATCAACGATGACAATCCTGACATTGTTGTTACGGCAGCATTACCAGTATTGATATTGGCGCCATTGATAGTAAATGTACGATTAGATGCAATATTAACTGTAGATGTGTTACTTGTTACAGCAGGAATGCCATTGGCCCATGCTGTAGAACCCACTTGTACCCAAGTGTTTGATGCATTTTTGTAATAAACATAATTGTCACCACTGAATACAACAACAGCATAAGAGCCAATTGCACCAACTGATGATTTAGGTTGTGTAGTCCCAATGACGCAATCAGATGCAGAATCGATCAATATTGGAACAATTTTTGTAAATGTGTTTGCGGCTCTGTCAAAACCGAATAAGCCAAAACTAGTAGCACTAGTGTCAAGCCAAACAGTGTTGTTTGCTACTTTACCAACTGGGCGTACTGTTGTACCAACTAGTTGATTTAAATCAACGTCAGCACGTACAACCCAAACTCGGTTGCCTAGACCCAATGCGCTGTAAGCTGCCATCAAGCCATATTCGTTAAGTTCGTTACCGTGCAATGGAGTGCCGGCACTGCTTTGGCGGAACTGTGGATAGCCAAAAGTGGCTGCTAGTTCGCGTTGGCTGGTGACGCCATATACCTTGCCAGCATTGGCTTTGACTGTTCCCGGAGCTGTAACACCATTGATGGTTTTATTCTCTGCCGTTGCTACTAAAACAAACGGAACTGTGCCTAAAGCTGTTGGTAGGTACTGACTCTCGTCGGTAACTGTAATTTGTAATCCTGGGGATACTAAAGCCATGATATTCGTCCTTTATAAACGTGGTTGTAGTTATTTATTTGTTGTTCATAAAAACAAGGCAGTTAGCGGTCCTTTCCATGGTCCTTTCCGGATAAGTACTATATGCAAAGAAAAATATGCCCTGCCTGTCACCATCACCCTGTTGCTTTGAACTACTACAGGGGCGATAAACCTTATTATCGCTCAACTTGTACCAGTTGTATACACAAAGGCAAAAAAGCCAAACCAGAAGCACCTGCTTGGTTTCGTGCCGGCTATCGCAAAAAGGAAAAATGTGACAAGTGTGGCTTTAGGTTCAAACTAAATGAACAGTCCAACGTTTATCACATAGACGGTCGGCAAGATAATGCCAACTGGAACAACTTAAAAACCATATGCTTGAACTGTCAACAAGAGTTGTCCAAGATGCCCACCAGTTGGCGCCCAAGCTCAATTACACCAGATTTTTAAGTTGTTGGTACAAGTTGTCAATGGATCCGTTGTTGTCAATTATGCTGTCAAACTTGGTTCCAACCCAAGCTGTTTCGCTGGCATGTACTCCTAGTGCTTTAAGTTTTTCTGCGGCAAATGTATCACCGTGATTTGCTTTGGCGGCCATTATATGCCAACTTGGTAACTCTCCACGCTGAATCCAAACTATCTGTCCACCCTGTTCTTTAATAGATCGAATTTCATTTGGAAAACGGCAATCACTAATTACCACATGGTCTGTGCTTTTGCGCAGTTTGTTTTCCAAACTGGCAATCCACATATCATCATGGAATCCAACACGACAAACTTCTGTTCCCCAGTACTGTAATATCCAACGTGGTGTAAGTTGTGGTTTACCTAGACGCTCTGCCCACCAAGGATCAACTTGTTCTCGCCATTCACGGGCTTGCTTGGTGCGCCCTTCCAGTAGTTCTCTGTCCCAGCCAAACACAGCACTCACTGCGTCTTTGAGAGTACTGGCAAAACTTTCTCTTTTGAACTCATGAAAGTTAACAAGATAGTCTGCGGCTGTGTCTTTGCCCGAACCAATAAAACCACATATTCCAATGATCATAAAAAATGCCCCATGTTAGGAGCATTTTAGCATGAGATTTAACTAAAGTCAAACACCGTATTTGTTCTTTTTAATCTTGGCAACGGGGCTAACTTTTTGTACATTTGCTAACTCTTTTGATCCACGCCCTGTGCTTCTGCTGGGTTTAACACCCATTACTCGTTCAGCACCACGACGTATTTCTGCGTCAGCATCTGAGTAATCAACAGTGTTAAAGTTGCTGCCAATTGGGCCTTTTTTGTCCATGTCGCCGCCAGGACTACCAGCCATGGCAATTCCAAATCTATATGCTAGGTACGGATTGGCATTGTTATCCAATGCATCGTACTGTGTTAGATTGTTCAGGGCCTGCGAATGCATTTTACGCAGGGGCTTTCTTTCTTTGCCTTCGTGGATTACTTCATTAATTTTCATTTTATCCTATGATCCATGTTAACGGGTCCGAACCGGTTGCGTAATTCTTAAGATCGTTTTCCAACTGTTCCATTTCGGCCAGTGCTTCATTTTTAAGAGCATCACCATTGAGTGACGTACCGCCTTGCGGTCCGGCCAGCTGTGCAAACTTACTACGTGCTTCACCAAGAATACGTTTAGCAAAACTGTAAGCATACTCTTGAAGCCATGGAAATATCATGTGATCGTTCAACAACATGACATCAGGCTTGTGATTGTATGTTTGTAACATTATGGTTTCTGCTGGCACATCTGTTACAGGACTCCATACTCCTGTTTTGCGTCTATCAAACGAATCCACTGTCACAGCTTGTAGCGCATTGATAGCTGTGATTGTGATGGTCCTGTTTAAAGGATCAACTGTTTGAATTCTGTAATTTCCGTTATACCCGGCTACTGGGCAGTTTTCGATGTGCAATGCATCATTGACATTGATGTTCCAAACATCTTCTGTGATGATAGTAATTGTGCTACCCACAGTTGGTGCACTGGCAGTCAATGATGCTACTCTAATGTAGGAATGACCTGCATTGGGTATTTTGCGTATCAAGGTAAGTTTTTTACTTACTGAATTCCATTGGAAGTTCATGTAACCACCAAACATCTTCATGCTTTGTTCTTGGTACTGCACAAACAATTCATAGCTAGACAAGCCACCAACACGGCCAGCAACCAACATGTAAGTGTTCAAGTAACCACTGGCAAATGGTTCAAATTGGCTGGCTGTGGTTCCTGTCACACTGCCAATACCCCTACGGAATACCTGTTTGACAGTGATGATTTCTTTGGGTAAAATGTATTCTTGTACTTCTGGAAGCAGTGCTAAAAATGCATAGCTTTCCTCTACAGAATTAGCGGCACGTTGTCTGTACTTGATCAAGGCCTGCTTGATCGCCAATTGATAATGCTCTGTATCTAATTCAACGTCAACAATACCATCTGCCAGACGCAAACGTATGTAGTCCACAATTTCGTTACGTTTGACATCTAATGCAGTTACAGATGTTTCGTCAAAGGCAATGGGCCCGGGTCCACCCAAATGATCTGTTTTTAAAGTTAATGTGTTAGCAGTTAAGCCTGGTGTAATTGTGGCCATATAAAATCCTATTGCAAGTATTTAGTTCAAAACTGTCTACTTGGCAATAGGATCCGGTGTGTTATTCTACCTTTAACAAAAGAATTTCACTGTTGATACGTCCATTGAGCTTGACCTCAACTGCTTTGATTTCTTTTAAGAATGTACGCAAAGCAATCTTGCCTGCTCGGGCAAACTCTTTGAGTTGCTCTTCCGGCTTACGCAGGGTTTTGGCTACACTTTTGTCTGCATCGTAACCTGTGATTGTGGTTCCTTTGATACCCAGCGTTTGATAGGTAGCAGTCACATACTTGCCCAATTTACGGGTTTTGGGATTGTACACCCACAGTGTGCTGGCACCAATGATGTCTGCAGGATTGATACTGACAATCTTGAGACTCTTGTCCTCTTTGGCGTATTTTAGTTTGGCTACCAATTTCTCTTTGCTTGGTGCCTTGCGCACAGCCGCTTTCTTGGTAGCTTTCTTGACTCCACGGTACTGCTCAATGGCTGCCAACAAGTCGTCAATCCAGGCCAAGATGCGTTTGAAGTCTGCAGTCTTGTAGTGCTTGTAGGCTTCTGTGACCTGCGCATCCGTTTTGCTTTGCGCAAGAGCCAGTTCTGCACGACGGTCTGTGTACAGCTTTTCATACTTGCCAAGTTGGCTTTGTGCCACATTGCTGGCACTCAAGAAGTCGTAGGGCTTAAACGTTGTTTTAACACCTTTGCTAATATCATCGTAAACACCTTCAATCTCGCCAATGTTTTCACTGGTTTTCTCGTTCAAGCGGTCCTGAATTGTGGGTTTATACACCTCAACAGGACGCTTTGCGGCCGCTACTTCTTCCACAGGGGAATCGTCGCTACGTTGTATAACTTCCAAGATTGCCTTGTCCAAGAACTCAATGTGACGTGGACGCAATGGCATTCCGGCACGGTGCGCCATTACCAAACTACAGGCTGTCATTGGCAACCACTTGTCACCACTGCGCTCAAAACTGCGCACTTCCTCTTTGGTGAAGTTGGTTGTGCTCTTCATCCATTCTACTACATATTGCTTACAGTCTTTTTGGCTGTAGTAATAATTGTAGTAATAGAAACTCTCACGCAAGTGATGGTCAAACTTGTCATCCGGCCACTCTTGCGCTTCTTGGGTGTTCCAGACCGGTTCCGGTCCTGTGTACTTCTCGTCAAAGAAAATGGGATTACGTGTTTTTGCAGTTTTTGTTTTGATCTTTACACCAGCAACTATCGCCATAAGTTTCTCCGTTTTTGCTATGATTTCACTATTATAACACAACTTTTGTACACTGTCAAATGGGCAGGTTAGTGCCCACTAACATAGGTAATTATGCTAGTATCCAAATTTCCATAAATAATTAATACTTTAAGGACTAAACTGTGGCACGGCTCTCACTTTGGAAAGATGGTAAACACACTAATGATTATAAATTCTTTGATCGTAGAATCTCAGAAATGTTTACCATTGGCGGCACTGGTATCCTGGTCCACAAATATCTTGGTACTGTTGATCAAGGTGCCAGCGATGATCCTACGAAACCACACTATACCAATCAAAGCGAACGCAACATACAAGACCTGTTGTTTTTAGAAAACAGAGATCGTAAATATGATACCAGTGTGTACAACTTGCGTGGAATTTATCAAGTCAACGACAACGACTTTGATCTGAGCCAATTTGGATTGTTCTTGCAAACCGGAACCTTGTTCCTGACTTTTCATCTCAATGACATGATTGAAAATCTAGGACGTAAACTCATGAATGGTGATGTGCTAGAACTGGTACACTTGACCGACTACGAAACCCTGGATCCAGACTTGCCTGCGGCATTGAAACGTTTCTTTGTGGTCAGCGACACTTCACGATCAGCAGAAGGCTTTAGCCCAACTTGGTGGGCACACCTTTGGCGTTGTAAAATCAACCCATTGGTTGACAGCCAAGAGTACAAGGACATATTGACAAAGCTCACTGTGAGTGACACTGACCCTACTCCCATCCGAGATCTAGTGAGCACATACGATCGTTACATGGAAATCAACGAAGCCATAATTGCCAAGGCCGAGATTGATGTACCACTCAGCGGTTATGACGTTGAACCCATTTTCCACAAGTCTGCAGACGACAATAGTCCAGACTTTAAAGTTGAAGGATATTTAACCGGGCGTGGGCTGGCACCCAATGGCCTACCGGTGGTACAAGGTATCAGTTTTCCAGCATCGCCAGCAGTGGGAGACTACTGTTTGAGAGTGGATTACTTGCCCAATAGGCTGTTCAGGTATGATGGTAAACGTTGGCTCAAGGTTGAAGATGCTGTGAGGACCAATCTCACCAATGCTGCCGATGATAATAAAACACTACGTAATAGTTTTATCAATAACTCAAACACCTTTATTGATGTCAACGGTAATACACACAGCCAAAAACAAAACTTAAATGATGTGCTTAGACCCAAGGCCGACTACGATTAACTAACATGAACTCTTTTTTCTATTCCGGACAGATCCGACGATTCCTACAACAATTCATACGCATGCTCAGCAACTTCCAGGTTGAAATGGGCAAAGATAGCGATGGCAATGTGAACCTGTTGCAAGTGCCAATCTATTACGGAGACAGCAGTAGACAAGCGGCAAACATACTGAGAAACAACAGTGAGAACAGTATGGCCAGTGTGCCAGCCATGAGTGTTTATATCAGTGGATTACGCTACGATCAGAAACGCATGCAAGAACCATTTCATGTGAGTAAATTAAACATACGTGAACAACAAATCGATGAATACGGTCGATACACCGGCGAGCAAGGTGATGCTGTCACAGTGGAACGCTTGATGCCGGTACCATACCAACTCACTCTCAAGTGTGATATATGGACCAGTAACACAGAACAAAAGTTACAATTGCTTGAACAAATTGCGGTGTTGTTTAATCCCAGTCTTGAAATACAAAGCACAGACAACTACGTAGATTGGACCAGTTTGAGTTATATAACATTGACTGACACACAGTTCAGTAGTCGAGTAATCCCAATGGGCACCGAAGAACAAATCGATGTTGCTTCATTGACATTTGATTTACCAATTTGGTTAAGTGCACCTGCCAAAGTCAAACGCATGGGTGTTATACAAAAGATTATTGCCAGTATCTGGGACTCCAATGGCACAATCGATCACTTGAAGAACACATTTGATCTTTCACGATCCAATTTACTGGCTAGGCATGTGTATACTCCAACCGGTTGCAATGTGCTTTATATAGGCAATACATTAAAATTGTTCAAGTCTGATTTTCAAGGTGCATTTGATCCTGGCAGTAACCCCAACGCCGAAGGAGCCAATTGGCGACAAATGTTAACTGACATTGGTAACTTGACCAATGGCACCAGCAGGATCATACTAGAGCAGGATGACATCAGCATTGTTGGTACTGTTGCGTATCATCCAAATGATTCCAGCTTGCTGTTATTTTCTCCTGACTCAGACACCTTGCCAGCAAACAACATGGATCCTGTCACTGCTGTCATCAATCCCGAAAGCGTAAAAGTTGATTCTGAATTGTTAAACCCAATTGACGGCACACGGTATTTGATACTGAGCGATATCGGCCATGCAGGCAACGTGGACGGTCCCACAGTTTGGAACAGACCTGGCTATCCCGAATTTGTTGCCCGTGCCAATGACATCATACAATTTAATGGAAACTACTGGTTTGTGGCATTTGACAGTGCCGGGGTATCTGTTGTAAAATACATAACTAATCTAAGAACAGGTATTCAATACAAATGGAAAGATCAACAATGGACCAAGGCCGTAGAAGGCCGGTACGGGGCAGGTGCCTGGAGTTTCGTGCCTTGACCGAAGGTGTTGGTGCACTGATCTATGCCCGAAACACAGGACGCTACTTATTCTTATTGAGAACATCGGGCAGTTGGCCTCTAACTTGGGGACTTGCCGGCGGCAAAGTTGACACTGGAGAAAGTGTAGCCGAAGGTTTAAATAGAGAAATTCAAGAAGAACTGGGCGGCAAAATACTGGCACCCAAATTCATACCAATAGAAAAATTCACCAGCACAAATGAACAGTTTGTGTATCACACATTCTTTGTGGCCATCGATGATGAGTTTGTGCCTGAGTTAAATGAAGAACATTTGGGTTATGCTTGGTTGCCGTTGACTGCGGCACCTCGACCGTTGCACCCTGGAGTGAGCAGAACACTGGGTACAGAGGACATTGTGAAGAAGATCCAAACTGCCGAATCAACGTACAAGACGTAATTCGCTCAAGGTGTTTTCAATGTCGCCACGATGTTGAATTGCAATGCCACCCACTGCTCGCCATTCTTCACAATTGCTAGTACGGTCATCAATTAACACATCACCGGGTACGCAATGTACATGTTTATCTTTGCTAAACGGTCCGAACATGACAGGTATGCCAGGATAATTGCGCAAACCCCAAACCACCTTGTCATAAAAGGCCCAACGTACATCATTACCTTTGGGAACTGCTGTTAGGAATTTTAATTCCCAATTGTTTTGTTTACATACCCGCTGACATTCTTCTACCAACTGATCTGCTTCGGGAGTTTTATCTAGATCACGATACAACCTGGGGTTATCCTTGAGATGATTCCATTCTGCGGCTTCCCATTTTTCACCGTGTTGCGTTTTACGTAACACCCTGATGGCATAGGCCTTGAAGTCTGCTACAACATCATCCATGTCTAGATAAATTGTTTTCATTTCTGGCTATCGCCTTTGCCCACACGATAGTTGTCTTCTACTGAGTCTGGTGTGCTTACTTCAATAATAGTACCTGCTTCTAAACAAATAACTTGATGAGGCAGTAGTGGAGGATTGTGCCACGTGCCACCAGCTGTTAGCTCATATTCTGTTTGGCTAGCATTGGCAGTGTTGATTACAATGATTTTAAATTTGCCATCTAATACATACCAAGATTCATCTTTCTCGGCATGAAAGTGCATGCTGAATCGTGAACCAGTGTTGAACTTTAACAGCTTGCCACAGTACCGGTCATTGGTTGCCCAAATTAATTCACTACCCCAACCCTTTTCAACAAATCCATCTAAACGCATACTATTTCCTCTAATGTGGGTGCATATACACCTGTGTGTTGTACTGTCACTGCACCAGCCTGTACAGCAAATGCAATTGCGGTTGACATATCGCCTTCTACTAGATATCCATATACCAAGGCAGCCAAGAATGTGTCGCCTGCACCACACACATCAACAACGTCAATGTCAACTGCAGGGTAGTGCCTGCCTTTGTACCGTGCGCCATCTTTGCCCATGGTCACAATTAATTCTGTAGGGAATGTTCTTGCTGAACTATTTTCTGAGCTGTTGATTTTAACTACAGCACCTTCAAATCTGGCCAAGTCTATTTTCTTTGTGTCAACAAACACAGGAACAGAAGACATGGCAATCACTTGTTCAACCAATTCATATGTAACAAAACCCTTGTTGTAATCCGATATCACCACAGCATCATATTCAGATAGATCCAAGGCAGCCATAGACAATGGTTCATTTTCTCTGTCTCGATCAATGCGCACAATGTGTTGATTGGATCTTAGATCAATTAGACGTGTCTTGACACTGGGTATGCCTAAATATGCAGTCACTTGGCAACCCAATGCTTCCAGGTTGGCTTGCACGTTGGCAGCCATGCCAGGTTTGGTCACTAGATGTTGGTTTTGGAATACAGGAACAGGTGCCTCAGGACTGAGTCTATCCACAGTGCCGTATTGGTATTCGTCAATGCAGTTATCGCCTATTAATACAATTTTCAATTGTTTGTGTAGTTGAATAGTTTGGTACTCGTTCATAAAATAATATTTCTTTACAAAGATGTGCGCCTACAATGGGTTTGTCCCGATAGTCGCTGCCTTTAACCATGATGTCAGGTTGGTAATTGGTCAGTATTTCTTCCAGTTCTTCGTCACTGGAAAAGAACCATACAAAGTCAACACATTGTAAACTCTGTAACATAAATTTCCTATCATTTTGGCAATTGATTGGGCGACTGGCACCTTTGAGTTCGGATACCCTTGAGTCTGTGTCTATACAAACTAACAAATGGTCTCCCAAACTCTTTGCATATCGTAGCAGTTCCACATGCCCGCGATGCAGGATATCAAACGTACCATTTACAACAACATTTTTCATTAAACTGTAAACTCCGAGCTACCAATATGGCGACATTTAATTGCAGTATCTGCCCACAACCTGAATCCTTTGGCTATGGCCTTCTTGCAAAAGTCTACATCTTCACTTATGGTGTTGGCATGATCAATTGCTGAATGATATTTAAACTGTGGATACCCTATGGCTCGCATGACTTCTGATTTGACTAACACACAACCAAATCCACAGCTGGCTATTTCTACCAAGCCTTGGTCTCGGATCTTGTCGTAGGGTATGTTACTAACTCCGCCGTATTGGTTATGCTCGTATACTTCTAATATGTGTTGACCCGGTTTACGCTGTATGTACAAGCCGGTCACTATGTCACAGTCGTGTGCCAACAATCTAATCAAGGTATCAGGTGTGAACGCAATGTCACTGTCCACGCTGAACAAATAGTCATAACCTCGAACTGTCCAATCTGCAATGAGATTTCTCACTTGATCCACATTGTATCCAAAGAAGTACTGGAAGTCAACTGTGTAACCTTCGGGTACGATAAGATTGTAAATGCTTTTGAATGTTTCTGGTTCTATGTTACGAGCAGTAGGAATTGCTATCAATATGCTTTTCACTGTTGCAACAGGTGTGGCAGGCTCGGGCTCCACAATGGGATTGGCATTGAACCACTCAGCAAATATGGGTTGTTCTCTAGCATGGAATCCAGCCACAATGCTTTGATCTTTAGATGTGGCCGCAAATGGTGATTGGTATCTAATATTACAAATCATGTAATTTTTTCTATTCTTAATCAATTGACTATGGAATATGAAATCATCACCGAAATATATCTCAAGGCCATCAATGATAGGCAACCAATTCTTTTTGTGCATGAACATCAGCTGTCCAAAACCATGTATGATCTTTCCCGGAGACCATTCAAGGAAATCAATGGCGCCATCAGTTAACTCTGGATGTCCAAACTTTGCTTCCCCTGATATGATGCCAAACGCACCAGCTTGAGGTGTCAGTTTGGGTTTGATACGATTGAACAATTTGGGATCAAACAAGATGTCATCATTGGCAATACATATCAATTGATTTTGACTAGTTGCCACACCCAAGTTCCAAGCAGGATTTACTTTTATGTTTGATGTCTGAGGTAGTATTTTTATCTTGTCATGTGCCAGCACAGGCCAATCGGGTGTTAACTCCACTGCATTGTTGATAATGATAATTTCACCCACTAGGTCATGTGTGACCAACTGGTTGAGTGACAGTTCAAATAATTCTGGGCAACGCCACATTGTGGGTGTGATTACCGAGAACATGTCAAGAGTCTGAAACTTGGTGCCCAGTATCTTGCTGGCATTTATGTTTTGCTCAATGCTATTGACCTTGTAGTCATTTAATGGATTGATGTCATTGTAATTGTAAACCACTTCCTGCAAACATTTGACCCGATCTGGATCGGCAGCTTCAATCAGGCTGTAAAACGTACTGCCATCGCCACCAGCACGATACCATTGACCTTGATCGTCTTGGAAGTTGCTATCTGGTATATCTGCGATTAAATATTGCTTAAATGTACGCAAATGTGTGTAAGGCATGTTCCAATTGAACCTATGTTGCCTGTAACTGCGTGACCGTTTGACAGTGTCTGGGTACGGTTGGCTGATCAGCGGAATACTGTCTACCATGCTCCAGCATGATCCATAAGTAAACTCTGTTGTACCATCATACACTGAGTTGTAGTAATTGAAAATGGTGTTGTCGTTAACCAGGCTGTCATCGCCATCCAGTATCATCACAATTGATTCTGGATCCGTGATACTGCGAATTACTGCTATTTGATTGGCTACTGCACCCATGTTTGCTTTGTTTACAATGAGACAGAACTTGTTTCTAACAGATTCTGGCAACTGGTCTAGGGCTTGTTTAGCCACAGCCCGTGTGTTATCTGTGCTGGCATCATCCACAAGGTACACAAAGTAGTTGTCGTAGTCTTGTACTGCTATACTCTCAATACATCTAGCAATATAGTCCTGGCAATTGTAAAATGTGCTAACAACCACAATGGGTTGTTCTGTGCTGGACTTGTAGTGTTCAAACTCTATAGAGTTGGTATATCTGCGATTCCAAATCTTGTGTATCTTGCGATTGATTCTGGTTACAGCTTGATATTGATCGCGTGGCAAGTATTGTGATGTTTTCTTAAAGATCTGTTGTTTCCATTGCAGGGCCACGCTGTCCCAACCGGCAATGTCTTTGATGATATTACAGTAGTATTGTTTTTGTTGGTGTAAGTATGGATCACGATAGGCCTTCACTGTCATGGCCACAAATCGATCGATTTGTTCTGCTCTGTTCACATCAGGGAACAACGAGTTGGGTTCCACTGGATAGTCAATCAAGTAACTGGCACCTTCCAAGGCAACTTCTTCCAGTCCACCAAATCTGCAGGTGATAACAGGTGTATTATACAGCAAAGATTCCAATGTAGAGATACCAAATGTTTCAGGAAACGCACAAGGGTAAATCATGAAGTTGGCCTGTGTCAAGATCTGTGCAATTTCCTGCTGTGGAATAACACCTGTAAACTCAATGGCCATGTCAGCATACTTGGGATCTGCCACCATGCGACGCCAATCCTGTTCTTGTGCATCTGGTTCAGATGTACTGCTGAATCTGTAGTAGCCACCAATCACTTTTAGTCGTGCTGTGGGTATTTGTTGTTTGACTCTGGGCCAAATATCATTGACCAGGGGCACCATGCCTTTGGTAACGCTGGCATTGAACACAAACAGGTCCGGGTCTTTGGCAGCAATATCGACTGCTAGATTGTAACATCTGGCACCGTTGCGAGTAAGAAACAACCGACGCTTTAGTACTTCGAAGTTGCGTCTACGTCCATGATGGCAGGTACCCACATAAGTTAGATGGAAGTCTGTGAGTGTAAAGATATCTGTGATTCTATCAGACACTGCAAGTTCTTCGATCAAGTTGTCACCCAAGCAGAATGTGTCATGCATCCATAGCACACGCATGGTGGCTCGGCTAACCAGTCTACGGTACAGGTCGTATTGTTGTAGTGCAAATGCTCTGGCATCTCCCAGCTTGGGATAGTCCGCAGTGTCCACAAATGGTATCACTGTGCGACTGCTCACAACAACATCGAATGTGTGATCTTGTGCCAGGTCTGACAGTGGTCGATAGCGCACTTGATCGTACACACCGGGTTGGGCATGATCAATGTTGCAGTTGTTGAACACAGTGACATCAAAGTCGAGAGCCGCCAGCTCTCGTGCCATGAATGTTACTGCACTTTCGGATCCACCGAGGCCTTGTTTAAAAACGGTTGTGCCATCGTAGGGCAGACCGATGATGTCTATAATAGCAATTTTCATATACTATTATATAGCGTTTGAGGTCAGGTTGTCAAATATTATTTGTAATAAAAACCAATGGTAGGAGGTGTAAAGTTTGCTGTATAACGAGCAACACCTCGGGTAACACGGAGATCGTCAATGTAACCATTAAAATAATTTACCGAACTACTGGTCACCCTGTCGGATGATCCAACTTGCACAACTGTACTAGTAAAATTATTAGTACTAGTTGCAGTACCTACACTGGTTCCATTGATGTAGCCTGTGAAGGTATTTCCAACTCGAACTAAAGCAATATGGGTCCATGTATTTGCTGGAACAGTGCCGGCGTTGATAGTAAGAGCTCCACTTGTGTAGAATAACAAAATGTTTGTACTATACAATCCAAAGTAGAAACCAGAGGCGGATGCATCAGTTTGTCTTATATCATAAACGCATTGTGTTCCACTTGATACTGTGGTGTATATCCATGCTTCCACAGTGAAATTTCTTGTACCCAATATTCCGCTGTGATTATTGAATATATTTAAAGAATCGCCGGTGCCATCAAAGTACATACTTGAACCACCAAATTTTGATTGCGTGGTACTTATTTTAGCATCAGCAACAGTTTCAATGGTGTTCATCATTGCGTTATCAACCACGCCTGCATTGGTAAAATTGCAAAGCAATGATGTGTTTGCTATTGCTGTTAATGGTGCCGTGGGTATTGTAATAGCTGTTTGATTAGGATCATATACACTGCTTCCTTTTACGAGACGCAGATTAGAAATATAACCTATAATACCTTCTGCTTGGGTTGTAGGGAAATCCCCTATACCTAATAGATTTCTGGTAAAATTAGTTGTTACTGTTTCCGTGCCAACCCTAACTCCATTGACAAACATCGATACTAAATTACTAGAATTTCTACAGCATACAAAATGTTGCCAAACACCAGTTTTAAAGGTACCAGCAGCCGCACCAGCGCGACCTGTGGTGTTAACGTACAAACTTGCGCCGCCGTTAATATCCCAACCTATATGATATGCATCTGCATAACTGCCATTATTTGGTCTGGTAGTTACTAGACAAGAATAGTTTTTTAAAGTAACATTATAGATCCATGCTTCGATACAAAAAGCACCAGTACCAAAAGCAAAATTGTCATTTGCAGAGGGGACCAATACATCGCCGGTGCCATCAAAGTATGCTGACCCACCAATGGCATTGGCGCTGTATGCGGCACTGGGTGCAAATGGACTAAAACGTTGTACTTTTGGAGTTCCTACTAGACTCACTGCTTGGGCAATTGAGGACGTATCTGTGAGAGTACTATTTTGGCAGGTCAATAGGCTGGTGCCACTGATTGCAGTCAACGGTGCGGTGGAGGGTGTAAAACTAGAGGTATAAAGTGCTGTGCCTTTTATGATTCGAACATTTGAAATATATCCGTTGAACAAAGTGTCACCAGGGTGAAAAGCATTGTCACCAATCTTTATTGTTCCACTCGTGGTCAAGTTGGTGGAATCTGTTGTGGTACCACCTAAAACTCCATTTAAAAATGTTCTTAGAGTTGTACCACTGCGTGTGGCTGCAAAATGATACCATTGACCTGCAACAACTCCCGACACGCCGGTGTTGTTTGAGCCACTGGTAAAGCCAGGCCCCGAGCCTGTGTTGCTAAACCCTATGTTCCAATAGTTGCCATTAGTACCATCCGGGCGACCCTCAACAAGCATTTTACCATTTGAATTTGAAATGGGTTCTGCCAAGTAAAACCACAATTCAACAGTTAAATCACCAGTGCCAAATTGCAGGGCGGTGTTACTAGGAACTGTTAGGTAATCACTGGTTCCATTAAAGTAAACTGACCAGTTGTTGCCATAGGGTGTAAATGTGCCTTGAGTGGCGTTGCCATTGCGTGTGATAGCAATGTTGTTTGTGCTTGAATCCAAGAATGTGTTATTCTGTGCAAGGTTAGTGCCGTTGCCGGCCAACAACAATGTGGTATTTTTAAAGTATGGGTCAATTGCTGCCGTGA
>Ga0114975_10000172_pt1 | contig 48319 bp, 77 predicted proteins | sample S_130626_EF_Meta_FD_87031 | JGI IMG/M metagenome (GOLD analysis project Ga0114975, IMG submission 87031) | Freshwater microbial communities from Lake Simoncouche, Canada to study carbon cycling - S_130626_EF_MetaG | ecosystem: Environmental > Aquatic > Freshwater > Lake | place: Lake...
CTGTATGGTATTCTGTATGGGATTACTTCGAACAAAAATGATTATGAATAAAATTAATAAATCTGTAGGGAATTCTGTATGGGATTTTGTAGGACGTTCTGTATGGGATTTGTAGGACGTTCTGTAAATGATTCTGTATGGGGAGGTGGTGTAGGGACTTCTGTAAGGCGTTCTGTAAGGAATTCTGTAGGGAATTCTGTAGGGAATTTTGTATGGGGTTCTGTAAATGATTCTGTAGGAGATTACTTTTCAAAACGAACTCTGATATAATAAAGCAATGAATAACTCTATCGTTTATAAAGCTGTTGTAGATTCTATAAGGATTTCTGTCAGGGATTCTGTAGGGTGTGCTGCATGGTATTCTATAATGGAATTCTTACAGAATTATGTAGGGATTTCTGTAAGGAATTCTGTAAGAGATTCTGTAGCGGGTTCTGTAGGGGATTCTGTATGGCGTTCTGTAAATGAGTCTATAGGAGATTACTTTCAATAAAACGAACTCCGATAAAATAAAGCAATGAATAACTCTAGCATTCGTAAAGCTGTTGTAGATTCTGTAGAGAGTTCTGTAGGAGCTTCTGTACATTATTCTGTAGGGTTTTCTGTATGGCGTTCTACATGGAGTTCTATAGGGAGTTCTGTATGGAGTTCTGTAGCGGGTTCTGTAAATGATTCTGTAACGAATTCTGTAGAGAGTTCTGTAGAGGATTCTGTAAATGATTACTTCGCAAACGAACTCCGATAAAATAAAGCAATGAATAACTCTAACATTTATAAAGCTGTTGTAGATTCTGTCTGGCGTTCTGTATGGCGTTCTGTATGGGATTCTGTAAAGACTTCTGTAGCGGGTTCTGTAAAGGCTTCTGTAAATGATTCTGTAGGAGATTACTTCTCAAAACGAACTACGCTAAAATAAAGGAATGAACAACTTTAACATTCCTAAAGCTGTATGGGATTCTGTAGAGAATTCTGTATGGCAGTCTATACGGAATTCTGTAAGAGATTCTGTAAGGAATTCTGTAAGGAATTCTGTATGGAGTTCTGTAGAGGGATCTGTAGAGGATTCTGTATGGGATTCTGTAAGAGATTATTTCGAAACAAAATGACTATAAATAAAATAAAGCAATGAATAACTCTACCGGTTATAAATCTGTTGCGGATATTGTCTGGAATTCTGTAAGTAGTTCTGTAGGGAATTCTGTATGGAATTCTGTAAGTAGTTCTGTAGGGAATTCTGTAAGGAGTTCTGTAAGGGATTCTGTATGGGATTCTATAATGGTTTCTGTAATGGTTTCTGTAATGGTTTCTGTAGAGGATTCTGTAAGGGATTACTTCGCAAATGAACTCCGATAAAATAAAGCAATGAATAACTCTGATATTCGTAAAGCTGTAAGGAATTCTGTAAGGAGTTCTGTAAGGGATTACTTCGAACAAAAATGATTATGAACGACTCCACTATTCGTGAAGCTGCAAGCATAGGTAGTTCTATATGCACTTCTATAGAGAATGACGCATGGTATTCTATAATTAATGCTGTAGACGATTCTATATGGGAGCTTGTAATGAATTCTCTATTAGATTCTGGATGGGAGTCTATAAGGGATTCTGTAGAGGATTCCGTAAGTGATTACTTTACAAATACATAATAAAATTAATAATTAATAATGAAAACTGACACACTAAATATTAGCTACGATAGAACACAGAAAGAGTGGAGCGTAAGCTATAAAAGATCTGATATTGAGCGAATTGATCATGTACCCGAGCCATCTAAAATGGGATTCTATCACTTTCATCGAAAAATTGGACCAAAAAAAGCTTTTGCTGAACTCAAAAAGTTTTTGATAGACGAAACAAATAAAGAAATTTTATCGCTTCAAGAATATATAAATGAAATGAATGCTCTACAATTGCCCGATTGGATTACTAATAAAAAAAAGAACTGATTCTGTAGTGAGTTCTGTAGAGCGTTCTGTATGGGATTCTGTAGAAGATTATTTTCAAACAAAACGAACTCCGCTAAAATAAAGCAATGAATAATTTTAACATTAGTGAAGCTGTATGGGATTCTATAAGGGATTCTATAAGGGATTCTGTAGGAAATTCTGTAAGCCTTACAGAATTAAATTCTGTAAGGCGTTCTATAGGGAATGCTGTATGGCGGACTGTAGCGGCTTCTGTAGCGGATTCTGTATGGGATTCTGTATGGGATTCTTGGTATTCTGTAAGGAATTCTGTGAGCGATTCTATAGGAGCTTCTGTAAGGGTTTATGTAAGAGATTCTGTAAAAGATTACTTCGAACAAAAATGATTATGACAAATTTTAACATTCGTAAAGCTGTATGGGATCCTGCAATGTATTCTGCAATGTATTCTGCAATGTATTATGTAAAGGCTTCTGTAGCGAGTTCTGTATGGTATTCTATATCGCATTCTGTAGAGGGTTCTGTATGGGGTTCTGTACGGGGGCCTATATGGGGTTCTGTAAGGGATTCTGTAAGAGATTACTTTTCAAACGAACTCTGATAAAATAAAGCAATGAATAACTCTAATATTCGTAAAGCTGTAGTGGATTCTGTAGAGAATTCTGTATGGCAGTCTGTATGGAATTCTGTAAGTAGTTCTGTAGGGAATTCTGTAGGGAGTTCTGCATGGAATTATGTAGGGGCTTCTGTAAGGGATTCTGTATGGAGTTCTGTAAGTGTTCCTACAGAGGATTCTGCAAAAGATTACTTTTCAAACGAACTTCGCTAAAATAAAGTAATGAATAACTCTAATATTCGTAAAGCTGTAGAGAATTCTGTATGGCAGTCTGTATGGGATTCTGTAAGAGATTCTGTAAGGAATTCTGTAGAGGATTCTGTATGGAATTCTGTAGAGGAGTCTGTAGAGGAGTCTGTAGCGAATTCTGTAAGGGTTTATGTATGGGATTCTGTAGGGGATTCTGTAAGAGGTTCTGTAGGGGTTTCTGTATGGGATTATGTAGAAGATTATTTTAAAATGAACTCCGATAAAATAAAGCAATGAATAACTCTAGCATTCGTAAAGCTGTTGTAGATTCTGTAAGTAGTTCTGTAAGTAGTTCTGTATGGAATTCTATAAGGGATTCTGTAAGTAGTTCTGTAGGGAATTCTGTAAGGAGTTCTGCATGGAATTATGTAGGGTATTCTGTAGTGCGTTCTATAAAAGATTTTGTATCGGATTCTGTAAAAAATTCTGTAGAAGATTACTTTTCAAACGAACTTTGATAAAATAAAGGAATGAATGACTCTATCGTTTATAAAGATGTTGCGGCTACTGTCTGGCGTTCTGTAAGTAGTTCTGTAGGGAATTCTGTATGGAATTCTGTAAGTAGTTCTGTAGGGAATTCTGTATGGAATTCTGTATGGAATTCTGTAAGGAGTTCTGTAGGGAATTCTGTAAGGGATTCTGTAGGGGGTTCTGTAAATAATTCTGTAGCGAATTCTGTAAGGAATTCTGTATGGAATTCTGTATGGGATTCTGTATTTAATTCTGTAAGGAATTCTGTAATGGGTTCTGCAAAAGATTACTTTTCAAACGAACTCTTATAAAATAAGGCAATGAATAATACTATCATTCGTAGGACTGTAAGGGATTCTGTATGGGATTCTGTATGGGATTCTGTATGGGATTCTGTAGGGCGTTCTGTAAGGGATTCTGTAAGGCGTTCTGTATGGCATTCTGCAATGGATTCTGTAAGGGTTTCTGTAGTGGTTTCTGTATGGCGTTCTGTAGAGAATTCTGTAACAGATTACTTTCAAACGAACTCCGATAAAATAAAGCAATGACCAATACTATCATTCATAAAGCTGTAAGGGTTTCTGTAAGGGATTCTGTGGGGGCTTCTGTATTGGGTTCTGTATGGCATTCTGTATGGGATTCTGTAGGGTCTTCTGTAAGGTATTCTGTATGGGATTACTTCAATAAAATAAAGCAATGAATAACTTTACCATTCGTAAAGCTGTATGGGGTTCTGTATGGGATTCTGTAGAGGATTCTGTAGAGGATTCTGTATGGTATTCTATATCGCATTCTGTAGAGGGTTCTATATGGGGTTCTGTAAGGAATTCTGTAAGGAGTTCTGTAGGGAATTCTGTAGCGGGTTCTGTATGGGATTATTTTAAAATGAACTCTGATAAAATAAAGCAATGAATAACTCTAACATTCGTAATTCTGTAGCGATTTCTCTAGAGGATTTTGTAAGTAATTCTGTAGAGGGTTCTGTAAGTGATTCTGTATGGGTTTCTGTAGCGTGGTTTGTACATGATTCTATAGTAGATTACTTTCAAAATAAAATGACCTCAAAATAATAACCGTATGTTTGAACTTCAAGCTAAAATCAACAATCACTGGCAACGCATTCTTCGGCATTCGGATGGAGCCTATCTGAAGATTGTAGGAGACCGTCAATTCTCCCGTTATGAAACCCGCAGAATAGTTAAACTTGAATAGAATAATCACTTCAAAATAATAACCGTATGATTATACAAAAAAGCAAAAAAGTAACCGCAATTGGAAAGAACCCAATTCATAAAGCAAAAGATACTATTAGAGTACAACAACAAAAAGAAGATGAAAAGTTTCGTAATACATTAAAGATTCTCCATAAGGTCTTCTTCGAATCAGACACCACAGCAATAGAAGCGAAACAACTATGATGATGAAACCAGAAAACAATGAAGGTGTAGATAAAGTTATCCTGATAGCTATTGTGATCTGTTGGATTATCATTTGGCTAGCGTGTAACCAGGCAAAATCGCTGATGTATCCTTAACCTCTTCTAAATAAACGCCGTAAAGCGTAAAATACAAGATAGAAACAAAGGATAAAGGGGTTTCTTCAAGAAGAAAATACAAAAATATCGAGACAAAAAGGGGTTTGCGGTTGAAATATGAGAGAGCGGTGAATTTCTGCTGAAAAATATGATTCTTACTAATGAGCAGACAAAAAGAAAAAAAGAAAAAAAAGGAGACAACGATCGATCATTATGAACTTCAATATAATGATCGGGTAATAACTAACCAATACTTAAGACAATGACTGAAAAACCTAAATACTGTGGCGTTCTGACTTCCCCTGAAAGCAAAGCCCTTCTAAATGAACTGCGTAGCAAGATTCCAGGAATGACCGAAGCGACAATGATGCACTTCTTTATTACGGAGACCTTTAAGAACGCCGATTTTATCGCCGCCTTTCTGGAAGATATGAACGCCGAGGCACAAATTGCCAAGGAAATCGCCGATATGACCCGCAAAGAGAAGTATCAAGCATTTCTCGCCAATGGTCGGCAACTCCGAGCTGCTGCACGCACTAAGAATCCAGCTAAGGCTCCTAAGGTCACGAAGGCTCCTAAGGTCGCGGAGACTCCTAAAGCGACCTCTCAATGGAGCATCAAAATCACCGACATCGCTCCTCCAGATGCAGAATGGTCTTGCGGAGATGAAGAATAGTATGAATGCGCTGAGAAGCGCTGGGTCTCTCCTTGTTGAATACTGATTAGTATATTCTCACTGTAGTAGACAGCTTCTCAGCGCTTAGCGTTAATCTCTGTTAAACGAACTCCGATATAATAACTAAGTAGAAAGATAAAATCCTCAATGAACGCAAATAATCGAATCGGTCTAAAGGCAGATAGTATCAGATATAAGAAGGTAGGCAATCGCTACGTTCAGGTTAACGACCCCTACGCCTATGAAGGTCTGAGTAATGGGTGGTGGCTGGTTAAAGTCTCTCCTGAGAGTAAGACCATTCGAGCGATCGTCCATCCTAATAATGCTGAGATTAGAGCAGCTGCTCTCGATAAGGTAGATGAGCTGATGGACATTATCAGAGAAGCGGGAGAAGGTACACCAGTTAAAGCTGAGCTTACTCTAGAGGCTCTTGCAGACTGGAAGGCCTTCATTGCTAAGCATGGTGAACAGTTTAACTATATTAGCTATCCCAGTCTTCATGATGTAGCTACGAAGATCATGGACAACCTTATCAAGTCCTGAAATTGAAGCTCTAAAGATGCAACGCCTACAGAGATTCTGCTTTTTTACGCACAGACTCTATCAGACATACAGCTGATAGGATCAAGTGGTATCTCAATGGGACACAGGCTGGTGTCCTGAATAAAACACTACTATTACTCTAGAAAAAGATGCAACGCCTACAGAGATTCTGCTTGTTTCAACAAATTATTAGGTCTGCCTAAGGAGACGCGTCCTAGACCAACTGCAACGCCTACAGAGATTCTGCTTTTAACGAACTAAGATATAATATTAATATGCTAACCAATACACAATACAAAAGACTCGCTGCTTCTCAAGGGTTGACCTTAGTAACTCTCTCAGAGATGGTGCTCGGGGCCGGTGCTTACTGGAGTGATGAAGCGCTCATTCGAGGTGTTAGCCGGCTTCTCCTCAATCAAGCAACTCCTCTGCCTAAGGCGCCAAAGAGGGTTGACCTTACCAAAGCGGAGGAAGCGAAACAGAAGTTCGACAACTTGGCCGATCAAGTGATCGAGGAGATCGGTAAGTGTAACCCGCAGAGTGTGCCCTGGGACTTTGGAGGTGAAGAGCGATGCTATTGCGACCTCTGCCGCGACGTTCGCGAAGACGAACTGTAACCAGATCCTCTAACTCGTTAAGTCCCTAAGAGTCTCCCCACGGGCAAAAACTCCCAACTTTTTGCCCGGGGAGACAAACATCAACAGAATAAGTCAACTCAACCAACTGCAACGCCTACAGAGATTCTGCTTTTAAACGAACTCCGATATAATAATATGAAAGTAACTGTAACTAAATAATTTCGGGCATGCCCGCTGCCGACCTGAGCAAGTCGATAACCTTGTCCATGGACGAGGAATTAAACTGCTCAATATATTTTATCCCGATAGCGGAGCTGCCTTCTAAGCAGTGCATTATACCGTAAATGGACGCATGTCAGTTCGAGTCTGACTCGGGATACTTCTCTTTTTTAAAAAAGAGAAACTTCTCTTTCAAAACGAACTCCAATATAATATACTTATAAAGAATGAATAACCCACAAACACAAACACAAAACATCGCTGAAATTATGCTGAAGTACGCAGAGATTAAACTCTACGATCTTCAAAACCTCATTGGTAGCGAACTAAAATTGCTAAAGGCTCAACACGAGCTCGCCAATTCAACTGATTCTAATCAAAATGAACTGCTGCATAAAGTCAATAAAATCATGGAAGAGGTTGAAGCGTTTGACGAACAGTATCTTAAATCTATTCAAGCATACGAACAGGCTGAAAATGACTTAAATCTCCATGTCGAGCAAATTGTTCCCGATAAGCTCGAACAAACAAATTGAAATTATTTACAGCTCCTATTACAAACGAACACCATATGATGTTTAATAACAAAAAAATACCGGACTCGCTAATCATGTGCGTAATGACTACGCTTGCCATCTTGAGCATAATCATCTTTATTAGTGCTGTCTTAATGACAGTGATGCTTTCCTTTCCTCACGGCCTCTAACCCCGGTATCAAAATGAACTTTGTAATGAACACTCTCTCTACCGACTCTACTATTCAACAGCTACGAACTCTAGGCTGGACTGTACGCTGTATATATTACCGTTACCGTGCAGAATTTCCTTATGGTCTAGCAGCTGTACACGATATGAAATGGTCAGCTCCTCTTGTACCCCGGACTCGGCCGCTAGTTCATAATGTAAAGAATGTTATCTGGAAACACGCGCGGCGAGTGTTTCGAGAGGAACCTCTTGCTAAAGGAGGTAAGGTAGAGATTAGTCTCACGCCGCCAGACAATTGGCACGGGCTGCCCATGGCAACAGCTGAAGCGGTGTGCAGTATCAAAGATCAGTTCGTTAAGAAGGTCGGCAGAGATCTTGCCTTGCGACGATGCATCGAAAAGGTCAATATCATTATTGAAGGAAAGATCTAAACGAACTCCGATATAATTGGTTGTAGGAAAGAATAACTAACCAAATAATTAAAATGAAAACGTTGAAAGAAATTTGCGATAGTCTTAAGGAAATCGATTTGATGTTCGATGACGAATTGATGGAAAAGTTCATTGAAGAAAAGTCCGATATTGATGATCTCTTTAAAGCGGGAAGTTTGAGAGAAGACGACGTTTGTGACTTGAGTTTGAAAGACATTAAGAATATTATTGAGTACGTAAATCTTCGATACGCACTTAATTTGTCTTATGTCAATCATAAGCTTATTTGGAATAGTTAAATTTCAAAACGAACTCCGATATAATAATAGTGTAGAAAGAATCAAATCAAAATGCAAAAAGAACAATATATTAAAATTGACGAATTCGGCGACAAATATTATTTCAGCGACAAATATATGACCTTACTTCATCGAGAAGGTGGTCCTGCTATCGAATGGTCCTACGGAGGCGGATTATGGTACCGAAATGGTAAACTGCACCGAGAGGACGGACCTGCGATTGAAACGACAAGTGGCTATAATGTATGGTATCAAGATGGAGCGATGCATCGAGAGGACGGACCCGCGATTGAATATCGCGATGGAGGTAAATCTTGGTATTATAAAGGAGTTCGTCACCGTGTAGGAGGACCTGCAGTTGAGTTTGCTGTTGCTGGCGGCGGCCCACCGCAGTGGTGGGTGAACGGTGAGCAGGTGACTTCGGTATCGGAAACGTTTTTGCAGCTGAAAAAGATTATCGAACTGAGCTTGAGATCAGTCCGGCAGATCGATCGATTGCCAACGGCGGGGACAGCAACGGTATTGCCTGCAGTTCGTATCGATCTTCTCGAGACCGTTGCGCTTGCTGAGAAGCTATTCAGCAAGCTGATGGATGGCAAATCTGAGTTTGAGCAGTAAGATCAGCCAAACGAACTCCGATATAATAATAGTGTAGGAAAGATCGAATCAAATCAAACTCAAAACTCAAATCAAGATGACTAAATATACCTTCCAAACGATTGTTGCAACTTCTGAAGTGCGTATTAAATTTTCTAGTATGCGCGACGAGATGGAAAGCACCGACAAAGAGCTGATGACCGCGATGTTTGAACTTGCGCTGAAGCACAAAGACGAACTGGAACAATTGGTCAAAGACCAGCAAGCGATCGCTCGCGGATACAAAGAGCGAGTTAAAGAGATCAAAGCTGCGGCGAAGATTCGCGCGAAGGAGATGGTGAAGGAAATGTTGGAGAAGGAAATGGCTGAGAAAGAACTTGAGGGAGAGTAGGATTCGGGACCTAAGTAAGTCAGTAAACTGCTTCAAATTTGTAATGGTAGCTCAGTTGGTAGAGCAGATGGCTTTAAAGCCATCAGGTCCTGGGTTCGAATCCCAGCCATTACACCAATTAATTTCAAAACGAACTCCGATATAATTGGTTGTAGGAAAGAATCAAATCAAAAAGCAATATATTATGATTGATGAAGCAAACAAAGACAAGGCTAAGATTGCACTGTTGCGGAAGACGATTGAAGATTTGATCGCAGGATGGGGCGGTCAGCGCGTTGATCCAGAATGCAACTGTGATGACTGCGTTTATCTGCGACCTTTTGTGGAGGCGTTAAAAGCGACGGAGTAACGAACTCCGATATAATAATAGTGTAGAAAGATCAAATCAAATGAGCCTAGAAAAAGCAATCGAATATCGGAAAGAGAAGCGCAAGCCTTATCGTGGGAGCAAGCGCTGGGATCATACTTGCCGCAATCACGGGTCTTGCTCCTACTGCGAGAATAATCGAACGATTCAAAGCAAGCGTGAGATGGATCGAGCATCGGATCAAGAGGCTGAACTCTACACGAGCTGCTATCTCGATGAGATGGTGTCTGGTAATATGACAGATGGCAAAGCCATCACCGTTGAAGAATGGAATTCGATGATCGATGAGCATTACGAACTCCGATATAATTAGTTATCGGAAAGAATCAAAATAAAAAATACTTCTAACCAAAACCAATACCTTTATGATTTATGATCTTCACCCTCACCTCGCTCCTGCAATTGATTTGTACACTGATTATGTTAGATGTTTTAAAGCACGAAGAGAGGAAGTGGATCTTCTTATCGAAGATCTGTTCGTTATGCAACGAATCATTACCACATTTGACAAAGCTCGGTTCGAATATGAGTCAGCGAGGGCTGGTGCCCTCGAGGGGATTGAGACTGATGAAAAGCTTAAAGCGCGCTTGTTTGATGCTGAGCAAGCTCTTAGTCAAGCTGCCGCTGATCTTGCTGATGACTCTTGAAGATCGTCAATCGAACTCCGATATAATAATAGTGTAGGAAAAATCAAATCAAATCAAATCAAAATGAGTTCAACAAACCTTACCGATAATAAGCTTACTCTCGCCGACGCTGATGAACTGTATTACAATCATCGCAGCGCCTATGAGGGTCTCAAAGAAGAAATCAATCGTCTTAACGAAGAGCTGATGCGTAGGTTGGCAAGTATTGTAGCGTATGAAAAAGCGCGCGCATATTACGCAGCATGTGAGATGAATATTGAAGCGGCTGGATATGATACTCTTAAAGCTGAGGAGGCACTTAAAAAAGCAGCAAGTGAGTTCTTCTGCATGCCATCAGGCCGATCTTTCTACAGCTAGTAAAACGACTCGACCTGAGTAAGTCGGTAAAAGGCTTAAAACATTTTCAATCGAACTCCGATATAATAATAAGGAGGTAAGAATTAAATCAAATCAAACTCAAAAATCAAATCGAAATGAATAACACGCTTAACGAAAATCAAGTTTATGATGGTCAAGTTGCTTACGAAACCCGGAAGCAGCTGCGAGAGATCCGGGATCAAGCTCGAAATGAATACTTGAAGTGTCGCGAAACCTGGTGTAGAGCTCGTAAAGTGCTTGAAGAAGCTGACGATTGTGTTAATGCTAGTCTGCGCTTCTGGCGAGAGGCCTTCAGCGCAGTATCTGATGCTGAAGAGCTGGAGATGCAAAAAAATCCATACGTCAAAACTGATGAGGATGGCAACGTATTCTACTACAAAGACGCAGCGATGACGATTCTCCACAGGGAAGATGGCCCCGCTATTGAATATAAATGCGGTGATAAGCTGTGGTATCAAAACGATAAGGTGCACAGGGAAGACGGTCCTGCTATTGAATATGCATCCGGAACTAAAGAATGGTGGTTGAATGACATTTTTCAGCGCGATCCTGTCGGATCAGCGCGATGATCCGACAGGATATTGCCAAACGAACTCCGATATAATAATAGGGCAGAGCGGGGCGATGGTAGCTCCTGGAGGCTCGAGCTTCTAATAAGTTGGTTCGAATCCAACCTCTGCGATTAATCGGCAAAACGAACTCCGATATAATAATAGTGTAGGAAAGATCGAATCGAATCAAAATCAAAATCAAAATCAAAACTCAAATCAAAATGACTAAGTATACCTTCCAAACCATCGTTGCAACCTCCGAAGTGCGTGCTGACTTTACTGTGCTGCGCGAAGAGCTGAAGAGCACCGACAAAGAGCTGATGACTGCGATGTTCGAACTCGCTAGCAAGCATCGTGAAGAGCTGGAACAGTTGGTGAAAGATCAGCAAGCGATCGCTCGCAACCTTCGGGAACGGACTAAAGAGATCAAAGCCGCAGCGAAGGTTCGCATGAAAGAGTTGGTCAAAGAGATGCTGCAGAAGGAAGAAGCTGCAGAGGTGCCTGTAGTGGCAGTAAAGGTTAAGAAGGCTCGCAAAGCTAAAGTGGTAGAGGTAGTCGAAGCGGTCGAACCTGAGGGAGAGTGGTCCGCTGAGGCTGAGGTGGAAGAGCTTGCGATCGCTGAGTAGCAGCGAGGGACCTGAGCAAGTCAGTAAACTGCTTTAATTTTTGCAGAGTGGAGCAGTGGTAGCTCAGCAGGCTCATAACCTGAAGGTCGTTGGTTCAAACCCAACCTCTGCAACCAATTTCAAAACGAACTCCGATATAATTGGTTGTAGGAAAGAATTAAATCAAATATTCGCTCTAATGTCTAATACTAATACTCCCGCTATCGAATCTCTTACCTTTGATCAAGCCAAGGCTGCTGGCCTGGTCAGAGTTGTTCATAAGGTCGTCAGGGCTCATGCAGATGGTCGCCCTGACGTTGTCATCTTTGAAACGAAAGATGGGGCAGCAGCTTACGTTGCTTTGAAACAGATTACTAAAATGTCCGCCCCAAGTGACGATCACTGGTATGAGGTGAATGAGATGATGCTGATTGAGCCTCTGGCGGCCTAGAGGCTAGCAGTGGTGCGAGCGCTGGCGGTGCTCTAGAGGTGCCAGCGCTCCGAATTGTCTATAGGCTAGAGGGGGCAAAAAAAGCCGCAGAAGGCATGGCTCCATTTTTTTGCTAAAAAATCGCCGATTCTCCTAATAGCTCCGACTCTCCATTTTTTTTGCTAAAAAATCGCCGATTCTCCTAATAACTCCATCCTCTATCACCATTGCCGTTTCTCCTAATATCCCCTACCTCCTCCTAATCTCCTAATCTCTAAAATTTTTTTTTATAAAAATCTCGGAGATATCCTAATAGCCGTGCTGAGATAACTCCTGCGTTGATTCTAAATTACGGGTGTGAGGCGGGTAATAATTGAAGAGATATATAAATAATATTATGAAGAAAAAAGATATCGAGCAGCTTAGCTTACTCTATGAGAATCTTACAGAACAAAATAGATTATTTGCTAAAGTTATAAAGTTAAAAGAAGCGAATGAAGAAGATTTTGATTCCATAGAACCTTTTAATCAAGAGCTAAATGATAAAATATTATCTCAGCTTAAGAATTCAGCAAATGGAGTACCCGTTAAAAACTTCTTGCAAGCCTGTAGCATACTATTTAATGAGCCTAATTTAACACATGTAAGCTGGGCAATAGAAATGTTTGGTGATCTTAATGATATTGAACTTACGCATGAATTAGGAGGCAAGGCCGGTGGTAGAGTTATAGTAGATGTTAGACCTGAACCCGAAGCTGTAGAAGTGGACCCAATGGCAGATTATGCTGAATATCTAACTGTTGATGAGACTGATCCTGCTAGTTTTGAGACCTTTCTTAGCTTACGTTCTAAGCTCATGTCAGGTGATAGGGTATTACTTACTAAATTTTTCCGTGACTTTGAAACAATATATGGAGTTAATAATTACGAATGGTATAAACAAGGTAACTGGCATTATGATAATTGTACAGCAGCTGTTAACAAGATGGCAAAAGACTTTAAGATAAAACTTAAAGCTGATTTCGATAGAGGAGGCAGTCTATATATGCTTGGTAGACCTACCAACCCTCCTATTTCTAATGATTAGGTTAGTGCTAAATATTAAATAATAGTATGAAGAAAAAAGATATCGATCAACTCGGAGTAATTTACGAGTTTATGAATAATAGCTATAGTGATCATGACTCAGCCGAGGGCGATGGTTCATCAAGCAGTCGCTCCAGTGCTGATAAAGATATTGGTCCTTATAATGACCATTTCGATTATGATAATAGTCCCTATAAAAATGCTGTATACGATGAGAGTAATCCTAAAGCTGCAGCAGCTTATACCCGATTAGTTGAAGACATGTATGCTAAGAATGTTATTACTCTTAAAAGGTTTTGGAATCTCTTTAGTGTCATGTACGGCATGCATCCAGTTAAAGACGCGCCCCCTTATAAGGACTGGAAACGATCTCTGAAACATGCTGTGCATAAAGTACAACAAGATTTTCCTGATTTCCCGTTAGATATTGAGATTGAGGGTCATGGCTCTGTATACTTAAATGATACGTAACCTTTAAAAGAAAAAAGCGATCGGTGTTAAGCCGATCGTTTTTTTTTTGTTAAGCCTTTACTTTTCTAATCTTCTTAGGCATCTTTACTAACTGATTAGTCTTAGGAGCTAATTTGCCTCCTGGTTCTGCAGCAATAATCTTAGAGTTTCTATTCATCCGAAGAACTACTCCATCACCATGCGATCCTTTCTTTTGCATTCTCGCTTTATATTCTTTATGATTGAGATACGCCTGTGCGGCTTTTTTGTAATAACCTGCTTTAATTAGCTTAACCCAGCCGAAATCTCCTCCGCTTGGATTGTCTAAGTCTCCACGGAACTTAATATCTACTAGAGCTGCTTTTAACTTATTACTCATCTTCGGCCATTGCTCTCTGAACTTGGCTTGAACTGCAGGTACTCGAGTGCTTACGTCTTTCTTAAATAGTTCCAGAGCTTCTTCTCTCGATAAAGTTGATGAGAGGCCTGCCGCGTTTCTTCCTTTTTCGAAATCTTGCTTATCTTTGAGAGTACCTTTACCTATAAGATGACCTACTCCAATAGTCCACTTACCTACATCATCTAGATAAGGTTTCATGAACTTATCGTTCGCTTTATTATAGATATCACCTCCTATAATTTCACTCGGGAGGATGAACTCGGAAGCTAACTTAACAACCACATCACCCGGTGCTTCTTTCGCTTTGACAGGTGCCGTAGGAGCTTTCTCAGCATCGTTGTCTTCACGTTTCTCTTTACGCTGCTCTTTAGCTTCGAGATCTGCTATGACTTTAGTAGCAGCTTGATGGAACTGCGGAGCTTTAATTGACTTAATCTTATTTTCGCCGTCTGCACCTTTACCTATAGCAATTTTGAGCGCTGTGATCTTTTCTCTATTTGATTCTGGTCTACTCGCTATTTCCCTTTCTAGAGTTTTAGCTCCGGATATATATCCAGCACCGAGCGCCCCTATACCTAAAACCGTCGCTAATACTTCTTTAATACCTTCGTTAAATTGATCTGTTATTACGGTTTTGCTTTCTCTCTTACCTTCGTTTAATATTTCACGGACAACGCTATCAAAGCTTTCTTTAGATACAATATTACCTGCTAACTTACGTTTACTTTCTTCCATAGCTGCTTTTATATCTTCATCTGTAAATTCAACTGGATTATTATAACAATAAAAATCTCCTCCAACACTTTCTGGTGCTCCTTCTAAGGAAGTTAATTGATTATAAGTACAACTAAAATTCTTTCCAACACTTTTCGGTGCTCCTTTCAAAGATGTTAATTGATTATTAGAACACTCAAAATGCCCTTCAACACTTTCCGGTGCTCTTTCCAAAGATGTTAATTGATTACTAGAACAATCAAAAGTTCCTCTAACACTTTCCGGCGATCCTTCTAAAGATGTTAATTGATTATTAGAACAAAAAAAAGATTCTCCAACACTTTCCGGCGCTCCTTCCAAAGAAGTTAATTGATTACCAGAACAATTAAAATATCCTCCAACACTTTTTGGTGCTCCTTCTAAAGACGTTAATTGATTACTAGAACAATAAAAATCTCCTCCAACACTTTCCGGTATATTGTCAGGCAATCTTTCTAAAAACATTAAACCATTTAGATTGTATTTACCTGCTGCAACCATTTTCCACGCTTCTTTATAATCTCTCTGTATTCTTTGTTGTACATATTGTATATTTCTGTCTAATTTATTAATTTTTAACGTACGAGTTTCCTCTAACTGCGGAATAGCAATCTCTCTAGTCTTTAAATACTGCTTTAGTATAGCTCCTCCTTTAGCTTCAATAGCATCAGCTTGAAGAGGAGTAAGATTAGGTCCTACAGAAACATATTCATTTATATATTCTTGCCATAGATTATTATTCATTAAATAACTGAATATTTCATCTGTAATAGTATGACCTGATTTTAATACCATTAACTGTAAGTCTCTTTCAGCATTTAAAAATTTTACTAACGATGGGCTGTTAGTAAAATCTCTTAAAAATTGTATGTTTGCTTTTTCTTTATCTGTTAACGGCTTATTTACAAATAAATTTTCATACTGAGCTAGCACAGGAAACTTTGCTACAACTTCTTTCCATGTAGTTTTTTTTGTATTATTAAGCTGATTTGTTCGCTCCCAGCCATTTTTTTTATGATCTAATACAAGTATATGATCAGGATTAGTCTTAGGTAGTTTTTTAAAGAATATAAAGTAAAATGTAGACTCTTTTTGTAATCTGTAGCTATCATACATATTACCTCCTGCACGTCTTGATATACAAAATGAATATCCGTCACCATACTTTACACATTTATGTTGCGAATCGCCTGTATAAATTGTAAGCTCATCCGTATCAACTAATTTATCAGCACTATCTTCATGTTCAATCGTAGGTGCTGGCGGTGCATTTTTAAGTTTTTGTTTAGTATCAACAGCATCAATATGTTCTGTAAACTCTATAAAAGTTTTAAATACATTAGGCGCTTTAATAGGTATGTTTTTAGACTTAAGGTTGGTGTATAAATTAAAATATGTAGATATTTTGTTTAAGTCTTTAGTTTCGTTATAAAACTTTATTATTGTTGGCACATCACTTTTAGAAGGCGTTTGATCGAGTGCTAATAGCTTCTGTTGTAATTCTGTATCAGAAGGAAATGTTTTCGCTAATAACGCTTCGCTTTCTCTTTTACCTTCATTTAATATTTCACGAACAATACTATCAAAACTCATATGATTATTTAATCTAAACATAAGAAAGCAGTTCTTTAATCTTAGATTTTAATATCGTCAAGTTCTTCTTGAGGTACACAAAGTTTACATTTACCAGCGCTAAAGTAAATCATCTTATCCTCTATTCGGTTTATAATTATAAAGTCTCTAATACCGCACCCTATTTTTTTAAGCTGGTCTTTAAAGCTGGTTTTTATGTATACTTTTTCTTCCATATTAAGATTTAAGCTATTCTCGTTAAAATACTATATATTTAATTGCATTTTCCCAACTTAACTATATAATACAGATATGATAACAGTTGAGTTAGTAGATAAAATGGGGACTGATTTGTCAGCGGTAAATGCTGCTAGAGTTTCGTTTGATAAAAAATCTGATTGGGAATATACTATACAGAATAAATTTGATATAGAAAGTGGTACAAGCGAGACTGTTAAGACTCCTATTGGCTTAAAACCAGGTGATGAAAAGTTAATCAAATTCTTAGCTGAACATAATCATTGGACTCCCTTTGGTCATGCTTCTTTATCATTTCATATTAAAGCGCCTATCTTCGTTGCTCGTCAGCTTGTTAAACATACAGTAGGTCTCGTTTGGAATGAAGTATCACGTCGATATGTTGATAGTACTCCAGAGTTTTATTTCCCAGACAATTGGCGTAAACGTAATGAAAATAAGAAACAAGGTTCACACGAAGATCAGTTTGTACCTGAAAATGCCTTTAATGAGTTTACTTGGCCAGAGTTAATTTGTAAAGATGCTTTAGATTTATATCGAGCTATGATTAAGGCAGGTGTATGTGCAGAACAAGCTCGTATGATTTTACCTCAGAATATGATGACAGAATGGTATTGGTCTGGTTCGCTTATTGCATTCGCAAGGGTATGTAGCTTAAGATGTAAGAAGGATACTCAATTCGAAACTCGAGTTGTAGCTGATCAAATTGATGAGATAGCTAAAGAGCTCTTCCCAGTATGTTGGAAGTATTTACGTATATGACTATATATACGTAATATTATGCATCAAACAGCAGCTGAAACTATCACTAGATTTTTTAAAAGTTATATATATCCAATTGAAGAGTCTGTAACTATTGTAGAAGTTGGAGCTTGCATAGGTGGGTTTAATATTCGAGAATTAAAACCAGAAAGCGCTACTTATATAGGTGTTGACCTGCATCAGTCTCCTGGAGTAGATATAGTACTTACTGATCCGTATATATTACCTTTTGAAGATAGTAGTGTTGATTTTGTCATTAGCTCGTCTTGTTTTGAACATAGTGAATTCTTTTGGCTTAATTTTTTAGAAATTTTAAGAGTACTTAAACCAGCAGGTATTTTTTATTTAAATGTTCCTTCAAATGGTGATTTTCATAGAGACTCTGTAGATTGCTGGCGGTTTTATCCTGATAGTGGTCGTGCACTAGCCGCTTGGGGTAAAAGAAGTGGCTATAATTGTGAAGTTGTTGAATGTTATACTAGTGATAAGGGCAACGATATATGGTGTGATTATGTTAGCGTTTTTATTAAAGATGGTACTTATATTAATAAATATGCGTTCAGATTATTAGATAATTTTCATAACTTTACTAACGGATCTGTATACCCACATACACATCTCGTAAACGTTGATCATTCAAAAAGATGTGGAATGACACCGCAATCTTATATATTTTTAAACATAATAACTCCCTGTTCAAGACCTGAGAACTTACACACAATTAGTAAAAGTATTAATATACCTAAAACGAACTATAGATGGATAGTTATATGTGATATGGATGAGCTTCCCCCAAAAGAAATGATTCCTGATAATTGCGAAATTTATCTACATCGTAATCCAACAAGTGTGTATGGACATGACCAGCGAAACTATGCTTTAGATTTGATAAAAAGAGGTTATGTGTATTTTAATGATGATGATACTGCATTGCATCCAGAACTTTGGGAAAACATACGAAGCGCTGCTGCTGACTTTATATCTTTTGTGCAGTTAAATACAGATGGTACTGTAAGACTGCCTGGCACTATTATTTCCTGCTGTCATATAGATAGTCATAACTTTATAGTATCACGCGATACTGTAGGTGATATTAAGTGGTGGATTACAGAATATGGTGCAGATGGAGTTTTCGCACAAAAATGCTATGAGAATGCTATAAACAAATTATATATAGATAAGCCGCTATCTATATATAATTTGTTACGTTAATAAAAAAAATCTATATATACTAAGCCTTTTAAAAATATGACAGTTACTATTGCTACAGCAGGTTGGAACGAATCTAAAACTATTCTTCCAGTAATACGATACTATCTAGATATTTGTAAGTTTGATAAGTTTATTTATTTTGATAATTACTCAGAAGATGATACGATACAAAAAATTAACGATGCTTATGCTAATGACATAAGAGTTATAATTTTAAATACTCCCTATACAGGACATAAGCCTGTGGAAGAGACTTGCTTAATGAATACAACTATGGAACAAGATGATAGTGATGTTTTCATATGGATAGATAGTGATGAAATTTTATATTGTAAAGATTTTCAGAAACATTTTCTTGATTTGGTTAATCAAGAAAAGTTTTATTCTGCGACATATATGTCGAATGTTTATAACGACACAAACTCTTTTGAGGAGAATAAATTAAATATTGTTGATAACTTTAAATTAGTATGTACTGATACAATACTTAAAACACCTATTATTGTTAAAACAGATAAGCATACAATTACCTTTGGAGGAGGTCATCATAGCATTAATAAAGACGGTATTGATTTTGGGAACTGTGAAGATAATCCTAAGTCACCTGGATTAAAAGATTTACACTTGTTTCACTTTACGTATATAACTGCTGAAATGTATTATAATAGAAAAACTTTAGGTCGATTCAGAAATTTAAATTTAAATATCGATAACTCTTGGTATCACGATTATTGGAACCTTTCTTTAGCAGATGTACAAAATATGATTGACTATCAAAAAACAATAAGTAAATCAATTACAGAATACCTCTAAGCTATTTACCGCTACCATAATACAACGACCGCTCTAGCTCTCTAAAGCGTTTATCAGAATGCCACACCTCATCTACTTGAGGTGTATATATTCCATCATTTGTTTGTACTGACAGGTTTGCTTTCAGCTTTAATATAGAAGGCTGATATATCACTAAGGAACCTACGTTCGTCGAGGAGTTCGTTACGCATGAGGTCAGCGCGGTCACTAGAAGCATTAGTACTAGTATTGCGTAGCTTTTCAATTTCATTTATTAATTCTGTTTGTTTTGCTCTGGATAAACGCGTTACATTATAAAGCGTAGTTTTATTTTTTAACTGTAAATATGCAGTTAAAGCAGCAAGAGCCTCTTTTATAATACCAAGTAACATAAAATTATGTTCTTTATATTAAACTCCTTTATCCTTTGCTTTGCCAATATTAAGAGCTAAGAAGTCAATTATTTTATATATCCATGCAAACTTAGAAGTAGGAGATGGAGTCGGAGTTAGTGCAGCAATAGCAGAAGCCAATGCAATAACGCTCGAGACAACATTATACCAAGATTGTGATTGAAAAAATTCTAAGGCTTGTGTAAAAATCTCTGTCATGATATAATTATTTATCTAAATCAACTCTATTTTATCTTTAAAGTTATAAATATTTTTATGGATTTTAAAGATAAAGAAAACCTTATACGAAGTGTACAGCGATCACTAAATCTCGAAGCTGATGGTATAGATGGTCCCTTAACCTGGCAAACTATATTAAATAAAATAGTATTGTCAAATGGTCAAAAAGTAAGTACAGATTCAAATATTATATCACCTAATAAAGACTTTAAAGCAGTATCATTGAGTAGTAAACTTATTGAGCTTGCTCGAGAAGAAGTTGGTGTTCGTGAAATAGGTGAAACCAATTGCGGTAAACGCGTTAATGAATATAAAGGTGCAACATATCTTGATAATACTCAAAGTTGGCCATGGTGCGCTGCTTTTATATGCTGGCTTTTTAGAGAAGCAATGAAAGGCGGAAATTATACTTTTAAGCGCCCAACAACTGCTAGTGCATGGGCTTTCGAAAACTGGGCTGAGGATCAAGATATGTCGATTAGACTTAAAAAGCCTCATAATGGTGATATTGTTGCTGGTGATATTGTCATTTTTACTTTTTCTCATATTGGACTCGCAATTAGCTCACCTAATAAAGATGGTATAGTTCAAACAATAGAAGGTAATACCGATGTTGCAGGTTCTAGAGAAGGTGGCGGTGTCTATCTTAAAGAGAGACATATATCTAAGATAAGAAGTAGATTACGTTTATGCGTTTAATAAATAAAATATATGATTAAGATAATTAATAATAATGAAGTAAAGCTTTGCTGTAATGGTCAAGGTTGTCCTGTAGTAAAAAAGTTAAGTGAAGATTCTTATCAAGTAACTGACGATGATGGTAATAAGATTATTGTTAAAAAGGCAGAACTAAAATTAATGGCTGACGCAGTAACTACGTTAGACGGAACCAATCAATTAATCTGTGGCTGATTTAATTTTAACGTTATTAGCTTGCTGTGGTTTTACTTTAATATTAAAGTATGGATCTATAATAAACTACATACGTAATTTTCTTATTCAGTTCCAATTTTTTAAAAATCTTTTTTTATGCTCGCTTTGTATCGGATTTTGGACCGGTTGCATTATTGGTTTCTTCACACCATACAATTTTATCTTGCTTGGCTTTGCAAGTGCTTTCTGTAGCTGGCTTGCAGATCATATAATATTATTACTTAAAAATAAAATATGGCCTACATAGGTTTATTATTTTTAAGAATAAACTCTTTTAAAATACTTAGCATATGAATTGCATATTGCATTTCATCTTTGCTAGCTCTATCTAAAAGATCGCTTAGTTTATCTATGACGATCTTTTTTTCTATACTTCCTGTAATCTTACTTTCTTCAGCTTCAATTCGGCCTGCAGTACCTGCTGCCGCTGCTACTGAGTATGCATTTGATCCTGTATTACCTTTATTAAAGTCAAGTTGACTAGGGTATGTATGCATTCCAGAATTTCTGGGATCAGGAGCATATTTAGGATTACCAGGTTCAGAAACACTCATACCACCACCCTCATAAATTAACTGCAGTTTTTTATAATCATTCACATATATATTTAGTTGAAACCTTATTGAACTACAATATAATAGTATATGAATCAATATAAATATGATTATAATATAATAGAAACATACGTTAATTCTTTAGTCAGTCGTATTAAAGCTAGAAAGTCAGAGTTTAATTATATAGTAGGTATCGGTAGAGGTGGTCTTATTCCTGCAACAATGATAGGTTATAAATTAAACTCGCCTGTTCTTAATTACGGTGTTAGTTTATATAATGATAATAACGAACCTGAAACTTTAAAAGTATATCAAGATATAAATTTCGATGCTCTAGAATCTAATACGAAACTATTAGTAGTAGATGATATTTGTGATACCGGTAAGACCTTTTCACATTTTAAAGAACTGAAAAAGAACAATGTTATTCAGACTACTTACGCTGCATTGTTTGTTAAAGAAACTTCTATACATCTTGTTGATATGTGTACCAATATCGTCGGTGAAGAATGGATAACTTTCCCTTGGGATTCTTAATTTATGTCAGCTAGAAAAGTTACATGTATTATTACTGGTAGTTCTTATATATTTTCCACAGAATATTATAAAAAGAAAATAGCTGAGTATAAAGATGAAGATAATCTTAAGAGATTCTTTATTTTAAAGAAAGCAAAATCGTTACTTGATAGAGGATTCTCTGTACAAGAGGTGCGCAAGCATTTAGATATTGATGATAGTCAACTAATGGACTGTGATGCTCAACCTATTCAAGATTTAATAGCTTATCATAAATTACAAAATCCTAACTCTACTAAAAAAGTTGAAAGTACTTTGAACTTCGCTACTCATAAATCGGATGATGACGTTGCTAAGTTCATAAATAATATAAGAAATTATGAATAAAACAAAACGATTTATTGCGTCACAGGGTAGTGCAACTACCGTTAAAGTCTTCTTAGCTGATACAGGACAACTTTATCGTACTATTAATACAGGTCCTATTACAGCTTCGCCTATCTGTACTGAATCAGAACTAACAGTACAAACAAAAGGTTCAGATGGTAAACTAGCTACAAAAATATATGGCGTACCTTCTTTTAATCTTAAACAAACTATTAATCTCTAACATCATTGACTTTATAATAATATATAATACAATATAGTTCTACTATGAGAGAATACAGTATTTTTGAGGAACAAGTAAGTCGAAAGCCTAACAGATATCCGTGGACGGAAGAGTTTATTCGCGCTATGCATGATGGTCATTGGACTGACAAAGAGTTTACCTTTGCAGCTGATGTTCAACAATTTAAAGTTGATCTATCTGAACAAGAGCAGGAGATTATTATCAGAACTTTATCCGCTATTGGTCAGATTGAGGTAGCAGTTAAGACCTTTTGGGCTAAGCTTGGTGATAATTTACCTCATCCTTCTTTACAAGATCTAGGTTATGTGATGGCAAATATTGAAGTCATTCATAATAACGCATATGAGCGTCTTCTTAGTGTCTTAGGGTTAGAAGATATCTTCGAAAAAAATCTTAAACTAGACTTTATTCAAGGTCGAGTTAAGTATCTTCGTAAGTATACTCATAAGTTCTATAAAGACTCTAAAAAGCAATATCTTTATGCGTTAATTCTCTTTACTCTCTTTGTTGAGAATGTATCTCTTTTTAGTCAGTTCTATGTTGTAATGTGGTTTGCTCGCTTTAAGAATGTTCTAAAGGACGTTGACCAGCAAGTAAAATATACTCGTAACGAAGAAGCGTTACATGCATTAGCGGGTATTAGACTTATAAGTGATATTCGTAAAGAGCATCCTGAATTATTTGATGAAGAGCTTGAACAACGTATTTCTCATGAAGCACAAGAGGCTTTTAAAGCTGAATCAAAGATTATTGACTGGATGGTAAATGGATATAATGAAGAGAATCTTAATTCTCCTTTACTAAAAGAGTTAATTAAACAACGTCTTAATACATCCTTAGAACAAATTGGATTTAAACCTATCTTTGAAGTTCAAGAAGGTACAGATGAAAAAGTTCTCTGGTTTAATGAAGATCTCCTTGGTAATGGTCAGACCGACTTTTTTAGTTCACGTCCAATTGAGTACTCTAAAAATAGTCAATCTTTCGACGAAGATTCTTTATTTTAATTCATAGCAATCTATACGAACTCTAATAAAATATAAGTATGTTATCATATGAATGGCTTAATGCAGACTCTCGTAAATTTCTCGAACGTGGTTATTTAAAGGCAGGTGAGACGCCTGAACAAAGAATATCAGATATAGCTAATTCAGCTGAACAATATTTAAATATTAAAGGTTTTGCATTAAAGTTTATGACCTACTTGTCACGTGGGTTCTATTCTCTATCTTCTCCTATCTGGTCCAATTTTGGTAGATCAAGAGGCTTACCTATCTCTTGCTTTGGTAGCTATATTCCTGACGATATGGAAAAAATTCTATATAAAGTTAGTGAAGTAGGTACTATGTCAAAAGTAGGTGGCGGTACTTCTGCATATTTTGGTGAAGTGCGTAAGCGAGGCGCTCCTATTAGTGATGGAGGTAGTGCTACAGGCGTACATCATCAACTAACGGTCTTCAATTCTCTTATTAGTTATGTCTCTCAAAGTAACGTTAGAAGAGGATCCTTCGCTGCTTATCTTCCTATTGATCATGGAGACATTGAAGAGTTCCTAGAGATTAAGAGTACTGGTAATAGTATTCAAGATGTTTCCTTTGGAGTATGTGTAACGGATGAATGGCTAGCTGATATGAAAGCTGGTGATAAGCATAAGCGTAAAATTTGGGGTAAGGTAATTCAGAAGCGTTTTGAGACAGGATACCCTTATGTCTTCTTTACAGATAATGCTAATAATCAAGCTCCTCAAGTTTATAAAGATAAAGGATTGAAGATCAATGCGAGCAACTTATGTTCCGAAATTTTCCTAAGCAATTCTGCAGATGAATCCTTTGTATGTGATTTATCTTCTATAAATCTTGAGAAATGGGATGAGATTAAAGAAACTGATGCAGTGCAAACTCTTATCTACTTCCTCGATGCAGTAATGACTGAGTTTATTAATAAGACTGAAGGTGTCTTGTTTATGGAAGCTCCACATAAATTTGCAGTTAATCAACGAGCATTAGGTCTAGGGGTACTTGGCTGGCATTCATATCTACAGAGTAAAGACATAGAGTTTGAATCTATGGCTGCTAAACTTGAGAACGTTCAAATCTTCTCTACCATTAGATCTGAATGTGATAAAGCGACTGAGAGTTTAGCTTCTCTCTTTGGAGAACCGCCTCTGCTAAAGGGTTATGGTAGACGTAATACAACTACAATGGCTGTAGCTCCAACGACGTCTAGCTCATTTATCTTAGGTCAAGTTTCTCCCTCTATTGAACCTTTGAATAGTAATTACTTTGTTAAAGACTTAGCTAAAGGTAAGTTTACTTTCCGTTCTCCTCACTTAGCTAAATTGCTTAAATCAAAAGATAAAGATACTAATGATGTATGGATGAGTATTCTATCAAGAGGTGGTAGTGTGCAGCATCTTGAGTTCTTAACGCAACATGAAAAAAATGTCTTTAAGACTTTTAGTGAGATAACTCAAAAGGAGATTATAATCCAAGCTGCTCAGAGACAGAAATATATCGATCAAGGACAATCATTGAACTTAATGATTCCTCCATCTACAAAAGCTAAAGATGTAAATGAGCTTATGTTATTTGCTCATGAGATGGGTATTAAGTCCTTATACTATCAACGATCTGCTAATCCTGCGCAAGAGTTAGCACGATCTATTCTGAATTGTTCTTCATGTGAATCATAGTAGAAACACATAAAACCCCGGCAATAAATTTATTGCCGGGGTTTTTATAATTAACCACCAATAACCCACACTCCATTCACTACAATTACCGGTGAGTGATTTGCTCCGCCACCTGCAGCAGCAGTACCGATATTGATTCCATTATAAGCAAGCGTAGAATTAGTGATATAAGCGCGTGCACCGTTTCCGGCTATAGCAGCAGCGGGGAGAGAGTCGAATAATGTAGCAGTGGTTTTAACATAAGTTCCAGCAACAATATCTGCAGCAGCAGCTATACCTGCACCAGCTGCTATCCCTGTACCAGCGACAATACTTGTTCCAGCAACAATCCCTGCACCAGCAGCTATCCCAGCACCAGCTGCTATCCCTGTACCAGCGACAATATTTGTACCAGCTGCTATTCCTGTACCAGCGACAATATTTGTACCAGCTGCTATCCCTGTTCCAGCGACAATACTTGCAATAGCAATAATACTTGCACCAGAGGCTATATTTCCTCTAACATAAGAGTTACCTAAGACTGTTGAATCACCAGCAACAGTTAATTTACCTTTCATCACTGTATCTTGTTCAACAGTAAGTTTAGAATCTATATTTGTTTGTTGAGAAACGATATTAACATTACCATCGCTTTTTAATTCTGTGTACTTAGAAGTTACATAAACGGAGCCTGGCGACGCTACCATAACCTGTGACCCGCCGATAACTGTCATGCCGGTGCCAGCAAACTTCATTGAACCTGCAGATTTAATATCAATACCCCCAGCGCCTGCTTGAAGATTTATTTTCGTTGCTGCATTAACTGTTACATCACCTAAGGGAATAGTAGATGCTGTATTAACTTCATTAAATTGCGGAACAAGTGCCGGTTCATCAGTTATAACACCAGCATAGCCAACTCCAGTATATGTTGATCCGCCTTTTACTTCTCTTGCATCTTTTTGCAAATTACCTGAGTCAAAATTTGCAGGACTAGTACCTGCAACTATATTAATATGTTTACATGACAGAAAGTGAAGATTACCGCCCTCGCCCATACTTTGAGCTATTTGAGTTAATTCTTCTTCTTTTTCTTTTAATAAATTTTGAACGTCTTCAGGACTACCAGCTAATTCAGCGCCTGAATTATTACCAGTACCTGGAATACCATTTTCAGGTATACTTTGCATAGCTGCAATTTCTGCCTGTACTTCTATATATCTTGAAGCGAGAATATTATTTAAAAATTGTGGAGAGCCTGTTATGAAGTGATGATCGCCAAATGTTCGATCTTCTTTATTTGTATAAGTTAAAGTATGGTGATTGCCTTTAACTGTTGTAAAGCTATCGCCTTGAGTTAGAACTTGTCTGTTATTTGGATTAAATTCAGTAGTAACTTGATTACCAAATACTAGACTTGCACCTCCTCTATGTGCTAAACTTACACTCTCTGAACCAGTTGTATTATTAAAAGTAATCGTACCGGCGCTATGATTCCACACCGCTTCATTACGATACATATTTAACTCATTTGGATTTAAAACAGGTATTAATGAAATTGCCATATTAATTTAAACTGATGGAGGAGGTTGCGCGTTAACACTAAACGGTCCTGGGTAACTTGGTCTAATATTATCATCTACACTATACATACGATTTATATCATCTGCAGATTGAAGAACACCTGTAATAATAGGGTAGCTTCTATTACCATATAAAAATTGAATAATAACATGAGTACCAACAGTAGGAATTGCAAACATACCTTTTGATAAATTAGATCTATTATCACAAAAATATGCTCGACCATAGGTATTTATTCCTCTAGTACCGAGAACATTTGGTGCTCCGGAAAATCCATCAGAAATAGCATGTATCCCAAATTGCGCGGCTGGTGGTGCTCCACTGTCTGGGATATTTCCGAATATAGATATATCAGATGAATCTGTTGTACTTGCTCGATCACGAGCAGCATTATACTTACCCATTGAACTTTCACCTAAAACAGACATACTTACATATGCCCAGGTTTCATATATATCTATTAATTCTAGGTTTGGTGTTGATATTCCTCCGACAATATTATTACCTCTTGGATATCTGTAACTTTCATTATTATTATCTACATAAGTAACACCTTCGATTTTAACTTTTACACGACCTTGCGCATTATAGTTAACAGGCGAGCTTATATCGCTATCAAATATTACAACACCTTTATATAATCCAAAAAGTCTTTCCATATATTTAAATACGATTTAAAGTATTAATAGTATTTGTTGCTCTATTTAAGCTACTTGAAGTTTTATTCAAGTAGCTTGTTAAAACGTTACCTGGTTCCGCTAATGTATTTGATATTTCTTGAGCTTTATTAGCTATTGTAATAACACCGTTATTTATTTTTGATATATCAGTTTTCTTAATATTACTAGCTACATTAGCTGTAATACACTTTAAAAGTCTTGCTGCATTAAAGTTACAATTATCTTTATTAAATAAGTTATTTTTAACACGCTTTACAAAATCTTTAATATTTTGTATACTTTGAATAACACTATCAACAATGCCTTGTATTGAGGCTATTAGGTTGTTAAGAGCTCCAACTACACTATTAATCACTCCATTAATAGTATCATTAACAATACCAAGTAAAGCATTAGCCATATCTAACGGTGCTGCTAATAATATTGATATAGACTGCTTTACAATAGCTGCGAGTTCTTCCATTACTAATTGAGGTAAGCATAAAATACCTCCAATAGCTCCAGATATTGATTCAACTTTACCAGCTGTACCTGTAATTAAACCTCCTATTTGTGTGACAGATGCCATAAAACTATTTAATCATTGAATCTAAAACGAACTATCATATAATAATAATATGTTAATTGCACACGAAGCCCCTATATCAATTTTAAATAATATTCAACAAGTAACAGATTACGACTATGCTCTAGTACATCTATTTGAAACGCGTCCGGAATATTATAAGTTTTTTAAACATGCAGTTGCTGCTGGACGAGAAGTATTACTTGATAACTCGATTTTTGAACTAGGTACTGCTTTTGACGCTTCTAAGTTTGCAAAGTATGTTAACGATCTTAAACCTACGTTTTATGTTGTACCTGATGTACTTGAGGATGCAGCTGCAACAATTGAATCATATATTAATTTTAATATAAATTATGACTTACCAGGATTAAAGATCGGAGTTGTTCAAGGTAAAACTTATGAAGAGTTAGTAGATTGTTATACCTTTATGAGTAATAACGCAGATTATATTGCTATTTCTTTTGACTATTCTTTTTATCAATTTATTGGTCGTCGTTATGGTAATAATACGTCAGCTAATCAAGCTAAGCTTCAGCGTCAGAGTTCTGGTCGACAAGCGTTAATTGATATGCTTAAACGAGATGGTATTTGGAATTATAATAAGCCTCATCATCTGCTTGGTGCTTCTCTTGCTTCTGAATTTTCTGTATATAAAGGTGATGTAAGTATTAGATCATGTGATACTTCTAATCCAGTAATAGCGGGGTTGTATGAGCAACTATACATTAAAGGTATCGGATTACGTTATAAAAACTCTACTAAATTGGTCGATTTAATTGATACTCCGTTCAATGAGACTAATTTATCAGATATTCTCTTTAATATTAAATGTTTCCGTTCTATTTGTAATGATTGATATTCATAAAGAATTTATTAAACCTCGTTACTGGGTGGCACTCTACTCTATGTCTGGATCAGAGATTGTCAAGATAAGTACCCATATTGGGAAATATCCTGATCTGATTATAACTGATAATGAAAATATTGAGTCATGGCATCCTATGATGAAATCGCTAGCTTATCTAAATATTCTTATAACTATTAGTAAAGCTAATCGTAAGAATATTGAAGTTTTAAAAAACTTATTTACATCAGATCAGCAAACCTGTATTACTCTTCATGGCTGGCTTAATATTGTACCTGCAGAGATTTGTGAAGCTTTTGAAATTTATAATGGTCATCCAGGTCTTATTAATGTGTTTCCAGAATTAAGAGGCAAAGACCCTCAACAGCGCGTATGGGATAGTATTGATAAGTATCCTATTGTAGGCAGCGTGGTACATAAAGTTGTAGCTGAAGTAGATGCAGGTGATATTATTAGCTCTGATACTGCAAGTAGTGATAGATGTACTTCATTAGATGAAACATATAAAGTACTGACTGATACTTCTTTTAACGCGTGGAAAAAAGCAATCAATACTATATTATAATATTATGATAATCTCTTTTAGTGGATCACAAAGTTCAGGAAAAAGTACGCTTCTCAATTATTTACGAACTAAGGATATAGATAATTATTATTATCCTCCGATAACCTTTATCCCAGAAATTACTCGACTTGTTAAGCGTAAATATAATCTACCTATTAATGAAGAGGGAACAGATTTAACTCAGCTATTAATTGCTAATGAGCATTTAGTTAACTGCTTACTACCCGAGCATCAAAATAATGTTACAATTCTTGATAGGTGTATTATAGATGGTTTAATTTATACTAAGTGGCTTTGGGATAACAATCAAGTTACTGAACAAACGTATCGATCAGTAAGTCATATATACGATTTGATTCACGATAAGTATGATATCATTTTTTATACTTCTCCTAAAGATATTGAACTTGAAGATGATGGAGAACGAAGTATCGATAAGCAATTTAGAGATGATATTATTAAGGCTTTTGAAGAGCATATTAAAGATCTAAAAAATGTAGTCATACTCGAAGGATCAATTCAACAAAGACTTAATACTATTAAAGAAACACTTGCAAAACATAACATTCACATTACAATATAACTATGACATCTAAATTGGATAACTCTAATATCTCACGGCATCTTGGCCAGACTTCATCTTATAAGTCTATCTACGATTCCTCTTTAATCGTACGTGAACCTAGGCAAGCTAATCGTACCCATCTTAATATTCAAGACGATGATCTACCCTTTACTGGTACTGATACTTGGAATGCTTATGAAGTATCTGGTCTAACTAATTCTGGTGTACCTGTAGCTGGTATTGCTAAGATCGTTTACTCTTGTACTAATAAATATATCGTTGAGTCTAAGTCTCTTAAGCTGTACTTTAACTCTTTTAATATGACTAAGCTAGGTGAGTCTAGTGAAGAAGTCAGAAAGACTATTCAAGAAATAGCTGCTCGAGATTTATCTAGATTACTTGAAACTGATGTTAAGGTGAGAGTATTTTCAAATAGAGAAGTTCTTGATGATACTACTACGGCTCAACAAGAATGGTTTGCTTATAGTAATGCAAGTCCTGATATTCAAGAGTTTATTACCTTAGAGGATGATTATCCTTTTGATGAACTTGAAATTAGTAAATATTCTGAATCTCCGGAACTCTTAGAAGTTATTGATTCTGAGAAAGAGGTTACTTCATATCATAGCTCTCTACTAAAGTCTAATTGCAGGGTTACTAGTCAACCTGACTTCGGTGATGTCTTTATTCATATTAAAGGCTCTAAGACTATTGAACCTGCTTCTATGTTGAAGTATATTATCTCTTTTAGAGATGAATGTCACTTTCATGAAGAAATTTGCGAGACTATTTATACAAGACTTTGGAATCTGCTTAAGCCGCAGGAGTTAGTAGTTCGTTGTTTATATACTAGACGCGGCGGTATTGATATTTGTCCTGAGCGTGCTTCAGAACCTAAGCTTCAGCACTTCTCGTTAAATGATACTACAGTAGCTTATATTAAGACTCCTCGACAATAGTAAATTAAAGAATTAATTTAAAAAACCTCTACTTCGGTAGAGGTTTTTTTGTGTTCTGATATAAATAAACTATATATGGCGATATCTTCAACCAATAATGGGTCTACCTTTTATAACATCAATGATTGTAGATCTTTTAATCAAACCGTTAGTACTGCCCTCGTATCTCTAAGTTCGTATACTTGTTCTGAAGTTATTGTTATCAATAAGACAGGTGGTTCTATTTATGTATACGATTCTAATTATTTTGACGATTCTAATCGGCTTCTTTTAGAATCAAATGAGAGTATTGTTATTAGAGGTATTACTAATTCCGCACAAGTAAGTGCAAAGACAGCTTCTGGGTCAGGTCTCGTCTACTTTAGAACCCAATTTTTTAGTCTTCTTCCTCAACGATAAATGGTAACAATTCCTACTATACCTAATCATGATACTATCGGTATTTATAGTGGTGGGGTTTCCACACCACAGCTTGCCGCACCTCCTGGCTACCAATATATGTCAGTGAATGGATCCCCGGTCACCTACGCGGTCGGACGGCGGATACAATTGCCGACTGTAACCCCTGGGCTCTCTCTTTCGTCGCCGTCAACTTACCGGGTATTTCAGCGCAACGGATCAAATCAGGCCAATATCGTGATTGCGGGCACGTATACGGGGCAAAATCAAACAGTCGAGGCACGCTGGGGAGACGGGACATGGGAGACGGTGGCATCCCCGACGGATGGAGTTTTTTCTGGTAGCATTTTACGTGGGACCGGCCAGGGAACTCTATCCGTTCGCATGGGAGGCACTCAGGTGGACGTTCCTTATGTGGGCATCGGGGATATTTTCGGCATCTGGGGCCAAAGCAATGGTTCCGGCCGGGGAACAAATAACCAATCGTATTCCCACGCCAGTCTCAAAGCCGCGATGCTTGGCAACGATAACACATGGAAAGAGTTGACTGACCCGACGGACATCGCCACCAATCAGGTGGACTCGATCAGCTATGACGGGCCGTTTGATGCGGCGGGATCGGTCTGGCCTTTGGTGGCCACCGCTTACATGGCATCCAAAGGATTCCCCGTCGCCTTTGTGCCATGCTGCCGTGGCGGAAATGGCAACGTCCGCTGGCAGCCTCCCGTGGATCATTTTGATAGGAATACGCTTTACGGGTCCGCTCTTTACCGCACATCCACTCTGGCGGGCGGGTGCAAGGCGGTTCTGTATTGGGCAGGAGAACCCGGAGTGGACGCCGCAGCCAGCGATTACGGCCAATACAAACCAATCGCTGTGGCAGTTGCCGCCGATTTGGGTGTGCCTGTCATGCGGTGTAAACTCCAATATTGCACTGGCGGAACATTAGCGGAAGCCAATGGGGTAGCCGCTGCTGTCCAGTATATTTGGGACAATCCCGTGGAGTTCAACGCCGTCACCGGGCCTGATTTCAGCGACATCATCTCCGACGATGGATTCCACCTTATAACTGATCCTAAAATCCAACTCGCCGCCTCCAGATGGGCCACTGCCATGCTTAACGCATTCTAAAATTATGCCAAACAACATCACCGCATCCCCCGAAAGAACGTCACTCCTGCCGGAAGTGTCGTTCCCGATTTATAACCCAGCCACGGATTCGCTGGAGCATATCAAAGGAAAATATCTGTCCTCCGGCAGCGGTAGTAATGCCGTGCCCGTCACGGGCGGGCTCTATTTTGACGGGTATGCCAACACCGGCCCGGTGTCTCACTCGTTGACGGGTGCCAATGTTTTAAGCACGCCATTCACGATGACCGCTACTATCGTGGTGCCTCCGAAGTCTCTCATCAAAGCGACCGGGCGCGGCATCGTGGGCATTTCTGCCAGCGATCCGACCAGCACCCTTAACTCATCCATCACCATTGGCATCCGGGGCACCACCGGATACGGCAATGCAGGAGTAAGCAACGCGGGGGATTTAATCATCAAGGCAATTGGATCAAGTGGCAGTGACCTTGACATGGTAGTGACGGGGTTCTGTGACGCCTACGCGGGGCAGACCGTGCGCATTGACTTTACCCGTGGACTTACCACTGTGGACTTTCCGGTCAAGGTGTATATCAATCGCGTTCTCGCAGTATCCGCCAGCGGTAGCGGCTCAGATTGGGGCTGCTCCATGGGGTCAAATCCTTACTTCTTTTATGGAGCACAATCATCCGCCCGACCATGGGTGGGGAAGATCATCCAAGCGGGGTTGGGCGTGCTGGAATATTTGGCAGATGATATTTTTGGTTTCAATCTCCCTTCATCCCCTCAACTTGGCAGCGTCGTCTGGGGCAGCATAATCAATAACCGCGACCAGGACTGTAATGCCTACTCCGGTTTTACCTGGAATGACTGGACGCAGGATGGAGTGGCTTATACCGAATCCGGCGGCGGAACGGTCACGCCGACGGCAGGCAGTGCCAATTCCTGGGCACACGGGGAAGTCAATGGCACCACTGCACCGGGCAAGCTAAGGCTCACCGCGAAGGCCAGTAGCGGGAAAAATATCGCTGCCAAAGGCGGGGCAGTGAGAGGGCGGGCCTACCGCATCACCATCAAAGCCCGGTGCGCCAGCGGCACATCGGTCCCGCTTTACATCGGATTTGGGCATAACGTCTCTGATACCTCACAAGATACCAATATTGGGGAAGCTTTGGTAATCACCCCCACCAGCACGGAATTGACCTATACTGCACGGGTAGTTGCCCGTCGTTCCTCAACTTTCAGCATCGCCTTGGTCAACGATGCGGATTCCGCAGGGCAGGTTTTTGAGTTCGACACGATCACGGTGGAGCGGGACGGATGGGCCGTCTGGACTAACATGGATTATGGGGACAGTTTTGTGGTGCCTAATATCAGTAATCCTGACTCTGACGGCATCATCCCGGCATCGTCCGCCATCGCGTGGGATTCCCCGCGCCGGAATGTTGCCAGTTGCGTCACACTGGCGGCAGATCAGGCAGTGACTTCATCGACCACATTGGTGGATACCGGTCTCACTTTCCGAGTCGCGGCCAATGCCACTTACTTGTTTGATTTTACGGTAAGGTTTACCTTGGCGGAACAGCGAGCGGGCTTAAATTTAACCTTGTTGCCCCATCCGGGGCAGTGGGCGCAGCCACCGTTGTTATTTTCAACACGGTCCAGAACAATCTTAACGAAGCACAGGATGCCGCTGCGTTCCCGGTCCTGGTGCAAGGGTCCATGGGCTATGCCGGCACGCACCAACTGCGCATTCAAGGGGTTATTGAAAACGGGGCAACAGAAGGACTGATCACTCTCCAGATGGCTCAATTTGTATCCGACGCTGGAGCTATTACGATCAAGAAATACAGCACGGCAGTTTTCACTCGCCGTAAATAATTTGGGCGATTTGCGACCCCATTTTGCAACTCCTGATCTTAATTCCATCCGTAAACCGTTGATAATGAAGTGGTCCCGCAGAGACTTGAACCCTAGACCAAAGGATTGTATATCCTTTAAATTGTTATATTTACTCCTTTAGATTAAAAATTATTAAAAAAGCGGTGATGCTAAAAACATCACCGCTTTTTGTTTGTAAATTTCTTAGAGCATTCCTAGCAATGCAAGACGTCTAGCCTGCGGAGAGACACTGTCAAAACCGTTTGCAGTTAAAGACTGAACAGTAGTACCTGTTTGACAAACAAACAGCGTAGACGTGTTGTCTGTATATAACACACTTAAGGTAACTCCTTGATATGCTCTATCAACTCTAAAAGTAGTACCATTAAATGCAGATAGTGTTGTCGTGAAGATGCCAGTACCAGATGCAGGGTTGGTTAAAGAATTAAATAATATACCTCTTACCTGCTTAGCACTTAAAGAAGCTACATTAAGAGGACCTGTTCCAACAGTAAGGAGTTCAACAGTTTTAGGTAAACCAGTACCAGATACAGACCAACTAAGATTAGCAGGTGTTTGCCCAAAAGCGGAAAGAGCTTGATTGTTATATGAAATAAATGCCATACTATTATTTATGTCTTTTTGTACAAAATATAATACTTTATTATGATTGTTGATATATTAATAGTATTTCTTGCTTTGTAGATGTATTTTTATTGAAGTGTGATATAGCGTTTGTTGAACCTAGGATCTGTTCTTGTATCAATTTAAATGTATCAGGAATAGCTTCACAAATTATTTGCTTATATGTATTATTAATAACAATACCAATATATTTAACAGAAGGCTTGATGGATTTTTTTATAAGATTAACAATAAAAGACTTATACTCGTCAAGACTACTATATTTACCGGTATTATAAATTTCTACATTATGGTATGGAGGACATGTAAAAACACAATCATAATTTTCTTGCGGTGTAAAATTAGTACAATCTTGATTATATATGGTTAGCTTATCGGTATAGTGTATTGTATTAGCGATTTTTTTAATACCACTACATGACTCTGTCCAAATATCATTATAGATATAATTTATATTACAAGCTGCAGCGCCAATAAATCTATGTCCCCACCCTCCACATGGATCATATATTGTTGTTACATTAGTATCTTCAATAAATTTTTTAATCCAAAGAGGTGAAAAATGTGAATACCCAATATGTATACCTGATATTTTAAACCCACGCAATAATTCTTTATGATTAAACGTATCTTTAAATAGATATTTTTGCCTATTTAATATAAGTTTTTCTTGTATTACAGGATTTTTAAAAAGTTCGCGTTCAATATGATAAAAATGTTGTTGATTGGTCAATACTATTCTATTATTAGCTGGAGCAGCGCTATAGTTGCCTGTATTGCGTGTAATGTTTTTAAACTCTTTTAAACATTCTTGTAGGGTATATACATATTGTAATTCTTCTGTGTTTAAATTATTACTTTGCGGTATTTTATTACTATTTTTCTTTTCTAAACGATGCTGTTTCATGTAGTTATTATGTTCTAGTCTACGTTCAGGTGTTAAATTATTATACCACTCTTTCCATTTTTTATGAGTTATACCTTTTGCTGCTCGATATTCTCGATATTCTTTGTTGTATTGCTTTTGCTCTACTGTCAATTCTTTATGTCTTGCTTTTGCTTTAGCTCTAATTTTACTAGGATCAATCCAATATCTTACAGTGTCAGGCCATACGTTAAACTTTGCCTTAACAGACGATATACCATGTTCTAAAGCATATGAAATAATTTTTTGTTTTTGCTCATCAGTGAATGTTTGCTGTTTACGATATGTTTGTATACTGTTATTTATTGTCATATTTATCTTGTTTAGAGAGATTATCTTTTTCCCAAAGCGGTTGATAATTAGTATAATGACATATTTCACGTAGCGTATTATCGTCATTTATATCAATTAGTTTTGCGAGCGGTTTAATATGATCTAAATGCCAACAATACTCACCTCTTGAATGATTATCCCATGTCATACCTTCAACAAATTGTTTCTCAATATGTTGTTTAAACTCTTCTATAGTACAACCTAAATATAGAATAGAAGAGTGAGTCTTTGAGACTTGTGCATATTTAACAGCAACTCTAACATGCTCTCGTATATTACATCTTAACTTATACAGTGGATCTTCATTATATCTTTTTCTATATTCTCCAGCATTCAGTTGTTTTTTATAACGCTCTGCTGCTAGTAATGTATAGTGCTCTATATTATCGAGACGGTGCTGTTTAATAGCTATATTACGTGACTGCCTTTGTTCAGGTGTTAAGCTATTATACCACTCCTTTCTTTTTTTACGAGTTATACCTTTTGCTGCTCGATACTCTCGATATTCTTTTTCGTGTTGTATTTGTTCAGGTGTCTTACCTAGTGTATTATATTTAATTTTGCTTTGTTGTTTTTTAACTTCACGTAAGTCAGGATCTATCCAATATCTTACGGTCTCTGGCCAAACGTTAAACTGTTTTTTTACTGACCAAATACCGTGTTCTAGAGCATATGAAATAATTTCTTGTTTTTGTTCATCAGTGAATGTTTTATTTTTACGATAAGTCTTCATATGTATACTTAATACCAACCAACTATATTATATCATATTTATTCAAAATTGCTCTAACATTATTTTAATATATATAAGGAAACCCACGGGAGAGCAATCTCCCGTGGGTTTATTATTATTGATTCTTATAACTCGTTGATTATCAACTATCAGAAGTAGACCGACTGGTTGGCTGGCGTAAACGCCTGACCAAGACCTTGAATAATTACGACGTGGTAGTAGAGGTTAGCACCAAAAATGTTATCGACTACGCCATAACGTGTAAGCAAGCCAACACGAGGAGCAAAGTCATTAGGACCAATGGTTCTCTGTACCATAATCGGAATATAAGGGCAGTAAATAATACCAGTATCGTAGAATTCAGGACCCTTATAGCCAAGTAGGGCATACTCAATTCCTTGAGTACGACCGGCAGAGTAGCCGACATCACCATAATAGGTTGAGTTCTGAACTTCGGTACGAGTATCACGATATACGCTGAATCGTCCACCAATAGCACCGATCTTCGCAATACCGACTGGCTGTGTGTTTACATCGCCTTGAACAGGTACCCACTGGAATTCAGGGAGCATTTCAAGTATAGCACAGACACGAGGAGTTGCAACAATGAAGTTAGCAGAGCCACGACGATTACGCGTTGCAATTCTGTTAGCTTCAATAACGATACGTTGATAGAAGTCTCTGTTACGTTCAACTAACCAACGAGCATCAGCAGAAGCAGGATTCCAGAAGGAATAGCCTACACCAGCAGGAGCGTTAAGGGCAGTTTGAATCATCCGCATGATCATTTCACGGTCAATTTCGGCCTGAATTTCATACGACATAGCGTTTGTAATTTCAGAATCGATATCGATACCGTTCATGTTCTTAAGATCTTGTTCGAGTTCAACGGACCAACGAGCACCTAACCGACGAGTAACAGCTTCAACAGCTGTCTTTTCGAAGGTTACGTTAACCTGTGGAATGTTGTTCTGAATTTCGAAGTTCTTAAGAATTTCAGCAACACCGTTATCTTGAGCAGCAAATGTCCAGGCAGCATTGCCTGAAAGAGCTGTAGAAGACACACCAGTGAAGCGAGTATCAAGATGCTGGTAACCTAATTCGTTTGTACCTTGACCTGAACCGTAAGATAGAGGTTGGTTGTAACGAGTTCCAGGAGCAGAAGCACCACCATCAACACCACCAGAAGCAAGCCCGGTATTGTCATACTTATAGCGCAAGGCAAAAGCAAGACCGACTGGACCAGACATAGGTTGGACACCGACGATTTCATTCGAGATGAGTTCAGGGAACGTACGACGAATCATTGGAATAAGGATCTTAGGTAGACGAGAATCACCAGCGGCATAACTGTCTGTACTAGAGATAGAACCAGGAGGACTATATTGACCTCCTGCATTAGTACCAAAAGCACCACCAGCACCACCAGAAGATTGCTCAAAGCAATATTGCTCTTGGTTCTCAAGAAGTACTGCTGTACTCCAACGGGTATGCTCGTCTTTAATTTCCTTAATAGAATCAGATTTAAAATCAAGTACTGGCGCCCACTTTTCGAGCAAGCGTGCAGCTTTATTTTTATCTATAAATGTTTGAGGTTTATTCATATGTTTATTTATTATTTCCTTTCTTTTCGACCTCATGAAATGAGAATTATTTTTCTTACTTCATGTTACTCAGGTGTTGCCACCTCATAATTCCGGATAAATTGTTATTTAAAGCGTTGTAGTTCATCAACATACGGGTTTTTATATCGTGATGTTGACTCTTGTTGTATTTCTTGAGGAGCATCTGCTTTAACCTTACGATTGTCAAATGCTTCTTCCTTTATCATATTTAGTCTTTCTTGATCTTTTCTTTCAAATAACCTTAAAGTATAATCAAAGTTTTCTTCAATAAATTTAGGACTCTTATCTCCTAAGACTCTCTTAAGATAATCTTTCTTTTTAGCTGTAAGATGGCTTGTTTTACTTTCGAGTATTGCATTGGCTTTGGCTTTATTATAATTTTCCTTTATAATAGTATTTTCAGCTTCCAGTTTCGCTACTTTAGTAGTCAATTCAGTAATTTGATTCTTACCATCTACTACAGCACCTTTAACAGATTCACTCATAAGAGCTGAGTCAACAGCGAGTACTTTCCTTAAGTTCTGGAGAACAGTAGCTGCTGTACGATTCTTTGTAGCTTCTAAAATGGCTTCTGCTGGAATAGCTTCATCAATATACTCTTCTAAATAACTAGAAACAGATTCAATAATATTGTCTTTAAAATCTTTTGCTTTAGTATTAATTTCTGTTTCATATCTATTAACAACATTTAAAAGCTTTTTAGCATTAGAGAGATCAACAGCTTCTATTACTTTTTTTAGCTTCTTAGTATGATCAACATCAATAGCAGTTATTAATTGCTCTAGCTTTTCAGCATAAAGACTATCTTGTTCAACTAAAGCAGCTTCAATAAGAAGATCTGTCTTACTTTGAAAAGCATCTTGAATTGCACTAATAGATTCTTCACTAAGAATCTGCTTTACATCATCTGTTAACATGTTTGTTATTTTCATACTAGAATAAAGGGGTGTTAATGGCTTGATCGATTCTATTAGAAATCTTACTCTCGACGGCCTGTACTAAATATTTATTAGCTTGAGCATAATTTTTTGTTGAAAGCGCGTAAATAAAGTTAGCTATATCAACTGATTCTTTTAAGGCTTTCTTTTTACCTTTTTCTATAGCAGCTGCTCGTTTACCTTCATACTTTGAAATCTTTGAATCTTTGTTAAGATCAGCTTTCGGATTTATTTTAGCCTTGCCTTTTACCACCATTTTCTTTTTGGCAATCACCTTAGCAGGTTTTTTGTTTTTTTTAAGTTTAGCCATATATTTATTTATACTTTATTATCGTTTTATACTCTATGCTTCTTAAAAATTACTAATAAATTTTAAAATTTGCTCTCTAAGATATGCATCAACATCTTTCGTAGGTAATTTACCTACGCTCTTTTCAAATTTAGCATATGCTTCTTCATATTTACCGCTATCAGCTAATACCCATTGCTTAGATTCAAGTATACCATTAACAAATGCTTTAGGAAAAGATGGATCAGCGACACAATCTACAGCAACAAGTCTCATGTTACGTACAACATTATGTCCTCTTGATTCTTCTAAGGTACCTAACGCACGCGAAGACATACCTACTTTTACACCATCGTTAATTAAAGATCTTACTATTTGACCACAGGGTGTAGTTAGTACTTTTGACTTACCGAAAAATACATTGTCTTGTTCATATAGTTCTGTAACAATATGACATGCTCTTTCAAGATCAACATCAGCAGATGCAGGGTGATTAAGCTCGCCCATCGCGCGTCCTGGTGTTATCATCTCCTCATTATATCTCTTTACTTCACCTCTTAGCTCGTCTATGGGATACAGTCTCTTATTCTTATTAACTCCTTCTGCCATCATATATGGACCTTTTATATATAAAGTTGATGGTGTTTTTCTATTAGTTTCTTCTAAAATGTATTCAAAATTGTCTTCTAAGGCAGGTTTTTCAACAAGAAGGTTAAGTTTTAAGGGCATATATTTTATTTATATCATTTTATAATTTTATAAAGGTTTTATTCATTATTGTAGATACACTAAAAAAATAATTTAACTATAAAGTCGTAAATGACTGTCTATAGTATATAATTACTATATATGGCTAGACTTACCCAAGAAGAATTTGTTGCAAGATGTAATGTAAAGCATAATAATCAATATAACTATTCAAAAACTCTATACACTACAACAAGAGATAAAATAATAGTAACTTGCGTACATCATGGAGATTTTTTTGTACTAGCAGATAATCATTTAAGGAAGAGTGGTTGTCCTAAATGTGGTACTCAACTAGGTGCTAAATCTACAACCCTATCATACACAGAATTTGTTAATAAAGTTTCTGATACTGATCGCTTAAATTTACTATTTTATGAAGCTGATTATATAAATTCACGTACACCTATAACAGTTATATGTAAGAAGCATAACTACGAATTTAAGCAAAAGCCATACGATATATATACAAATCGAACTAAATGTAAACATTGTTTGTTTGAGAAACTCTCTAATAAAAGCCGAAGTAATAATCAAGATTTTATTATGAAAGCTCGTGAGATCTATAATGATAGATATCTATATGATAATATAGTATATACTTGTAATACTGAAGCTGTTAATATTACTTGTAAACAACACGGTATATATAGTATTACGCCAAAAGAATTTTTACGTGGATATCATTGTAAAAAATGCATGAAGCAAGATTTATTAAAAAAGAATAGTACTATGTTTTTTAATACGTTTAAAGATAAATGGCCTAATTATACTATTAAGTCAGAGTATAATGGATGTTATTCTCCGATACTTATAAATTGTAACTTACACGGTGATTTTTATGCATCTCCTGAGCAATCTCGAACCTCACAAGATATATGTGATAGCTGCCGCGTTTATAGAGGCTCACAACAAGAGTTAAAAATTACTAATTTATTAGATAAATATAACATAGAATATCAGAAACATAAAAAAATTAAAGGTGCTAAGGGTATGTTTGAGATAGATATTTTCTTGCCTAAACAAAATATCGCAATAGAAGTAAATGGATTATACTGGCACCGTGATCGAGATAATGGTAAATATTCAAAAGATTATCATTTAAATAAAACAGCTACTTGCTTTGAGCAAGGTATTACACTCTTACATTTTTATGATACTGAAATTGATACAAAGTTTTCGATTATTAAGTCAATCTTAGAAAATAAATTAAATCTCAATACACGTAAGGTACATGGTAGAAAAACGATTATTAAATATGTATCTAATGTAGAAAAGAAAATGTTCTTAGACACATATCATATGCAAGGCAATGATAGAGCTTCGATATGTATTGGATTATATTATAATGATGAGTTGTTATCTATTATGACATTTGGTACACGAAAAATTACCGGTTCAGTAGATCATGAACTTTTAAGATACTGCGTAAAATCAGGAGTAAATGTAGTAGGAGGATTCTCTAAACTTATTAAATTCTATAGCAAACAACACAATATTACTACTATTAAGACATATGCAGATAAACGATATAGTCGAGGTCATGTATATAATATAAATGGGTTTAAGCATTTACGTGATTCTGCTCCCTCATATTGGTATTTTAATACTAAAGCATATAAGTTACACCACCGCTATAATTTTGCAAAACATTTACTAAAAAACAAATTAGAAAACTATGATGAAAATAAAACAGAGTATGAAAATATGCGAGACAACAATTACTTTAGAGTTTGGGATTGTGGGCACTGTGTATTTGAGTACACCGTCTAGTTTATTTAATTTTTTAACTCTTTCTCTGTTAATATAAGAAAATTAAGTTTATTCTTCTTACAATACTCATTAGCACTCTCCCACTTTGCTTGATTTACTATATATTGAGCTTGATCATATACTAAGTGTTGTTTTTTTCTGTACTTAGTAGTAGGGGGTAATGTCTGTTTAAAAGGTTTTATTTCTATAAGATATTTCTTTATCACCGTACCTTCACGAATCGCAACATAATTATCGACATAATATCGATGCATTTTACCGTCTACAGGGCTTATGTATGGTATTATTACGTTTTCACTTCCCCATTGAATTATATTAGGATTAAAGTCACAAAATCTAAAGAATTTTAATTCTAGACCAGAGCGATATATAGCCTTAGATCCTATTAATTTATTAGGATATTTAGGCTTGTAAATGCCTTGCTTGTACTTTGGATTATTAGGTATATTATTCATCCTACGAAAAATAGCGTTGGATCCGCGTCTCCCGCTCCTGGAGAAGCTCCTTCTAATAACATTTTTTCGAGTGCGTCTCTTTCACCTATACCTTCGGCTAATAAGTCAGTGTTAAGAGAGCCACCACCGAGTAATGACACTCCTGTGAACTTACCTCGAACTCTTCCAATTACTATCTTGCATAGAGCAGATGCATATTTATATACCCATTGCTCTTTAATTAAATCTCTAATAGGTCGCTCTACATAACAGGTTATAACACCATAAAAACGACTTACATTAGGTTGCGGATACATTTGCATATATTGAGTACGTGGATTAAAGCTAATATCTTTTCTTGTCGCTAGCATTTTTTCACGTGTATCAATAAACTCCTTAACAGTATACCACGATACTAAATCGAATCCAAAATTACCTAAAGCATAACTAAAATAAGTTTGTTGCGCGAGTGTTTGCTCAAGTGTAAATAGAGTATTAACTCCATTAGATGAACCTTCTTCAAATTCAGTCACATCAATAACTTTCCTATAATCCATTATATCATAATCAAAAGCATTATTATATGTGGTTACTGTTGTTGGTTCACTTTGTTTGGTTAATACTCTCTGCTTAGTCGGTGTAAAATAAGAAGATAAACTTGTATTAAAACTTGTAATACTGCTATATATAGTTTGATCTATAATATCAAACGCATCCATATTAATGGTAAATACACTTGATAAAGAAGAAGATGATGCAAAAACTGATGTAGGTACTTCAGTGGTTATAACATATACAGCGCTAGGAGTTTCAGCTGTAAATCCCATACTCGGACTAGGAGGAGACTGTGCTAGTTTTTGTGCTTGAGTATAAGATGAGTTTGAGATTGTAAATAAATGATCGAGACGAATACCTTTATTTTTTTCGTATAACTGCGAATCAAAAATTAAAAACTCTTGAGTATACCCAGCGTACTTAGAGAACATTTCAATAGCTATTTGAATATTCTCAAATAGTTGATCTTGATGTATTTCGAGAGAGATTAAGGGCCAGCCTAAAGATCTCTTTATTCTATCACCTAACTGCTGAAACGATTCAATCTTATTACTTAAATTCGTAGATAAGAAAGCAGATACAGGTTTTACTTCACATACTAATGCCATGTAAGTATTTATAGCTCACATCAATATCAAGCTGTAGGAGCTTCAGAAGTTTCTGCAGGCTCAGGAGGAGCTTCAGGTACTGTTCCTGCTCCGGCACCAGCTCCAGATGTATCTGCAGGACCACCTCCAAAGTCAGGCGGCATGCCAGGTGTTGCTCCAGCGCCCCCTGGCATACCTGGTTCAGCTCCTTCACCGGCACCAAGATCACCAGCTACCATAACTTCTTTCCAAGCAGGTCCTGATGCAGAGATTTGCGCTAACTCCCATTGGAATTCTGCATCTTTACGTAAGAATTCTCTATTTGCAAGAATGTCATGATCTTTCCAGCCAAGATATTTTTTTTGTGCAAATGTTGCTGATATAAATTCATCTGTTGCAAAGTTAGAGTAAGTTTTCTGTTTAAGCTCTAGTCTTTGACTTTCACGCATTTCGTAAAAGTTAGTAGGTACATTAAACTCAACCTCTAAATTATTTTGGTCTAAATCATACTGTTCCCACAATCCCTTTAACTTGAGATGAATCATAAAGCCTTTCTTAAGGCTTGCTGCAAATCTTTGCTGCTGCCTAATAACAAACTTAGCGAATTTTAATTCTTCTCTTAATATCTCTGTACCATCTTTAAACGAGTCTTCTGGATCTAGTCTCGAAGAAGGTACTTTAAGAGAGCGATATAGCTTTTTAACAAAGTACATTAAGTCAGCTAATTCTCCAAGATTAGCGCCACCAGGTAATTGAGTAACAGATGTACCTTCAGATCCTTGTCTTTTTGCAAACCAAAAAGCATCGAGCATTGATTGTGGATTAAATTTCTTAACCACATCGTTTTGATCCATATCAAAAGTCTTCTTAGACCAGTAGTTTTGAATCAACTTGCGCATATATGCTTCAGCCTTTGGTGGGGGCATATTACCAGTATCAACGTTAAATACTAACCGCTCCGGTGCACGAACAAGTCTGTATATAACAATAGAGTCTTCAATTAAAGAAAGTTGTCTATAAGGTCGTCGAGCATTTTCTAAAAACGGTATAACAAAGGTCTTAGACTCATTAAACACACCTGAATTAGTATATATAATTTGATTTTCCTCCATAGGAACAAAATCAACTCTTTCAATCTTATTAGGAGTGTTAGGACTGTATACAGGTTTTCTATAAACATACCCCTTAATTAGCATATTTTGTAAATTAGTGTATACTGGGTCAATTAATTCACAAGGTAAATTAATAACTCCTAAGATACCCTCTTTTAAATAATCTTGATGTATTATAAGCTCAAAAAATAATTCACCTTCTATTAATAATTGTCTAAAAAATTGCCAACCTCTATTTTTAAGATCAAAATATTCAATATATTTCTCAAATTCATCATCTATAATCTCTCTTTCTCTAACTGTTAAATCATGAGCCTTAATAGATAAATTAACTATATTAGAGTTTTCATCTACATTAATCGTTTCATCACATATTTCATCTAACGCATCTACTACTTCAGCAGCAGCAGCAATTACTCTATAGTCTCTTATTCTTGCACCTTTATCCTGCTGTATATTTGCATACATTACATCTCCAAAAGATGTATCTTTACTAAACTCACCTATAAGTGAATTATTTGAAGTTACTGACGATACTGAATTTCTTATAAGAGCTTCAGATCTGTTCATCTGTAGCTTTTTAAAGTATTTATATTTTGGATTTAAAGCGTCATTATCTTGCGATATATTCGAGTAGGGTAATTTATTCTGAATAAAATTAGTTAAATTTCTACCAAACGTAGAAGATCTACCATCATTTTGAGTATATGACTTATTAGAATTAGAAGTAGTAGATGTATCTGACATTATTAATTATTTATCTATACTATTAAGTAATCAATTTACTATTAAAGAAAAACCTAAGCTTTTATTTATTGAAGCATAACCAGCTGGATTTGTAATCACAACGTCTAGATTTCCAGAACCAGATAATGTTGGTAAATTGAGTAATATTGTATTGTTATTTAATATATTATAACTACTTAATGGTAATATATATCCTGAGACTGCTCCCATTTTTGCAGTAGCTACGGATGTTGTGCTAGGTACTAAAGTTAATTTATTTGAACTTAATAATACATAGCTGGTATATTGATAATTATCTCCATTTAATATAAAGCTATTAATATTTTTATTAACTATTTTATAGCTTGAAAGCATAGGAAATTGTTTTCCAACTGTATTATATAATACTTCTGTAATCGTGGGGTATGCTGATATACTTTGTGTTTCTACTACAGTAGTGCCAGATAGAGAATTATAGGATAGATATAATTCACTATCTGGAATTCTATAATTAGTATCAATATAGTATATTGGCGCTGAAATTTCGTTTTTATCTTTAAAGATCCACCCTTTAATAGTGAATGTAGTATCTGCTGTAATTCTAAATTTATCGCTAAATGTAGAATCTACTGGTGATGACATTGTAATGTTACCGTCCCAAAGAACCTCTGATCGTATCTCGATAACATCTGTTGTTTCAGTCGGTTCTTTCCATGCTAATATAATATATGGATTATTATATGGTAAGAAATTAGATATAATTTGATCCATATCTTCCATATAACGCGTTAGTATAGACATACTAACTGTTATATTAATAGGTACCGGCATTTTAACCGCAGTGCTATTTTTTTCAGTTGAAGCATTATATAAGTAATCGAGTTTATTAAAGACTCTTTTTTCATCTCGAGAAATGCTCGTTACATTTAAAGCAACAACTGGTAGTGTTAAGTTTTGAGCTTTATTAACAATGTCATACATCACTCTCTGTTTTGGAGCAAGTACATATCGCACTTCAATAACTTCAGTAGGCTCTCTATTCTGATTATATCTTTTAATAATCGTATCATCAAATGCAGCTAGGAATTGTGTAACTATGTCTTTGACATTCCAGTTGTATGTATAATTTTTCATAGTTAATAATTCTAATATTGCACCTGTAATGATACTCTATATTATATTTATTTATACGAATCGATCTAAGAAATACTTTGGTAGTTTGCTCTTATTTTTAATTACACTATCAATAATCGCTCCATCTAATATATAAGTAACACAATGATCTTTACTAGACCTAATACCTCTACCACATGCTTGTATCATCGAACCTAACATTTTATTTATATACCAATCCTTATCTATTTTCATCAGCCTTTCAACTCTCTTCTCCTTCATAGGTAAGTAAGGTGCTTTAATAATGATTTGAAATCTCGCAAGATCATCTTTTAGATCCACTCCATATCCCATCGATGGTGAAATCAATACTGTAGGTTCTTCTGTATTATAATGTTGTTCGAGTAAATTTTCGTTATTGATACCAGGCTCTCTAAACAAGTATCTACTATCTTTCATCGTAAGATGTAAGTAAGATGTTATACTATTAGTATGCGTATGAATTACACCCTTATCATTTTTATGATGATTACATATCTCAATAATTTGCTTAGCAATCTTAGGTAATTCTTGCTTTAAATTATTAAAACTTAGTTTGACTTTTGATTGCGCGTAAATAGGAGCATTTTTAGCATCAAAGGATGATTCAACTTCTATATACTTATAATCAGTAATACCTAAGGACTTGCAATAATTCTTATGATCGATAATAGTAGCTGACATAAGAACAACTTTATCAGCATAATCAAATAAGTTAGTAGCTAGCTTATCTACTTTAAGTGTAATAAACGAAATTGATTTTGTATCTGTCTCAAATAGATATTCACATTCATTCCAGTTATTTTGTAGAGCTGTTAGTTTTGATTGTAACCCTCGAAGCATAATAAGTTCTAACTTTTTATTTTCTTCACCTACAGTAGCTTTTACTTTAGGTTTATTAGTAGATGCTTTATTAACTAGTAAATCTTGTAAAGCTTCAACTTTATTTGTTACTTTAATTAATACGTTATTTACCCATTTAAAAGCTTTATCATAGTTATCACCCTCAAACGGAGGTATCGTAGTATCACTATTTCGTAAAGTATCAAAGCTTACAGTGCATGTGAATTGCTTAACAATTTGATCTTCTAACTCAGATGCTTCATCACATACAATATATTCTTTACGTTTTACATGACTCGGTAATGCAAAAAAC
>Ga0114975_10000173_pt1 | contig 48137 bp, 62 predicted proteins | sample S_130626_EF_Meta_FD_87031 | JGI IMG/M metagenome (GOLD analysis project Ga0114975, IMG submission 87031) | Freshwater microbial communities from Lake Simoncouche, Canada to study carbon cycling - S_130626_EF_MetaG | ecosystem: Environmental > Aquatic > Freshwater > Lake | place: Lake...
AGATAACAATTTATCATTTGAATTATTATCTAAAATTTTTGAACAAAACGAGTCTAGAGGAATCGATGCATCTGGATTTTGGGGATTTAATTATTCCGAAAAAAAGGTATTCACGCACAAGGAACCAGTAAGATCTGGAATTTTTATAAAAGACAAACCATGGAACGACTTGTCGAGTGTTGATTTTGATATACTTGTGACCCATTCAAGGGGTGCTTCAAAAGGATGTGGAGATCCATCAGATAATATAAACAACCATCCTTTTGTAAGCAAAAACAACGCAATAGCATTGATTCATAATGGAAGAATAGAGCCACACGAATACGAATCTTTAAAGGCTAAATACAAGTTAGAAACCGAATGTGATAGCGAAGTTTTGCTTCGCATATTTGAGTGTGAAACCGATGATTCTGTTCCATATCAAGATGCTAGAATAAATGCTTTGCACGATATATTTTCATTTATAAACCATGGCCACATGGCAGTAGCTATAGCGGAAATAGCCAATAATAATAGTAATTTATGGCTGTTTAGGAACAAACATAGACCTTTATGGATAGTAGATTTAAGAGAGTCTTTGGGTCAAATATTTTTCTTTTCAGATCCTGATTTGTGGATTGATTCTTTAGAAGCGATGTCTTCTGAAAAAAAGAAGTTTTTAGGAAAACAAATTTTCACTCAAATAGATGCAGATCAAATTTATCACATTGAACTTTCTGAATTTAAAGGTCTAACAATAGACAAATTCAATGTAACAAGGACATCTCAATACGAACCTTGGTCATACAATGGGGATCTTGTCGATAAGGTTTATGATTTAAACAACAAACTTGTATTGGAAAAAACAACAAAAGAAAACGATTCCGCAACAGAAGACAATCATTTTTATATAAAAGAATTATCCGAAACATGTAAATACATAGAAAATACCAGCAAAAACATCATCAAAACAATTGAGTCTAACGAAGATTTATCTAATTTTGAAATAAAAGAAATATCCGAAGCATTAAAGGTGCATTTAAATGGTTTGCAAATCATAGAGGCAATTTTAAATACATGATTACTCTATTATTTTATGAGCAATACAAATAATGAAGATTTTTTTGTCGACGATGTTTTGAGCGACATGAAAAACAAAAAGAAAAAAGTCGATGGCAAAAGAAAAGGCAACAGAACGGAAAGAAATGTAGTCAAAGTTTTAAATGATAGATTTGGAACTGGCTTTTCGAGATCCATAGGATCTGGTAATAGGTGGAGCCAGACATCTCATTTACCAAAACACGCACAAGATGTTTTCTCTGGCGATTTGGTTTGCCCACAAAACTTTTCTTTTTGCATCGAGAGCAAGGGTGGCTATGATGACATAGATGTTCATGGCTTTTTCAACGAAGGCAATTCTCAGATAGACGAATTCATCAAGCAAGCCGAATTGGACTCAGAAAGGTGTGGCAGGAAGCCTTTACTTATATGGAAGAAAAATAGGAAACCATATCTGGCATTTATAAAAGAATCTGACTTACCACATAAAAAATTTAATTATTATATGAATTATAAAAATTATATCATTGTGAATCTTGAAGAATTACTGAAATTAGAAGATGGTTTTTTCTTTATTAACTAAAAGTTCAATTTACACTTTGTAAAATATCGCTAAAATAAAATTATAGTTTTATTGTCACACAAGGAATAGTTCCATGTCGCAAAGCGATGTTTTACGAACCAAGATGGCATCTTGGATTCAAAACAAACAAAATGTATTATTTATCGGCAAACACGGTATTGGCAAAACATCTTTAGTCAAACAGGCATTCGATGATGCTAAATTAAATTGGCTATATTTTTCTGCTTCTACTATGGACCCTTGGTGTGATTTCATAGGAGTTCCTAAAGAAACTACAGAATCATACAAAGGCAAAGATATTAGTTATTTAAAATTGGTGAGGCCAAAAGCGTTTGCGACTGGCGAAGTAGAAGCTCTTTTTTTTGATGAATTAAATAGAAGTCATAAAAAAGTCAGAAATGCGGTGATGGAATTAATTCAATTCAAGTCTATAAACGGAGAAAAGTTTCCAAATTTAAAAGTTGTTTGGGCTGCAATAAATCCATTCGAAGAAGAAGTTTATGATGTGGAAAGGCTCGATCCATCGCATCTAGATAGATTTCAAGTACATTATAAATTACCTTACAAGCCTGACCTAGATTATTTCTCAAGTAAATATGGCGATAAATTCGCAAAGTCTGCAATAGAATGGTGGAACGAACTTAACGAAGAAGAAAAAGAAAAAATAAGTCCAAGAAGACTAGACTATGCACTCGATACATTTAATTTTAAAGGTGATTTACGAGATGTTTTGCCAGTTACTTCAAATGTATCCAAGTTAATAGGAGCGTTGACGCATGGCCCTTTGATTGCGATCATAGAGGAACTGATGAAAACTAAAAACAAAGTCGAAGCTAAATCTTTTATAAGCAATGAAAACAATTACGCATCGGCCATAAAATACATCATCGAAAGCGATACTATGATGAAGTTTTTTTTGCCATTATTGTCTAGGGAGAAAATCGCTTCTGTTATATCAGAAGATGATAGTGTTATAAATTTCGTACTCAAAAACATAAAAGAAGAGGAAGTTTTTATGGATTTGTGCAACGATATTATAAAAGCAAATCAGAATCAAGCATTGGTTAAAAAGATCAGAAAATCCCTAACTGAAAATACGAATCTAAATGATGCTTTGGTTAATTTTAGAAAAGAAGGAAGAAACACAGTTGTTACTTATGCTTTAAAAAGTAACTCTTCTTTTTATATTGATATTTTAAAATTCGATGAATCTTTAAAACCATCTAGATTACCTGAAGATATTTGGGCTGATTTTTTAGAGTTCGCAAAAACAATACCAGAGTATATCAATGTCAATGATGCCAAGTCTTGTTTGACGACTATGAACGCTTTTTGTTTGTTGGTGCTGACAAGTGATTTCAATAAAAACAACGCTAATACAATACCGGGAATAGTAAACAATTGTCTTAAAAACATATCAGAAAAAGATCGCAATGCGTACCAAGATATTTCAAAGAACAACTTCTTTGTGATTAAAAATGTTTTAGAAAAATGTAAAATCGCAGGATCGACTAACAAAATAAAATTAGATTGGTAGAATAGATTGAAAATTACCAACGAAGAATGGATGGACATCGCACTGCAACTTGAGTGCTATCATGCGATATTTAGTAAATTATGGCACATGGGAAAGCCTGTATTTACTCAAGACATTTCTACCGCTGCTATTAAATTCAATAAAAATGGAGATTTTTTAGAGTTTGTTTTCAATTATGATTTTTGGAAATCCTTAGATGCAAACAATAAACTATTTGTTATTTGTCATGAAGCGATGCATGTTATTTTAAATCATGGACACAGAAGCAAAGACTCAAAAAACAAAAACGCTGCAAATGTAGCTATGGATATTGTGGTCAACCATTTATTGGTTGATAGATTTGGATTTATTAGAGAGAAAATATTAAATCACCAGCAATATTGTTGGATAGATACAATATTTAAAAATAAAAAATCAAAAATAAACTCCGATGAATCTTATGAATATTATTATAATAATTTTGAAAAAAAATACGGAGACGGAATGCCGGGAGATGGAACTACAGAGCCTAAACTAGTTGATAATCATGATTATTTGAATTCGACACAAGAAGATGGTTTACAAAAACAAATATATGAAAAATTCTTACAAGAAATGTCAGAAGAAGAATCAAAATGTATAAAAGAATTATTAAAAGAATCCAACGAATCTGGTAGATCTCTTGGTTCTTGGTTCGACATATCGCTTAAAAATAAAAAAACTAAAAAGAAATGGGAGACAGTTATAAAAAAATGGGAACTATTAGATAAAAACTATGATTCTATAAAAGATGTAGAACAGTGGGCTAGAATCAACAGAAGAATGACTAGTTTATCAGAAGGTATGTTTTTACCAAGCAATCAAGAAGTTATAGAATTTGAATTTGAAAATAAAAAGATAGATGTTTTGTTTTTCATAGACACAAGTGGTTCTTGTATTTCGTACAAAGATAGATTTTTTAATTCTGCAATGTCATTGGACAAAGATAAATTTCAAGTTAGAATTTTTAGTTTCGATACAGCAGTAGAGGAATTTGATTTAAAAAACAAAAATTCATTCTATGGAGGTGGCGGAACTTCTTTTGTAATTCTTGAAAATTATATCTACAAAATGATCGAAACAAAGCAAATTACAAAATATCCAAATGCTGTTTTTGTGATAACAGACGGATACGCCTGTGATGTTATAAAGCCAAAATATCCTAAAAAGTGGCATTGGTTTTTGACTGAATATTCTTCTGAGAGTTGTATTGATAAAAATTGTAATATATTTAAATTAAATAACTATGAATGAAAAAAGAAGAAGAGGCATGACTACAAGTCACACCTCTTCTTCCAAAGGGAGATAAACCATCAAACAATTTGTAACTGATTTTTTTCAGATACAAAAATACTATCAGAAAATGTTAATTCGAACCAAACATCGTATATGCCTTTGTTTAGTTCGGCTGTGTCTATTTGGTAAAAGGCATAATGTCTTTCACGAAAAACTATAATTTGTTTGTCTACAATTAATCTCAAATCTTCTTCGGCAGGTAGACACTCACCACAGGCAGCAGCTATTGATATTTTTAAATCCGATATAACCGCAAGGTTTTCATAAAAAGCCTGTAAATCACTACCTTTTGGCGTGTTTGGAGTGACTTGCACAGTAAGATATCTCTTCGATCCTTTTACAATTCTATTTGGCCTAAATTGAAAAGAAAAATCATATGTAGGCGGTACTGGAGATGCAAACCATAAATCTGGGTATACAGTAAAATAATTAGTTATCGACCCAGATCCACAATCATCGGTATCCGTGAATGTTATGTTCCATACATCGTAATATTGCCCAATGCCAAATTGTGGTGGATCAACTTGAATTTGAGCCAGATACTCACCAGAATCAACATTTTCAATTTCTGATGCTTGTATGGTCTTTATTAATCTTTGGCCTTTTGGATTGGCTTCGGAAACATTGTAAGGATCTAAAAAATATATATCAATAGATGTTACATTAGAAACATTTGTTTTAATGTTTGAGTTATATGTGAAAAGCCTAAGATTTATCGAACTTCCACAAACAGGATTTTGAAACCTTTCAACTATTGCCATTATTTTCTTTTTGCTCTCCTGCGTTCTTTTTCTGCTTCTGCGTGTTCGTCTTCTTTTTGCTTTATGAATCTACTTATCATCCATTTTCTTAAGTTTATAGGAAGCATCATGCAATTCTTATAATCCATGTGAAGATTGTATTGATAGAAGAATATCTCTTCGGCCATTCCAGTCCATAATTCTAGACTTGCGTATTCGTCGCCTTGCGGCGACGGGGGAAGAAAAAACTTGATTCTAACGGTAGTTCTATATTAAAATCTTGCAAGCAACTTGCACAAATGATTTCGACATTTGTATCTACTCCAAACGGAGGTTCGTTAATGCACGATCTGATGTGAGAAACATCGTTGATCGGAAGGTTCTTCAATAAAATTTGAAGTTCGTTTTTATTTGTTATGCCGTCAATATCGACCAACAATTGTGCGGTTCTATAAGTCAGAGTATCATCGGCCGCTCCGTCACCAAACATCTTGATTCTTCGATCACGATAATCTTGAATTTCTTGTTCGTCACTTCCAGTTCCAAGTCTATAGGTAAATTCTAATTTGGTGTTTGGAAGTGTATCTTTTAAAATAGGACCGAAATCATCTGGACATCCATCTAAATGCAAAGAATTTAAATTGATTGTAGTGTTGAATTTCTTAGCACACTCAGGACACTTTATTTCTACTTCGTATTCTGGAGAATAAGAAATACCTCTCAAATAAATAAGCAAATATGTTCTGTCTACAGAGAGAAGATCTTGTGGTTTTACCTTCTCTTGTATGCATCTTTCGAATATCATATTGATGGCTTGTCCTTTTTTAACAAATCTAGGAGTTGCTAAAATTTGTTCTTCTTCTCCAGTCATTGGCCTGACATGAATTATACCCTTGGATAATTCTCCATCGTAAAACTTACCACGAGATGGCAATTCAATTTCTTCATATATTCTGTTGCTATTTTTAAGAGTGGCTATAAGGTCTTTCAAATGATCAGAACCAGATACTTGAGAATTAGATTCTTTTTGTTGGCTTACATTGTTTTGTTGATTGATTGCCTTTAAAAATGCTTCCGGCATAGCACCTTCTATTCTTGGCTTGGGAACATCTGGATTTTGATTATTGATCATTGGATTAAATGATTCTGCTTGATTTGATTCTGTTCTTTGTGGTTTGAAAATTTCATTTGAATCTGCCATTTGAATGCTCCTAAAATATAATATTATACCTAATAACTAGTGAAAATAATGTAGTATGATAATTTTAAATATTTTAAATTTTGAAAAAATAATTTTTTTAAACAAAAACATACAAAATTATTTTAGAACTAATCATGAAAAGTTATACAATGAGTGGCAAATTTTAATATATAATAATAATAAAAGTGAAAAATTTAAATTTTATATTCGAATGTTAAACGAAATGGAATCAAGACAATTACTTTGCGATATTGAAAAAATATTAATGGATCAAATTGTAGTTGAAAATTTTGATGTCGGACTTGTTAAACACTATAATATAAATCTAGAAGAATTAGAAAAATTTGAGTTTTCGAAATACAATGATTTTAAAAGTTTTTCTATTTGCAGGAACGAGAAAAAAATCAATATAACTTTTTGGAGATAATAAACATGGTAGACTTTATTCTTTTTATCACATCAACAATAGGTATGTCACACATTATCGTTGACGGATCTATATTTGAAAAATTCAGATTTTACATTAAAAAATATTCGGAGAAATTAAAGATTCCACATTTGGGAACAATAGTTGAATGTTATATGTGCAGCGGAACATGGTGTGGGTTTCTCATGGGATGGATATGGCTTACAAACGAACCATTTAAAATATTTGCGTGTGGTTGTGCTGGTGGATTCGTTTCTAATTTAGCTGCTATGTTTATAAATTACATAGAGTCTCTTACGATAATTAATTTACCGCAACCTGTCGAAGAAACAAATCAAGAAACAAGCCAAGAAGATGCGTAAAAATGGAAACAAATAAAGAAATAATATTTTATTGTTCTAAGTGTCACCACAAGAAGATAACTAAATCTATTGCAGATTACAAAGAACACAATGTTTCTTCTGTGCCGATTTTGTACGACAATCAGACCAGAAAAGTAAACAACAAAACAAGAAGGAAACAGTTTAAATGTCCTTCTTGTGGATATGTGATCATTCCAAAGTTTATAAACGAAAGTCAGAATGAACAAGAAAATAACGCTGTCGGAAATTAAACAGGCCCTAAAAGATTCTAGATTTAGACAAAAAATACCACAGCATTTTCAGTCCGAAGTTACGAAATTTCTTTCGAATCCAAATTGTGGATGCAATGCTCCTCTTTATCGCAAGATAGTTTCAGAGTGTGGCCACATATTATCTGATTATTTTCCTGACAAAGAAGTAAACAAAGAAATAATAGAAGAAATAAAAAAAGACGAAGGTTCTTGGACTGTGATTAATTGCCATATAAATGAATTAGAAAATAATTTGAGAAAAATAAAACATGCTAAAGTAAACATAGCCATAGCAAGATACGAAGACGAAGTCACGGTTGTTGTGCAAGAGATTTAAATTTTTATATATGATTTTCTTTGTTTTTCTATATCATCGCAATTTTCAATCATTTTTTTTGGGTATTCTTTGTATTTTTTAATTTCAAGTGGCCACAGGTCTGTTTTTTTTCTTTTAGATCCAGCAATGATTGCTATTTTATAAAAACATTTAGCTTTTTTGATGTCGTTTAATTGATAGAAAATATCAGCAAGGCAACACCAAAATTCAGACATATCGGGTTTGTACAAAATGCAAATAGATATGTATTTTATGGCACTTTCTAGATTTGATTTTTTAACACACCTCACCATAGACAAATAATAATTTATCATAATTTGAGCCATATCATTTTTTCTGGAATGAAATAGAAATTCCTCGGCTTTATTGCTGAATTCTGTCAATCTGTTGCAAGCCAAAAAACAACACGCAAGATAATATCGAATACTGTTTTTTGATGGAAACATGCTTTCTTGCTCTAGGAAATAGATTAGAGCTTTTTGTTGATCAAGTACATCTGTGCTGTGTATGTAAACATCTAGTAGCTTGCTGTTGGCGATAACCGATTCGTAGTAACTGTTTAAAAACTTGTAATTCGAACTTTTTCTGAACAATCTTAATTCTTTGGTTATTGTGTACTGGTTCATCACGCAAACAGAAAATGCTTTTTCGTTTTCAATAACAGAAAATTTATCTATTCCGCTTATAATGGTTTCGTTGCTATCGATGAAAAACAACCATTCAGAATCAGATTCTTCTGTGGCTTTGTTTTTCATTTCATCGTAATTTTTTGTTTTTTTATAAAAGTTTATATATTTAATTTCATTAATTTTACAAAAAATTTTGACATCTTCAAGATTGAAACTATCCAGAACAAGGTAGTCACAGTTTAATTTTTTTGTAGATAGAAAACATCTTTCGAAATTAGATTTTTCTTTAATGGTTATTATCGTCGTTATTTTTTTGTTCGTTTTCATCAAAGAATTCTTTTATTATTGTTTCAACGACTTCGTTTTCGTGAGTTAAATTGTTTTTTGCATAATAATCAGATAGTCTAACATAATTTCTTTTTGCGTTTGGGTTATTTATAATTTCTGTCAAAATACTTAAAATGTCCATAGTTTTACTTTTACTTTCTATATTAACTTAGTAAAGGTTAATTAATTTATGACACCATCAATAGCTCCAATTCGTGACGATTTAAACAATTCAATACCTTGGGAGGGTGATTGCATAAACCGACCATGGTCGTATCAAATAACTGCGGTAATACCAGTAATAGACACCGTAGAAGAACTTAAAATTTGCATTGAATTGCTCCAACTACAAACCATCCAGCCATTTATTATCGTTGTGGATACTGGCAGCACAGAAGATAATTATAAAGAAATAGAAAAATTACGAAGCGAAGATGTAGAGGTTCACAGCATACGATTGAATGGTGTTTTGCACCCAAGTGATCTACCTGCTATCGCTATGGATCTCGGATTTTCTTTGTGTAGATCGGAATATTTGTTTGCCACTCATTCGGATTGTTTCTTAAAAAGAATCAATCTATTGGAAGATATGCTTGATCGTTGTTCGAATAAATCTCCAGTGGTTGGTTATGAAATAACAAAACGCATGCACAAAGATTGGGAAGGCATGATCAGTCACACATGTTCGATGTACCACATGAAGACAATGGATAAGATTGGTTTTGGCTGGAGTCTAAGAAGATTGGCGAACACATTTAATATAGAAGATTATCGACCACACCCAACAAGACCAAATTGGCCAGATACAGAGTTATTAGGTAATTATATATTGAGAAACAACAGCATAAAACCCGAGATAATAGGTAAAGAAGAAAACTTCATGAGGACGCTAGATGAAAACATAGATCACTTTAGAAGTCACACATCAGGAAAACTTTATTCTCATGAATACTATAATATATCATATCAATGGTATTTAGATGCAAGAAAGCAAGCCCTTGAAAGAATTGAAGATTGGAAAAAAAAATGGCAAGAAAAAAACTTTAACAATCAAGAGGTTTGATGGTTCAGGAATATTTAAACAATAAAACATTTGAGATTTTAATTTCCGTTTTTCAAAATATAAAAAAAGAAAAAAATCAATTGTATTTTATATCGAACGAAATAACTTGTACTTTAAACGAAAATAAAAATTACAAATCACCAGAAGTTTGGCTTGAAATTCAAGAAAAATACAAAGTTTCAAATAATAAATTTCAAGAAACACAAGAAAAAATAGCATTTGCTTTTTATACTTTATCAGAAAATATAGTTAAATATGCTAAATTTAATTTAATAGATCAAGATGATGCTGTGCAAGAAGGGGTCATGATATGTTTTGAAAAAGTAGATAGATTCGATCCTTCTAAGGGAAAAGCGTTCAATTACATGACCACTTGTATCTTAAATCACTTTAAACAACTGTACAGATCCGCAAGAAATTATAACGATTTAAAAAGAAGATACTCCGATTTCGTACAACTTAAATTTGAACAAAATCTACCTTATATAAATAGAAATTTTAAAAAACATAATAATTCTTGATATTTAATTATATTTACAATATAATTAAATATAACTTATAGGTAATAAAATTATGTTTTATGGAAACGATGGTTTAGATCAACTAGAACGACAAGAAACACTAAAAAAACTAGAAGAACATGGTCTTGGTAAATTTGTAGAATTACTTCTTTCTAATGAAAATAAAGTTTATACTAAAAAAGGAAGACTCAACAAAAGTGGAGCTTGTAGGATATTAAATTGTAAACCTAAAGAATTAGAAGAAATGCTTTTGAGATGTAGGGACATACTTAAAAATATATACTAATTATTTCCCGTTGAACTTTGCACTCTTTGAAGTTCTACTTGCTGATTATTTCCCGTTGAACTTTGAACTTTGTGATCATTTACTTCTTCTTGGCCTTCTTGGTTTTGTACATAGGCACGATCATATCTAATAGTTACATCTACATAGACCACATCAGATACTGTCATGTCTAGTTCTCCCCAGTTTACTTCTTGGAAGTAAGGATTTTCAAAAACCCAAACTTCTATCGTTTCTCCGCATCCATCCAACATGCCAACTTTCATTTCGTTAAATTTAAAACCACCTATTCCTTCGATGCAAGAAGTTTCGTATTTTCCTTCTTTTGGATCATATAGTTTTAATAGCTGTTTCCAAACAGCATTGTCTGTTCCTTTTTGAATATCATATAAAGTTAAATTTATTGGTTTCCAATCTGGTTTTCCGGGAAAATAAATAGTTTCATTAAGATGTTGTGCTTCCATCTCTTTGAAACTTAGTGTAGGTCTTGCAGTTTTGTTTGGAGGCAAAATATCAGCATAATCAAGTTCATCGAATTTTACAAACCATCTGTATTTTCTTTTAAAGCATGTATTTGGTAAATTTAATTTTCCCAAACCCATTTCTCTTCCAGATCCACTTGGTGATGCCATGTTTTACCTCTTTATGTGAAAAAAGGTCTTGTGGTAAACAAGACCTTTTAATGTAGTAAAATAAATAAAAAATTAAGGTCTTATTGGGAAACCGCCACCAGTTGTCGGTTGTGCGCCACCAGTTGTTGGAGCGGTGCCACCACCACCGCCAGAACAACCACCGCAACAAGGTGCTGGTTGTTGGCTGCTGCATAAGTTTTTATATTCTGCTGATGCATAACGCAATGTTACTTCTACAGTAGCTTCTTCGGAACTTGAGTAATCAAGTTCTCCAAAGTTAATAGCTTGAGGCCAAGCGTGTGATAGAACCCACTGTTCCATCTCTCCTCCGCAACCATCATACATTTTCAAGGTGGCTTTACCAGCGTATCCTTGACTTCCTGCGTCTTCGGTGCCTTTTTTGCTCGCTTGATGCAATCCTTTGTCATCCATAAAATTGTACACAGTTGCGAGCCAAGTGTATAAACCAATGGTTCCGTTTTCTATATTTGTGTTGTCTGCTATATCGTAAAATGTAACGCTTATAGTTTCCCAAGTTCCCTTGCCGGGAATCCACATTTTTCCATGAAGATAATTAATTTCAGTTTCTTCAATTGAAATGTTTGGTCTTGAAGATACTTTCACTAAGTGTTCTTTGATAATTGCTTTACATGGACATATAAAGCTCATAGTCCATCTGTATTTTCTTTTAAAAACTATATTGGGTTGGCCTATTGTTCCTAAACCCATGTCGAATCCGCTCGCACCTTGACTTTTTACGCCCATGTTTACCTCTTTTTTTAAAATAATTAATTTAATTGTGATACTAATTCATTACAATAATGTTATGAATTTTTTTTTAATTAGAACGAATCAGCGTTTTCAGAGAAGCTACCAGTTCTATGAATGGAGAATTCAATAAACATGAATTCTACTGCTCTTGTGGGCTGAACTCCGATTCTTGCCCTAAATTCATTTCTATCTATTACATCTGCGGTATTTAGTTCGGTGTCGGCTTTAATGATGAAAGCAGTAAGGCCTCTTCCGACTTGTACTTCTTCTAAAATTCCTTTAGCTAAAAGTATGAATTGGTTTCTGAAAGTGCTATCGTTTGGCTCGAATAGTAATGTTCTAGAAGCAGCACGAATTCTTTTTTCGATATAAAACATCATTCTTCGAACATTTACTCTGTCTAGTGCCGTAGGTCTTCGTTGCAAGGTCTTTTGACCAAAAATTACAAACCCACCTACATCTGGAAAGCTAACAATAGGATTGACGCAATTTCTATTGCCGTAGAGAAGATCTCTTTCTTCCAAGTTTGGTCTATCGTAAACATCAGAGATGCCGGGAATGATACCACGGTTAACGCCAGCGGGAGCGAACCAAGGACGAGCGAGAGCGTCGCTTCGTGCAATTGTTGCCATTACAGAACCACTTGGAGGAACCCAAACATCTACTTGATTGTAGTTGTCACGAATTTTAACCCAAGGCCAGTACAATGCAGCAAAGTCAGTATCTAACTTTGTGGTATTAAGAGGATGACTTCCGTTCTGCCAAGCAATGATTTCCTTAATTGTAAGACCAAAAGGAGGATCGATAATTGCAAGGCAATCGGTTCGAATATTCTGACAGAAGTCGATCAAAGCGGTAACACAAGTAGTGCTTGCGTGTCCGGGAATTGCAACTAAATCGATATCGATTTGTTCTGTGTCAGACATGGTGTAAAGACCAGTGGAACCGATCTTGCTACCAACTAAAAGCGAATCTTGATCATCTGGATCTGCTGGGATGCCATCAGAACCACCAACTAATGTATAGGTTCCGTTTGCAGGACCTGCGTTTACATCGGTATCGTCAGAAACACGAATGTAATCAGATACTAAGGAAAGATAGCTTTCAACATAGAAACGGCTAGTTGGATCTTTGGTAAGATTGCCCCATGCTTCTACTTGAACGGCATCGTTGAATATTTCGACTGTAAATACATTTGCGTTTACATCATTGGTCACTCTAACTTGAGTCATGTTGCCATCAATACCAACAGAATCGGCTTGTACTGTAAAAGTGGTTTCGTCAGTAGTGTTGCTAGTTCCAGATATTACACCTGCGACTGCAACATCGGCATCGTCAGATGCTCTAGATGGACTTTCTCCTTTTTTGGTAGTTGTGGAAAATCCAAAAACATCTAGTGCTGTGCTGTCTGGCTTGATGCGAAGACGGGAGTCTTTGCCATAAGCAAGAGTCTGAATTTTAAGACTGTCGGTGTCTACAACTGCTTCCCATCCACCGGGAAGATTGTCGTCACGATAGTCATTTATTGCGTCAACTATATCTGCAATTGTGGTGTCGTCAGCTAAAGTTCCTAATGCTGCGTCTAGGTCTACTACTTGTACGACACTATCGATAAGAACATTATCGGTTCCGTCTACAACGATGTTTATATTTAAGCCAGATAGTCCGCCTAGATCATATTCTCCATTTACTGAATATGCATCATCAAGAGGGAAAAAAGTATTGTCTCCAACTACTATAGCGTGAGACATACCAGTTCCTAAACCAAATAGACTGTCAGCACCATAAATTGAATCTTGAATGGATACGAATTCCAATGTAGCATTTGGACCATAAGCCCAAAGAGTTCTTACTCCAAGGAAGTCATCATCGCCATCATCGTGCTTGAAGAATTCAATTCCATCATCGGAACTAAGTTGATCATTAAGGGCTGTTACGACTTCTTGAACTGTATATTCTTGTCCAAGATCAAGATCGTCAACAGTAAGAACCAAGGTTTTTGGCATAAGCTGACCATTAACTCTATATGCGAAAAACTTATCAGTCATAACTGTGGCTGTTTCTGATTCGTCGTTCATGAACCCAATAGAGCCTATTATTTCTACAACTCCACCTGCGGATGGAATTTTAACTTTTGCTTCTGTAGCTTCTTCATCGTTTACTGGGTCTACTTCTGCAACACGAACAACATATATTTGATTTGCTACTAAAAGATATTGATCAGCAGCATATGTTAGATATGGATCACTAACATCTGGATGTGGTTGTCCGAAAATCCTATGAAGTTGAGTGCTAGTGCTTACAAGCGTTGGCAAATTAACTGGGCCTTTGCTTGCAAATCCAACCAAAGCACCAACATGTAAACTTTGTTCTGCTGCAACGAATGATAAATCCTTCTCAGTGATTCTTACACTAGGACTGATTGTGTTCGAAGGTGGAAAACCTTTTAAAATAGCCATATTATTAATCTCCCTTTTTCAAAATTTTGTTTGGTAGGTATTTTACGGATATTAATCCTTGATCTACTGCTCTATCTATGTATTCAGTTGTTCTTTCATCTTCTAAATAATAAATATTTTTTCCACTACCTATAGATGGAACATTTAGAGTTGTAAAAGAACGAGGTGCCTTTCTTGACTTTATTACTAACTGCACTGGAAATTTATTCTTGTTTTTAATTTCTAACATTTAAGTTCCTTAACAGCTTCCTCTATTTTGAGCATAACCTTCGATATATCATTTTCGTTTAATCCATCAACAATGTCGATCTTAGTCTTTAATATCGCTTTCTTTCTAACTATCGGTTGAGGTATGAAACTTTCAGTAGTAAATCCAAACTCGTATTTTATAATCCTGATTGCTTGGTCGCCCGGTTCTGCGTCAAGATTATTTGATATCGAATCTAACTTTACAATTACCTCCCAAGGTACGCCAGTTACTCTTATATATGCAGTTTGACTAAATTTTGTAATAATTTGTTCAAATATTTGATTCATGTCTTCCAAATATAATGTCCAAATAGTTAATGTGTAATTTATATCTATTGGAATACCTCTTGCTACGCCAAATATTGTGTCTCTTTCGTATTTTTCGCTTGTAGTAAAACCGGGTTTATTTCCAAGAGCCGGATCACGCATGTAATCAATTGCTTTGTGGTATACATATCTGTTTGTATTAAAAGCGTAGCCATTATCTACAATTGCCATAAAAGGAAGCCTGATACGATTAACTACAAGGGTTTCATCTTTTACAAGATTTTCTTGAAGTATTGCTGCGACTGCTTTTTCTTGAGTACCCCAAATTATTGGAACTGGAAATGTTTTTGCGTTTTCATCGATTACTATTACATTTCTGAAAAGATCAATCATGGCTTCATCGCAACCACGTTTAGCCTTGCTATATCGATAAACTGTTTGAGTATCAGGATTGTTTGAATCTTGTACGATTTGGCCTGTTTGCATTGGGTCGCAGTTAGCTCCCGCTCCGAGACCTGTTTTTTTAAATGATTTATCGTTTAGCCAAGATAAGTCTTCGGTGTTTGGGTTTTTTAAATTTAACTCTGGACCTTCACAATTTCCCGGAGGCTTGTCTAATATTGGGTTATTTGGCAAGAAACTTTTATCATTACAAACATTCTTTTCTGATTCCATTGCTTGTCCTTTTTAAAAAAACATTTACTATTATATTTTATATCATGAAATTTATAACAACCAAAAAAACCAAACAAAAAAAGTTTTTATACCAGTATGAACCAAGAGATATTAAGAAAATAAAAATTCCTTTAATACTCATAATCCCAAGTAGAAAATATTACATTTGGGGTGGTGTTGGTGGCGTTGATGGTGGCTCTGGTGGCATTGCTTCGGTTCCACCAGTAGGGGTTGCTGGTGGTGGAGCAGAAGGCTGAGCAGGGGTCTCGCCAGATGGCGATGCTTTTTCTGGAGCTTTTTCTTTAGAAGGCTCGGTTGTGGTTCCAGAAAGTTTATCAATAAATTCTTGAATCATTTTTTTTACTTTTTCATTTTTAACATCGGCAATTAATTTTTGAAGTACAAATACAAACGCACCGATTGATTTATCATTAACCGGATCATCAACTCCAGATTCGTCCTTATTTACTTCGATTTCTTCAAGAATAAGATTGTTTAGTTTATAAAAGTTCATTTTTGACTCCTTATATGATTTTAATTTTTTGTACTTTTGGTTGTTCTTCCGTAACTTTTCCTTCTCCAGTGGTAAGCGACTCTTGGAATCTTTGACAAATCAATTCCAATCGCAAAGCACCCCACAATTTAAATTCTCCCAAATTTCGCTGAATTACCACCCAGTTTTCTCTTAGATGTGGAGTGAAAATTCTTGAACCTATTTTTGGTGGATGACCAATTGATTTTAATGTGGCTCTGTAATTTACTTCAAATCTCATTTCGTCTGGTGCGTCTATACCAAACGCACTCATATAATTTTGAGAAGGTACTGGTTCGTAGTTACCCCAAAGTTCAACTGGAATTGGGCTAAAAAGTTTACCACGATCTTCAAAATAAATGGGATCAACTGTTTGTGGTTGAATGAAAACTTCGTAATAAAATATTGGCGATCCACCTCTACGCAATGATTCTTGATCCCACGAATTAAACAAATCGTGTTCTGGATTGTTTGGATTGTATTGTTGGTATGTACCACTTGGTTTATATGGTGTTCCATCGCAATTGTAAATCATTTCCACCCCAGTTCGTGACAATCTATATATTGCTTAAAATTAAAAAAAAAGGGTCGATTATTAAATCGACCCTTTTTAATTTATAAAACCATGTTTTGTTATTCTAATGAAACTTTTGGTGTAATAGCGATTTGACCGCCACCAGATGGTAACTGGAAAGGTGCGCCTGAAAATCGTTCAAGCCATAGTAGTTTTACACCACCAGAGTACGAACCGCTAGTGGTAATATAATACCCATAACAAGTTACTGCGGTTGTAAACGTAAATGTAACTTCGGAATAGCTTGCGGTGGTTACTCCGCCCCCATCAGTTCCGATACTCCATGCTGTGCCAAGAAGGGTAAACGATGCGTATCCAGATGCTGTTGCTTCTGTTACTGCACCAATAGTTGTTGTTTCTGCTGGAGTTAAATTGTTTGTAAAAAGATGTAACACTCTGTTGCCACCAGAATATGTGGAAACTGTAGTCGTAGGAGCAGTTCCATCGGTATTGGTCGAGTTAACAATATATTGCAACAGGAGAATTTCGCTATCATTTGGGACTACAAGTGCCATGTAAATCAATCTCCAAAAAGTAATTTTGGCATACAAACTTATAAAAATCTATAATTAGATTTTCGTTTGATTCTGGTTTTAGATGGTCACTTGTTGATTTCTCGACATGAAACTTATCCTATCAACCAGCTTTAATTTCCGTGTACCCCACGGTATTTACCAAATTAATTGGCATATAAAAAATCGTAATTTTTGATACAATCTTATATAGTATTGCTTTTGGCATTTTTTATTTAACAATATTTTTTTAGATATATGTTGATATTATATCGTATGGCTATTAAAAATTCAGACGGTTCAATTTTTAAACTAAATGGTCCGATACCAGTTATGAAAGAACAAAAAACTTGGAATGGGTATGTTCTTCATAATATGGAATGGAATCCTTATAGTTTCGATTCAGAAGACAATAATGTATTTCAAAAAGAAACACCTGCAAAAAAAGATCCTTTTATTGAAGAATTAGAAAAAAATCCACCCAAACAAGAAGAGACTGTAAAACAAGAAGTTCCACCTCCAAAACTAGATAAAAAAATAAACATTCCAACAACTTTGTGTTATTGCTTGCCTACGAAAGTAGAAAGTAAAGTAGATTCGTTGTACGATGAGGTTCGTAAAACTATTTCATACGATACGCCTTTTGTATTAGAAATAGTAATAACAGAAGAAACAGATATTAATTTCGAATGTTGGACTACAGTTAAAAATATCGACTTCGGTTCGATATTATATCCTAAAAATAAAATGAAAAGATGGTGGAAGGTATCGCATTTAGAAGAAAAGTCTGGAGGCTTTCTTGTTAAATGTGTTATTTCTCCTTATCAACCAGCATTCTCTGATTGAGTGCCTGTTATTTTAACAGAGTACCCAAGTTTCTCAAGTATTTCTCTTTGATCGTTAACTGATTTTTTATAACCAGACTCGTAAATGTCCATTATTAGTTTTATAAATTTATCCCCATCATGTTTTGTTATTATAAGGGAACACAATCTTTCTATTATTTCTTCGTTTTCAACATATTTGGTTTTTGAAATTTCAAAAACCAATTTTTTTATTTGTTGAATTTTTGGATCTGTAAATAAACTCGATATACCATTCATTTTTTTTACCTTAATTTAGTTTTTCTTATTTTTGGCGTAATCTCTTATACTTTTCCTTGGAGGTGGCGTAGTTGGCTCTAGAGTTTTCGTTATTGGCTCTGGAGTTGTCGTATAATTTGTGTAATCTATTTCTGGTTCATCACCGAAATCGTCTAGATCTCTTTCTATGCCGGTAGCGGTGTAGGTTTTTGTTGGTTTGTTGCCTGTTGGTTCAAAACCTGTTGGTTTTTCACCCAATATACTTATTATGAATTCTTCTCTTTCTTCAGATTCATCGAATATTTTTTTGATCATTTTTTTTATTTCACTGTCTTCTGCTATCGTGTTGTGCAAATAAGACGGAATATCAATACCATCTAAATTTAAATTATATATTTCTTTAAATTCTTTCATTAATTCTATTACTTTACTTTTCTTTATTAAATAAATTTCTTTTGAGTCTTGGATTTTTGAATTTATGTACGCCTTCATATCTTTTTTAAATTTATCTACAACGAGATTTCTATATATTTCAGAATTTATAGCCCGATTTTTTGTAGTTTTATTTGCTATGTCTGTTTCTTTTTTGAATTCTTCTTCGCCTGTATATTCTATGTCTTTACGAACATCTCCTATGTTTACACTTCCATCTTCTGATGTATTTTCTTGGCCTATACTTATAGCATGATTGTTGTCTTTTCTTCGTGTCCATGCAGTTTTACAGTCTTTTATTTCTGATTTTTGAATTGCGGATAGTATTTTCCAAGTGAGCCAAGTTACGAACTTTCCTTTATTTTTTTTATTTTTTTCTTCGTCGTTTGCATCTTCTTTGTAGCAAACTCTTGGGTCTCTTAAAGAAGCATTTATTGAATCTTCGCAGTGTTGTATAAAAGCCTGAAAGCATTTTATTATTTTTTTACCAGATCTTGTTAAACTTCCTGTTTTACTTTTTCCCCATTTGTTGTAAACAAGACCCAATGCGTTTCCGATTGCCCATCTGATTTGATGTGTGCCTTCTTTTATAGATTGTATCGTATCTTTCGTAACTGCGTCATCGTCAATTTTTACATAGTCGTGTTTGAAACCTTGATTGATCAATTTATTTAAAAACTTCATACCATTTGTTGGTTCGTATTTCATGTCTTCTCTTTCATCGATGCCTCTTCTTGCTTCTAAATATTTTGGAGTTTTAGGCATATGAGTTTCTTCTTTTGGATTGTTTTTATTTAAATAAAAACCGCCTGCGCTTCTTCCGAATTTGTTTTGTTGCTGATTATGTTCTTCTGTGTCTATTTCTTTATAATTTTTATAATGCCCACGTATTTTCAAATTATCTTTTTCGGAACCATCGTCAAATGTAGCACCTTCTAAATTTTGGCCTTTTACAGTGTCTTTTACCAATTTATCAATGTCGTTTGTTGCGACTTGATTGTCCAATGATTTTGCTTCTTCATCTTCATCTTCATCTTCAGATGCTTTTTTGTTTTCTTCTATTGTTTCTATTGAATTTTTTGCATTCAATTCTTCTTCTTTTTCTTCTTCTGTTGGTTCGGGCAATAAACGAGCATAAGGTTGGCTTGGGTGAACCAATGCTACATGATCCGATACGCTTACCGATGGTTTTTCCTTCCAATCTATTTGTCTTTTTTGGGTTGGGAGAACTATGTTGCCTCCTAAGAATACTTTATTTTCTTCGTCTTCTTCTTCGGTATTGTAATCATATCTTATATTTAATTTTTTAATTTTAGCGTATTTTATCCCCGAGGGGGTATATGTAACTTCTACTTCTGTTCCATTTTTTTCTGTTTCTATCAAAGATATAGACTCGATAAAATCTTGAATTACGGAAATATCTATTTTGTTTTTATTCCATTTGAATTTATAATCTTTTTTTTGTATATAGTTTAAAACTTTTGTCTCAATTAAAATTTCTCCTTCGATTGTAGAATATTCAATTTGTTCTTGTTTGATCCTACTCAAAGATGCTTTTGCGTTTACTCCTTCTGAGTAAAACACTTCTTTGTTGCCTTCTCTGCCTCTTGAAATTAGACTTTCTGGTGAATCAGAAGGGTTTCTGTTGCTTTTTTGTCCATAATGTTTCGGATGTGTGATGAAACTTTTGGCTGGATGGTAAATGGTTTCGTGTCTTCTATTAAATGGAACAGTAATTTTTTTATCTTTAATTAATTTGTTAACAATATTATTTGCCATCTGTTTGGCGTAAGGTCGAAAAAACTGAGTAAAGGTGGCAAGGGATTTTTGAGCTTCGTTTTCTGATTGTGATATTTCAAATTCGTCTGTTTCTCCAGTGGGTTCGTTTTTTACATATCTATCTAGATATAATCCAATTGATGCCTTATCCTTTATATCATCGGAAGTTTTATTTTTCATGGCATTATATTCTTTTTGAATAAATATATTTTTTTCGCCATTATTAGATGGTATGTTTAATCCTTCCCATTGATCCATAGGGTAAACTATATATTTTTCGGTGACTAGCTCTCCGTGATCATTATATCTAACATTTATTTCTTCTTTGTTTCCTGTAGAAATGGATTTTTTTAAAGCTCTTTCGCATGCGTTAGTCGTTGAATCAACAATTTGTCTGTAATTGTGATCGCCTTTTAAATCTGCGTTTTTCAATCCTTTTACTGGTCGATATTCTACTGGTAAATCGGGATCAGCGAATTTAAACAAATCTTTAATTGATTTGTCGCTTGCTGCCATATTTTTCATTTCTTCTTTGTGACCGTTTCTTTCTTCGGTATTTTTTGTAGGATCAACGCTTTTTGCATAAAGTTCTATTGTTTTTTTGATTTTTAAAAAAGCATCGAAATATCTCTTTCGTCCGTATTTTTCTTTTAATTCTTCTTTCATTTCTTTAACATTATCTTCTTCGTTTATTATAAATTTTTCTATATTTTCAATATCTCTTTTATTTTCATTTAAATGTTTGATGTGATGTTCGGCTAAAATAACAATATCGAAAGGTCGTTCAAAAACATTATTTTTTATTTTTCCTAAACAATCTTCATAATTTTTGAATTCATGGGCATCACCGTGAACTCCATGATGATTTGCATCTAAAAACTCTCTAACGGCTGTTTCGAAAGTAATTTGTTGAGGTAAAGTAAAATTAAAAAATTCATATTTTCCATTTTCGTCTGTGCAAGAAATGATTCCTTTTGTGTAACCACCACTTAGATCGTATCCGTATTTTCCTGTAGAATTCTCCAATCCAGAGCCTTCCAAATGAGGCTCGTTCTTGTCGTGTTCTAATTTTGCGATTAATCTTATGATAAACGATTTCGCACCTATCGAGCCATATGTTTGTTTTCCAGATTCTTCTTTTTTGAATTTTTCCCCAGATGGTTGTCTTTTGAATTTGTAAACATCTTTTTCAGGAGGATTGGGATCATATTCGTTGGTTTTAACTGGAAATGGTATGTATTTTTTAATTAAATTGTATGTTTCTAATTTTGCAAAATTTTCAACTGCTTCTTGATCATATGAATTATAATTATATGAAACTTTGGCTACAGTGTCGTTAATAGATTTTCTACCTACCATATCAGGATGATATTCTATTTCGATTTGATTTTTGTTATTTAAATATTTGATATTTGTTATCAATTTTTGGTTATAGACGTTGTTAGGAGTGGGAACATTTAAAGCATTAATAAACTGATTTTCCATGCCACTTAATGAAAATGGAAATTGATACTTTTTGACTTCGCCAAGTTTAGTAGCACTAAATTCTATCTTTCCTTCGAAGTTTGCAGAATTAGGTTTTTTTTCAAATGCTTGAAAAGTTTGAAAGATTCCATTTATTTGTTCTGGTCGTAGCTTCTCTTCTTTATTGATTTTTATTGCGACAACATCATTAAACCATTTTGTTAATGTTTCTTTACCAATTAAATTAAGATCTTCGTCTTTGATTGCTAATGATTTTGTCTCGGGTAAATTTTTAATTGATTCGAAATTAATTCCTATTTCTTCTATTATTCTTGAAAGTTCGGCAAGGTGTTTTTTTTGATCATACTTTTGCCTATCTGTCGCTACATCTTGATATATTTTGTAACTCTCGAACCCACCTTTGTCTTTGTACTTTTCTTCTACTTTGTCTACAAATTCCGCAGTTATTTTTTCGATCTCATTGAATATCGCTATTTCTGCGGCTAATCTTTGTTTGCATCTTTCGAATAGTGCGTTTCTTAAAAATGTGTCATATCTCTCATGTAGGGCCATGCCCCAATAAGATGTCGGGAATTGAACGAGAAATTCTAGGTCGTCTTCATCGAAATTAATTGGTACTCTAGGTTTGTCGCCAATTTGTGCCATTTCTAACAACATATTGTTTTTCGCAAAATAATTTTCGTCGTTTTCGATCTTGTATTCTTTGTAACTTATTATTGACATTTTTTAATACCTTAATGTTTTATGTGTAACAGTAATATATATATTACCTATGCAAAATAATATGATGTACACAACCAGACCTTCTCAAGATAACTTCAACAACCTTTGTTCAGGATGTTCAACTGGTGGTGGGGTCAATGATCCTATCTACAAGATTGGCTCTAGAAAAAATAGAGACAAAGTAAAAGAGCAAATCAGAGACTATGTTTTACTTATGTTAGGTGCGCCAGTTATAACATTAGAGTTAGATCAACAACAACTTGACGCTTCTGTTGATTTAAGTCTTCAAGTTTTTGAAGATTATGCTCCTGCTGAGTATTTTCAATATTATACATTTTATAGCGTACCGGGTAAATCAGTTTATGATTTGCCAAACGATGTAGGATATGTAAGAAGCATATCTTACAAAGAAACTGCAAATTATGCCTTTTCTGCTTCGGATCTTGGTGGTGTAATACCTTTGGAGTACATGGGTGCTGGAGCTTACGGAAGCATAGCTGGTGGTATAAATCCACAACAGCCAGTATGGGGAAAAATGAGTGAGTGGGTCCTCTACAAACAATACGAAGATATGTACAATAGAGTGTCTGGTCAACAAGGTGGATGGGAGTGGTTAGCTGGATATAATACAATAAAACTCTATCCTGTTCCTTATAGGACTTATGGCGTTGCGGTTAAATACCTTCAGAAAAAACCAGATTTCAGAGAAGTAACCCAAGCAATGCAAGAAGGTGCTTTGGCGTTTGCTAAAATAATTATAGGAAGGATTAGAAGTAAAATTGGTAATCCTCCCGGTCCGAATGGTGGTGTTCAATTAGATGGACAGGCTATTTTACAAGAAGGCATTCAAGATAAAAAAGATTGGGAAGAAAGATTGATTACTAGATTCGGTGATGTACTTGGTCCTACTTTTGGTTAAAAATATGAATAATTTTAAAAATTGGTTTTATGAAACTTGTTCTTTCGATAAGGCTACTCAAGATGAAATCGTTGAGTTTGTTTTAAATTCATTTAATTCGGCTAACGAAAACATCAATGAAGTTTCTGAAATATCTCGTTATAGCGTAGAAGTAAATTACAGAACCAAAAAAGATGATGTTCTTAATGGTTTTGCTAAGATAGCTTTGGGTTATATAAGTGCTGCATTAAAAAAACATGGATACCATACCAAACATGTTTTCGAGCATAAACCATTAAGATTGTTAGTTACTTCTAGAAATTGGGATGATGGTACTTGGGTAGGTGCGGTTACATGGAATGATACCAGCAAATGTTTTGTCATTTCCAAAGGTCATTATAATAAGATGCGAAAGTCAGTTTCGATTCAAAGTACAGAAAAGTGTGACGGAGATTCAGCAGTTGAAGTGGCAAAGCAGCTACACAATGTAATGCATGGATTAAAAGGCAAGCCAGACAAACATCAAGAAAAACTAAAACCTGTTCCTCTCAAAAGAGGTCCTAAGAATTAACTCAAACAAATAATTGTTTTTGTTCAACATTTTTTGCATTGTATTCTTTTATAGATTCGTTGACGAAATATGAAATTGAATTCATGGAAAACCATTTCATAGATGTCTCTCTTGCTTTTTCCGAAGCCATTTTTATGTCGTGGGTTTTTAAAAATTCATCAATGTAATTTTCAATTTTTGAAAAATATTTTTCTGGTATTCGTATACAAAATTCAGAATAGTTTATTTTTGATTCTAATGGCAACTTTGTATCATCTGAAATAAGAATGGGTATTTTTCCAAAATTCAAAGCCTCGTAAAATCTTATGCTGTTGCTTCCACGACCTCTTGGACAAAGAACGAATTTGCATTTTTCTATAGATTTTTTGTAAGTCGATCTAAGGTATTCTCTGTTTTCTAAGAATTCTAAGAATTCAAAATTACAGTCTATGAAGGTAGAATAATTTTTCATTTTATAAAGTGCGTTTACAGATTTTGGTCTTATTGGATGAGTGTTTAACGATCCTTGAAACGAAACATCTACTGGACATGTTGTTATATCTGTTGTTTCGCTGCATATTGTGGGAGAAGTGTAATAAAGAGGAAGTGCATTTATTTTTAAACTAGGAGAAACCGTAAACACAATTGAGTCTTGCATGCACTCATAAACATCCTTGTTGTCTCCCGGCAAAAAAAATATATGTTTGTCTTTTTTTTGATTAAAAAACTTTAAATTTTTTAAAAATAATTTTATTATTTCTTCGTATTCTTTTTCTTCATCTTTTTCAACATAAATTCCGTATCTTAAAATTATAGGACAAATTACATATAATTCATTACTATTAAAATTTATATCGCAAATTCCATCTAAGTGTTGCGAATACGAAGTGCAAGACAAATAACTTAATGAAAAATCTTTAAATTTATAGACTTTATTGAAACCAAAAAATGTTTCAATAAAGTCTATGTTTAATTTTTTCTTAACATCAATTATAGTTTTTTGAAGTATCTGTTCGTGTTCTTTGTATACAAATGGAACCACGTTACCCCAGTATAATCTCTAATCCATCGATTGGATTTTCTGTAATTAGAACATTTTCTTCATTTTTACTAGCATCATTTTCTTTAATTAATGCTTTGTGATTATCTGCCACTACATGTTCGATCTTGCCTTGATTTGTGATTTGATCGGGCTGATCGAGAATTAATTTTTCAGTCATAGTATCCACCTTTTCCTTTGTTTCTTCTAATCGTTTAATAAGTTTTAACAAATTGGTTGGAGGTCCAATGAATTTAAAGAAGTAGCTATCTCCTTGAAATTGATCTTTCGATCTTACACTAGCTTTTCCATCTAAGGATCGCTTTGGTAACATAAATTCACCACTTGTTATGTTTTGAAATATATATACACCAGTTCCAGACAAATTGTTGGCTCTTTTTTCAATGTTTAATTGTTTTTGTTCTCTTCTCGAAACTTTCTTTCTTGGAGATCTCATAATTTTTCCTTTAATTTAGATAACTATAAATATAATAGTTACTAAATTTAATTTGGAGGTCAATATGGCGAAAATTAAATTAAAAAAATGGACAGATGTTTATCCTCAAGGTACAGACGAAGGGGATCAAGAGCAAGCATTCTTCATAGCTTTGGCGAGAAATTCAAAGTGGCAATGGAGAAGTACAGCTGCTTTGGCGAAAGAATCTGTGTTGACACAAAAGAGAGTCGAAGAAATTATAGACAAGTATGTTAAAAGAAACATGGTGTTTAAAAATCCAAACAATGATGATCAATGGGCTTATTGGGAACGAGTTCCAGAAATGTTACGAAGCATAACTGATGATGTTTCTTTGGTTCAAAGAGACCACAATATGAGAATAAGAAAAGCAATAGATCCATAATTAGCAAAAAGCCATATTCGTGAAGAATATGGCTTTTTTTTTGAGCGATATTAACCTCTACGATCTACTTTTTTATCGTCAACTTTAGGTCCCATTTTGAATAAAGCATCAGCTGCTATAGGCATAAAATAAGCTGCTGGATATTGTGATCTCATATAACCATCAGGGTATGCCCAATGGGAAATTCCGCCTCTACGAGATGCTCCGCTTTCTTCAACGGAATAAATCGGTAATTCTTTTTTTGTTTCAGAGCAGTAATCGATGAATGATTTCATAGTGACATTCCTTTAAATACAGTTGGTACTTAATTTATATAGTGTAAAGCACAACAATTTGTTGCTTTTATCTATTTATTGCCAAACCTTATTTTTTTGCTAAAAATATTAATATTTCCATAATTTCACCATGTATTCGCAAGCATTGTTAAAGACGTCTTTTATTCTTTGTGAAATTAATTTTTCATCGCAATAATCCAAATAAAAAGTTTATAATAACTTAATTATATAGACAAAGAACATGCACACATATGAAAAAAATGATGAAAAATATCTTGTCTCTAAAGAAAAACAAAGAGACATCTGAGCATCTAAGTGAAAAGTTGTTTTCAATTTGTGGCTTCTGTGGGTGTAGGTTTTGTTTTTTAACTAAAAACATAGAAATCTACAAACAAACTTATCAAGATTATTTTTTATGTACTTTTTGTTTGCGTAACAATTGTCATCTTAAAGAGAATCAAATTTTTTTGTTTTCATTCTGCAAGATATTCGAACTTGTAATGGTCAATAATAAAAAAGATATGAAAAGCATTTTAAAAAATTTGTATATCGTTGGTAATTCTTTCCCTTTTTTAACATACAATTCAGAATGTGATTTTTGGGCGATTGATATCGATCACGAAGTTTTGTGTAACAAAAAATTATTGAAAATAAAAAATGCTATATCTGATTTGTTTGATGTTTTCAAAGTTTTAAACAGTAATCTGTTTCTTGTTTTGAAGTACACAAAAAAAGAATTGCTGGAAGAAATAGAAAGTTTTGAAAAAACTAAAATTAAAAACTACAAGATATTCAAAGGAATAAAATTAATTTAATTTTTCTTTTATTCTTTTTATGACTTCTTCTTTTATATCGTTAAAAGTTTTTTCCCATGAGTTTTTCTTTTCTTTTCTGAACATTTTTATGCTTGGATACCATTTGCTTTTATCTCCTTTGTTTCCCCATCTCCAATCTGGATTTTGAGGTATTACAGCTAAAGTTTGATGATTCAATGCTCCTGCGATGTGCAAAACAGAAGTATCAACAGCAATGATTAAGTCCATTTCTGAAATTATAGACGCAGTGTCATCATATGAATTCATAAATTCCGCCATATCGACAATCGACATGTCTTGTGCGTTTTCAGCAAGATCGACTTCTTTTTTTTGAAACTTGTGCTTTCTTGGTCTAGTGTCTTTCGTCAACGAAAACAATTTAACAGATGGCAAATTAGATATATCACGAAATAATTCTAATTTTACAGATCTGTGAAAGTCGTTTGGATGTGCTGGCGTACCTGCCCAACAAATCCCAATTTTGAAAAACTTACTATATGATGAAAAATCAAGTTTTTTATTTGCAAAAATATATGGAGGACTTGGTATTTCTTTGGTCTTGAGAAGATACGGTAAAGACATTATAGCTGCAAAATAATCATATTCCGGCAATGTAGGTTTGCCGTAAATCAATGGCAACCTTATGACTGGCTCGGTTAAGTATAATTCGTCTGCTAAATGAGATAATAGATCTTTCATAGAGTCCCAGCAGTGAAGTATAACTGTTGCTCCCATTGATCGTATCATTTTGACATATCTCACAAAATGGATTACATCGCCAGATCCTTGTTCGGAATGTAATATGATTCTTTTTCCAGACAAATCATCTGTTCCATTCCATTCTTTATTTTCATCAAATATACTTTTCCAGTATTTGCATTGATCGTAAACTTTAAATCTAGCTTCGTATAAAGGCCAAGCCTTTTCGCTTTGATTTGAAAATTGATATATACTGGCTAAATCAATTTTTGCGAAATCGAAATCTGGATCTATTTCCAATGCTCTGTTGAGATATTGGCATGCTTTTTTATAATCAATTATCTCTGCGTAGCATCCACCTAAAAAAGCCAAGTCTTTTACATTGTTAGGGTCTTTTTCTATTTTTTCGTTTAGTAATTTGATTGCTTTTTTGGTTTTACCAGCAAATCTATATTGCATTAAAAGATTAGAATCAAGATGTTCATTGTTTTGCACATGTTTTCTGCATTTTTCAAGATACTTGATGGCTGTTTTATGATCGCCAAGATTTCCGTAACAAAGAGCTAGATTGTTTATGTTTTCTACATCTTTCTTGTCTTTCTTTATTTTTAATATTTTACTAAAGTGTATTTTGGCTTCTTCGAAGTTCTCTTCTCTAAATTCACATATGCCTAGAAATTGATATGCATCCGTGTCGTCTAAAGACACTTTTAACAATTGATTACATATAGTTTTTACAAATTTATATTCATTGTTTTTAAGTTTATCAAATGCTAATTTTTTTGAATTTTCGATTAATTTTAAGGTTTCTTCTTCTGTAAACATGTTCACCTTCAATAAATAAAGTATGTCAAACACTAGACGGATTAAGTTAATTATATACGAAAGTAACAGATACACCAAATCTGGTAGTGGTAAACCTTGTGGTTGTGGTGGACCTTCGCCAGTAAAAAAAGAAGATCAATTGATTGAAAAAAAAGAAAATATAATTGTAGAAAACAAATCCAAAACAATAAATAATAAAACTTTTAAATTTTTGTGAGGTTATTATGGGATGCGGATGTAAAGGTGGTGGTACTCCCTCTAGAAGACCAACAATAGCTCCCGGCAAAATGCTTGGAATGTTGCAGACTACTCAAAAAGTCAATTCTTTAACTGCTAAGACTCAAAATATCATGCCACCTGCACAGCCTAGAAGTGCTAGTGGTGAAGATGCAGAAAAAAGAAAAACACAGAAAATAAGAAGAGACGCTATACGCAGAGCTTTAGGTAAATAACTAATCTTTGCCGATGTCTATTTTATTTTTATTATTTGGCATTTCCCACAATGCTTTATTCAATTTCGTATTTATTTTAATGTTCTTTAAATCCCAAGTAATGTTCATTTTTTCGTCTGGCCAAAATATTGAAATGGTTCTTGGCAACTTGTGTTCACCAACATCATAATTCGAAATAGTTTTTGATTTAAAAATCAATTTATTGTTTTGATCCATAAGAGATGTGGACATTGTGCTTAAATCATTCTTGTTTAATTTACATTCGTAAATCATGTCTTCATTTGTATTGATTGATGTTAATTTGCTTTTTATGATATAAAAATTTTCGCTTTGATAAAGCAAAGATCCTTCTGGAAACTCGTCTATACATAGGTTCTTCTTTATAACCAATGGATTCAATGGATCTTTCAACCTTGTCTTGTTAATGTTCTCATAGGTTGAAAAAAATAAAGACTTATCTATTGATCTTCTACTCCAATACCAAAACCCATCAGAATTACTTCCCATGTCGAATTCTTTATTGAAAGTAGAATTTAAAATTAGTCTGAAATGATTGTCTTTTTCATAAGCCAACAACCCAAAAGTGTTCATGTTGATTCTCAAACCTATGTTCTGAGTATAATACAGATCCGCTTTAATGTTTTTAATTAAACATCTGTTTTTGTTGATTTTTTTTATGATATTGTCGTTGTCTTCGTTGTACGCTTGTTTCGCTTCATCGACATCTTCTTCGTTTTTTGATTTGTTATCGAACAAGTAAATTAAAATAACAACAGTCAAAGCAAAGGTTATTATGGGTAAATATTTCATAATTAGATTAATATTTGAAGTAAATGGATATATATAAATGAGAAATTTTATTGGTAATTTTTAAAAAAAATTTCTTGTGTGTAATTTATTATTCATTATTTTTTTGTAAAAAACAACGAATAACACAAAACAATAGTTCAACAATTTGTATAAGGCAGAAAATAACATGTTATCATATAAAAATTGGAAAACATTCAATGAGAACATGATGCCAAGTTTTAATCTTGGTATCTCGCAACCACAATCTATGGGCATAATGAGCAATTCTCCTACGACACAAGAAATGGGCGCTGAAACTAGTGCTGATACAAGTGGTCAAAACACAGACGGACAGTCTGATGTAGCACCTGAGTCTGGAAGCGAAGAAACTTCTGGCGATAATGTAGAAAAAGTCCTTTCGATTTTAAAGGATGATGAATTATCAAATAAAGAAAAAGCTGAGAAAATCGCAGCTATGATGGATGGTAATTCTGAAAGTGAAACCCCAGAAGGCGAAGCTCCAGAAGGTGAAGCGACTGGTGCTGATGCTGGTCCTCCAAGTGCTGATATGGCTAATCAACAACCTACTGCTGAAAGTTACATGCATGGTTATATGGATGGTGATGATGATGACATGGAAGATGATGATGACATGGAAGATGATGATGACATGGATGACGAAGATGACATGGAAGATGATGATGACATGGATGACGATGACATGGAAGATGATGAAGACATGGATGACGATGACATGGATGACGATGACATGGAAGATGATGAAGACATGGAAGATGAAGATGACATGGATGATGAAGATATGGATGATGAAGATATGGATGACGATGAAGACATGGAAGATGACGAAGACATGGAAGATGACGAAGACATGGAAGATGATGAAGACGAACACGAATACGAAGAATCGAATCAAAGAAACAGAAAATGGGTTGTGTCACATTATGCAAGATTAAAAAGACATCAAGATATCTTAAATGATCCTGAAAGATCAGACGAAGAAAAAGAAGAAGAAAAAGCGAAATACGCAAGAGAATTAGAAGAAATCGAAAAACAAAAAGGAAATTTTGCTGATAGAAATATAAAAGCAAAATTGAAAAGCGATAAAACAAAGCCACGTAGAAAAAATTTCGATAGTGATAAGGAATATGATGTTGCCCTTCGTAAATGGTCTGATCATCAAGAGTCGGAGGAAAAGGAGCGATCCAAAGAAGCAGAAGACTGGTATTACAACCATTTTTACGCTCGTACACCCGGATATGGCCAAGAACACGCAGATGATTACAGAGCCAACAGAACTAGCGAGGGTGGCTTTCTAATGAATAGAAAATTGTTTAAACTTCGATTAAGACAACTTGAGGTTCTTAGAGGCCATGGAACGATTGGACACAAAGACGGTGAAGACAAAGACCAAGTAACTCCAGATCACCTAAAAAAATTATATGGAAACGAACAAGGTGCTTTAGATGCAAAAATTAAAGAGTTCGGACTTAAAAATTTAGTGCCAAATCAATACAATACAGAAAAATTAAACAACTATTACAAGTGGGCAACACTAAATGTTCTTTATCCTGCTTATAAAATAGCGATGGAAGAAAAAGAATCGTCTCCTGAAACAATTATGGACGAAAAAGATTACATGGAGCCTATTGATGTTAGGCACCAAAAGCCAGAAGAGATCACGAAACCTACGAGAAGGATAAAATCAAGAGAAGTGTCTCTTGCGAAAGGTAGGCCTCAGCCAAGTCCTGATCCTAAAATGCCCATAAACATCAAGGTTCTTGAAGATGGTGGTGCCAAGTGTCAAAGTTGTAAGGAGTTTCATTATGGTCCCGATCTGCATTATGTAGAAGAGCCAATATCACACGAGAAGAAATACTATTGTAAAGCATGTAAAGATCACATTATTCAAATATATAAAGACCAAGGTTATAAAAACATCAGCCATGGCACGGTGAATTCTTTAGTGAAAAATGCATTTGATATTAGTCACAAAAATCCAAAAGACGCAATAAAATACGCATCGAATTATTTTGAGAGGCCACCAAATTATCCGAAATCACGTGGCGAAGAATTGGCTACGAAACTTAGACTTACTCCGGCCTCTCAAAATGTACCAGACGCAAAGCAGGTTGAAAATTCCGAAGAATCGAATTGGTGGAACAGTGTTAATTCTATGTTGGGATACGATGGCAACGAAAAACATTCTGATGGATTAACAAATCTTCCAGAAGTAATTAAGCCAAGTGCTGGTCAAGTAGGATTTGCACCTCAAGGAAGAATTGGTTGGTTTCAGTAAACTACGCATTGATCGATTAGATTGAATTTGATAAAACAAGGCAGTAACTACTGTCTTGTTTTATTTTTTGGATAACAGTAATGTTTTTGAAGTATTTTGACGCATATGTTTCTGCTGGATTTAAACCAATCGCCTTGAGTCCACAAACTAAAAAACCAGTTGAATTAAAATGGAACAAAAATTGGACAGCAGAAAGATGGCGTAAATATTTTGAAACAGGCACTTATAATATTGGCATATTGTTGGGCAACATCATCGATGTCGAAGCCGATTGTCATTCTTCTAATAAATTGTTAAATGAATTAATCGGCAGTCAAAAACACATTAAGTTTCAAAGTTACAGATCCACACATCACTTGTTTATAAACGATGATGCCAAATTAAGATTCTTAAAAATACATGGAATAGAGTTTAGAGGATACGGATTGCATTCTGTCGTTCCTCCATCGATTCATCAAAGTGGTTATCAATATAATTTTTGTTCAGACAACGATTTTTTGCTTACATATATGTCCGAAGGTTTGAATAAAATATATTCTGATTACAAAGCGTCTTTGCACAATAAAAATAAAGTTTTGTCAAAAAAAAAGATTATCTATAGAGGGAACTGCAAAACAAAGTGCAATAAATGTAACGATTTATTTTTTATAAATAAAAAAAGACTTTCTTGTGAAGTCAAAATATTTAGTAATAAAAATAAGTCTTGGTTGTGTCACAAGTGTAGAGACGAAAGCATTACAGCCCAAGTGAAAAAAATGTTGCTATAGTTCCCAATTCTTTACAATATTGAATTTGAATTTTTTAAATTTAAATATTTCATTGTAAAGATGTGAAGGCAAGTATTCTTTTATTATTCCCAAAAAATGGTGTGTGTCGTCTAAATTTGAATCGTTGATTGTTCGTCTTAATTTTTTAACATCATATCCAATGCATTTGTATGCTTTTTTTGGATTGTTGCTTGATATTTTTTTCTCGTCTATTTTCCAAAACAACAAATGTTTTTTAGATTGTATAAAATTTATTACAAATTCACATATATCGTAAACCCACGAACATAAAGATGGAGAGAACAACCAAAAGTTACTAAGTGGTCTGTATTCTAAGCCGTAATCTGTAGCACGATGACTACCTGCTTTTCCATATATTATTCTGCGTTTTTTAGCTCCATTTGTTTGATCGATTAACAAACTTGGTATACATAGAAATAAATCTAACATTTTAACTGCGTGAATAAAATCATATGGGTTTTCGTATAAGAACTTCGACCCTAAGTGTATGTGTCCACCAGCAGTCCTAAATCCTGTGTGTTTTATGATGTTTTTAGGTTGAGAAATAGATTTTAATTCATAGGCACAGTAATCCACATTACAGCCAATTACTCTTGATTCTGAATTAGTTAGCTCTGAGTCTGGAAATGTAATTGAGCTAAAATTTGATATATTATAAGGCTTGGAAAGCACGACAAGGTCGTAGATAGCGGTTTTTATGTTTTCTATAAAATCTTTTTTTGATTTTGCTTGTTTTATTTGAATTTCGACCATTACATTGTCGTAGAAGAATTTGTTGTTGTTCTTTTTTAAAGGTTTTGTTTCATGAGGGAATTTTCCAATTGCGGAAATTGGTTTTTTGCCTTGGCATAAAATGAATTCTGGATCAGTTCCTATTGTGAACATTGCAATCTCTTTTTGTTTTTATGCTTCTTGATGTTTTTGTACCAATCATCGATTATATCCATGCCAAACTTAGCACTGAAATTAGATATACCAAGATAATTGTGAATTCTCAATACGTCTATTTCCATTGGGTAATTGTATTTTATATTTTTAAAGAATATGTTTCTATCATCGTTTTCTAATATTAGTTTCATGCCATTTATCGATGATTTGAAATTATAAATGTCTCTTGGTTGATATGTTTTGATTTTTTTGGTCATTATTTTAGTAAAGGTCGTTTCGATAGAGTTTGATTTTTTGTGGCAAAAACCTATTCTGATCAACATGGCATACAAGCTAATCATGGGTGGTGATGCTAGCCATCTTTTATCGCCCTCTATTATAAATACGCTTCCGTTTTTGTAATTATCCGATGGATTTTTGCATAAATAAAATTTACTTTTTTTCATTTCAATTTTAAGTTCGAATTTGTTTAAAAGATCTATACAATTCTCTATTTCGTTAATTAAATCTTTGTTTTTATTGTCTGCAACGCACAATATTGTTTTTTTTATAGATGGTGTTTTTTGTTTTTTTGGATTGTATTGAAAATTAAATATTTTAATTGGTTTGTTGTTTATTGTTGCGTACATGACATCATGTAGATAATCTTTACACCAAACCATTTGGTGGCATTGTTCGTATTTATCGGATAACAAGCAATATTCAATTCCTTTATTGTAAAGTTGCAATATCTTATTGGATTTATCTTTAGTCCAATCGATTTTTTGATACTTTTTAGTCATAACAAATTATAATTTGATTGTTTCGTGTTTGGCAAGTATGATTTGATAATAAATCGTTTTTATGACTACAAGGCTAGGTCGATTGTTGTGAAATCTAATAGGTTATTTTCGAAATAGAGCGATTCGATCTCATTTCGATTAAAATTTTATTTTTTATATTATTAAGTTCCTACATATTTTAAAGCTATTTAATCTAAATGCTAACTAGCAAGAGTGAAATTTATGCCAATTACAAATGAAGATATAACGTACACATTGTCCGGTGGTAATAACAATATCGACCCAATAAATTCACTGGGCGGAGAAAGATCTTTTTATTCTGTGCTTGGCACTACTGTTTTTCCTGATATTAAACAAGAAACTATCGCTAATGGACAAATAGATTACAAATGTATTTATGTCAATAATTACAATGGAAATTCTACTTTATTTGAAACAAAGATTTATTTTCCCACTCAAATTGCTGGTGGTGCCTTTCTTTTAATGGGATTTGAATTTCTAAACGAAAGACAAGATTTAACAATAACTAAATACGACACCATAACAAGTGGTACTTTTAATATAAATTATCAATATTTACTTAATGATAATTCCATTGTCGTTGTTCCTCTGTTGATTACTTATAATTCTGATTTCACCATAATGGCAAATGAAATCAAGGATTACTTGCGTTCTATTTTGAATTTAGAAGATGTGACTGTCTCGGTTTATAACGATGCATCTCTTAAAGAAGTTTCCTTTCAAATTGAATTTGTTGGTTCTGCTGGTAATAGATATCACGATTTAATGACAATTAATAATGTTAATTTTTTTGGTTTATCTGGAACTATAACAATTAAAAGAACAGTCGCTGGTTCACCTATCAATAGAATTGCTGATGAAATTGAAAACAGTTTATTGACTCCAGTAAATATTGTATTTGCAAATTACACTACTACTTCTCCAGCTTTAATTGGTGATTTGAGACCTTTAGATTTTTTCCCTGTATGGATAAAAAGAACATGTCCAGCAGGAGTTGCTTCTACGGAACTAGATGGCGGAATGATTCGTATATTAGGCGGAATCGTATGATAAACAAATTACTTTTTTTGATTGTTTTTTTTATTTTTTCTTCATTGGTTTTTTCTCAAGAATCTACACCAGAAATTCAATATAAAAAAGAAATTGCAAATGCTGCTAATTTAAAAAGTATTTTTTTGATCGAAACATGGAATAATGTTAAATTTAAAAATAAAAACACAAATACAATAAAGAAATTTGTTGATTTTAGCGATTTCGAAAAACACACATATGTTTTAATTGTTGGTGAAAACACTTCTAGAACTTTATCTAATCTGGAAAAAGTTTGGAAAGAAAAAGAAAAAACAAATGAAAATTTCGATGGATTAAAATTTTGCATTGATAAACTGCACGATGAAAGAAGGAATTTCTCAAACGCATATCTTGATTATGCAAAAAAATATACAAATGATTTCTACAAAGAACTTACAGAAGAAGAAGCTGTTCTTATTGAAAAACAAATAAAAGACTTTTCTATAAAAGAAAATTTAAATTAACTTTGGTTGATCGGACCATTTGTCCATTTCTTTTACATCGATAATTCCAAATCCTTCAAAGAATTTTTTACCTTTAATTTTAATGTCTTTTACAGAAACTACATGTTTTTTAAATAAAGTCCTATAGTCTTCAGAGCAATCTAACTTTACATTCAATTTTTTCTTTCTTTTATAAGATAAAATCAAACACGCTATGCCGACCACAAATGGATTGGACATGGATGTGCCAGAAAGTACTGCATAAGAATTCTTAGGAACAGTGCTGTATATTTTCACTCCGGGAGCTAAGAAATCTAAGTCTTCTCCAGTGCAACTGAAATTTGCTCTGTTGAAATTTGAATCAATCGATCCTATCCCTATAGTTTCTGGATAGTTGGCTGGATAAAAAATTTCATGAGTAGAACCAGCATTGCCAGCAGCACAAAATGTTATAATTCCATTTTTTTCAGCTAATTGTATCGCTTTTCTAACTTCTTGAACTGGGTCTGGAGATCCTAATGACATAGTTATAAAATCTACTTTTTGTTCAATTGCCCATCGTATGCCCTTGGCTACATTTAATAGACTTCCGTTGCCTTTGCCGTCTAACACCTTAACAGGACGAACTTTGGTCTTTGGAGCCACTCCTACGATGCCTATGTCGTTGTTTGAGGCACATATGATTCCTGTTACATGCGAACCGTGTCCAGAGTCGTCTATAGGGTCTTTTTTTGGATCTACGAAATTTTTACCTTCAAGTAAATTGTCTTTTAAGTCTAAATGTGTTAGGTCACAGCCAGTATCGAGTACCGCTACCGTGACACCTTCGCCATCAGTGTATTTCCATGCTTTTGGAATATTTAATAATTCCAATCCCCAGTCGCAAACTTGCTTTGCTTCTTGTATTGACAAAAATTGTTCTTTTTTGTATGGTAAAAGTTTACACAAGTATTTATTTTTTAATTTCCTCATTTGTAAACCATGAACCTTTTTGGTATTTTTTAACTATAAAATTTATAACTGTAGAAAGTATGCAGTTAACAATTATAGTTTTAAGTATTGGAGATAAAGGCTTGTACACTGTAGGAATCGTATTTTTAGATACAAAATCAAATAATTCAGATAATATTTCTATGCATTTTTCTTTTTTAGATAATCCCGGCAAATCAAATGATTGAAAGTGATTCACCAATATATCGGTGATTCCAAGAAGAAACTCACTCGACAACATGACATAGTTTACGCTTATTTTAAACCATGTAGGTTTAAAGTCTTTGGTTTTTTCGGTCCATAGATTTTTAAGTTGATCTACGATTTCTTGGTAATTATATTCCATGTTAATATTTACTGTTGCATAGTTGTTTTTTATAACAATAATTATTTAAATGATGGATTCTATTAGATCTTTGTATCCTACAACCTTAAGCGTAGGCCAAAAATCTGTGTTTAGAAAAATATAATCAGAATTTGATTGTCCTCCGTATTTTACATCTTTTCCGTTGTGGTCTCTGTTGGCTATAACTGTAGCTGGCAAGTTTATTAGACAAGCATATGTTTTTATCCAAGTGTCTGTTGATATTATTTTTTCACAATTGTGAACCGCAGTAATAAAAAATTTTGCATCTATTGCGGTTTTTGTTTTCTTTTCAAAATTAAATATTTCTTTGTCGGTAAGGTAAAATCCTTTAGTCAGATTTTTATTGGCTATGCAATAATATTTGTAATCAGATATGTTGCTGAATATAAAAGGCGTTTTTTTTGATTCTAATATTTTTAAATATATTGTATTAAATTCTTCTTTTGCAAGAAACCTTCTGTAATTTTGTGATTTCCAGCTACCACTTGGTGTTAATCCTATTACATTTGAATCTGGCAAGGATTTATTTTTACCGTATTTTAAATTCCAATCAGTGTTGAATATCATGGTTTTTTTATATTTTTCTACATTTTGCCAGTCACTATAACAAATGCTTTCATCATTTGGGAGGTGATTGCTTGGCATCAAACAACCAGAAGAACTAATTACTTTGTAAACGTCTCTCGACAATTGTGAACCATATATATTTGAAAAAATAGAAAGATTTGCACCGAACATTTTGTTGATATTTTTGATGAACTCTAAAGACGAATCGTTAGCAAAAAAAATAATGTGACTATCTGTTTTTCTGGTATCGTATGCAGCTAGAGTTAAAACGAAATCTCCCATGCCACCAAAGCCTAAGTATATTGGTCGCTTTCTACTTACAATAAACTCTATGTTTTTTATTAGGTCGTAGTTTTTATCGGTTTTTCTTATATTCTTTTGTTTTATATTTTTGCATTCAGGCTTTCTTGCAGATAAAATTTCTTTTTGTTTTTTTGTTAATTCGTTTTTAGACGTAAGTCTAGAAGAAACTTTTTTGGACAAAGAATTGTTTATCCTCTTTTTTGTCTCTTCACGAGATAATTTTTTTCTAATTGGTTCTTGCATGTTATTATTGTTGTGGCGGTTGTGGTGCCGTCTGTTGTGGCGGTTGTTGTTGGTTGCGTCCGTCTTTGACAGCTTTTGTAACATTTGCGTCTGATAGGCCGAATGCATTCTGTAATTGAACAATAATATCTTTTAGGAATTCTTTTCTTGTAACATCTGATTTTACGGAAGTGCCTAATTTCTTAAATAAATTTGTAATAGATGTTTGTAATGTTTTTTGAAAAATTTCTACTGATACTTTTGGATCTTCTGGTGTTGTTGGTGGTGGTGGCGTTTGATTTCCTGCTGGATTTGGTTGGTTTGCTGCTTGACCTTGACCTTGACCTTGAGTGTTACCTAAAGGTATATTGCCATCTGCTTGTTCGTTTTTAGTTTGAAGCCATTCTATAAATGTAATGCTCATGATTCCTCTTTTAAATTAAAATATATCTTTAGGTAGAGTTCTTGGTATTTGTTTTGTAACTTTTTCTTCTGATTTTTCGGGCATCGAATCGACACTATCCATGCCACTAAAAAATATGTTCATGCTTGCTTGCATGATGCTTTTAATTATGACATTTCTTCTTTCTTCTGGTATGTCTCTCAAGCTGTTTATTTTTTGCGATCCATACGATCCTAATTTGTCTGGATTTTGATCTACTATTTGTTGAATTTTGTTTTCGAAAAATGTTATCAATCCATGATCTTTAGATGGAGTTTCCATGATTTTTCTTATCTTCTCATCCATCGAAGACGATTCGTTTTCTTCTTTAATTATTTTATTGTTTTTTCCTGTAACTAAAGAATTAGATTCTTTTTCTTGGTCTATGGCTGTTTCTATCTTGTCTTTCCAAGTTGCTATTTTGTGTTCTGGAACATCAAGCAATTTGGACATAGAATCAGAATGCTGGAGTATGCTTGTGAAGTTACTCCAAAATTCTTCAGATATGTTGTACCCAATGTGAATAATAGACTTTATGCCCTTTTTTTCACTTCGTGATTTCTGAATGTTTTCCCATATAGTTAAAAACGAACTCATAACTTTCTTTTTCTACCTTGTATTTTAGCTCTATTCTTATGTATGTATAATTCTTCAGGATTTAACAAAGTTCTTCCAGTAGAATTGTTCCTTAAATATTTACTTTTTGCTCCAGTTGCACCAAAAGCAACATCTGCATTTGATTGGCTCGACCAAGGGCTTGGATCATCTGTAGCATGGTCTGTCCAGAATTCTTTGAAGTTTAGTTTTATCACTTAATTAAATTCTCGACATCAATGAATGGATTTACCATTTGTTTTTTTAAGGATTTTTTGCTGCATTTATCTTCAATAAAGTCTTTTATTTCAATTTCTTTGTGATTATCGCAAAAATGGAATACAACTTTATTCAGGTTGATTCCATGTTGTATTTTAGATTCGATTCTGTAAATTTTTGCTTTTTTTTTGCAATTTGGTATTTGACAATTATCATTCATGATGTACCCCTTTGAAAACAAAATTAATTTTGCCCAAATTATATCATCATATTTATGGTTGCTGGTAGTTTTTCCAAACACAAAAATTATTAGATGATTCTTTTTTGCTTGCTTTCTTGATGTTCCAACTTGAAAATACTTTTTTAACAAGAGGATTGAAAGTGTCCAAGATAAGTATTTTTGATTTTGAGTTATTGATAGCTTTTTCTAACTCTATGATGTCGTTTGTGTTTTTATCGGCTTTGTACAAACATATAAAAATAAAATAATCACTACTGTTAAATGTTTTTAGTAATTTATCGCTTTGTTTCATTTGAACAAAGTGTGTTTCGTTTATTCTTTCAGAATAACACTTTATACTTTCGATAGTGCTTTGCCATTCTATATTGGCTTTAGCTATGTTGTTAATAGGCTTGTTGTTTTTTTCCATCTTTTGTAAAAATATAAACTTTTCAGCCTGTTTAAGACCTTTTTCTTTGTTGGTTTCTGAAAATGTATTTTTTTTCAAAGACAGCTTCTTCATACCACTTAATAAGTTTTTTTTTTGATCTCTAGTTGTTTTGTAGAAATTAACTACTTCTTCATCGTCATGAACAATTATTTCTATGTATGATTTTTTTTTATTTAAAATAGAAATCAAATTCTTATCGTTATATGCGATAAAATTCATGTTTTCATGATCTGTTGGAAATTGACTCAACAACCAATCTGTTTCTTTTTTGGATATTTTATTGTCAAAAATATACTTAAATTTTTTCATCACTACCTTTTTGTTTGTGTACAGCAAATCCGCAAGTATCACAAATAAAATCATAAGGAGCATATCCTTTTATACTGCCTTGCCAAAACCAACCAATATCCGATTGGGATTTAGCATGACACTCCGTACACATTATTTTTATGTGATCGTCATCCGAAGGATGTTCGTTCTCAAAATAGAAATAACAATCATTTAATTTATCTTGCATAAATCGATTATTGCATCCTAAATAAACTCAAAGTCCTAATATAAGAGAAACTTCAATGTATTTTCAAAAAAGAGCATGTCAAAATATTCAAAAATTGTCTAAACAGACATTTTTAGCACTTATTGAAGATAAAGGATACAAAGAAAAGTCAGGTGCAGATCAATATAGACCTAGCTCTACCAAGGCTTTTTTTGATAATCTTATAAATAAATCTATTCCTTGGAACATAGTTTCTTTTAATCCAGATACTCAAACAGTGTGTGTTTTTGTTGATAATATAAAAGTCACCCAATACATTACAGTAAAAGTAAAAATTCCTTATCAATAGAGGTTTTCGATGGTAGATTTAAATTTTAAATTATGGTTTGAACAATTAACAAAAGAACCAGATATTTCTCAGATTGATTTGATTTACAACAAATCAGATGTTGCTTTAAAATTGGCAGAGGCTTGGCCAGAAGGTAAACGACTTTTGTCTAAAGTGTCTGTTGTTGGCAATTTGGCTTCTGGAGTTTATGGTATTTTTATGTCCAAAGAAAACAAAAAAATACTGCCTCCAGATGTTGATACTAAAATTATTCACTATGGAAAAGTAGATAAAAACCAAATCCAAACCCTTCCAAACGCATATATCAAACAAATGTTCCCAGACATAGATGTAAATCGAATACAGGAAACAGATACTATTCGTGTTAATGTTAGAAGGATTATTACAGAAATAAAAGATGATTTAAATAGAATCATTCAAATAGCATCTACTATAATTCACGAAGCGACTCATGTTGAAGATTTTCAAAGTAAGACAAAAGAAAAATTAAATATGCACAATGATCCAGCTTCGGAAGCTCATGCTCAGAATAACGAAAAATTATTCCAAGCATGGGTGCAAAGTAATATGAAAACTTTGATTTTGAAAATACCAGAGCTAAATGTTCAATAACCAACTATGACCATAGTTGTTTAAATGTTTCAAACACCACTGGGTCCACAATTTTGAATTATTCCCCTGCGAAACAATCTTGGTCTAGTGTTTTGTGGCTCTTCTTGTTTTTTATCTTCTAATTCTTTTTTGTCTTCATCTTGTTTTGGCTTTATATCTTGTTTCGGTTTTACATCTTGTTTTGGTTCGTTCTTTTCTTTTGGCTTTTGATCTATTTTTTCGTCTTTTTTAGGATGATTGTTATCTTCCTTTTTCAAATTGTCATTTTTTTTGGGTTCTTTTTCGCTTGGAAACGACTCCCAATTTAGTTTTGGCATACCACTAGCAAATGTAAATCCCTTTTTTTGTGCGTACACAAAACACAATATTAGAGTCATAACGATAACTATACTATTAATGATGTTTCTAAAGTTCATATAACCTCCGAGGAAAAATGTACAAACTATCAATTGCAATATTTCTATCCGTAATATGTATTACTTTCGCAAATGAAAAAAATACTTCCGAAGAGATCGAAATTAAAAATTTTTACGAGAAATGCTTATGTCCAACAGTGAAACTGACTTATAAACAAAAAAATGAAGAAAAAAAAGAAGGAGTCGCTTCGGGATTTGTAGTTCGATCTGAAAAATCAGGAGATAAATATAGAAACATAGTTGTTACGGCTGCTCATATCGTTGAATTGCTAAATGGAGATTTAAACATATCTGTTCCTCGATTTGATGAAAAATTAAGATTAGATAAATTCGATAAATTTGTAGGACAAATATTTGCTAAAAATTCAACTCAAGATTTGGCTATTGTTATTTTCGAAAGTCCTTTTAAGTGTTACGAAGCAATGTTTGATTTTGATGTCGATCTCTTTGTGTCTTCGAAAATATTCAAAGTAGGTTATGGTTTGGGAGACGATATTAGATACGAATCTGGCGAGATGAATTCTACATTTATTCGTGAACCAAAGGTTTTTGAGGGGATGTATCGTTTTAGCTCTTATACGATTTTTGGAGACTCTGGTGGCCCAGTATTTAACAAAAAGAACAACAAGGTCATAGGAGTTACAATTGCAATTAGATCTATGGAAAATCAACTTCTGACACATCATGCATATGCTTGCCCAATCTTTAAAATTAAAGAGTGGGATCAGAAAACAAATGGAAATATAGGATTTTGTTATGATAAAAATAAAAAAATTCCTGCTTTACCTTTTGTACAATTAATGTGGAGAGAATATATAATTACTGAGTAATTTACGGAGAACGATTAATATGATTCCTTTTAATGAATATCAACAGTGGAAACGAACAGAAAACCTTGCTTTGGAATGTTTTAATAAACTATATGATATTGGAATAAATCCAGAATCTTATGTCCAATGGATCTATAGCGAAAATTTCGATGTAAATGAAAATCAAATTGCAAAATATATTAATAAAAGTTATTTGTTTGAATTAGCAGCAGCACCTGCTCCAGCAGCACCTGCTCCAGCAGCACCTGCTGCCACACCACCACCGCTACCATCACCCATTAATCCAAAAGAATTGTCGGCATTGCAATATGCGATGAAAGATCCAACAAAACAGGCTATGCTGCAAAGATCGTTGGTGGCTTTAAAAAAATTCCAACAAAGTTTTTTAACTAGTTTGAAACGAGGCGGAATACTAGGCAAGCAAGTCGATCTTAATAAATTATTAGGGAATACTATAAATGCAGTTCAATCTTTGAATCCTAGATCGCCAAAACCATCGTCAGCACCAAACCCTGTGCCACCGCCATTACCAAACCCTGTGCCACCGCCATTGCCAAACACATCACCAGATGAAACAGATCGATATGTATCAAATCACAAAGAATTCGTTGACCATTACGAACTATCACGCAAAAAAAGATTGTTGAAAGAATGGAAGAAAACTGAAAGTATTTTAAAAGGTTACAATATTGATGTGAAAACATTTTTGAAAAATGTAAAAAATGTTGGCGACTTAGACGAAGGTCTTGCTGTTACTTTAGATGGCTTAGATGAAGGTCTTGCTACTAATTTAGATGCTATTGGTAGTGGTGCAATGGGAGCTATTGGTGGTTTGTTCTCTGGTGGCTTCAAAGGCATGGTTAAAGGTGCTAAAGAACGTTACAACTCAAGTCTTGATAAAGCCGAAACAGACATAGCACAAGATGTTAAAAATAATCTCGATGATTTGATCAATGCTTTGCCTGATAAAAATTCAAAGATCGTGAAAATGTTACAATCATTTAACCAAAAAATAGAACCTATAGTTAATCCTGATTCCTCCATGGCACAAGCCGAAGAACCAAAAGGAGGCGAACAACAAGCGGCAGCAGGAACAGCAGGAACAGTAGAAAAAGTTCACAACGAATTGCTTAAAGCCTTTGAAACTATCAAATCTGGTAAAGACCCAATAATTTCTAGCATCAAAGATAATGCTATGAAAGATGAAATTGTAAAAATGCTTAAGTTTTCTGTTCCGCTACAAGATGGGTCTAGTGTAGAAGACGAAGGCGTAAAATACACTTTCAAAAACAACAAGTGGTATACATTACCGCCAAAACAAAACACAGAACCAGATTCCGCAGGTAAATATGATCCCAGTAAATATGATCCCAGAAAAGATGTGGCGAAACCAAACACAGAACCAGATTACACAGCCCCAGATAGATTTTCCGACCATTACGAACCATCACGCAACAAAAGATTGTTTAAAGAATTTGATTTGCCGGGATATACTTCACAAGAAGTAGAACCTAAAAAACAAGCAGAATTAAATGCTAAATATCCAGCAGCTGGAAAGCCTAATGTTTTATTGGATGTACTTAAAAAATTAATGAAAGCAGAAAAAGCAGGAAATTTGACAAATGCTATAGATGATTTACAAAAAGAAACTTCAATTCCTGAAAAATTAAGAAATTACTTAGTAAATCTTTTACAAGGCAAAAATGAATCTGTTTATTTTACGATGGATTATTCGGAGTTTGTTTCTGATTTGACAAATAGATAATCGCAAGATAAAAAGTGAAAATCACCCCCTTAAAAGAAAATATATCTTGCGATTATCAGATCCATCCAATCTTGATGGCTGCTTTAATTTCATCAATAGTAACTTTTCTATTTAAAAAATCTGAAACAGAATCTATAAAATGTTTTTCTATATCTTGTTGAGCAGCATGCTTGTATTCCGTTCCCATCTTCCTGCATTCTAAATAAGAACTGATATCAATTGTCCAATCAAGCATTTGATTGTCAATAAATATAGCTTTTTCAATCATGCCACTATGTAAACGCATTTTCACTTCGAATTTTTTCCTCTTTTGAGGATCAAAGTCATTATGAGTTTTTGATATAATTTGAACCATAAAACCTCTAAACTTAACAAAATAAATTAGTAAACCAATAAATAAATTATGAGTACAAATTTTAATTTTAACGAGACGACATTTCTCAAGCTCTACAAAAGCACATTAAGTGCTTTTCCAAACACTATTTTTAGACAACATGTAGTTGATGTTATAGAAGTAAGAGATTTAAAATTTATACCATATATTGGATTGAATACCCTATTTATCAAATCAATTACAGAAAATACAGAAAAACACACAAAATACAAAACTTTAGCTTTGATAAAAGATATAAATTATAAAGATTTTAAAAAATCAACAAAGATATTTGACGAATATGGAAAACAACATAATTTCGAAAAACCAAAAATAAAAGCTAACGATGTCCTAATTCGTTGCTCTTGTGATGACTTTATGTGGAGATTCCATCAATACAACTCTAAAGACAAGTCTCTTTATGGAAGAAAAAAAGAAAATTATAAATCTAAAGGTTTATCAGAAGCGAATCCAAGCAAGTTACCGGGAATGTGCAAACATCTTATGAAATTGTTCGAAAATCTTATAAAGAAAAAAATAATCGAGGCAACATGATAGAAAAATTTGTCAAATTAATTAATTATTTAAAATCAGTTCCGGGAGTTTCAGATGTTGATTTTTCAATAAAAGATCCAATGACAATTGAATTCAAACATATAAATCAAGAATTCATAAATAACTTTTGTTGCTTATTCGATGATAGAGATATATTCAACGAAGGCGATATAAGCTATACCAAAAACGAAAATCACATATTCGTCAAATTCAATAAACATAAATCTTTGCTGGTAGATAAAATAGATGCTTGTTTGTATGTCGCTATAGCTCAAAGTTTCCCAAAACATGATAAGTCATTGGAGTATGGTGTTAGCGATTTGTCTCTAACAACAATAAATCAAATGATAAGCGAACTTAAAAAAAGAGAGAATCTTTTGTTTGCTTTGATTTGGATCGAAAATAATGAAACAGATAATATTTCTATAGAAGGTAATGGAACTATAACTAATTTAAGCGGATTGATTACAAGAGGATTGCATTTGTTGATTAATTATGGTGATTAATAAAAAAGACAATTCAGTTTTGAATTGTCTTTTTAAAATTAAGTGTTTGTTCCAAAAGGATTGCTTACAGTTTGACCACCATCTGTAATGACATCGCCTTGTATCCAGTAACTGGTTCCCAAACTAATCGCTACCACATAACTTCCTATGATACCACCAGTCCTATTGTTGGTTCCATATTCTATTTTGTTACTCGTAGCACTGGCAGCAAAAGTTCTAGTTTCAGCTACGCCATTTTTGTGTAGCGTTAAACTACCAGTCATTAGATCAGAAAAAGGATAACATTGAATGAAGAATTGATCTGGTCGAACCGTGGTCAAAAAGCGGAATGTCTGACCAATCGTAGTAGTGCTTAATTCTGGTAATGTTATGAATCCATTTGGCCCGTGATCTAACAAAAAAAGTTTCCCATCATCAGATGCAGATATCTGATGAACAGGAAGTGATACAACAGAATCGGTGTATGACACTATAGTCGAAATTTCAGAGGAAGATGATGCGTTAGCAATTGCTGAAGTCACATCTGTTGCTAGATTTAGTAGTTTTACATTATTTTGAATTCTTGGTAATGAGTTTTCTACTGCTCCGTTACCTCTTCCTGTAACGCTAGATGATCCCATAATAATCTCCTTTTTTTATGTGAAATGAATTTTTTTGAGAAATTAATAGATTTGCATCTTGGCAAAAACCAAGATGCAAATCAAATTAAACTTAGGAAACTGCTGCACTGAAAGGAGTTGCTTCAGTACCGCTATTTGTAAGGAATGCTCTTACGCAGAACTGACCAGAAGCGATATCTATTATCTCAAGACTATCGCCTTTGATGCCACCTTGAGTAGATCCATCCATTGTAATAGTATCAGTAGTCGAAGTAGTTGGCCAACCATTTGCTGGTTCGCCATCTCCATCGTCAGCAAGAGCCAAACCAGAAATAATGTCCGTTGCATTAGCTACTTGAATCTTATAGCTGTTGCTGGTTACAGTGGTGTTAACATAAAACTTATAAATGTCGCCAGTTCCAGTAGCTGCTGGAAGAGTAACGACAACACCTGCTGCCCTAGTAAAAACCAAAGGAATTCCAGCAAAACTGGAATTAAGAGTTATCGCTGCGGTATTAAGCACCAATGGTGCTTTTGATACTGCGTTGTTATCGAGTTTAGCTGCGGTTACAGCGTTTGGTTCGATATTTGCTGTTTTAACAGAACCATTGAGTATCAATGGTTTGATATTTGAAGCGGAACCGTTTCCTGTTCCTTGTGTTGTTGTAGCTCCCATAATAATCTCCTTTTGTATATAAAAAACCAATTACAATAAACTTAGCTTAACATAAAGACTAAGTTTGTTTGAACGGTTTCAAATATTTATTAAAGCCGTTCAAATATTACATTAAACAATCGCAGTTACATCTACGCTCTTCCATGCTCCGCCAACATAGACTTCTACATTGCCTGTCGTTGTGTTGTAGCAGAACATGCCGTTGGTTGGAGTACCAGCAGCAGTATTTCTTTCAGCATTACCTGCATAGACTGGCATGATTGGCATGCTTTGAATATAAATATGACC
>Ga0114975_10000176_pt1 | contig 47815 bp, 39 predicted proteins | sample S_130626_EF_Meta_FD_87031 | JGI IMG/M metagenome (GOLD analysis project Ga0114975, IMG submission 87031) | Freshwater microbial communities from Lake Simoncouche, Canada to study carbon cycling - S_130626_EF_MetaG | ecosystem: Environmental > Aquatic > Freshwater > Lake | place: Lake...
AAAAATTGTAAAAAATGAAAGTTGTATACTCATACAACTTGAGGCTTTTTGCAATTTTTAGCCAAAAAGATGAAGTTAGTTTGGATTATAAATACCAAATCTAGAAATAGTTTATTTGGTATAGTCCTCCGTTGTTGTTTTTATTTGTTGTTGCGACACAACAAAACAACGAAGAGATCACTAATTGATTGAATGCAAGAGGTTTTTGTTAAGCGCGACTGGGGTTAAGTCTAGAAGTAAAAAATTTCTAATAAATATTTGTAGAATTTCATAAAGAACACCTTTTTATTTTTCAAAATCAAAACCGCTTTTGGCTTTGTAAAAGCAAAATGATAAGAAATTTTAAGCTATTAGAGATTTTTTTTGTCTTTCTGATTCCGACTTTAATTGCCCGCAAGCTGCCATCACATCTTCGCCGCGAGTTTTTCTAATGGGAGCCACTAAATCAGCATTTTTAAGAATTTTTTGAAATTTCAAAATTTTTTCTAATTCAGAATTTTCATATTCGCAGCCATTCCAAGGATTGAAAGGAATGAGATTAATTTTGGCGTTTAAATTGAATTTATTGATTAATTGAATCAACTCTCGTGCATGCTCTTCTTTGTCATTCACGCCGCTTAACATCACATATTCAAAAGTGATTTTTTGGTTCGGGTTTAATTTATTATAAACTTGGCAAGCCTTCATCAAATCGGCCAAAGGATATTTTTTATTAATTGCCATAATTTCAGTACGCAGCTTGTCATTTGTGGCGTGCAGCGAAATTGCTAAATTGGTTTTTAATTCTTCAGCGCAGCGCAAAATTTCAGGAACCAGCCCAGAAGTTGAAATGGTGGTTTTGCGCGCTGACATGTCGAGGCCTTCAGTGTCATTTAAAATTCTTACAGTGTTGGCCACATTTTCATAATTAAAGAAAGGCTCGCCCATGCCCATAAATACTATGTTTGTCAGGCGGCGATTATTTTTATCCCAATCTTTAATCAAATCTTTAGCGATCATAATTTGCGAAATTATTTCGCTGGCTTCTAAATTTCTCACCCAAGTTTGCGTGCCGGTGTGGCAGAATTTGCAAGCTAAAGTGCAACCCACTTGCGACGAGATGCACAGAGTGCCGCGAGTTTCTTCAGGAATGTAAACCACTTCCACTTCTTTGCAGTCAGAAAATTTTACCAGCCATTTTCTGGTGCCGTCAGAAGCGATAATATCTTTAGAAATTTCTGGTCGCGAGATATTAAAATGCTTGGCTAAAACCACGCGAGTTTCTTTAGAAATATTGGTCATTTCTTCAAAAGACAAAGCGCCGCGCGCGTAAATCCAATTCCAAATTTGTTTGGCGCGAAATGGTTTTTCACCAATTTCAATCAGTTTTTCTTCTAGAAATTTTTTGCTTAATCCGATTAGATTTATCATGATTTATATATTGTGATTCTTGCCCCAAGAAAGTGATTAATTATCATCATTGATTTCAAAAAAATTGTCCAAAGAAAATTTATCTTTAGAAGAAAAAATGCGTTTAGCGCAGGCAGGCGACAAGTTGCTTTATGAATCTGTCTTGCGCGAAATAATGCCCATGCTTTATAATTTCTTTCGTAAATTTTCTTACAGCAAAGCGGTGGATGTAGAAGAATTGGTGCAAGAAACGATGTTGGCAATTCATCAAGCTAGTCACACTTACAATTCAGATCGCCCGATCAAGCCATGGATTTTCGCCATTGCGGGCTATAAATTAAAAGATTGCTTAAGAGTTGTTTATCGCAAGAAAAAATTAATCGAAGTGGATTTTGTAGATGTTGAAAATGCTCTGTTTGAAGAAGATTCCCCCCAGCTTGAAGGCCCTGAATCTTTAGATCAAATGCTAGAAATTTTACCTAAAAACCAAAGAGAAATTGTCTATCTGCTAAAAATAAAAGGTAACTCTTTGCAGGAAGTGGCGAATCAATTGAATATGAGTGTTGCAGCCGTGAAAGTTGCGGCGCATCGGGCTTATAAGGTTTTAATTAAAAAGTATCGCATAAAATAATGCCAAAAGAAGTGAATGAAGAATTCATAAAAAATCTAGCAAAACAAGGTGCGAAAAAGCCAATTTATAAGCCCCAAAAGCAGATGCTTTTATGGACAATGGTGATGATTTTTTATGCATCTTTAATTTTTATTTTCTTAGGTTTTAGAGCCGATTTATCACAAAAAATTCAGGATATATTCTTTGATTTAGAAATATTCTTAATTTTGGCGACTTCTGTTTCTGCGGCTTTTGCTGCTAGTTTTTTGACGCTTCCTGATATTAATCAAAAGCCTGTGATAAAAAAAATTCCCTTTATTTTTCTATTTCTTTTATGCGCTGTAATTGTGCTCCAATATTTTATGCAAGGCAGCTCTGCGGTTGATGATATTTGCGGCGGCTCGAATTATCAATGTGCTTTGGCGATTGTGATATTTGCGATAATTCCATCTCTAATATTTTTTGTAATTTTATATCGCGCAGCCACTCTAAATTCGGCTTTGGCGGGTTTTATGATTGGCCTTTGCGGCGGCAGCTTTTCTTATTTTCTTCTGCGATTAGTTCATTCAACTGAAGATGTAACTCATCTTTTTATGTGGCATTTTATTCCAGTATTTTTTGTGACTATAATTTCAACTATTATCGCGAAGCTTGTGGTGAAGAGGATTTAGAGCTAAATCTTAATTTATCATAATTCTCGATGTCACCCCGCAATAAGTGCGGGGTGACATCGAGATGGGATTTAAAATTTTTATGTAACCTTTTTAATTTATCTACGAAACAGATTAATGAGTTTTCGTAAAACTTGCGATTTATTAACTTTTAATTTTTTAAAAAAATGAAAAAAAATCTTCTCTCTTCTTTCGTTCTTGGCGTTAGTGCTTTTGCAATTTCAGCTAATTCAGCTTTAGCAAAAAGTGATGTTAAGATGGAAAAATGCTATGGCGTGGTTAAGGCTGGCAAAAATGATTGTGCTGATTTGAAGAATGCTCATTCATGCGCAGGATCTGCCAAAATGGACGGCGGAGTTGGCGAGTGGATTCTTCTTCCAGAAGGAACTTGCGATAGAATTGTTGGCGGAAGTTTAACTGGTAAAAAATAGTCAAAAATTAACCCGTATGTCCCATTGACATACGGGGCAAGGATCCCCGCAAAGCGGGGCGCGACTCGTGTCGCGTTTCCGTATCCCGAAGGGATAAAGGACAAAATTAATAATATTTAAAAAAATCTACTTATGAAAAAATTAAATTTCTTGAAATCAGTTACAACTGGCGTGATTGGACTGGGCTTACTTAGCAATTGTTCAGGTGCTATGGAAAAAATTGGAATGCATAAATGTGCTAGCAAAAATAATGAAGCTCCTGCTGCTGCAAATCATTCTTGTTCTAGCAAAGAAGTAAAAGAAACTCATTCTTGCACAGCTAAAAAAGCAGAAGAAGCGAAGTCAGCAAATCACTCTTGCTCTACTAAAAAAGTAGAAACTAAGAAAGAAGCTAATTCTTGCTCAAGCAAAAAAGCTAAATAATTTTTTTGGTTTTTTAGGAATATCAGGCGGGCCACTTTGCTTCGCCTGATATTTATGTTGGTCCTTATCGGGAGATCTCACCATTTCATCTGCAAACCTTAGTGAGGTCTCTCAATAAGTTTTAATATAATTTAGTTACCGATTGCTTTCTTCTGAATCTCACTAATTTCCTTCGCGGCATTTCTAGCCATTTCATACATTCTAGTTACTTGTTCAAAACTCATCGCACCACTTTCGGCAGTTCCTTGAATTTCTATAAGATGGAAATTTTGGTTGATCACGAAATTGGTATCAACATCACATTTGCTATCTTCAGCATAATCTAAATCTGCTATCACCTCTCCATTGTAAACGCCGCAAGACACAGCGCTGACTGATCCGATTAATGGATTATATCTGATTAAACCTCTTTTAGTGATATTTTGAATTGCCAAAGAAAGTGCAACAAAACCGCCAGTGATTGAAGCGCAGCGAGTTCCGCCATCAGCTTGCAAAACATCGCAATCAATTGTGATTTGTCTTTCGCCAAGAAGTTTCATGTCGATTACCGAGCGCAAAGAACGGCCGATTAATCTTTGAATTTCAAGAGCGCGGCCATTTGGTTTTGAGCCATTGTCGCGATTATTTCTGGTTTGAGTGGCTCTTGGCAACATTGAATATTCCGCAGAAATCCAGCCTTGGTTTTTGCCTTTTAAAAATTGCGGAACTCTGTCTTCAGCTGTTGCGGTACATAAAACATGGGTTTCGCCACATTTAATTAAGCATGACCCTTCGGCATATTTATTGACATTGGTGGTAATTGTAACTTCACGAATTTGGTCGGGATTTCTTTTTGAGGGGCGCATGAGGAGGGAATTAAAATTTTTTGTGGAGCCAATTGTGGAGCAAGACTAGGTTTGTAAACCCGTCTTAAAATTCAGATCCTTCTTGTCGTAAATGACATGAAAGTTAGGTCGGGGTTACAAACCCCGACCTGCTATAAGCTCTGCTAAAACTAGCGAACTTTTTTTTAGATTAATCTTCTTGTACAAAATCAAACTTAGCTTCTTTGCTACGGCCAAATCTCTTACGGTCGTTAGAATCTAAGAATTTTTTGCGCAGGCGAAGTGATTTTGGTGTAACTTCCACCAATTCATCGTCCCCTACATAAGTGATCATATCTTCCAAAGTAAGTTCTCTTGGTGGAATCAAACGAATTGCTTCGTCAGTACCAGAAGCGCGTACATTCGAAAGTTGTTTTCCTTTCAATACATTAATTTCTAAGTCGCCTTGTTTAGAGTTTTCACCCACAACCATGCCTGCGTAAACTTTTTGTTGAGGTTTGATGAACATAGTTCCTCGATCTTGTAAGTTCCATATTGCGAAAGCCACAGCTTCACCATTGTCAGTAGAAATCAATGCACCGTTTTTCTTAGTAACCATGTCGCCTTTGTAAGGAACATAAGCATGGAAAATTCTGTTTAAAACTCCTGAACCTTTAGTGTCAGTTAGGAATTCGCTTTGGTAACCGATAAGACCACGAGAAGGTACATAGAAAACGATACGAGTTTTGCCACCAGATGATGGGCGCATTTCGATCATTTCACCTTTACGAGAAGAAATTTTTTCAACAGCAACGCCGCAGAAAGCATCATCAACATCCACTACAACTTCTTCGATTGGTTCAAGAACATTTCCGTCAGCATCTTTTTTAAAAAGAACTCTTGGTCGTGAAACTGAAAGTTCAAAACCTTCACGACGCATATTTTCAATCAATACACCAAGTTGTAACTCGCCGCGACCACCAACTTCGAAAGCGTCTTTACCTTCAGTGTCTTTAACTCTTATTGCCACATTGGTTTCAGCTTCAGCAAATAGACGATCACGAATAACGCGTGAAGTAACTTTAGTTCCTTCTAAACCAGCCAAAGGAGAATCATTTACACTGATTGTGATAGCCATTGTTGGCGGATCAATCGGAGTTGATTTGATTGGAGTTGAAACTTGTGGATCACAAAGTGTGTCTGATACAGAAGCTTTTTCAAGACCAGCGATGATAACGATGTCACCAGCTTCAGCATCTTCAACAGCAACCTTTTCTACACCACGAAATACATGAAGTTTAGTTAAGCGACCTTGTTCAACCAATTCGCCTTTTAAGTTTAGAGCTTTCAAGTTCATCAAACCTTTAGCGCGTCCAGAATAAATACGGCCAGTCAACATACGACCGAAATAAGGGCTATGGCTTAGAAGAGTTGCAAGCATTGAAAATGGTGCATCCAAATCAAATTTTGGAGGAGTAACATGCTTCAAGATTAAATCGAACAATGGAGATAAATCTTTTCTTTCGTCTTTATCCATGTCAGCAACACACCAGCCGTCGCGTCCTACAGCGTAAAGAACGGGGAAATCTAATTGTTCTTCAGTTGCATTAAGTGAAACGAATAGATCGAAAATTTCGTTAAGAACTTCATCAGGACGAGCGTCTCCGCGGTCGATTTTATTGATGATCACAATTGGTTTCAGACCAAGAGCCAAAGCTTTAGCAAGTACGAATTTAGTTTGTGGCATAACACCTTCAGCAGAGTCAACCAAAAGAAGGGCAGAGTCAGCCATTGAAAGTACGCGTTCAACTTCACCACCGAAATCGGCATGTCCTGGAGTGTCGATAACATTGATTTTGTGATCTTGCCAAACGATAGAAGTACATTTCGCCAGAATTGTGATTCCGCGTTCTTTTTCTAAATCGTTGCTATCCATGATGCGATTTTCAACTTGTTGGTTGGCACGGAAAGTGCCGCTTTGATGCAGCATAGCATCGATTAATGTAGTTTTGCCATGGTCAACGTGAGCAATAATGGCAACGTTTCTAAAGTCTGTCATTTGAGGAAAATATAAAGATTTTGTAAGAGTTTTAAGGAATTTTTTGTCAGCAGAAAGAGAACATCAAAAAATCTTGGCGCACTTTAGGGGCAATAAAGTAACTGTCAATAATGGTGAAAATGAAGTATCTCGTCATCCTTGGCCTGAAAGTCCGAGGATCTCATGAGTTTGGCTTTAGAGTTTAAGGCTCATGAGATCCTCGGCTCTGCGAGCCAAGGATGACGAATATTTATTGTTTCAAATTTTCTTTTCCAGGAAATCTTTTTGCCTTCACATCACTTGCAAAAACTTCCACAGCTTTTGAAATATCACCCGCCAAATTCGCATAATGTTTTACAAATTTAGGCTTAAATTCTTGATTTAATCCCAACAAATCATCAATCACCAAAACTTGTCCATCGCAATTTGCGGAAGCGCCGATGCCGATTGTTGGAACTGAAATTGCAGCTGTAATCTCATCAGCTAATTTTTCTGGAACTGCCTCAATTACTACAGAAAAAGCTCCTGCCGCAACAACCATTTTGGAAGTTTCTAAAATTTCTTTAGCCGAAATTTCGTCAGCACCTTGATATTTATAACCACCAATTTTTCTGACACTTTGTGGCAAAAGGCCAACATGGGCCATGACATTAATTTTGTTATCAACCAAGAATTTTACAGTTTCAACCATATCGCTCGAAGTCTCGATCTTAATAGCGTCGCAGCCAGTTTGCTCAATCACTTTTTTTGCTGATTCTAAAGCTTGCTCAAGAGAATTTTCGTAAGTTCCAAAAGGCAAATCCACCACGATGAAAGATTTTTTTGTAGCTTTTACCACAGCTTTTCCGTGATTAATCATCATGTCCAAAGTTACATCAACAGTGTCTTTAAATCCATAAACTGTCATTCCTAAAGAATCGCCAACTAAAATAATGTCGCAAGTTTCATCCAGAATTTTTGCCATCGGAAAAGTATAAGAGGTGAGGCAAATAATTTTTTCCTGATTTTTTTTATTTAAAATATCCTGAAGTGAAATGCGTTGGATTGATTGTAAGGTCATTGTGAATTAGGCAAATTTTGAGGAGGTTGCACAGGATTAATTATGCGAGTTGGCATTGCCTGAAATTTACCAGCAGGATTTTGCACAGTGCCATTTTGTACTTGAGGATTTTGAGCTTGTGGGTTTTGAAATTGTATTGGGAATTCTGTTGCCGGAACTTGGTTTACAACTTTTTGCGCCTCATTATTTTGTCCAGACGGATTTTGCCCTAAATACTGATAAGCAGAAGTTTGAGGATTTGCGGTTCTAAGTCCCAAATATTGTTTCACCTGATCAAGATTGCTGCTTTGTGAAACATTAGACATGTCGCCTTTCACAGAAGTGGCAATGTTAATAGGAGTTTGTTTTTGTCTAGTTCCAGTTAAGAAAATTACATTTACCAATCCATCGATTGTATTATCCGCAGCATTTATTTTACCCGAAGCAATGCCATTTAAAGCAGGTGCTGAGATATTAAATTTAAAGTTACCATCTTTGCCTCTCTTAATCGAAATCGAGCCGCTGGCTTTTTTGAAAGTGGTTTTGCTATATTTGTTAAAGAGAATTTTCTCAGGAGTTTGCAGCTCATCTCGATAAGCTTGAGCGGTAAACATTTTTCTCACTAAATCATTCAAACCATAACCAAATACAGTTGGAGAATTAGCATTAAATTTCACTTCACTGGATAAATTCTTAGCAAATTCGTCGCTATTTCCAGCGGAAGAAGTAACGGTTGCTGAGATATTTGCGATGCCTTTGATATTATTCATGCCAACTAAATTTGGCAAAACTTCTTCCAAATAAACATTGGTAAGGGTGACATTTCCATTCACAATTTTATCATTCTTAATGCTTATCAAGCCTTTATAATCAAGGTTTCCACCATATAGATCGCAAGTTAAGGTTGTGATGTCAATATTACCATCCGATAAATTTCCAGCGAATTTGACATTTTCAATTTTATTATTATCGACACTCAAATGATCAAAACTTAAAACCACTCGTCCGTCAAATCCTTCTAGAGATGGCAAAGAGAAAAAGCGATCAGCGGCGCTGCCTTTAACTTTTTTTTGCAAAAGATCTTTAATATCGAAAGTTGGTTTTGAAGAATCAGTTAGAGCGTCATAATGAAAATTATTCGCCACAACACTGATTTCGAATTGCGGAGTTTTATCTCTAATATCAAGGTTTATATTAGCTTTAAGATCTGTTTTATTTGATTTTAAATTTAGATCAGAAATTTTGAAATATCCCTGCCCAAATCCTAATTTTACCGACTGATTAGTAAATTCTTCGCCATTATAAACTAGATTTTCAAATTTAAGATCCAGGTCGTTATCTGAATAAATATCATTCAGCCATAAAATCTTTTTTAACAAAGAACCGTGAGAAAAATAAGCATTTTGTCCAGAAGTCAGGAAATAGTCACCAACATTGAAAGAACTGATTTTGAACTTGTTTAAAACATTTGTTGTTTTGCCATTACTATCAATTTTAATCGTTCCTAAAAATTCACTCTGATAATTATTTAAATTCAAATAAAAATTATCCAAAGTTACTAAATTGGGCAGTAAAAATATGTCGGAATAAAGCACATATTCTTTAAGATTGTCGAATTTTAAATTTTGAGATTCGATGCTTAGCCAAGAAAAAATATCTCGTAACTTTTTGCCAGAAACATCAATTTTTCCGATAAATTTTGGTAAATCTCCGCTATTATCTAAAGCGCCATTAACCCGCAAATTGCCTTCTCCAGGAATGGTGCAAATTAGTGGCAAAATTAAAACCTCACCTTCAGTGGAAATAGTTAGATAGAGATCAGCATCCTTAATTTCTCCCGATAAATATTTGATATTTTTAACTTTAATTTCGGCAGTCAGATCAAAATTTCTGACATTTTTAGTAATATTGAGATCAATCGGAGATTTTTCAGGAGCTTTTTTTGTATCATCTTTTTTAGATAAATCTGGCAATCCTTCGGGTGTTGATGTATCTGGTTTTTCTTCGGTTGGCGCAATTTCAGATAATTCAGATTTAGCTCCTTCTGAAGTTTCATCGGGAACATTTTTTTCAGTAATATCAGATGGTCTTTCCACCGAAACTCTTTCTTGCGACCAAATTTTATCTAGATCTAAATTTTCTAAATCCAAATTAATATCAGTGATGGTGACTTTAGAATTAAAGTCCAAATCAATATTTCCTTTGCCACTAACTACATCGGAATTGATGACCAAATTTTCAATTTCAATTTCTCCAGCGGTATTTTTAATGTCAGCGCTTAATTGTATAGAGCTGGTTCCGGCTTTTAATTTGTCATAAATGGCTTTATTATTCCCGATATAGCCTTTGTAGAAAGATTTTAATTCTAGAATGTCAGCCGAAATCGTGCCTTTAAAATCGCTTTGAAAAATGTCGCGATTTTCAGAAGTGAAACTGCCTTTTATTTTAAATTTGGCGATTGAAGAGTTAATTTCTAAGGATGAAGAGCCAGAGGCAAAATTAGCATTTATGCTGAAATTATTAGTAATTTCTTCATTAGTAAATTTTCCAGAAGCTTTGATATTTTTTTCACTAATTTTTGCTTCGGTACTAATTTCTTGAATCTCCGTTTTTTTAGCAAATTGGTCATAAGAAATTAGGCGACTATTTTTTATAGCAAATGCGGGAGCATTCTTATAACTAATTTGCGGTGTTTGAAGATCGGAAACCGCAAATAATCTCGCGGTAATATCAAAGGTAGATTTATTATTTTCCAAATGAGGATTGCCTTTTAAAACTTCAGCAATTCTTTCTGTAAGTGAATTTTTGCGATTAGATGGTTGCTTCAGGCTGTAGTAACTTTCAAGCATTGCACCAGAAAAAACTATTTTTTTGATCCAATTATTACTGGAAAATTTAAAGAAAGGTAATTTCACCTGAACCGATTCAGCATAGAAATTGTAAGTCATGTCTTTGGTCATGTAATTTTGCAATATGACATCTTCAGCAATCACCGAAAGAGAAGGCAGAAAGGTTACTTTTACATCGCCATTAATAGTTACATTGGCGCCCAAAGTTTCGCTGGCTTTTTGTTCGATTTGAAATTTTAAAGCAGAATTATTGAAAAAAAACGGCACCGTAAACATCAATAAAACCAAACCAAGAAATACCACGGTACCAATTTTTAAGGCCTCAGATTTTAAAAGTTTCGACCACTTAGAATCTGGGTTTTGTAAACCCTCTTTAATTTTGGTTAATATTGGCATTATTGGTTTTGTTCTTGTTTTATGGCTTGATTAAAAACTTCTAACTCTTCTATAGCCAAAGTTTCTTCGGTTAGGTTGGAAGCGGATTCTGTCCTAAATTCTTCGTTAAATTTAGTTAATTCTTCAACCAAAATTTTACTGGTTATTAGATCTTTTTTATTTTCGTAAAAATTGCAAAATGATAATAATATCAAAAATAGCAAAATTGAGATTAGCAGAAAATTGAAAAATTGATCTCTATTTGGTTTTAAATCAAGGTTTTCGCCAATATTAATTAACTGATATTTTTTATTATCAGTATTTGACTTGATGCTTAAAAGTTTAATTTTTTCTTCAGTAATTTTAGGATCAATGCCCAGTAATTTTGCATAAGAACGAACTATGCTTGGAATGTAAGTGTGCTGAGTGATTGCGCTGAAATTGCCATTTTCGATGGCTTCAATATCGCGAATTTTTATTTTTAAGTAAGAAGAAGCTTCGGCAATTGCAATGCCCACACTTAATCTTTTTTCTTTTAAAAGTTGTGCGATGGAATTCGCTATAACAATCTCATCTATTGCTGGCACAGGCTCTTGAGAATAATCAATTTGATTAATTTGATCTGGATTATTTTGATTATCTTGAATCATTATTATTGTTCTTGAGTAACTAATTTTGCCAGATTTTTTGTTGCATCCAATATAGCTAAAGACGCGGCCGCTGCGGACATTTTTTCTAATGCTGAATGACTCTCAATTAGATTTTTTAAGGTTTGACCGATTTTATTTATGTTAAATTCTTCTTCCGTAATAACAATCGCCGCGCCATGTTTTTCAAGAAAGCGAGCATTTTTTTCTTGATGATTATCTGCCGCTTTTGCGAAAGGAATTAAAATCATCGGTTTTTTTGCAGTGCAAAATTCAAAAATCGAAGATGATCCAGCGCGCGCTATCACTAAATGCGCCTGTCTAATTTTTTCAGGCATGTCTATGAAAAAAGGCTTTATTTCGCCATTCAAATTAAAGGCCAAATATTGATTAAAAGTTTCATCCACCAATTCTTCGCGACATTGTTGCATGATATTAATTTTACTTTTTAAGTCTTCGCTTAAATTAAAAAATGCTTTTGGTAAAATTTCGCTGAAAATTTTTGCTCCTCCGCTGCCCCCAATTACAAGGATGTTGAAGAGATTAGCTTTTGGATCTGTAACAATTTTTGGCACAAAATCAGAAGCCAAAATTATGTCATACCCCATTTTATTATTAGGTTTTTCGATCTTTTTTTCTTGTGGCAGCGCGTAAGGAATTTTATTTAATTCTAAAATTTCATCGCGCACAGGATTGCCCACGAAAACGCATTTTGATTTATGATCTTCTAAAATTCCCGAAGTGTCAGCAAAGCTTAAAGCAATTTTATAAGCATATTTTGCAAAGAGGCGATTCACTTTTCCTAAGTGAGAATTTTGTTCGTGAAGAATAATTTTAGTTTTGGTGATCACCGCAAAAATTAAAATCGGAAAGGTAGAATATCCGCCAAAAGCGATGACATATTTAGGACTGTAAGCTGCGAAATACAGAAAAGATTGAAAGCAGCCGCGAGCAATTTTTAGAACAGCTTTAATTAATTTTAGAGGTTTTTTTTCAAGCTGCGAAGAGCTGACAATAAAGGATTTGAAGCTGTCTTCGGCTTTTATATAACTGCGATATTTTTCATCGCCAAAAAAGAAAACCTCATAATTTTCTTTGGATAATTCGAAAGCTAAACAACGCGCCGGAATTATATGTCCGCCAGTTCCGCCGCTTGTGATAAAAATTTTTTTATTTTGGATCATTGATAAAACTTTATTTGGATTTCTTGACAATTATTGCTTCAAACCTAGATTCGCGTGCCTTCTTTAGTCCTCGCAGAGTGAGCCCAAGCGGAGCTAGGAGTTAAAAGGTTTATTCCAACTCGCTTCTTTAAAGAGAAGTTTATTTTCAAAAGAATTCTATGTCAAAAAAATCGACCCCTAATTTAACTGTGAAGCATTTTATCGATTTAGATAAAATTAATGCTAAGGAATCGCGCCGAATTATTGACCTTGCGCGTAAGTTAAAAAAAGAAAAAAACTTGAACAATCAAGCAAAATTGCTCGCTGGTAAAAATTTAGCGATGATTTTTGAAAAAACTTCAACTCGCACTCGCGTGTCTTTTGAAGTTGGAATTAATCAGCTGGGCGGACACGGCATAGTCATGAATAAAAATGATATGCAACTTGGCAAAGGCGAAAGTGTGGAAGATACGGCGAAAGTTTTATCGCGTTTTGTTGATGCAATTATGATTCGCTCTAATTCTCATCAAACTATTTTAGACTTAGCTAAAAATTCTAACAAGCCAGTAATTAACGCGCTTAGCGACTTTTCTCATCCTTGCCAAATTCTGGCTAGCATTTTGACAATTGAAGAACATTTAGGAAATATTTCGGGCAAAAAATTAGCTTGGTTTGGTGATGCTAATAATGTTTTAAATTCTTATATTCACGCTGCTAAAAATTTTGGCTATGAGTTGGCTATTGCGACTCCAAAAGAATATGATTTCTGCAATGATGAAATTAAAAAAGCTGTAAAAAATGGCGCTAAAATTAGCTATTTTTCTGATCCGAAAAAAGCAGCTAAAGATTCTGATGTGATGATCACTGACACTTGGTTTTCAATGGGCGATGAAGCTGAAAAAAATGATAAGTTAAGAAAAGCCAAATTAAAAACTTTAATGCCTTATCAAGTGAATTACGACTTGATGAAATTGGCTAAAAAATCGGCAATTTTTACTCATTGTTTGCCAGCTTATCGCGGCTTTGAAGCTTCGGCGGAAGTTGTAGATTCAAAAAAATCTGTGATATTTGATGAAGCGGAAAATCGTTTGCATGTGCAAAAAGCGATTTTGCTTTATTTGTTGGGATAAATTAGGTCCTTGAAAAAACTTGATTATAGCATAACTACTCGCATAACCTATAAAACAATTATGCACAGTTTACTTAGAAAAATCATTTTAACATTAATCGGTGTTGGCCTGCTATGGAGTTTTCAACTTTCCGTGGCTTCCGACTTTTATAACGAAAAATCCGTGATTGTTGATGCTGTGCAAGATGAAGAATCATCTGAAAAAGGAAATTGTGAATTAGAAGATGAAAAATTCTTTAATCACGAAACGGTCAGTTTAAAACTTTCCCGACTTTCTCTCCAAATAGAAACTAAAGAGGACAGCTTCACTTTAGCATATTCCCCGTCCGTTCCCACATCTCCTCCTAACGCTTAAGCTTCTTTTACATCACAAGCTTCGTTAATTCTATTTCCCTATCTTTTATGAAAAACATTTTTGGCAGCTATCGCTATGATTTGCCTGCAAGTATTGTTGTATTTTTTGTGGCTTTGCCACTTTGTCTTGGAATTGCCTTAGCTTCAGGCGCTCCGCTATTTGCTGGAATTATTTCGGGAATTGTTGGTGGCGTTGTTGTAGGAATGTTAAGCGGTTCTCCTCTCGGTGTTAGTGGTCCAGCTGCTGGTTTATCGGTGGTTGTTTTGGGCTATATTGCAGCTTTGGGTGGATCTTGGGAGGCCTTTCTTTTAGCGGTTGTTTTAACTGGTATCATTCAGCTTATGGCTGGATTTCTAAGGTTAGGAACTGTCGCTTATTATTTTCCATCCTCGGTAATTAAGGGTATGTTGAGCGGCATTGGCCTGATCATCATTCTTAAACAAATTCCTCACGCCATTGGATATAATGAAACTTTCCAAAATGATGTGAATTTTGATAAGTTGGAGAGTAATAGTTTTGAACTGCTACGCGTTCTGAATTACATCACGCCAAATGCTATTATCATTGCCGTAATTTCAATGTTAATTTTGATTGTTTGGGAAGATGTTTTAGCAAAAAAGTATAAGCTTTTTAAAGCAGTTCCAGGGCCTTTAGTGGCAGTAGTCGCTGGTATTATTTTGAGTAATTTCTTATATCTAGAAAAAAGTCTTATCGTACAAATTCCTGTAGCCACAAGTTTCAGCGGATTCTTTGCACAATTTACTTTTCCAGATTTTTCACAACTTCGTAATTTGGAAGTCTATTCAATTGCTTTGGTAATGGCTGTGGTGGCTAGTTTAGAAACTCTGCTTTGTGTGGAAGCAACAGATAAGCTTGATCCACAAAAACGCGTCACGCCAACCAATCGCGAATTGAAAGCGCAAGGTGTGGGAAATATTATTTCGGGTTTGATCGGTGGATTACCAATCACTCAAGTTGTGGTGCGCAGCAGTGCTAATATTAGCTTTGGGGCAAAAAGTAAACTTTCTGCAATTTCTCACGGCCTTCTTCTTTTAATTTCAGCCGTGGCAATTCCATCTTTGCTTAACATGATTCCGCTATCGACTCTAGCCTGCATCTTGTTGTTGGTTGGTTATAAATTAGCTAAGCCAGATATTTTTAAAAAAATGTATAAATTGGGATATGAACAATTTGTGCCTTTTGTGGCAACTATCATAGGCATGTTGGTTTTTGATCTTTTGAAAGGAGTTGGAGTTGGTATGGCCGCAGCAATCTTTTTCATTCTTTATAACAACTTCCGCAATTCTTACCAAAAAGTTGAAGACAAAGAAGGTAAGGGTCATAGCCATGTGATTAAGCTTTCTGAAGAAGTTTCTTTTTTGAATAAAGGAAGTATTCTGCAAATGTTAAATCAAATTCCTGCAGAATCAAAAGTGGTGATTGACGGCACCAAATCTACTTCTATCCATCATGATGTGATCGAGATTATTGAAGATTTTCAAACTAATGCTAAGACAAAAAATATTTCGCTCGAGATTAAGGGCATCAATTTCAAACAAATTTAATTTATTATATGGCTACTTTAACTAAAGAAGTTCGCGACTCTCTAACGCCGATAAAGGCAATCAGTAGGCTTAAAGAAGGTAATAATCGTTTCGTGAATAATCTAAAAATTAATCGCAATTTATTGCAGCAGATTAATGAAACATCCAGCGAACAACATCCTTTCGCATTCATCTTAAGCTGTATTGATTCTCGCACTTCGGCAGAATTAATTTTTGATCAAGGTTTGGGCGATGTTTTAAGTTGTCGTATTGCTGGAAATATTTTGAATGACGATATTTTGGGTAGTATGGAATTTGCCTGCAATGTTGCGGGAGTAAAACTAATTATGGTTCTCGGTCACAGTGAGTGTGGAGCAATTAAAGGTGCTTGCGACAATGTTAAAGTGGGAAAACTGACAGGACTTTTGAAGAAAATTAGACCATCAGTGAAGGCTGAGAAATCTATAAAAAATAATCGCGATTCTAGTAATTCTATCTTTGTAGAAAAAGTTGCGGTGCTTAATGTGAGAGCTGTTACCAAGCAAATTACTAAGCGCAGTAAAATTATAAAAGACCTGTATAAAAACCGTGAAATAGCTATTATTAAAGGCATGTATAATGTTGCAACTGGCGTGGTGGAATTTCACTAAGGATAAAAATTCTAGCTAGATTCAATCTAGCTAGAATTTAGACAGGTTTTAAGCAGGTTTTAGGCAGGTTTCACGGGGATAGCATATTTTTTGCTAAGATAGCTTTCGACGGCTCCTCTTTCTGAAGCTTTTAGATAGCGTGTGTAAATGATGATTTCTGCAAAATTTCCAGTATAATAAATGGTGCCCATATAGCGACCTATTGTAGCTCCAGGATAGTCAACTAAAGCATTAACTTTTGATGAATCATAACAACTTGCTTTAGCGCCGCCATTCATTAAATATCCAGAACCAACAACAGTTGATCCGGAGGTAAGAGTAATTGTCGAAGATGTGAAAAGAAATGTATGTATCGCAGGCGCTCTATTAGAACCTCCAAAAGATGCTACAGTGCAATCCACACCATCAAAATAACGGTCATGAGTTATTACGGTATTGTCGCGATATCCAAGATGCATATTGCTGTATTCATTGCTAGAGCTGCCCCCCATGAAGAGATTAGTGCCAGTATAAGCTCTCTTTTCAACTACGAAAATAGTATAGTTGGACTTTACCAAAAGATTCAAACCATCTCCACTAGTAGTTCCCCACCAAAGAAATTGAGAGCTGCTGCCAGTGAATGAAATTACAGGCAAGCCATTAATCATGTCCGTTAAATAGGCTGGGGCAGTTGAACTATTGGTAGCAACCGCGTTAACTCCTCCGGGTCTGTTAGGATTAATGTCATTCCATTTAGTGACTTTGCCATTTGAATCTACAGTTACTGAATCTGGTAAAGAAGTTTCTAGCCAAACAGCAAGGTTTTTAATATTTCCTACTTCTGATCTGATAGTTAAATCTTTAGCTCTAGATAGGTTGGCTTTTTTAATCAGAGTACTGCCTTGAGTAACTCCTGTAATCAAAACTCCAATAATTAGAATTACGATCGAAAGCTCGATTAGAGAGAAGGCTTTAAGATTTCTTTTCATAAATTTTTCTACAATAGATTATAAATTCTCTCTGGCGGATTCCAAAAAGTTAATCGGCCCTTTAGCGCGGCCGTGAATGAACTGATCGAGATAAGGATTATTTGATGAATACATGTCTTTTACATCACTAAACCAAATAATTTTTCCTTCATAAAGCATAGCAATTTTATCGGCAATTTTTTTAGCTGAAGCCATGTCGTGAGTGATGGTAATAGTGGTTGCGCCAAGTTCTTTTGAATTAGTAACAATTAAATCATTAATCACATCGGCCATAATTGGATCAAGGCCAGTGGTAGGTTCATCAAAGAAAATAATTTCGGGATTTGTTGCTATGGCGCGCGCTAAAGATGCTCTTTTTTGCATGCCGCCAGAAAGTTCAGAAGGATATAAGTCTGCTACTTTTGAGCCAAGTCCAACTGCTTTTAATTTAGAAATAGCAATTTCTTTGGCTTCATCTTTATTCATTTTTTTGTGATGAAGAAGACGAAAAGCTACATTTTCCCAAATTGGTAGTGAATCGAAAAGTGCGCCACCTTGAAAAAGAAAGCCAAATTTTTCCATTAATTTATCAATAACTGAAGAGTTCGGATTAGAAACTTCTTCACCATCAATTTTAATGCTGCCCGATGATGGCTTAAGAAGAGAAGCTACGGTTTTGATTAAAACAGATTTACCACTGCCTGAGCCACCAAGAATTACCAAAGATTCACCTTGTTTTACTTCCAAGTTAATTCCTTTTAGAACTTTTTTATCGCCGAAATTTTTAGTTAAATCTTTTATTACTAATTTGGTCACGATTTTATGAAAATCTGGATTAAGGCGAGTTAATTCCGCTCGCGTCACCCCGCAAACATTATAAGGTGACACCGAGAGTATTAAAATGTAATTTTACTTGATTTCAGAAAGCTTTTTATCAATTAATTTTTTGATAGTAACATAATCAACATAACCTTCTGAAACTTCACCATTAACGAAGAAAGTAGGAGTTGATTTAATGTTTAAACCTTTCGCAGCCTCAATTCTTAATTCTAAGATTTTCTTTTGCAGATCTTGATCATTGATACATTTGTTAAATCTATCAGGGCTCATTCCATCAAGCTGGGCGATTGATTGCAGCTTTTCGATATATTTTGGGTCAAATGCCCAAGATTCTTGAGTTTTAAACAAGGCTTTGATTAGGCCATAGTATTTTTCCACCATTTCATTTTTTTGATCTTGAGCTTGGCAAAGCGCAAACATTGATGCCGCAAGAGCTGGTTGATTAAGTGGAAAATCGCGGTGAATGAATTTTACTTTTTTAGAATCGATATAATCACTTTTAATTCTTTCGAAAGTTTCGCGATTAAAAGAAGCGCAATGTGGGCAAGAAAGTGAAGAATATTCGATGAAAGTTACAGGTGCAGACTTATCGCCATAAACTATATCAAGCCCAGAAACTTTTAAAATTTCGCTATTAACGCGGGTTTCAGCAAATTCTTCAGTGTTTGCACCAGCATTAACAGTATCTTGTGGAGTAGCTTCAGCAGATTTTATTTCGGCTACTTGAGTTGTTTCTTCTTCATTTTTTAAAGAAGTTTTGCTGTTGTAATTGTGAATCACCATGGCCACAAAGCCGACTAAAATACAAGCGCCAATAGAGATAAGGGAGATTTTTGAATTTTTTGTCATAGTTCGTAAGGATTGCAATTGACTGAAGAGTTATATAAAAATTAATCATCAAACCCCGTCAAAAATCAACTTTTTTCTTTTAAAATGTCAGGATTGAACCAGTCAAGCATTAAGCCTCTATTATCAGTTTTTATTATTACAAAAAATGAAGCAGATCGCATCGAATCTGTAATAAAGGCAGTGAAAAAAATTGCCGATGAAATTTTAGTTATTGATTCAGGAAGTTCAGATCAAACTTGTGAAATAGCCGCAGCAGAGGGCGCTAAGGTTATGTTTAATGAATGGCGTGGTTATGGATTGCAGAAAATTTTTGGTGAAAACCAATGTCGCAATAAATGGATTTTAAATATTGATGCTGATGAAGAAGTTTCGGAAAAGCTGGCGGACGAGATTTTAGAGCTGTTTGAAAAAAATAATCAGGAAAATTTTTACGGATTTCGTGTTAAAATCGTTAATAAATTTCGCTTCGAAAAACATCCCAAAAAATTAGCTTATTATTACAATCAATTGCGACTTTATAACAAAGAATTCGCTGGCTTTAATAATAGTGCAGTGCATGACTCTGTTGAGTTGAAGGAGAAAAATTCCGATAAAATTGGTCAGCTCAAAAATATCATTTTTCACCAATCTTTTAGGTCTTTTGAACATTGGATTGACAAAATTAATTCTTATTCTTCAATGCAGGCTTTAGATAGTTTTAAGAAGGGAAAAAATGTTTCAATTTTGAAGATTTCTTTTGTAACAAGTTTTGCTTTTTTAAAAGCTTACATTGTGCGTCGTTACTTTATCTATGGCTTTGACGGCTTGGTTTACAGCTATCTTTTCGCTTTTTCGCGCTTCTCTAAAGCGATAAAAACTCGCGAGCTTTTTCAAGCCCAAAACATGAATTAATTTATGTCGAAAATATTTTCTGTTATAGCCCTAATGTTTTTGATTGGCTGCGGTGGCTCTCCCAAAGAAGCTCCTGCAATTTATTTTAGTAATGCCAGTGCTGGTGTGATCACTAATATTGAATGCAATTGGGCGGGTAAAAATAAATTAACTTTGTCGGCACTTAATCCAGGAGACAGCAGGGCGCAGTCTTTTTTTGCTAAAGATGAAGACTTTTTTGGTCCAGTTTCAGTTTCTTGGAAAGATGAAAAAGGCATTAGAATGGCCAAAGATTTTCGATTCAGAAGAGAGAATTTGCCGAGCATTTCTGATCATGAATTTTATAGTTATGTGCAACTTTATTTTATGGCTGACGGCTTGGAAGTTGTAAGTAGCGATGTTGCAGATATTAGCGGCAAGACTCAAATGATGGATCGAATTTTAACTAAATATCGTAATGAGGCAGCGCAACGCGGCATTTTTGAATCATGCGTTCCTAATCGTGTTAATCTTTATAATTGTCCTGGAAATGGCAGTGGTGGCAATGGTGGTCAAACTTCTTTGATTCGTGTGCAGCCACAGTAGTTATGCAATCTGTCATCTCGAACGAAGCGAGAGATCTCATAAGGCTTCGGCAGATAAATTCCTGAGATTTCTCGCTTCGCTCAAGATGACAGAAATGCTTAGATGACAGAGGAGCGAAAAAGCAGCGAACTATCGCCGTAAGAATAAAAGCGATATTGGTTGGAAATCGCGTGGTTGTAAATCTCAAAAGCCTTATCTTTTCCTATAAAAGCACAAACCAACATGAATAAAGTTGATTTTGGCAAGTGAAAATTTGTCATTAAAATATCGACAATTTTGAAGCGATAACCTGGGTAAATAAAAATATTCGTCACCGCTTTTTTCTCCTGCAAATAGCCATTTTCATCAGATGCAGCTTCTAAAGTTCTTAAAGAAGTTGTGCCAACTGCGACAATTTTTTTGCCATTTTTCTTGGCTTCATTAATTTTTTTTGCAGCTTCAGCGCTTATCGAAAAAAACTCTTCATGCATTTTGTGATCTTTTATTTCATCGGCTCTCACGGGTAAAAAAGTTCCGGCACCAACATTTAAAGTTACAAAAGTTTTTTGAATTTTTTTGGCCTCCAGCAAAGCGAAAATTTTATCGGTGAAATGTAAACCTGCGGTTGGCGCGGCAACAGCTGTGCCGTTATTGGCATAAATTGTTTGATAATTTATTTGATCATCTTGGTTTTTCTCTTCGCGTTTTATGTAAGGTGGAAGTGGAATTGAGCCGTGAGCTTCAAGGTTTTTCAGCAATTCATCACCAGAGCAATTAAATTTTATTTTGATAAATCCATCATCGGTTTTTTCTAAAACTTCGGCAGAAAAATTAGCATTAACACTTTGGTAAATTTCTAAAACATCACCCATTTTCACTCTTTTTGCAGGGCGACATAAAGCTTTCCAAACGCCATTTGAGCCTTGAATTTCTTGGTCCAAATTAAAGTCTAATTTCGTACCACTTCGTGCAATTTTGGCGGATAATTTTGCTTTAATAACTTTCACATCATTAAAAACTAAAACATCTCCCTCTTGCAAAAAGTCGATTAGGTCTATTACTTGTTTATCAAGAATTTCTGCTCCATTATAAACCAACATTTTAGTCTGTTCTTTAGGAAAAAATGGTTGATGAGCAATTGATTTTTCCGGTAAATCAAAATCAAAATCGGAAGTTTTAAACATTTTAGGAAAATTAAATATGAGTAGCGAAAAAGTAGATTTCGGGTTTAAGAAAGTTGATCGTGATGAAAAATCTAATCTAGTCAAAGAAATTTTTTCGGGTGTTGCCAAAAAATATGATTTGATGAATGACTTGATGAGTGCTGGTGTCCACAGGCTTTGGAAAAATAAAATGGTGGAAGAAATTAATTTTTCAAAACCCCTTAAATGTATTGATTTGGCTGGTGGAACCGGAGATATCGCATTTCGTATTGTTAAGAAATCTCGTGAAAAAAATATCAAATACGAAATTGATGTAGTGGATATTAATCAAGAAATGCTTGATGTGGGAAAGGCTAGGGCAATTGATTTAAATCTTTTTTCTGAGCTGAAATTTACTTGTGCGGATGGCGAAAAATTGCCATTTGCTGATGAATCTTTTGATATTTTTACAATTTCTTTTGGCATTAGAAATTTCACTAATATCAATGCTGGTTTGGCTGAAGCCTATCGCGTTTTAAAACCAAATGGTAAATTTATTTGTTTAGAATTTTCGAAAGTGAATGATTATTTTTTGCAAAAAATTTACGACACTTATTCATTTAAAATAATTCCAAAAGTTGGCGAAATTGTTTTGAAAGATCGCCATTCTTATCAATATTTAGTAGAGTCGATTCGCAAATTTCCAAATCAAGATGAGTTTAAAAAGATGATTGAGAATGCGGGTTTTAAAAATACTTCTTATCAAAATCTCAGCTTTGGCGCGGCTGCGATTCATGTTGGTCATAAAATATAATTTCTTGAGAAAATGAAAAAAATATTATTGCTGGGAATTTTTTTGATTGCTGCATCATGTGAAGATATGATCAGCAATATGGGCTGCGGAATTCCTTCAAGCCGCCAAAACGAAGAGGCAAAGTGGTATTATGATCATGCTGGTGCTAGAAAAATATCGGGACCTTCAACAAAAATAACCGGACTATTTGGCTGCTATTATTACAGCTACAGCGATACGGTTTATTCTTATTCTACGCTATTTCACGAGGGTTATATTTTGGTAAGAAGCGGTAAGCCGATTATGTCAGTTGAGACGAATTAGGTTAGATCAGCATAATTTTTAAGTAACTCAATCAAAGCCACTCCTTTTTAAGGAACTCAATCTAAAGCCCATAATCTTTAAGGAGCTCAATCAAAGCCCATAATTTTTAAGGAACTCAATCAAAGCCCATAATTTTTAAGGAACTCAATCTAAAGCCCCTCCTTTTTAAGGAGGGGTTGGGGTGGTTATTCTCGCGGTAAAGATTTTAGGTAAGTTTCTTACTTTCTCCAACTTATTATTCGAGTGTGCGAATAACCACCCCCCAGCCCCTCCTTGAAAAGGAGGGGAGAAATAAAAGATTCCCTCCTTGAAAAGGAGGGGAGAAATAAAAGATTCCCTCCTTGAAAAGGAGGGGAGAAATAAAAGATTCCCTCCTTGATAATTGCTTTAGCAATTACAACTCACCCAAACAAAAAATAGTTTGTGAGTAAAAGGAGGGGAGAAATAAAAGATTGCCTCCTTGATAATTGCTTTAGCAATTACAACTCACCCAAACAAAAAAATATTTTGTGAGTAAAAGTAGGGGAGATAGCAATTACTCCTTATTTCCAACAAAATTAGCTGCTTTGCATTTTGTCCAAACTCTAAAGCGATCTATGTAGCTAAATATCGCAGGCACTACCACTAAAGTTAAAATAGTGGAAGAAATTAGTCCGCCGATGATGGCGATTCCCATAGCGATTCGAGGTTTTGAGGATTCGCTGAGGCCAATTGCGATTGGGACGGTGCCAGCGATGAGCGCGAAAGATGTCATTAAAATTGGGCGCAAGCGAGTTCTTCCCGCCATAATTAAAGCTTCTTTACGAGATTTGCCTTGTTCAATTAAATGATTGGCGAAATCGACTAAGAGAATGGAGTTTTTGCCTGACACGCCAAGCAGCATAAAGATTCCTAAGACTGTAAAAATATTTAAAGATTCTCCTGTTACAAAAAGTGCTAAGAAAGCTCCACACAAAGCCAAAGGCAAGGCCAGCAAAATTGTAAAAGGTGTTACGAAAGATTCGTAAAGACTGGTCAAAATTAAATAGATGAAAAGCACCGCTAAGAATAAAGCCGAACCCATAGAATTCTGTAAATCCTGCATATTTTCGGAATCGCCCACAAAAACATAACGAATTTCGGGTGGTAATTTCAAATCTCCTTCACTGACAAACATGGTTTCGATGCTGGCCATCACATCACCAAGGCCAGCTTTTGGTGCTAAACTTGCCGAAAGTTGGATATAGCGACCACGATCTTGGCGATTGATAGTGGCGGCTTCTTGAGATTCTGAAGGATAAGCAATGTCAGAAAGTCGAATTAATTTTTGATTAATATTTGGCACATAAACATTATTAAAATTCTGTTTCAAATCTTGCTGATCAGCTTGCAAGCGCACACGGATGTCATATTCCAAATCATTCTGGCGTAATTTGCTTGGAACATATCCTTCAACATAACCGCGCAATTCTTCGCCAATTGTTTGAGGATTGGCGCCATATAATTTGGCTTTATCTTCTTTAATATTAACCCGAAATTCGGTGCGGGTGCTTTTATTGCTAGAATCGATGTCTTTTAAATTGCCAGTTTCAGCAAGTTTTGTGGCTAATTTAGCGCTATATTCTTCAAGCAATTTTTGATTGGTAGATATTAACAATAAATTAAAAGGCTGACCGCGAGACGCGCCACTAGAAGGGTCGTAATCTTTTACAATTGGATTGGCATAAGCAAAATTTGCTAAATCTTTGCGAGTTTTTTGTTTGAAAGCAGAAGTGGTGATATTTCTTTCGTCACCACTTTTTAATCTGATGTAAAGATTAGCTTTGTTAGATTGGCTTGAGCCAGAAGCGCCCACAGTTAAAGCGGTTAATTCAACTTCCTTATTTTTTCTCACAATTTCATCAATTTCTTTAGACACGCTATTGGTGTTGTCCAAATTAGCATCGGCCGCTAACTCTAGAGTGATAATAACTTCACCATTATCATTTTCAGCGGTGAAAGTTTTTGGTACGAATTTTGCTGATAAAATACTGATGGCAAAAACAGCTAAAGTGATGAACAAAATTATTTTTGGTCTATCAATTGAATAGCCCAAAATCCTTTCATATTGCACTTCTAGCCAAGTTTGAAATTGGTCAAATTTTTCTAATAATCTGGAAATAAAAGAATCTTTTTTGTGCTTGTCATGGCTGTTGCCCGACAAATAAGCGCATAAAACAGGAATGATGGTGATGGCAACGAACAAGCTTACCAGCATTGAAAAAGACATGGTCAGGCCAAATTGTTTTAAAAATTGTCCAACAGTTCCTTGCATGAATCCAAAGGGAGTGAAAACTGAAATTACTACTAAAGTTATGGCGATCACGGCCATTAAAATTTCTTTAGTGCCAACAGAGGCGGCTTGTTTTGGTGTTAGTCCGCTTTCAATTTTGCGATAGATATTTTCGGTAACTACAATGGCGTCATCAACCAATAAACCCACGGCCAAACTTAGGGCTAGAAGTGAAATTACATTGATCGAGAAATTGGCCAAATACATTAAAATGAAAGAGCTGATCAGCGAAATTGGCAGCGCAATTGCAGTGATTAAAGTGGCGCGGCTATTAGCCAAAAACAGAAATACAACGGTGACTGTGAGAATGATGGAAATGGCAATTGCCTCATAAACATCTTTGACATTATTTTTAATATAAACGCTGGAATTCTTCACCACCTTGATTTCAGGCTTGCCTTTCATTGACACAAATTCTTTTTGCATCTTGGCAATTTGTTTATTCACGCTATCAACCACGGCGATAATATTAGAATCTGATTGGCGGTAAATATCGATGAATAAAGCCTTATGGCCATTTACAAAAGCGCGTGATTTTTCATCTTCCAAACCATCCACAACTTTACCAATGTCCGAAATTCTGGTTGGAACTTCATTGGAATAGAAATTCACGATGGCATTCTCAATTTGGTCAATTTGGTTAAATTCACTATTATTGCGAAAAACCAGCTCTTTACCAGCTTGGTCAGCTTTGCCAATTGGAATATTTTTACCAGAAGCGGCCAAACGATTTTTAACTTGAGAAAGTGGAATTTGACGATCTCGTAATTTTTTCTGATCTAAAAAAACTTGGATTTCGCGTTTGCGACCACCCAAAATTTCCACCATTCCCACGCTGCTGGCTTGTTCAATTCTTGGTGACACAAATTGATCGGCTATGTCATAAAGTTCGCCTTGAGATAAATCGGCATTTAAAGAAATGGTCATGATTGGCTGATCGGAAGGATCTAAACGACGAATTATCGAATCTTCAACATCATCAGGCAATTTGGGTTTGGTTTGGCTGATCTTATCGCGAATTTGCTGTTGGGCATCTTTAATATCAGTGCCTTGATAGAAATTGACGATGATTTGGCTGGTGTCTTTTAAACTTTTAGAAGTGAGTCTTTTGATACCGGAAATTGTGCTAATTTCTTCTTCAAGAGGTTTGGTAACTAGACTTTCAATTTCAGCGGGCCCTGCGCCTTCGTAAGAAGTAGAGATAAAAATTGTTGGAATATCAACATCTGGAAACAGATCTACATCCATCTTCTTAAAACAAATAATACCAACTGTGATGATGACAATCATGATACAGCTGATGAAAGCGGGTCTTTTTATGGATAGATCAACTAAATTCATGTGATTTTATTTTGTGTTTGTCTCATAGGCGGCGGCACCTTCATATAATTTCTTATCAGCAATTAAGCTTAAAATCTGATAAGAAATTTGCACAGTTGTGAGCATCGATTTGGTATATTCTTGTTCAAAAAGCAAAACTTGATAAGTGGTGGTGCGACCTTGTTTTAAAAGGCCTCGTTCATTTTCAACTTTAGCTTTTTGGGCGGCTTCAATTTTTTTTGAAAGAGCTAAATTTTCTTTATAATTTTCTAAATTTTGGATTAAATTGTTCCAGTCATTATCTTGATCAAAAAGCTTTTTATTATAGACCATTTTAGCTGAAGAAGCGCTTTTCACAGCACCTTGGCGAATATCAGAAGACAAACCAATATTGATGGGCATGGTGAAATTTACACCAATTGCACCTTCTTCACCTTTCGCGTCAAAAGATCTGGTGGCGGCAGTATTTAGTCCACTTTCAATTCCTTTAAAAGCGTAAGAGCCAGTTAAATTTAAAGCTGGTTTATTATTTTCTTCTTCGATTTTGGCATTGGCCACAGCGGTTTTCATTTGGGCTTCTGCCGATTTTATATCGAGTCTATGTCCGGCTCTAACTTTGGTAGAAACATAATTTTCTAGTTTTTTAGAATCTATTTCTGCAATTTCGTCACTCACTTGATCAGAATCTACGAATCTCTGTTTATTGAAATTTCGCGCGGCAATTCTTTCATCATTTTGGGCTTGTCTTACTTCAAGAGTTTTTTGTTCAACCAAGGCTTTGGCTTGCAGCACATCGGCCTTTTCTCCAAGATTCATGCGGTTGCGATTAGTTACATATTTTAAAATTGATTGGGCTTGCTCTAAAGTTAGTTTTTGAATTTTTACAATTCTTTTAGTGGCAGCCAAAGTCCAATAAGCTTTTTCGGCCTCAATTAAAGCACTTAGAGAAGTGGCTTGAGCGCTTAATTTATTAGCTTCATTTTGATATAAGAGTGAATCTTGCGCGGCTTTAGTTGAAGCGCCCATTCTATTTTGCCAAAGCGGCAAAGAAAGTTGAATTACGGGATTGGTTTGATAGTTGGAAGCGGCTAAAGAGGGATTGGGGAAATTGGAAGTGTTAAAATTTTTATAAGTATATTTATTCATCACATAATAAAGCTTGGTGCTAAGACCGAAGCTGGAAGTTTGGGTAAATCCTAATTGATAAGTTTGATTGTAATATTGGGTGTAACGCAATATTTGTGCTGCGGAATTTTGTTGATAAAAGCTGGTTTGGGCAAGCCCAAAAAGATTGATGGCGGTGACCAAATCGGCTTTCTTTTTTAGAAGTTCTGAAGATTCACTTTGTTGGTTAGAAGCGCTGTAATTCAGGTTATTGCCTTTTACTTGTTCTAAATATTCTGGAAGAGAAAGAGGTTTAGAATCTTGGGCGTAAGAATGAGCCGAAATTAGAAGAGCTGATAACACAAAGACAATTTTTGCAAAGCTGTGTAAGCTCTTGGTAATAAATTGTAAATGCATGGAGATAGTTTTTTGAGGCTAATAAAAAAATGGTGCTGTTAGCGGGAATCGAACCCGCGACCTCTTCATTACCAATGAAGTGCTCTACCGCTGAGCTATAACAGCTTATATTTCAAAATCTTTATCGGCGTAAAATGCTGAATTTAAAGTCACGCGCTAAATCTCTTATATATTTCGATAATTTCTAGAGGTGAGTTTTGAGGAGAAAAAAAGATCAAATAATTTGAGGGCGCGGATTCAAACTTAGCCTAGGCTAATTGTCAAATGCTGTCAAAAATTATTTACTGCTATTTTTCGCCACCTTCTTCTTCACCTCCTTTGCCACCTTCGCCACCAGATTCTCCTCCTTCGCCACCACCGCCTTTTTCTCCGCCTTCTTCTTCTCCGCCGCCGCTGCCTATTTCTACACTACTTGCACCACCACCGCCGCGAGCTGCGCCATCATCGCCACCACCAGATTTATCGTCTTTTGCTCCAGCAGATGGATCTTTGGCCTTCGACTTATTGCCCTTATTGGCATAATCCGCCATTTTCTGGGAATTGCTTCTAGTGGCTTTGCTTAGTTGACTTAAACCGCCAGCGAACCTTTCTTGTGCTCCTTGAGCAGCTTTCATGATTTTCTTTCTCATGTCGGCAATGTTGAAAGATTCAGATTTTAAGCCTTTACCACCTACCAAGTCAGTACCAATTTCGGCAATTTGATCCATGAATTGACAGAGCACGAACATCACAAAAGCTCCTTTCATCATGGTGAGAATTTTGGCTTTAACATCTCCACTAAATAGATTAGTAATGATTGGAATACTCACTCCAATAAGTTCAAATCCAGGGAATTTTCCGAAGCTATTAACATTAATTAAGCAGGCTACACTGTCATTATAAGGATCAACCAGAGTTTGACCAAGTGCATCGCAATTTGGATTGCTGGTTATGATATTGCCGTTCAAATCTTTGCAAACTTTTTCACAAGATATGGTTTTTGAAGGACCAGTGCCGTGGAAAGTGGCGCTGCCAATGGTTGTCTTATCTAATACCGTGATAAAAATTGCGATATAGGCAAAGAGAATCATCGGCTGTAAACAAAATCCAATCAAGTGAGTGAGCCAGCTGGAGAAGATGTTGGAGGTTCTTTTAAACATCACCATTGGTATGATCAAAGGAGAGATATAAACCAATATCAATATCGACATTACGGAAGACAAGAAGATATGCAGCGCTCTTATAGTTATCATGATCAGATATAGCCCGAAATACATGACGGCAAGCGCAAAATAAAGTCCATAAACTCCCGTAAACATGCCAGCAAAAAGCAGACTGATAATATTGGCGGTGGAGGCTTGTGGACCAAATCCTAAATAGCGGGCAATTTTACAATCCAGCGTATCCCACATTGCCAAATAATCTTTGCCATCTGGATAGGCTCTAGTGGCAGAAGATACAACCGTAGTAGTTCCATCGGCAAAAGTCATATCACCAAATTGACAGCCATCTCGCCCCGATTCTTGGGCGCTGACTTCAATTTTGAACACTAATTTTGATAAGACCGAGGAAGCATTATAAACACCATCGAAGAAGACAGTTTGCCAAGCATCTCCAGTTGAGAAATAAAGCACCAAACCAATCTTCACAATATACATCAAGATTTCAGTTTTCTTGATAGCGCCGCCACCAAGCAAAACATTCATGCCATAGAACATAATCGACAGAGTAAGTACCATTTTTACTGCGGTCTGAAGATTGCTTTGAAGAGTAGCGAAGAAAGATTTAGACATGGTGTGTTGGCCCATCTGATAAATGAAAGTATCATTTACATATTTTCCGCTGGCACAAACTCCATCTTCATCTGGTTTTTCATAAGCATCTAAACACACACTATGACCAACGCGATCATAGAAAACATTTTCCATAGTTTCTTTAAAGCATTGAGCAATTGGTGCGCTGAAATGTCTTTGGGTACCAAGTAATCCGGTATTGTAAGAAACATCATTACGAGAGTCTCCTGTAAAATCTAAACAAGCTCTGGAGAAATAAGGGGAATTTAAATCGCTGGAATAAACATAAGACTGTCCGCTGGTGACGGTGCAATTAGTTAAATATTGGCAATAATTTCGGCATTGGCCAGCTTTGGCATTATAGGTGCAATCTTCATTTCTAATTTCACTTTTATTGGCGCATTGACCTTTGGAAATATTATCTTCTGTGATCATGGTCAAATTGCCCTTACTATCCACAATTCCATCTTGAAAATAATCACATTGTTGTGAGCCGCCACCAATAGAGAAGTTATAAGGACATACGCTATAAGATTCGGCGCATAACATTCTGCCATCATCAATTGGTGCTACTGAATAAGTAATGCCATGTAAAATACAGTTAGCGCCGGATTCGCAAAATGTTGAAGATTCATCAGTGCCGTCTGAGGTTTTTATACAAATATAATTTGAGCTTCTATCTTTACAGCAATCGAAGGCCTTTAAAACATCACTTTGCGATGGTGGATCAGACATTGCGCTAAAATCAAAAGTCAGAGGATTATATTTTTGACAATTGAAATTACCTGCTTGTGTGCCCTTCAAATAATATTTTTGTGGTGGATATGATCCGTTAACTTTAGGCTGCGTAACATCTCTACAAGTGCTACCTGTATTCGGATTATCATCAACTTCAACTCCACCATAATACCATTCGCGATAAGTTTTATTACTCAAACTAAGTTGAGTGTCATTTTTAGCCGTGATGTAACCTTTCACAGCTTGCTCAACCGTATTTTTATAATTTGCCACACTAATGTTATAACTTGTTGTACTGGGTTTTAGCCAGTCTGATCCGCATATTGAAGAGTGTTCATAGGCAAATGTGGCGGTTCCGTAAATTACGGCTAACTCAATTAAGGCTATACTATAAGCGGAGGTAGCCGCTCCCAATGCATATGCGCAAGCTTGATTACTACCTGATTTTGAAGTGGCTTTAGCCATATCTATCCCATCTTGTAATGGTGATGGATATATTCTTGGATATTTATCGCCACTGTCACAAGCATTATTCATCGTTGCAATTGCGGTTTTAACTGCTGCGTAAGAAGAGATTATGACGGCTGCACATACTGGATTACTTAAGACAAAGAGTATATCATTGCTTGTGGCTGGATCGAATTCTATGCCACCGTGATTTCCACTGGAATCGCAAGATCGAAAATGGTCTGGACCATATTCATAGTCAGCAGCATAGGAGTTATTTGGTGCAGAAATAAAGCTAAAAAAAATGGCAATAATAAGCAGTGACTGAAAGCCTTTTTTGATGATTCTTTGATTAAAAATTTTCACTAAAACTTAAATATTTTGCTTTTTTATTTACCAAATTTGCACTTCTGAAGCGCATATAAATTGTAACTATCTTCCTGTTCTTTTGAAGAAAAGTGGTAACCAATCATCAGGATTTTCACCAACTTCTTCCATAGCCTGATCCATAATTAACACTGTGTCAATACGAGCAGAAAGAACTCTAATTACTTCATCCATACCGCCCAAATCGATTCTTGCAATAACGCCATCATTATCTTGTTTAACCAAGAAAAAGCGGCTTGAAGGATCTGTGGTTTTCACCAAGCTAAATTCGCGTTCTGAAAGCATAAATACTTCACGATATAGTGCGGTAGCTTTTAAGTTGGGTAAGAAAATTTGCGTTGAAGTTTGTTGAACCAGAGTATCAGAAATACTACTTTTCGCCGCATCTTCTACTGACTGTGTCGCAAAAACTACGAAGGTATTTAATTTTCTTAATACTTTCAGCCAATCTTTAATTTTAGGTGCGAAAATTGGATTACCAATTAAGGCCCAAGCTTCATCCAAAACGATCATAGTTGGTGAGCCATCAAGCGAAGTTTGAATACGATGGAATAGATAAAGTAGAACTGGACCTAAACTAGATTTATCTTTCAAAATTTCTGCCATTTCAATCCCGAAAGAGCGCTCTGAAGAGAAGTCGAGACGATCTTCCATATTGTCAAATAACTTGGCGTGTGAACCATCAGAATGCCACATCGCAAGTCTTCCTGCTAAAGTTCCAGGTCCACTTAAACCCATGAAGGCAGCGATGTTGCGCAATCTTCTTTGTGACTTAGGAAGTTTGTAATTACCGTTAACTGCTTCATTAATTCTTTCAACTTCGTGAGCCGGAAGTGGTGCATCACCAACGGTTACTAAAACTTTCAAAAATTCGATTAAGAAAGTTCGGCTTTCTGAACTATCTTCAAGTTGGAATGGATTGAAGCCGGAAGTTTTTGCTGCATCTGGAGTCATGTAACGACCACTAATGGCGCGAATGAAAATTTCGGCACCGCGATCTTTATCGAAGAAAAATAAACGACCTTTAAATTTCTGACACTGCGCACATAAGAAGTTTAGCAATACCGTTTTACCCGCACCAGTAGGCCCGATAATCATAGTATGTCCCACATCTCGCACATGGAAACTGAAGAAATACGGCGTTCCCGATACTGTATTTAAAACCGTAACTGCGTCGCCCCAATGGTTTTTCTTTCTTTTGCCTGACGGATAATTGTGGAAAGAAGCAAAAGCGGAAATATTGAAAGTATTAACCGTACTTCTTCTCGCCATATATTCTTGGTTAGAAGGAAGTTGCGCCCAATAAGCTGGCTCTAGATTTAATTTCTCACGAACACCAGTGATACCTGAGTTTGAAAGTTCTACAACAGCCAAAGAAAGCGCACTTTCTAAAGATTTTGGCGTATCTTCAATGCATAGAATTGTCATATGGTGATTGCCGAAACCAAATTCACCACTCATCGCCGAATCAAGTGCCGAGTCAATTTCTTGAATTTGTGAAACCGCCACATCTTCTGATTGCACTAATCGTCTTTGTTGTAACTGCATAGAACTAATCGCGATCATGCGATTAATGAAAGAGAATGATTGGCTGATGATTAATTCAAAAGGCATTTGCATGAAGCCGTCAAACACGCCAGCGTGAGTTGAAGGACGATATTCTTTAATTGATACAATCCCCGCATATTTAATGCCAGTTGGGTGATGAGCCTCAATAGATTTATTTCCAAAATAAAGTCGGCTAATTGGCAAGTGATGCGAAAGCGGACCCAAAGGAACTGAGATTGATTGTGAATATCCGCAATTAACTAAACGCGATAAAAATTCTAAAACTTCAGAAGTAATACAATTTTCATTTTCAGAAAGACCAAGCAATTCGGGGCCGTAATTACCAAAACCGTTTAAAATTCTTTCGGTCATTTCATCAAGCTCGTCAAAAGCTTCACGCATGTAATTTTCCCAAGATGACTTATCTGCTTTATGTTGCAGCTTTTTAGCCATATGTTCTAGAACAGCAGCGCCCGATTTATCTGAGCCACGAACTATGGTAAAATAATGTTCATTGATAAAAGTTCTGTCATCTGAGTGTTTTGCAGCCCATTCACGATTAACACGCTGCGAAAATAAATCTGGCATGTCGCCATCAGGAAAGCCTTTTTCTTTGCGGCGTAGAGTATGGAAATAAAGCGAGAAGTTGCCAGAAGCCATACCTTTTAACAGGTTGTTTCGGGCATTCTTTTTCAAATCGATGTCAATGTCATCAGCAGTTTCGAAGGCAAAACCTTTTATTTTTATGACGCGAACAAGCTCTTCTTTGTAAGTTAAAATAGTGTTAGAATTCCAATGGCATTTATATGGAATAAAATGTGCTTCTGAAACCTCATATTTTATAACTTTTTCTTTTGAAGGCTTGACCGTAGAAAGTCTTAACATTTCTTGGATTGCGTAAGGTTTTTTTAAAGTGCTGTTGCAAATCAAAATTTTCTAAGAAGTTTTTGATTTGCAACGGCACTTTTAAGGAAGATTTTCCGCCATTTTTATTACTAGAATCAGTAAAGCAAGACTTCTATGACAATTGCTTTTTATTTTTTGTTAATAACAGCAAAAAAATCAATCCCGGAATTGCAAGTAAGGTTGAGAAGATAAAGAAATTATACCAGCCTAAAGCAGTAGCAAATATTCCAGCGCTTGAAGAAAAAATGCTGCGCGCCAAAGTTGCACAAGAAACTAACAAAGCATATTGAGTGGCGCTAAAAGCAATGCTGCAAAGGCTGCTTAAATAAGCTACAAAAACCGAATCACCAATTCCGCCGCTAAAATTCTCGATAAAAATTACGAAATAAAGCGCTTCAGAATTATGTCCCAAAGTAGATAAATAAGAGAAAGCCAAGTTTGAAACCATTTGTGCTAAAGCCGCAATCCATAGACTTTTTATGAGGCCAAGTTTTTTTACCAAAACTCCGCCAACAAAAACTCCAAATAAAGTCGCAAATAATCCGAAAGTTTTGACAATGCTGGCAATTTCAATTTTGCTGAAACCAATTTCTAACAAAAATGGCAAAGTTAAATTCCCGGCAAAAACATCGCTAAGTTTGAAGCAAATGATGAAAGATAAAATCATCATCCAATTTGGATGCAGGGCGAAATCTTTAAGCGGATTAATTACCGATTCGGAAACCCAAGAAGGGAAGCTGTATTTTTTTTGCTGCCAACCTTTTTTACTATCTTCAGCAAATAAAGTTGCGATTAAGCAAGAAGCCATAAAGGCTGCCATTATGAAATAAACGGCGTCCCAAGAAATTAATTCGGCTAAAATTAAAGCACCAGCGCCAGAAATTAACATGCCGATGCGATAGCCGTAAACATAGAAACTAGCGGCTAAACCTTGATTTTCTTTTTCGATTAATTCGATACGATAAGCATCAATTACAATATCTTGGCTAGAGGAAGCAAAGGCGACCAAAATTGCTAGAGTTGCAATTGAGGCAACGCTGCCAACAATTCCAGCAATTCCAAGAGCTGAAATGAAAATAACCAAAACCACTTGAGTTAAAATTATCCAAGATCTTCTTTGTCCAACCATTTTAGTTAAAACAGGAATTCCAAATGAATCTATGATTGGTGCGAAGCAGAATTTTAATGTGTAAGGCAAACTTACTAATGAAAAAAATCCTATAGTTTTTAAATCAAATCCTTTATCCACCAATAAGGCTTTTAAGGTTGATAGAATAAGTACAATAGGCAATCCGCTTGCAATTCCTAAAAAGAAAATTATGGCAAAGTTTTTTTGTAAGATTCTTTTCATTGGTTTTTAGGAAAAATTTGTTTTTTTTAATATATTACTAATACAAACTGTCATCTCGAACGCAGTGTTCATCAAATAAGCAGCAAAGCTTTCTAATTCTCAACTTAAAAAATCCGCTAGATGTTAGATCACAAAAATTCTTCTTTATTATATGGTACAACCATTCTGTCAGTGCGCAAAAATGGTAAAGTTACAATTGCAGGCGACGGACAAGTTTCTTTGGGATCAACAGTTTTAAAATCAAATGCCAGAAAAATTCGCAAACTTGGCGACGGTTCAATAATTGGTGGTTTTGCGGGCGCAACAGCAGACGCTTTTACTTTATTTGAAAGATTGGAATCAAAATTAGATCAATATCCAAATCAGCTGATGCGCGCTTGTGTAGAGCTTGCCAAAGATTGGCGCACTGACAAATATTTGCGTCGTTTGGAAGCAATGATGATTGTAATTGATAAAGATATTTCTTTAGTTCTTACCGGAAATGGCGATGTTTTAGAGCCGGAAGATGGTGTGACAGCAATTGGATCTGGTGGAAATTACGCTTTAGCTGCGGCGCGGGCCTTAATTTCAATTGATGGAATTGAAGCGGAAGAAATTATCAAAAGATCAATGAAAATTGCTGCAGATCTATGTGTTTACACTAATAACAATCTTGTAATTGAAACTCTTGGTTAATTTCTTAACCAAGAATAACTTAAATAAATTTTGAAATTAATGAAAATTTTACGAATTTTTTTATCCATATATCTTCTATTAACTAGTTTGAACCCAGCATCAGCGGCAGTTTCATTCTCTGTAAAAAATGAAGAAGTTCCTAAAACTAAAATTTTATTTTTTGGTTTTGATTCTCCCGATCCAAAATTAAAAGTTGATACTTTCGAAATTGCCGAACGCATCAGAAGAAATCTTAAGACCACCGATTTATTTGAAATTATTAAACAAAACGGGCAGATGGATGTTATAAATTCAGCCAATATTTCTGGCGCTGTTTCTGCGACAGGACAAGGATTAATGCCAACAGCTAGCATGATGCCTGAATCTTTAACTGTCGAATCAACTCCAAATTTTGAAAAATATAGCAATACTGGAATTGGTGCTATTGTGATCGGAAGTTTTAACTATGATGCGACGGGAAATTTAGAAGCTAGAGTTAGAACTTGGGATGTGATGGATCAAAGACAGCTTTTTGGTAAATTCTATTCTTCTTCAAAAGATAATTATCGTAAAATGGCCAATACAATTTCTGATGAAATTTTTAAGGCAATTGCCAACGAAAAAATTGGCCACTTCAATTCTAAAATTCTTTATGTTTCGGAAGTTGGTCAGATTAATAAATTGACTAAAAAAATTAATATCATCGATTTTGATGGTGAGAATCACCATATTTTAACTGATGGCAGAGAGTTAGTCCTGACTCCAATTTTTTCTAAAAAAAGAGATGAAATTTTTTATCTGCGTTATTTCGAAAATCGTCCACAGGTTTTTAGTCTCGATTTAAAAAGCTTAAAAAGTAAAAAAATCGGTGGTTTTAACGCTACTACATTTGCGGCAGCAACTCATCCAAAAAATCCTGGAATTATTATTTTTTCGGCAATTGTTGATGGAAATAGTGATATTTATGAAATGAATATTGGGGCAAATACGGCAAAAAGATTAACCAAAAGCGTGGCGATTGACACCACGCCAGCTTATTCTCCCGATGCAAAATATATTGCTTTTGCATCAGATCGCGATTCAGGCCAACAGCTTTATGTTATGGATGATGATGGTGATAATGTTAATAGAATTAGTTCTGAAGGAGGTGCATATTCCAAACCAGTTTGGTCGCCAGATGGTAGTTTGATTGCTTTCACAAAAATCAAAGCTGGTAAATTTTATATTGGTGTGATGTCGGCAAGTGGTAAAAATGAAAAATTACTGACTAATGCTTATTCTGTGGAAGGCGCTAAATGGTCACCAAATGGTCGTTATTTAATTTACAGCAAAAAACGCGCGCAATATGGAAGAGAAAGCATGCCAAGACTTTTCATAATTGATATTATTACGGGTTATGAGTTTGAAGTTCCGACTCCATCTAACGAAGGCGCGACCGATCCTGATTGGGTTTAAGGCGACGGCCCTAATGGGGCCGTAAAAATGACCTAAACGGTCATTTTTAGCCTTAAACGGGCAAAAGCTGTGCTTTTGCCCTGGCGCGAGTTGTCTTCGAGCGCAGCGAGAAAAGCAACGAAGCGTTTACGGGCAAGAATTATCTTCTTTTGCCCTGGCGCGAGTTGTCTTCGAGCGCAGCGAGAAAAGCAACGAAGCGTTTACGGGTAGGAATTATCTTCTTTTGCCCTGGCGCGAGTTGTCTTCGAGCGCAGCTAGAAAAGCAACGAAGCTTGTTGAGACATATTCGATTAAAAATATTAAATAAATGCTCCTCTACTTCCTAAAGCGCCTCCTCCTAATATTTCCCACGCTTTTCGTAATCATGTTAATAAATTTCATGATCATCCAAACCGCACCAGGTGGTCCTGTGGAGCAATTCATCGCCAAGCTAAATCATACCACGCAATTAAAAGGCGAGGTTTCAGTGCAAGGAATTTCTCCAAGCAATCAACAAAATTTCACCTCCGATTCCAACCTTAAATATCGAGGCTCTGCAGGAATTGATCCTGAAATAATTGCCAAAATCGAAAAGCTTTACGGCTTTGATTTGCCTTTATGGCAAAGATTTTGGCTGATGGTGAAAAAATTTATTATTTTTGATTTTGGCACTAGTTTTTATCAAGATAAAAAAGTCATTGATTTAATCTGGCAGAAATTGCCCGTATCAATTTCCATTGGCCTTTGGAGTACATTGTTAGTCTATTTAGTTTCAATTCCACTGGGTATAAAAAAGGCAGTTAATGACGGATCAAAATTTGACATTATCAGCAGTTCTGTGGTGATTGTGGGACATGCGATCCCATCATTTTTATTTGCAATTTTACTAATCATAATTTTTGCTGGTGGAAATTTCTTAAGCATTTTCCCATTGCGCGGCCTGGTTTCGGAAAATTTTCAAGATTTAAATTGGTGGCAAAAAATTGCTGATTATTTTTGGCATATGGCTTTACCAATTATCGCAATGGTTGTTGGTGGATTTGCTTCTTTAACATTTTTTTGCAAAAATTCTTTTCTGGAAGAAATTAATAAACAATATGTTTTAACCGCTTACGCCAAGGGTTTAAGTGAGAAGGAAACTTTATATAAACATGTTTTTCGCAATGCCATGATGATCGTCATCGCTGGATTTCCTGCGGCCGTAATCAGCATTTTATTTACTGGATCAATGTTGATTGAAGTGATATTTTCTTTAGATGGCCTTGGACTTCTAGGATTTGAAGCTGCGGTTTCGCGCGACTATCCTGTGATGTTTGGTACTCTTTATTTTTTTACTTTAATTGGCTTGATAACTTCAATTATAAGTGATTTTACTTATAGGTTTATTGACCCCAGAGTGAATTTTGGTAAATTGTGAATTTTAGTAAATTTTAACCGCATCTAATTTTAAATTTATGGACGAAGAGACGCAGATTTATCTGTTTGTAGTTATAGCATTAATCATTGTTTCTGGACTTTTTTCCTGCTTTGAAACCGCCATCACGGCAACTTCACGGGCTAAGGTTCATCGTTTGAAAAATGAAGGAAATAAAAAAGCAAAAATTCTCGAAAGTCTTTTAAAAAATCGCGAGAAAGTCATCAGCACCATGTTGCTTGGAAACAATGCTGTGAATATTTTAGCTTCTGCCATGGCAACCAGCGTTCTCATCAGATTATTTGGTGATTCAGGTTTGGTTTACGCAACTGTTTCAATGACAATATTAGTGATAGTTTTCGCTGAAGTTTTGCCAAAAACTTACGCCATAAAAGCGCCCGACAGCATCGCTTTAACTTTTGCTCCCATCATTAATATTTTGGTAACAATATTTTTCCCAATTACTGATTCGATTCAGAAATTTATTAATCTGATTTTGGCCAAGCCAATTCAGAAGACACAATCTTCATCTTCTGAATTAGAGGAAATTCGCGACACCATCAATCTTAAGCATTTAGAAGGTTCCATATATAAATATGACAAAGACATGATTGACGGCGTGCTTGATCTGGCCGACACCGAGATCAGCGAAATTATGGTTCATCGCAAAGATGTAGAATCTATCAATATTGATTTGCCGATTAAAGAACTAATCAAACAAGCCCTCACAATCAGCTATACCAGAATTCCTCTTTGGAAAGGCAATAAAGAAAATATCGTGGCGATTTTGAATGTGAGAAAATTGCTTAAAGCTTTGCACTTTTATAAAGATGGTAAGGATCTGGAAAAGTTTGATCTAAAATCAATCACCACCGAAGCTTGGTTTGTGCCTGATACTAACAGCCTAAGAGCCCAATTATTCGCTTTCAGAAAAAAGAAAAAAAGATTGGCTTTAGTTATCGATGAATATGGTTCTTTCCTTGGACTTGTAACGCTGGAAGATATTTTGGAAGAAATTGTTGGCGAAATAAAAGAGCAAGATGACGGCTCTGAAATCAATATTATCAAGACCAAAAGCGGCTTTTGCAAAATTGTCGGCAAAACTTTAATTCGCGATATTAACAAAAAGTTAGATTGGGATTTAGCAGAAGATGACGACGCCTATAATTTGGCGGCTTTTGTGATTAGCAGACTTGGTAGAATTCCCGAAGAGAAAGAAGTTTTTGTAGAAGATGGATATCACTTCGAAGTTTTGAAGAGAAAAGGTCATGATCTAGTGTTACTGAAAGTGAAAAAAACTAATCAGTAATGAATCCGTTATGTCTGAGCTCAGCTCTGGCTGTGTTGCTTTTTAAAAATTTTAAGAATTCGCGCGCCGCTTCCATATTGTCTCCAGCAATTACCAAAGCTTGATAGAAAATTCTATCTTCTTTTGCTGAAGACAAAATGGCTAAATCTTGTCTATTTTTAATTTGGCTCGATACTACCATCACGAAATGATCAGGGCTTTCTTTAAGAGAGTTTAAGATTGATGCCTTATCTTCCTTCAATTTTTTTACTAACGACAACTTGTCTCCAGTAAGATTCAAAGATTGAATCAATTCGCTGCTATATTTCTCTGACGAACTTCCTTCTTGATCGATTATCAATGTTGCCCTGGTTTCATCTAGAATTTGAATAGCTTCACTTAAGTTAATGTCTTTTTTCAATAATCTTCCGTCAATATTAGTATTATTTTTGGAAGTCACCAAAACCAATTTATCTCGGGCAATATAGCTAACATTATAAACATCGACTAAGCCTTTTTGTCTAAGAGAATCAATCATAGCAGAGTTGGCCGAAATAAAAACATCGGCTGGTTCGCCCGAATCAACATCATTCAATAATTCCAAAGAAGAATTAAAATTTATTGAAACGACAACATTGTTTTTTTGTGAATAAAGTCGGGCGATTTTAGTTAGTGCTAAAACCATATTCTGTTCAGCAAAAACGGTTAAATTTCTGCTGTTAGAAGCGAGCCCATTTTGGGTGAAGGCGCATATGAAAAACAGGCCGAGAAAAACTTTTGATAAAAATTTGCTCTTCAAGTTTTTCATATTTTTAGATCACCAACATTTTTTGACGATCTTGATCAATGTCGTTAAAAACATCTTCCCAAGTTCCGGTAGTAGAGGCTTTGCTATATTCAGTAACACGATTCTCAAAGAAATTTGTATGTTCAACACCATTCAAAATTTCATCAAGCCAAGGCAGTGGATTATCATCAATCATGTAGATTTCTTTAAGTCCAAGCTGGTTCAATCTTCTATCCGCGATATAACGAATATATCTTTTAACTTCACGAGAAGTTAGGCCTTCAACATTTCCTGTTTCAAAAGCCAAATCAATAAAAGCATCTTCAAAATGCACAATTGTGGCGCAAGCTTTGTAAAGACGGCTTTTCAATTCTTCATCCCAAACCTCAGGATTTTCTTGAACGAAAGTTCTAAATAATTTGATGATTGAATTGGTGTGTAAAGTTTCGTCACGCACAGACCAAGCAATAATTTGTCCCATGCCTTTCATTTTTCCAAAGCGTTGGAAATTTAACAAAATTGCAAAAGATGCAAATAGCTGCAAACCTTCAGTAAAGCCACCAAACACAGCCATTGTTGTGGCAATATCTTTCTTAGTTGAGACACCGAATTGATGCATGTAATCATATTTATCCTTCATTTCTTTATATTTCATGAAGGCTGAATATTCAGTTTCTGGCATGCCGATTGTATCAAGCAAATGAGAATAAGCAGCGATGTGAACAGTTTCCATATTTGAAAAAGCAGAAAGCATCATTTGCACTTCTGTCGGTTTGAAAACTTGTGAGTAATGCTTCATATAGCAGTTATTCACTTCAATATCAGCTTGTGTAAAAAAGCGGAAAATTTGTGTAAGAAGATTTCTTTCGCCGGTAGTTAAATTATGTTTCCAGTCGCGCACATCGTCAGCCAAAGGAACTTCCTCAGGAAGCCAGTGAATTTGCTGTTGTTTTAACCAAGCATCATAAGCCCAAGGATAGTTAAAGGGTTTGTAAATTGGCTTTGAATCAAGAAGAGACATAGGTTTAAATATTTTGATCTTAAGTTGGTATCTTTCGTATGATGAAAAATTTTAAAAATGAGAAGAAAAAGGTAACTATCTCAATGCCAAATTGCAAAGTAAAATTCTAAAAACTTTTCCTAAAAGTTTGGGGTTGATTTTAGGTGGTTAAAACTTAAATCTAATTACTGAGTAATTCACTCTTATATTAATTAAATTTCACAAAACATGTCAGTTCTAGTTGGAAAAAAAGCTCCAGATTTCACGGCTTCAGCAGTTATGCCAAATAACGAAATCAATGATAAATTCAATCTTAGCGAATATTTAAAAGGCAAAATCGGGGTATTATTTTTCTACCCACTTGATTTCACTTTCGTTTGCCCTTCAGAAATTATTGCTTTCGATAATCGTTTAAAAGAATTCAAAGATCTTGGCGCTGAAGTTATCGGCGTTTCTGTAGATTCAAAATTTAGTCACATCGCTTGGAAAAATACTCCAGTTGAAAAAGGTGGTATTGGCCAAGTTCAATATCCTCTAGTTTCTGACATCACTAAACAAATCGCCCGCGATTATGATGTTTTAACTGGTGAAGCTGTTGCTCTTCGTGGCACATTCTTGATCGATCAAGATGGCGTGGTTCGTCATCAAGTTGTTAATGATTTGCCACTTGGCAGAAATATCGACGAAGCAATTCGTATGGTTGAATCTCTAAAATTCTTCCAAGCTCACGGCGAAGTTTGCCCAGCTGGTTGGAATAAAGGTAAAAAAGGTATGAAAGCTGACGCTCAAGGTGTTGCTGATTATCTAACTAACAATGCTAAAGACTTATAGTTTTGGTTTTTTTCAGGATGGGGATTTATCTCTATCCTGAAAGATCTTTTCAAATTGTTTTTCCTATAATTTTTATAAGAAAAGCAATTTGAAAAATAGGTGCAATCAAGGATTTTTAGAGAATTTGGTTTTTTTTATTGACTAAATTTTTTTCTCCCACTAAAAAGCCCGCCCTCCTCAAATTTTGGATGTCTTCACGAATAAAGTTGCTTCGTAAAAATCCTGAAAATTTTGCAAAAATAATATAATTTAAAGATAGCAATCAATGCCAACGATTAATCAATTGATAAGAAAGCCTAGAGTTAAACAGGTTAGTAAAAACAAGGTTCCAGCTATGAAAGCTTGTCCTCAAAAAAGAGGTGTTTGTACTCGCGTTTATACTACAACTCCTAAAAAACCAAACTCAGCGCTTCGTAAAGTTGCTCGTGTTAAATTAACTAACGGATTTGAAGTTATTGCTTACATTCCAGGTGAAGGTCATAACCTACAAGAGCACTCTGTTGTAGCTATCCGCGGTGGTCGTGTAAAAGATTTGCCAGGTGTTCGTTACCATATCATCAGAGGTTATTTTGATACTCAAGGTGTTAAAAATCGTAAACAAGCTCGTTCCAAATACGGTGCGCAAAAACCTAAATAATTAGGCCAAATAGTTTTGAAAATCTCGGGCAAAGTCGTGCTGGACTGAAGCCCATTCTATAATGTTTAAATATTTACTAAAATGAGAAGAAGAGCAGCAAAGATCAGAAAAATTATTCCTGATGCGAAATATAACGAAGTTATTGTTACAAGATTCGTTAACCGTCTAATGAATGATGGTAAAAAATCAGTTGTTGAAAAAGCAATTTATGAAGCTTTTGATAATCTTGAAAAAAAACTTAAAAAAAGCCCAATTGATATCTTCAAAGAAGCTTTGGAAAATGTAACTCCAAAAGTTGAAGTTAGATCTAGAAGAATCGGTGGTGCTACTTACCAAATTCCAGTTGAAGTTTCTGCTAGACGCGGATCTGCACTTGCTTTGAAATGGCTTAAAACTGCTGTTGAAAATATCAAAGGTAGAAACCTTTCAGTTAAAGTTGTTACAGTTATTCTAGAATCTTTGGAAAACAAAGGTTGGGCTGCTAAGAAAAAAGAAGAAGTATTCAAAATGGCTGAAGCTAACAAAGCTTTCGCTCATTATCGTTGGTAAATGCTTAATGGCTTCATTACAGAAAAATGTCGAGTTTGATGTTGTAATACCCGTACATAAAAAAGACCTCGCAGTCTTAGAATACTGTATTGAAGCCGCTAAAAAAAAGCTTGTTGGTGTTAGAAATATTTACATTATTTCTAGAGAAAAATACACCAACAACGCTAATTGGATTGATGAAGCATCATTTCCATTCTCAATGGATTTGGTAAAAAGTTATGTTGGTGGAGCAAGTGGTTGGTATTTCCAACAATTGCTCAAGATGTACTCCCCTCTAGTTATTCAAGGAATCTCCGAAAATGTTTTGATACTCGATAGTGATACGGTTTTTTTCCGCAAAGTTAAGATGTTTGATGATTGCGGCAGACCTTTCTACAATATCAGCAAAGACACTAAAGTTTGCAGAAGACCTTTCGACCAAAGAGTTGCGGTTCATATTGAAAAATTACTTCCAGATTTAGCTGTTAAAAATCTTCCAGCAGAATTTCAAGATCTATCTGGAATAAGCCATAACATGGTTTTCAACAGAGAAGTAATTAAAGAATTATTCAAAAAAATCGAAGATTTCGATGGCACTGGCGATCCTTTCTACAAGATCTTTCTTAAACATTCTGATCATTCTCACTCAGCTTCTGAATATCAAATTTATTTCTGCTTTTTATTAATTTATCACAGAGATGCTGTAAGGTTCAGAAAACTTAACTACAAGAACACAGCTGATATTAATATTAAGAAATACCGCAGAAGATTTAAATATCATTATTGCTCTTTCCATTCTTACTTAAGAAACACTCACATCAAGTCTTGGCGCGCTATTGCCAAAAGATTTTTTGACAAAATAATCGGAAAATTATTTTTGGTGAATGAATGGAATATTGGTGTGGCTAAATGCGGAATAGAAGAGTTTCTAACAATCCCAAACCAAAAAATCAATTGGTTGCCTTATAAAAGTTGGGTAGGCTTCTGCGCTGATCCTTTCGGATTCATTGATAAAGAAGGCAAGAAAAACATATTTTTTGAAAAATATATTTATTTGGAAAGACGCGGCAATATATCTCATTTTCAAATTGATGAAAATTTAAATGTTGTAAAAGAAAGTCTTGTTTTGTCTAAGCCTTTCCACCTTTCTTACCCATATATTTTCAGCGATAATGAGCAAAGATTTGCCTTAGTTGAAAGCTATAAAGCAAATAAACTTGAGCTTTATAAAATCAAAGAAGACGCCACTTTGGAAAAAGTAAAAGATCTAATTACTGACATGGCTGTAGTTGATCCTTCAATCGTAAAATATAACAACATTTGGTGGTTATTTTTTACAATTAATAATCAAGGTGATAGCAAGCTACATTTGGCTTACAGTCAAGACTTGCTTGGTGAGTGGAAAATGCATCCGAAAAATCCGGTTAAAGACGACATAACTTCTTCTCGCAGTGCTGGAGAAATTTTCTTGCATAATGGCTTTTTATATAGACCGGCGCAAAATTGCAAAGCGGCCTATGGCAGTTCAATTGTGATCAATAAAATCAATACTCTAGATATTGAAAATTTCCAAGAAGAAACCGAAATCGAAGTTCATCCAAATCAATTAGACAAATATCCACATGGTTTACACACCATTGCAACTCTAGGCAAAAACATGACTTTGATAGATGGAAAAAGAAGAATTTTTTCTATTTGCAAGCCAGTCATTTCAATCGCCAGAATCTGCAAGCGTCTCTCGAAATAATTTCTTGTGAATTAGAAAGCCCAAACTATATTGCGCCGCCCTCACTTAAGACTTTTGAAGCAAAGCATTTTTAGCTTTTAAATCCAAGTAAATTTAGCTAATTACAATCAAACAACTTAACCATTTTTTATTTTTATGGCACGACAAATCGAAATCGAAAAGTATCGCAATATTGGTATCATGGCTCATATTGACGCTGGTAAAACTACCACAACTGAGCGCGTTCTTTTCTACACAGGAAAATCTCACAAAATAGGTGAAGTTCATGATGGCGCTGCCACAATGGATTGGATGGAACAAGAGCAAGAACGCGGTATCACAATCACTTCTGCTGCTACAACTTGTTTCTGGAAAGAGCACAGAATTAACATTATCGACACTCCTGGTCACGTAGATTTCACTATCGAAGTTGAAAGATCTCTTCGCGTTCTTGATGGTGCAATTTGTGTATTTGACGCAGTTGCTGGTGTTGAACCACAATCTGAAACAGTTTGGAGACAAGCTAATAAATATCGCGTTCCAAGAATGTGTTTCGTAAATAAAATGGATCGCGTTGGTGCTAACTTCTACCGTTGTGTAGAAATGATGAAAACCAGACTTGGTGCAAAACCACTTATCATTCAATTACCAATCAACCAAGCTGAAGACTATGGTGGTTTGATCGATCTAGTTAAAATGAAAGCTGTAGTTTGGAGAGATGAAACTATGGGTGCTGATTTCGCTTATGAAGAAATTCCAGCTGACATGGTTGAAAAATGTAACGAATATCGTGAAATGCTAGTTGAAATGGCTATCGAACAAGATGATGTTTTGATGGAAGAATATCTAGCTGGTAAAGAAATTTCTGAATCTGATCTAAAAAGATGTATCAGACAAGGGACCATCAATGCTGCTTTCGTTCCAGTTCTTAACGGTACCGCTTTCAAAAACAAAGGTGTTCAAACTCTACTTGACGCCGTTGTTGATTATCTACCAAGTCCACAAGACATTAAATCTGTAAGTGCTATCAATAGCGATACTGGTGAAGAAATCAGCATAACTTGCGGTGATAAAAAATTCGCAGGTCTAGCTTTCAAAATCATGACTGATCCTTTCGTTGGATCTCTTACTTTCGTGCGTATCTATTCAGGCGTTCTTACTAGTGGCTCGGGATTAGTTAATAGTATCAAAAATTCTAAAGAAAGAGTTGGCAGAATTCTATTGATGCATGCAAATAATCGTGAAGATATCAAAGAAGCTTACGCTGGCGACATCGTTGCTCTTGCTGGTTTAAAAGGTACTACAACTGGCGATACTTTGGTTGAACAAGATAACCATATCATCCTTGAAAAAATGGAATTCCCTGAACCAGTGATCGAAGTTTCTGTTGAACCAAAATCAACAGCTGACCAAGAAAAAATGGGCATGGCTTTATCTCGTTTGGCTTCAGAAGATCCTTCTTTGAGAATTGAATCTGATCAAGAATCAGGTCAAACAATCTTAAGAGGAATGGGTGAGTTGCATCTTGAAATCATCATTGACCGTATGAAACGCGAGTTCAAAGTTGATGCTAATATTGGTCAACCAAAAGTTGCTTATCGCGAAACTATCACTAAAAAAGTTGAAATCGATTACACTCACAAAAAGCAATCTGGTGGTTCTGGACAATTTGCAAAAGTTAAAATAATCTTCGAACCAATGCCTTCAGAAGTTGTTGAAAATTTCTCTTTCGAAAGCAAGGTTGTTGGTGGTCGTGTTCCAAAAGAATTCATCCCAGGTGTTGAAAAAGGTCTTGAATCAGCAAAAGAAACTGGTTTCCTAGCTGGATTCCCAGTTGTTAGATTAAAAACAAGTTTAATGGATGGTGCTTATCATGATGTTGACTCGAGCGTCCTCGCCTTCGAAATAGCTGCCCGTGCAGCTTTCAGAGAAGCTATGGAAAAAGCTGGTGCAATCATTCTTGAACCAATCATGAAAGTAGAAGTTGTTACTCCTGAAGAATATATGGGTGATGTAATCGGTGATATTAATAGTCGTCGTGGTCAAATCATGAATCTTGAAGGCCGTGATGTTGCACAAGTAATTACTGCTCGTGTTCCTCTAGCTTCAATGTTTGGTTATGTAAATAGCTTGAGATCTTTGTCTCAAGGTAGAGCTCAATATTCAATGGTATTTGATTCTTACGAACCAGTTCCGAATGCCGTAGCTGATGAAATTAAAGCTAAAAAAGCCTAATTTATTTTTAGGTTGTTATTAATAAAAAGAGCGTCGCGCCATGTTCCAAGCATGTCTTAACAGACGTGTAGAAAATTGTTAAAATATAATTTAAGTTTTTTGAAACTTTATCTTGCAATTTATTTTTGTATTTTAATAATGCGCGACCTCTTTGAATACAGGAGTTGAATATTTCAACTCTAAAAAGATGCGAAGCCGTGATTTTACTTAGAGTTAAAAGTCTTTAGTTTTTCAACTTCCAAAAAAGTTTTAAAAAGATTTCGAAAGAAAATTTCTTTCGAGACGATAATTTTGTTTCGTAATTTTTTTAAAACTTTGCTTTGATATTCTGTCACAGAAATATCGAGCACATTTCCAAGCTTTGAAACAATTTCTTAGTTTGAATATAAATCGTAAATAATTGGTACAGATATATGACCAAACAAGTCTTCCAACGCAATAAACCCCATGTTAACATCGGCACAATCGGCCACGTTGATCACGGTAAAACAACATTAACAGCTGCAATCACGACATATTTGTCTAAATCAGGTGG
>Ga0114975_10000177_pt1 | contig 47689 bp, 31 predicted proteins | sample S_130626_EF_Meta_FD_87031 | JGI IMG/M metagenome (GOLD analysis project Ga0114975, IMG submission 87031) | Freshwater microbial communities from Lake Simoncouche, Canada to study carbon cycling - S_130626_EF_MetaG | ecosystem: Environmental > Aquatic > Freshwater > Lake | place: Lake...
CCTTACATAGAGAAAGTCTAACCCAAAGTATCATGCAGGTAGAAGACGAGTTTTATCTGGCCTCTATCTGTGCTGAAAAAGGGGTTAAGGAAGGTGCCAGACGCTATGGATGGAGTCCTGCTAAAGTTTTATCCACGGTTAAAATTTAGGCAGAAATTAATATTTAATTGGTTCAAGGGTCAGATATGGTTTTATTTTCATAAAAACAGAGTCATTTATACCAGGTAATATCTTTAGCTGTTCTAAACTAAGGTATAATCCGTTGTTTTGTCTATATAAATAGATGGCTTTGGCTAGTTTATATCGTATATATGGATGTTTACTCATTACTTCTTGTGTAGAATAATTTACCGATAAACATGGAGTCGCTATTTTAGTAATCGTTAGACAAGGTAATATCGATTGAAAAACTGAATCTCTTAATCCATACGTTTCTTTTACCTGAGAAATGGAGACAAATCCACATAATGATTGTCTGAAAGTTATGATTCTTTGGGCTAAATAAGGTCCGATGCCATACAGTGATTCCCAATCAGTGGAATCTGCTTTATTAATATCCAATATTTTACAACGTGCCTTATATTTTTCCTCCTTTTCAAATATATTGCTTTTCTTGAAAGAGGGATTCACATATAAATGACTTGAAAGATGACTATATAAATTCAACGACATCCCATAAAGTTTTTTAACATCCTCTACCTTTCTAAACTTCCCTCCTTTTTCCAGGTATTTCACCCATCTTTCTGCAAGGAAAAGGGGTACTGACAAATTAATTAAAGATTTTATGTCCACCTGATTTATATTAATTTTGAAATAAGGTGAAATTTCCATAAATAAAATTTCCTTTCTGTTTTTAACATATATTTCATAGGAAGGCGTTTTCTCCTTCTTTTCTTGATAATAATTAATCCATTGATGCATATTCAAGGCTATCCATAGGAATAAAAACAAGAAAAGAAATCCATTTCTTGAATTCATTGGAAAGTAGAAAAAAGTAGCGTATTTATTTTTTTTCATATCTATTCATTTTTTAAAAAGCAGGCACCTGATTCAAAAGTATCGAAAACCTTTATTTCTAATTTTTTAGCAATATTGATCAAGTATTTTTTAAAATTAAGAGGTAAACCGCCATTTAAAATCAATAATTCAGGAGGGCATTCAACCATCCATTTCTCCCAATCTGCATAAACAGGTTTTAACACCCACCAATGAGAACCAAAAGGAATAAAATCCTTTATGTTATACCCATCAATCAGAACTAAAGTCTTTGTTTTAAAAGAGAATGAGATAATTTGCCTGGGTAAAATATGGTATTGGATATTAGAGGCCCATTGACCTAAAAACAATAAATCTTGCCGGTGTTTATCTACAGGCTCTTTAGAAAAAACGTAAAAAGAGTTTCCTTTTCGAAGTGTCAAAACTGCATTCTCCCTTTCTGACAATATATAATTTTGATCTTTTTTATTATTTCTAATGACAAACGAAAAATGAAAGAGGCTAATTAATAAACACAATGACAAAATAAAAACATTCCGTTTTCTATATTCTATGGCATAAGCTATTGATAATACCAAAATAATAAGCAAAACCAAAGCGATAACATGTAAATATATACCCTCTGAAACTGCCCAGGAGAAACTGCTCAAATAGGACATTATCCATCTGAAAAGATTGATGGATAGTTCAAGTATCCAACCGGCAAAACTATTTAGATATGGAATAAATGAAATTAGAAGATATAATAAAGAAAAACCAAGAATAAAAGTTGATAAGGGAATGGCTATCCAGCCAGTTATCAAAAAGAGCCATGAAAATTGCTGAAAATGAAAGAGTAAAAATGGCAAGGTTACCCACTGAGCTGCAAATCCCATGACAGTCATCTCCCAAAAGTATGTTATCATAGTATGCTTGAAAACGATTCTTTTTACCCAGGATTTATAAAACGCAAGGATTCCAGCAACGGCAATAAAAGATAATTGAAATCCAATATGAAATAAATAATTTGGATCCCATAAAAGTAAAAAACAGGCCATAGCAAATAAATTATTCCAGGCATTAGCTGTTTTTTGAAATATTTTCGCTAAAATCATAATGATAGTACCTCCTACTGCTCTCATAATAGCAGGTTCAAAATGAGTTAACCAAGCAAAAAACAGAAGAAAAATTATAAATATACAGGAGGAAAAAATTTGAAATCCTCTTTTGTGAATTGGCATTAAACCTAACATAAACTGAATAATACCTACTAATATTCCAACATGGAGCCCAGAAACGGCTAAAATATGTACTGCTCCAGTTCGCTTAAAGTCAGTCATTATTTCAGGTGAAAGCCCCGCTTTGTCTCCTATTAGCAAGGCATTTATCAGCCCTAAAGAAGTACTGTCTTTTATAACTTTTCTGAATACCTCTGAAATAAAATATTGTACTTTGTCTCTGTAAAATAATGATCCAGAGACCTTTCTTATCTCCTTCCAATGTTCGCCATTGCCATAGGCTTTCAAAAAGATTCGCTTATCAGACCAGTATTTTTTCTGATTAAAAGAGCCCGGATTAAAAGCTTTTGGAATAGGTAATAATTTCTTGATTTCTCCTTGAATAATAGTGCCAGATGAAAAAGGTATTGAATTCGATTTGGATAAATAGATTAATAATAATCCACTGGATTTACCTGCTTGATTCTTATCATTAAAGACATGGGAAACCTCTAAAATATACCTCCATCCACCGTTAATCCTAGATTTATGGCTTATAACCTTACCCTGAAATTTCACTAAAGTCAGCTGTTTACCAAAATAAGTTTTTTTATTACTTGGATTTAAATATTCCATTCTTGAAAAAAGAATGGTTAAGGCAATGGAAACAAAGGTTAAATGAAATAACCATGATGATCCATTTAATTTTCCAAGAATAAATACATTTAAACAAATAAAAAATAAACTTACCAGATAAAGATTGTTGAAATAAACAGGAGGGAAAAAGTACGTCAGACCTATACCCCCTATTAAACAAAGCAATAATCTAAAAAAAGGAATTTCGTGAAACGGCATTCGTTATTAACTAGAAAACAAAAGTCGTCCTTATATTGATGATAAAATGACAATTAATCGGACAGATGTAACCATTTATCAACTTATCAGGTTTTAATTAAAATTAAATTTAGATGCTGGAAAGTTCTTATTTTGTGGTGTTAATAAAATAACTAAAATATGCTGATAGATCATTTTATCGATTCTTCATTATATGAAATAGATACAGCTATTTTAGGTGAAAAAGTGCTTGTTAAGAGGTTGAGAGAGGGCGATGGCAAAGTTTTTCATGACTTGGTAGCCGAAAATAGCAGTTTAATCAGTGAATATTTCCCAGTTCTCATACAAGCCTTGTCTACTATTGAGGGAGCAGAATTTTTTGTCAGGCAAAAAATTATTCAATGGCTTAACCAAGAATCCTTTAGTTTTGGAATTTGGGATAAAGAAAAAATGTATTTAGTTGGTTATCTTGATATATCCAGGAGAATGCCTGAAAAGATAGGTGAATTAAGATTTTTTATTGATAAAAACAGGATGGGTGAAGGCTTAATGACCAATACCCTTTCGGTTATGATTCCCTATTTTTTCAACCAGTTACATCTTGAAAAAATAACTATAAAGGGGTCTACTGAAAATTTTACTTTGCCAACTTTAGCCAGAAAACACGGTTTTCTTAGAGAAGGTGAATTGAGAGGAGAAATTTATAAACAGTCGGGTGATCGAGGAGATGTCTGGGTTTATGGATTATTAAAAAACATGTACAAATAAAACCAAAACTTTGATTTCATATATTAACTCAGTATTGGATTGGGGAAAATCCCTGCCAGCCAAAGAGCAAAACGATTTTATAGCCTTATTAAAATCAGTAAAATCTGATTCGATTGAAAATTTCGAAAAGAATCTACTTCAATGGTTAGAAAACAGTGATTTTTCAAACAAAGGGATTCAAAATATTTCAACCTTTTCTAATCCATTAGAAAAATTCCCCACCCTATCCAGAAAAGAAAAACAGATTGTCCCCTATTTAATAGGTCAAATTTGGTCGGTTTCAAATCAACTTCCTACTTTTTACCACCCAAATTGCAAGATTTTTATTAAGGAATTCCTGAGCTATTTTCTGGAAGAAGAAAACTTTTTAAAAAGCAAAGAATCCCTTACCGATATACTAACTATAGGCCTATTTTCCCATGAAAATAATGCTAATTATCTAACAGCTTCAAAAAGTTATTCCAAATTAATGAAACTACTGTTTTCATTTTTCCTGGAAAAACAGCACGAATTACCCGAAGATACTACCATCCATCTATTTTATAAAGATGCTATTTCTACATGTCTTAAAGTATCATACTTTCAACATCTTGAGGAAAAAAATATACTTTTAACTTTGGAAAGGGTATTTTATATTTACCAAAATATCCCCTTAGAGCCAGAAAGCAGTTTAGATGTATTTGAAATATTTTGTCGAATCGCTTTCGAGGATTCTGGCCAAACCATTAAAAATCAAGATAAGCTAAGCCCACTTCTAAAGTGGTATAATAAAGAAACGCTACCTAATATAACCGCTTTAGTTGCCGGAAAATTTTTAAGCCTTTCTTTGGCGAAAAGCATGCACCATATAGCTTATTTATCTGGAGATGATCCTATAATAGGTCGGGCCATACAAACCATCTGGCAGTTTTATCTGGAACAAATAGAAAATAAAAAGCCGGAAAGCAAGGAACTGTTTCTTGAAAAAACAGCAAAAATTCTAGCTGTTGTTATAAAATATCCTTTTATCGTTACGGTTGAAAAAGATAGTCAAATACCTTTAATTCAATTACTTAGAGGGTTTGAATACATTAAGGGAAAAATACCTGAAACCATCGGTAATAATCAGGTATTAGAATTATTCCTTTTTGATAAATATTTACAATGTGCCTCTGAAAATCCAACATTATGGGAAAAAACATCCATAAATGAAGGAGAACCAAGCACCTTAGCCAGAGGAATTAACTTAGTTATTGAGGCTGCATTTTATCGCAAAAACGAAGTGAGTGAAGGTAAAAATATCGCGTTATTCAGATCATTAATAACCTTTGCCTTAGAAGAGATTTTGCAAACCTATCCAAATGAACTTGGATTAACCTTGATAAGAATTATTGTTTCACCTGACACAGGATTTGGTTTCAGATATGGGTTTGACCGTCAATGGGCGGATCAAATGGTTGAAGCTGCCTTGGCATTATTTTCCCAACACCCTCATCTTATTGCTGCCGAGAATACTTGGGATGATTTATTTTCAGGCGTTTCAAGTGCTTTAAATGACTCCAAAATACAACAACTCAATTTACTTCCCGAGTTGACCAGAATGATTTTAGAAAAATCAGCTTTACAACTTAATTTAAAGGTGTCCCTTGAAAATGGAAAAGAGGAATATTTATTGATTGCTGGATTAAGAGAAATCCTCGCTGCCCTTTCTGCCAATGAAACATCTGCTAATAAACATCCTCAACTTACCCCAGGCCAACTACTTTCATTTGTTGAATTATTGTTAGATGCAGTTATAAAAAATCCAAACTGGCTAACAACATCTTTTGAGGGTAAACCCATGATTAGGGAGGTACTGGCCATCCCATTCCGCACCTTATCGAAAATACCTCCTGATCAAAGACTTGGGTATGATTTACTTACCCAGGTTATAGAATCGGCCTTAGAAGCCATTGAACGAAGTCCGCATTTAATGGACAGCATTCAATATGGAGAATCCCCAACAGAAAAAACAGTTTTAGAACATGCTTTTAACTTAGTCATTGCCTGGTTGTTTCCACCAGGTGAACGGGCAGGATTGCATAAAACGAAACAATTAATGGATGTCATCGCCTATGCGATTGAAGATTTGGTTTCGGAAAATCCAAATTCAACTGGATTAGCCATTTTAGAACTCATCCTATCAGACGCAGTTGGTTTAGATTTATCCAACGGCATCATTGAAGACCAAACAGATGAATTGGTTGAAGCCGTTTTATTGGCTATTGCCACTCAACCTGAATTGATCCAAGAGGCACCAGGATTAAGAGAAATTGCGCAAGAATCTGCAGGTGCAATTCATCTGTTATCGATTGACCACCCAGAAATAGGCCTCGAAATTCTTCGTAATTTATTTGAGGAAAGCGCTGGACGATTAACTATTTTGCTAGAAGTAAATGGCACTCAATTCAGACATTTACTCATCGAGGCTTTGCAGCAATTTGCAACGGCCATCAGTATGGAACGTAAAAATGGACGATACACCATTAAATTAAGTGCAGATCAGATTCTGGATTTAGTTCAAATTATTTTTGAAGGAGTCGTTGAACAACCTGAATGGGTTGAAGATGAATATATTCATCAAGTTTTAGATGCCATTTTACAAGCAGTAGATGCTAAGAGTGGAGGTAGAAGAATTCCCTATTTATTGGTTTCCCTGCTTTTTCAAGCATTACTTCCAATGGCACAAGAGCGTTCAGAACTTTTGGAAAAGATAACTTTTGGTGAGAAAAGAGAAGCTATTGCCATTAGTTATGTAGTAGAAAGATTACTAAACCTACTTTTAGGACTCGATCTTAAAGACTGGAGAAAAGTAACACAAGATGAAGCCATTGAGGCCATTGTTCATTTTTATTTAAATTTGATTAACCAATGGGATATGAGTGCTGCCTCCATAGAAGCAGCTATGACACATTTAAAACAATTGGTCAGACAGTTTGCAACGGGTTCCTTATCGCAGGATGAATTTCTTGATTTACTGGGTGAAGATAATGATGACGACGAAGATTAATATATTATGAACGAATTAATAACTAATTTAGGAAAAGCTGCTTTTTTATTGGGTAGTTTCAATGCTTTAAGGTACTTTATTATTGCAGGTATCCCTTTTTTATTGTTTTATCGAATGTATGCAAAACAAAGTATACAGAGAAAGATTCAGGAACAAAATGCAACTAAAGCTGATTTTTATAGAGAAATAGTTTATTCTATCCAATCTGGCTATATTACTGCTATTATTATCATATTCATCATCAAAACTGACCTTAAAAATAGCACCTTAATTTATACTAACTTCAGTGATTATCCATTCTATTGGGTATTTTTCAGTTATATTTTAGCGATTTTATTTCATGACACTTGGTTTTATTGGTTACATCGATTTTTTCACCTACCCTGGGTTTATTCGAAAGTCCATAGAATTCATCATTTATCAATTAATCCATCACCATGGACTTCTTTTTCATTTCACTTTTTGGAGGCTATAGGAGAAGGTTTAGTGATCTTGCCATTAGTATTTCTAATTCCATTGCATCCATTAACTTTATTATTATTCGGTATTTCCATTTTTGCTATTAATGTTTATGGACATTTAGGTTATGAGGTTTCACCAAAATGGCTCCGTCATTCTATTTTATTTGAATTAATAAATACGTCAGTCCATCACAATTTACATCACAGTAAATTCAAAGGAAATTATGGCTTATATTTCAGATTTTGGGATCGATTAATGGGAACAGAGAATAAAGATTACGTGAAGACATTTGATGAAATTCAATCCAGGCGATATTCAAAAACATCAGCTCCAGAACATACGAAATAATCTATATGATTTCTTATGAAAAAATTACCCTACAGAATGGGTTAACGGTTTTAATGCATGAAGATAATAATACGCCCATCGCGGGTATTAGTGTACTTTATAAAGTAGGTTCCAGAGATGAACATCCTGAAAAAACAGGATTTGCGCATCTTTTCGAACATTTAATGTTTGGTGGATCGTTAAATATACCAGATTATGACGAAGTAATGCAACGTGCTGGAGGGGAGAATAATGCTTATACCAATCATGATTACACCCATTTTTTCACAACCCTTCCTGCTGTAAATATAGAAACTGCCCTATGGTTGGAGTCAGATAGAATGTTGGAATTAATGCTTCAGAAAGAGGTATTAGACGTGCAAAAAAAAGTAGTGGTTGAGGAATTCTATGAAACCTGCCTTAACCTGCCTTATGGTGATGTATGGCATGAATTATCTGCACTTAACTATGAAAAACATCCCTATAAATGGCCTACCATCGGAATCCACCCGAGTCACATTGAAAAAGCGAATTTAAGCGATGTTAAAAAATTTTATCAAAAATTTTATCATCCTGGAAATGCAGTTTTAGTTATTGCAGGTCCAATTTCTATAAAAAGGATGAAGGAATTAGCAAAAAAATGGTTTAACGACATACCTTCTGGCAAGCAAGTACAAAGAAAATATCATCCTGAGCCAGCAAAAGAGACTGCTCGTTACAAGCAGAGTCAAACTGAAGTTCCCGTTGATGCCATTTATATGGCTTTCCCTTGTCCTCCACGGGCAGATAAGACCTTTTACGCTGTGGATTTACTCAGTGATATTTTCAGCAACGGTCCTTCTTCCAGGCTAATACATCGATTAACCAGAGAAAAAAAATATTTCCATCAGATAGATTGCTACGTTACGGGAGATTTTGACCCGGGTCTTTTTGTTTTTGAAGGTAGGCCCGCCAATGGCATTTCACTACAATCGGCAGAAGAGATCATAATGAATGAAATTAACGATTTAAAAAGTCAACTAATCGATCCTTCTGAGCTTCAAAAATGGAAAAACAAAGCAGAAAGCACCTTAGTTCTTTCGGAAATGGGAATTCAGTCAAAATCTATGAATCTTGGCTTTTTTGAAGCCTTGGGATACGTAGATTTAATAAATGATGAATCCGGTATTTATCAATCCATTACGGCAGAAGAAATTCAAGAAGCAGCACAAAACTGGTTAGGAGAAAACCAAAAATCGGTATTAACCTATAAAGGGAAATAAGTACCTTTTATTTACCCCCAGGTATAGATTTAGTGGCAAATATCTCCGCTAATTTTCCTTCCAATGCAGCTCCCCTAAGGTCTCTGGCAATAATTACCCCGTTAGGATCAATCAGGAATGTTTTAGGAATGGCAGAAATTTCGTATAGTTTACTCACCTCATTAGACCATCCTTTTAAATCGCTGGTATGTTTCCAGGTCAGTTTATCAGCCTGAATTGCCTGTAACCACCTTTCTCTATTTTGATCCAAGCTAATACCAAGTATCTCAAACCCCTGGGCTTTGTATTTATCGTATAATTTTACCACATTTGGATTTTCCTTTCTGCAAGGACCACACCAGGAAGCCCAAAAATCTAGTAAAACATATTTACCTTTAAAATCAGCTAAATTAACTGGAGTTCCTTCCGGAGAAACCTGAGTAAACTCAGGTGCTTTTGCACCTTCCGTGAGGCGCAAAGTTCTTTCAAGCATTTCTGAAATCTCCATAGCTGCTTCGGGTGCTTTATCCTGAAATTCCGAAACAAATCGTTTGCCATACTTTGCTAATAAAGGATGTTTCTGCGCTTGCATGACTGCAATTGTTGCACCCAAACATTGTAAACGAGCGTGAGAACCATCTGGTGTTTTACTAATGATATTTTCAATAAAATATTCTACCTGGTCTTCAACAACACCCGAATTTACCATTACATTGACATACGTTCTGAAGGTTTCGTAAAGCCAGATCAAATGGTCATAACCAGGATCAGAAAAATCTACTTTTACAAAGAATTCATTTAAAAAATAACTTAATTCATCAGGGTAACGGTTATCCTTATTGTTCAGCTGAAAACTTTGGTAGGCATTTAAAGCCATAATCCTATATTGCAAAGGATTTATTTTTTTTAAAGAATCTAATAAATTTAGTTTTTTAGCATCCAGTCCAGCAAGCTGATTAACCAGTTGATTCTGAATTGCTGGATTACCTTCGCTTAATCCACGGAGGATTTCACCCATTTCATTATTCAGATTTCCAATAATTAATTTCAGATTATTATAATTTTCATTCTCTTTAGAATTTGAAATGGTAGCAGCACCGATATTCTCTGCACTTCCGGTAATTTCTACCTTATCTTCCTGACCAAGAATAACAGGTATCACCTGATCTGAATTTTGTCCAATATAAAACATTCTGGAAGCCTGACGAGGAACTTCCATAACGAAAGAACCGGGCTTTTCAGCTGACACACTATGCTTGGGAGAGAATCCAAAACCATTAAATTCATATAGGAACAATGAATTTCCACCACCCGTTAGATTACAAATAACCTTAACATTGGATTGCCCAGAAAGTCCCGTATGTAGAAGACCGATTATTATTACTAAATATAAATTTGAAAAACGATGCATATCTGATTTTTTTTTACAAATATAAACTATGATGACGAATGAAAGTTTAATATAGATAAAACATTATTTAGGAAATGATTATTATATTGTAATCAAAATTTATTCAACATGATTTATCGCAGTTTTAATACCGCAGGAAAATTTCCATTTTTGGGACTTTTAATAATGGGATTGTTTTTATTCCTGATTTTCTTGTTTTTAAGAGCAGTTTTTACTGTTTTGTATTACTTAACTCCTATTATTTTTATATTAATATTAATATTTGATGCCAGCGTTTTGGTAAAGCATGTTAAATTATTAGGCAAAAAAATCAAAGAAAACTGGATTTCGGGTTTACTTCAAACAGGGCTTTCTATCCTATTCCTTCCCGTGGTATTAACGTACCTGTTATTTCAGGCTTTTATTAATAAACAACTTAGAAAACAGCAAAACGATGTCCCTGAAACCAGTGAATGGACTGAATTTGAAGAATTAGATAGTCAGATACCTGTTAAGAAAATGAATCCTCAGGATTTAGTGTGATGCTCCTTTTAGGCTATATTATATGTATTTCTTTTGGCCTTTCCTATTTGTTATTGATTAAAAAGTACCTTTTTCACTGGCATTCAATCCCTGAATTTAGCCTTGATAAAGCATTTATTGAATTTCCATTTATATCAATTATTGTTGCTGCCCGAAATGAGGAAAATAATATTTCAACATGCCTGCAAAGTTTAATTGAACAAGACTATCCAAAGGACAAATATGAAATAATTGTGGTTGACGATCATTCCACAGATAAAACAATAGAGGAAGTTAAAAAAATTCAAGAAAAAAATAAAAGAATTCATTTGATTTCCATGAGCAACGATGGAGAGAAAAAAGGGGTGGTTTCTTACAAAAGGGAAGCTATACAGGCTGGTATGGCTTTATCGAAAGGTGATTTTCTTTTGCTAACAGATGCTGACTGCGAAGTTTCAACAGATTGGGTTAAATTGATTTCATTTTTATTCATCAAAGAAAAATGTGTATTTGTTGGTGGCCCAGTTGTTATTTCTCTAAAAACAACCCGTTTATTGCCTACTTTTCAAGCACTTGATATGATAGGCATGATGATCATTACAGGCGCAGGGTTTCATTCTGGGAATCAATTATTAGCCAATGGCGCTAATATGGCCTTTTCAAAGCAAGCTTTTCATGACGCTGGTGGATTTTCAAAATTTCCTGCTAAAGCATCGGGAGATGATATGTTTTTATTACATCAAATGAATAAATATTATCCAGGCAACATCAGATTTTTAAAAACTTTGGGGGGAGTTGTGAAAACGAAACCGATGACAACAATTACAGGGTTTATTCAACAACGTATTCGTTGGGCAAGTAAAAACAGAAATTATAACGAGGTGAAAATCAGCTTATCCTTACTCCTTATTTTCCTACTTTCCACATTTATCATTCTTTTAGGCCTGCTCAGTTTTATAAAATTCACCCTGTTTTTTCCATTTTTCGTCATTCTTTATCTGTCGAAATTTTACGGTGATTATCTACTACAAAGAGAGGCAATTACCTTTTTCAAAGAAAGCAGACTTTCGAAATATGTTTTTGCTTCACAGCAATTACACACTTTATACATTTTTATCCTTGGGATAATGGGTAATGTAGTCCCAAGATACCAGTGGAAAGGAAGAATGGTGAAATAAATATTTATTCAAATTCACTGATAAAATGGAAAGAAATTTCTGGATTATTCTCCTGTAGTAGTTTTAGTGCCCAGGGAGATTCAGCCAAATAAACCCATTTTCCTGATTTATCTTTAGCTAAATCTCTTTTTCGCCTTTGCAAAAACTGTTGAAGATCCACATCTTTTTCTGCACTTATCCAACAGGCTTTGTAAAGATTAATGGGTTCGAATTGAACTGAGGCACCATATTCATGCAATAATCTATACTGAATGACATCAAATTGAAGAGCGCCTACCGTACCAATCAATTTTCGTCCATCAAATTCTTTTGTAAATAATTGCGCTACCCCTTCATCCATCAACTGATCCAATCCCTTAGCCAATTGTTTTGTTTTAAGTGGATCCACATTATTAACATACCTGAACATTTCAGGAGAAAAGCGAGGAATACCTTTGAAATGTAATACTTCACCCTCAGTCAACGTATCTCCAATCTTAAAATTACCTGAATCATAAAGACCAATAACATCCCCGGGGAAAGCCTCCTCCACGATCGTCTTTTTTGCAGCCATAAAGGATGTAGGATTCGAAAATTTTAATTTCCTGTTTTGTCGAACATGCAAATAATTTGTATTTCGTTGAAACACGCCGGAACAGATTCTAAGAAAAGCAATTCTGTCCCGATGATTTGGGTCCATATTTGCGTGTATTTTAAATATAAATCCAGAGAAACCAGCTTCATTAGGTTCAATGATTCTTTCATCTGCTTGTCTGGGGAGCGGCTGAGGGGCTATTTTAACAAAACAATCCAATAATTCTCTCACGCCAAAATTATTTATAGCACTTCCAAAAAAGACAGGTGAGATCATTCCAAGCAGATAATCCTCTCTTTCAAAAGAAGGATAGACCTCATCAATCAATTTAATTTCCTCTCTTAATGTTTTTGCGTCTTGCAAACCTACTGTTTTTTCAAGAAGGGGATCATTCACAGAGGTAATTTCCATGGTGTCTTCCTCCTCTTGTTTACCGTGAGCTTTAAATAATTTTAGATTATTTTCAAAGATGCTATAAACCCCTTTAAAGTGTTGCCCCATTCCAATGGGCCAGCTGAGCGGAGTTACTTGAATATCAAGTTTACTTTCAATTTCATCAAGCAAATCAAATGCATCTTTTCCTTCTCTATCCATTTTGTTTACAAATACGATGATCGGCGTATTTCTCATTCTACATACCTTAACTAACTTTTCCGTTTGACTCTCAACTCCTTTCGCCACATCTATAACCACGATAACACTATCTACAGCCGTTAGTGTTCTATAAGTATCTTCCGCAAAATCTTCGTGACCTGGGGTATCCAGAATATTCACTTTTAAATCTTTATAATCAAAGGCCATAACAGAAGTAGCGACCGAAATACCCCTTTGTTTCTCTATTTCCATAAAATCGGAAGTAGCCGATTTTTTTATTTTGTTAGACTTTACAGCCCCAGCCACCTGAATAGCACCACCAAAAAGAAGTAATTTCTCCGTCAGAGTTGTTTTTCCAGCATCGGGGTGACTAACAATGCCAAAAGTTTTACGTTTATTTATTTCAATTTCGTTCATGAAAGTATTTTTAGCTTTTTTATATGGACGGCAAAATTAAAGATTAAAACAATGAAGTTTATTAAAAATTTAAATTGTATATTTAATAAATAAATTTAATACAGTTTATGCAGACAACAGAACACTTGAAAATCCATAATGGATTATATATCAGAGATCCTAAAGACACCGTTTTAGGTCGTTCCATTTTAAGAAATAGTATTACTTTAATTGATGAATTAGGATTTGAGCATTTTACTTTTAAAAAATTAGCTTTTCATATAAAATCTACGGAAGCTTCCGTTTATAGATATTTTGAAAACAAACATTTGCTATTGCTTTATTTTTATAACTGGTATTGGGAATATTTGTATGCTAATATTCAAACAAAGCTAGAAAATGAAAACTCATCCACGGAAAAATTAAAAATTGCTATAGATGGTATTTTATTTAGCATTAAAAAAAATCCGGAGATAGATTTTATAGATGAAGATATACTACACCGAATTATGGTAAGTCAGGCAGACAAGGTTTTAAGAATTAAAGAGGTTACAGAGGAAAATAGGAATGGGTTTTTCTTAGCGTACAAAAAGGTGGTAAAATCAATTGCAGATATTATACTGGAAATAGAACCTAATTTTCCTTACGCCAGAATATTAGCCAGCACTTTAATGGAAATACCCAATCAGCAACTTTATTATGCTGAAAATTTACCTTCTTTAACAAATCTTCAACATAATGAAGAGAATCAGTATGAGATTCAAAAAGTAATGGAAAATATGGCTTTTTCTTGGATAAAAAATTTTCAATAATGCTGGTTTAAGGTTTCAAGGGCATTATTCCTGCTGATTCTCCAACACACCTTATTGAATTTTGCAATCTTTTTTGCTGATCTGCAAACACCGAAACGGTTCTTTTTAAGCCGCTTTTATACTGAATCCTTATTTTATCCACTTTAAAGTGGGTTAATGCAAAATATAAATCAACGGGAAAAACACATACAGCCTCATACCTCCTCATATTCGTCTTTTTATCTAACGTTCCCCTATCTTCAACGGTATTCAACTTTACTATACTCCCATTTTCAAGTAACAATAAGACATTTTCACCCGATTCTAGCACCTGATATTCCCATTCCATCAAAGCAAGAGTAAGAAAAAAAGATTCAAGGGAATCATTTTCAGCAAAAGTGACTAATAATTTTGCTTCCTCAACCATTTTATTCCCCTCTTCGATTTCAAAATTAGAGGTTACCAATCCTCCAATGTTGATTGGTTTATCAAAAATAATTCGCGTACTGTCAAAAGGATCCGTTTCTATCTTTACAGAAACACACTGTCCAGACAAATGATAACAAGACAGAAAAGAAAAAGCTAAAAGGAAAAATCTGTTCAACACCTTAGATAAAATTTTTGCAAATATACAATGTCTTATTTAATTAAAGTCACGTTTCCTCTTTTTGCAAAATTCCCCCCATCAACGCAACGAACGGTGAGATAGTAGCCAAATACATCCGGACCAAGTTCTTTGCCTTTAAAAATACCATCCCACCCTTCTGCCTGATTTGCACTTGAAAATACTTCCTGACCATATCGATTATAAACGACAAACCGAAGAGAAGTAATCCATCTTCCTCTAACCAGTAACAAGTCGTTATTACCATCATTGTTGGGCGTAAAAGCATTGGGAACAAAGATATTTGGCTCTTCACATTGAACATTGTCCACATTTATTTTAATGGAAGCAGTGTCGGAACAGCCCAGTTTACTTGCAATAACCTTATAAATTGTTGTGTCATTAGGCATTGCTATTACGACACTATCCGTTAAACTGTTTAATGTATTGAAAGGAGACCACATATATTGACATCCAATACATCCGTTAACCTTTAATGTTGCTTTTTCTCCCTTGTTCTTAATAAGCGTTTCCTTATCAGTGGTGATAGTTATCGCTGGGTTAACCAATACTAACCTGGTTCTTAATATAGTTTCACATCCATACTTATTCATCAATAAAACAGAGGCCGTTGTATCCTTACTAATTTGAGCAAATACGATGGGTCCCTCTAACGGATCTGACTTTATGATCCCATTTGGAGACCATAAATAATTTAAATACTGAGCCGTATCTTTATCCGTTACCTGAATTTTTATCGTTTCCGTTGGGAAACAAGCATTATACCTATCTGGTAGTGAAGCTTCTACTGGAAATACTTTTAGCTTAATTGTATCTAAATAAATGCAATTATCTAAATTTTTACCCCGCACATATAAAGTATTCAATCCTCTTTGAACCTGATAATTAAATGAATTACCTTTTCCGAATATAGTTTTAAAAGAGGAATCATTAGACCAATCAATATTAAGCGAAATATTTGTATTTACTTTTAGTTCAATATTTCCAAAGGTACAAAGCGTACTATCATTTCCAACCTTAAACGTCACAGGTACCCCTTTATTAGAAAAAGAAATAGAGGAATTAAGCGTTGATTTACATCCAAATTGGTTACTTAAATTAACCTTTATTGTGCCTGTATCCCGTAATAAAAATTTACCCACAGAACTGGTTAAAGGATTTGGAAACAAATTATTCCTTGGAAACCAATCGTAACTCAGTTTTTGAAGCGTATCTAAATTACCGACTATTAAAGTCGCAGTATCAGGATAATTGCACAAAATCAGGGAGGAAGGCATTTCAGCTTGTATTGGTGCAGCCTGAATTTTTATAGAATCAATTATATTACAACCTATAGAGTCCCTTGCTTTAACAAAGAATTGATTTTTTCCTTGTTTTAAAACAGCTGATATGGCAGTTCCTGTTCCTAAAGTTTCTTTAAAATTTAAGTCCTTTGACCAGATATAGGTTAAAGTATTCGAAGGTTCTAAGACAGATAAAGGATAATTATTCAGGTTACAAACTGCCGTATCATTACCAATATTCATCGGACGTAGAAAACCCTTTCTAACCTTAACTTCTTTGATAACTTTACAATTATTATTAGGGTTAGTAACTGTTACCGAATAATTTCTACTGATTGTTGAGAAAAAAACAGGATTACCTATATTTTGATTACTAATTCCAAAACCAGGTGACCAAAAGTAAGTGTACGAAGCATTAAATCCTGCATTTAAAACAACAGGTAACTGATTACAAACAATGATATTGGTATCCAGCGAGGGGTCAAAGGTCTGTACCTTTAGAATATAATTTTTACTCACTACACAACCAACTGTATTTGATATTTTCACCTGAAGTATGGATGATTTATCTGTAAATATGACTACTGTCGGTGAACCTTGCCCTTGCTTAATAGCATTAGATGGCGACCACAAATATTTTTTTTGATAAAGTGAAGGATTTGTTTTCACCTCTAAAGAAAAGTCATTATTAGCACACAAGGAAATTGAATCCAGGGGCAAAGTATTTAAAACCTGAATATATCCAGGAATTAACCTGACCGAATCTAATTTTTGGCAACCTAAGGTATTAGACATTTTGACATAGACAAAATATTCTTTGGAGGGATACTCAAATATTGGGTATGGCGAAGTATCATCCTTTATCCCACCCAAAGTAGAAGACCATTTCAAGGAAATTGAATCTAAAGGATTAAAGGAACTGGGAAGTAATTTTTTTGCCATTGAATCACAAAAAACCAAAGAATCTGCATATACGAGAGAAAATGGAAGGTATTTAATTTCATCCAGAGAGAGTAATAAAGTATCCTTACAACCTATATTATTTGTAGCAACCAGTCTGTTCGGCCTTTTTGCTGACCAGGGTAAGGTAAAAGACTTACCTGTATATAGGATATTACCTTCTTTACTCAACCATAAAAACTGATTTACTGGCTTTGAGGCATTAGCTATTAAAACTAAAGAATCGAGACATTGATCGACCTTCTCCGTAGATAAATTAAAATCACTTCCAGAAGTTGCAGAGGTTGTAAATGATTTAATCAGGCTATCTACACAATTAAAAGGAGTCGAAATTTTCAGAGAAATAGTACCTGAGGAACCTAATGGAATATCAAAAACAGGATTTTTCAAGTTACTTGTGAGGATACTATTCTCAAATTTTACCGTCCATAAATAATTAAAAACAGTTTGAATACTGCTATTCGAAACATCATTTAGCGTAAACCTGGAAAAATTCTCACATAAAAAATCTTGCTTTTGAACCGTAAAATCAACTTCATTGCCAACCACCTCAAATTTACTTGAAAGCATACTTTCACAAAATTGACCTTTATCGGTAATCAGGGTAAGAACATAAGAACCAATTGCATTAAACTTCAATTTAATTAAAAAATCACGGCTTATTAATTCTCTGTCTTCCCCCTCACCCAAATACCATTCATAAGTGGTTGCCTCCGGATTTTCCCTGGAAACAATGATTTCTGAATTTCTACATATTTTGTCAGGTAGACTGAAAGAAGCATTTGATCCTGTGCAATTAACCACATTGTATTGAAAGTCTCTTCTGGTTTGAGAAAGCAAAGTTTTAGTCACTTTATCATATTCCTCAATACAAACGCCCACTACAAATTGACCTAATGTTTGAGGAATACCTGTCATTACTCCTGTTTGGGAATCAATAACAAGAGGGAAACTTCCTCCGAGCATGTTTGCTAAACTAAAAGTAGGACTTACCCAGACAACGGTATCAAAAGGTGGACCGTCTGGAGGAACTGGTTGTGGAATGGCAAATGTTGCTCCTTGGAAAGGGGTACAGAATTTATAAACCAAGGAGTCAAAATTTTCATCGGTCGCTTTGGAATTAACAATTAAAGGTCTGTTATTACAAACATAAACAGGCGGCCATGAATTAATTACCGGACTGGAATTACAATCTATCATGGCAGCTTCGGTAAGTAAAATGTCAAAGGTAGCCCCAGTTTCCAGTGGATTTATAATATTTACAATCGTTTGATTTCGACAACAACGCTGATAGACGAATCGATATCCACCCATTCGTGGAGTTAGGTTTATAGTATCTTTATAGGTTGTAGTATGAACACAAACCGGGCTGGAGATTGTGAGACAAGGATCTGTACCTTCACTTAAAGTGTCATTACCAATAGGACTAAGGGTAAAGGTAGAAATCAGTAATCCTTCTCTGTTAAAAACACCAATGGATGCGGGGTCGTCAAAATAGGCACCATCTGCGGCATTGAAACAATCTCTAAAAACTCTAAGGGTAATTTCAAAATTATTATTTCCAAGACATCTGTAACCTATTTCTCCCCCCACAATATGGGTTGCATAGATAGGATTTGAAAAGAGAATACCCGCAAATAACCAAAAGATTATTCTACATTTCGAAAGATAAAAAGAGCAAGAATCTATTAAATAAGTCGTTTTTCTCCACATCGTAAAATGGTCATTTTCTTCTGAAAAGTCTTCCTGACTTTGGAAATTATATCATCGTAATAATTACAAATATACAAATTTTATTTAATATAAAACATGATGACAATCTAGTATGTTCTAAAATAAAAAATGGCAACCGAAGTTGCCATTTTTTATAAAAATTCTATTCAAACAGAACCTATTTTATCAGAGAGGTATTTCCTCTTTTGGTAAAAATTTTATTGTCGAGACAAGTAACTTGCAGGAAATAATTATAGACATCGGGTGCTACTTCATTTCCTTTAAATACGCCATTCCATCCGTTATTTACATCATTGGTTGTAAACATCTCTTGTCCCCAGCGATTATAAACGACAAATTGTAACTTGGCAATCCATCTGCCTCTTACTTTAAGGATATCATTATTCCCGTCATTATTTGGGGTAAAAGCATTAGGAACAAAAATATTGGGTTCCCCACAATTTACATTATCCACATTAATGCGAATTGTTTTTTCCTCTTTACAGCCCTTTTTAGTTACGACGACTTTATATAAGGTTGTATCTTGAGGTGTAGCTCTCACAGAAGCTGTATTAGTTGAATTTAAACCCGTAGAAGGTATCCAAGTATAACCACAATCTGAACATCCGGTAACTGAAATATTCGCTACCTCATTATTACCTTTAATTAATGTTTCCTTATCTGTTGCAATATTCACTTTTAGATCAATCAATTCTAATTGAGTTTCCAATGTTTTCTTGCAACCATATTTATTTTCAAAATTAACATTCACCAAGGTAGTGGCATTAATTTTATAAATGGCATTAGGACCTTCATTTGGTTTTGTTGTCAGTGAGCCAACTGGAAACCAGCTATAATTTTTCAGCCCTTGCGTAGCATCATTATCTTTAATTGTAACGGTCGTAAGGTCAACCGGTTTACAAACTACATAATTATCAGGCATAGTTGCTTCGACAGGCGCTGCTCTAACAAGCACCGTGTCTGTCCAAAAACAACCTTTGGTATTCGTTCCTTTTACCAGATAAGCTGTTTCACCTCTAAGAATAGAATCTCTGTAATTAGCTTGAGTACTTCTGATATTTGAAAAATCAGGAGATTTTGACCATTGGAAAGAAAGCGGAAGGGAGGAAGTAGCGATTAAAGTATATGGCCCATAATTACATAATATGGTATCTTTTCCAGCAGAAATCGTAGTTTCTGGACTTACTTGAGCATTAACTTTCCACATTAAATTACAATTCGTCTTTGGGTCGGTAACTTTTACCGTATAAAGTTGGCTGCTTTTCAGATTAAAAGTTGGATTTGCAACATTCGGATTGTCCAAACCTGTAGCAGGTGACCATAAATAGGTTACTAAGGGGCTTTCAGGAAGATTAACCTTTTTAGGAATATTGGGACAAAAATCGAGCGTAGTATCTAATTCTACCACTGGAAGCATCGGGCTTACCTCTATTCGAACATCAATAGTTGTATCACATCCTGACACAGGATTTTGAATAAATACTTTATAAGATCTTGATTCTTTCAAGGTAACGATAGGATTGCCCTTAGTTGAATCATTCAAACCGACGGCTGGACGCCATAAATACTTCAAGGTATTATTGAAATTAGGATTTACTTGTTTTCCAATATTATAACAAACCGTAGATAAATTGTCTACCCCGTGCGTTGCACCAAAAGGCTTAACAAATGCATTGAAAGAAACCGTAGTATCACATTTCGAATCTGGATTTGTAATTTTTACCGTGTAAATTTGACTATTCTTTAAGGTTATAACTGGATTACCAATTTTTGAATTACTTAATCCAGTTTGTGGTGACCATTCGTAGGAAAGATTTTTATTAAATTCCGGATTTGTTGGTGTTGCCTGATCCCTGCATAATTGAACCCCATCAGTTAAATTTGATTTTATAGCTGGAAATAAAGCAACGGGAAATGAAAGTGATGATTTACATCCCAGTGCATTAGAAAGTTGCAGGGTAATATCGGTGGGAGCATCTATTTTAAAGGAAGCAGAAGAGGTATTTTGACCTGAAATCAAATTTCCGTTTGTTTTCCAATCGTAGGTCAACAATCTGCTTAAATCTTTATTTTGAATATTCACTTGAAAAATCGAACCTCTGCAAACAGTAGATGTTTGATTAGCTAAAGGAGTTGCATTTACATCAATTGAAACAGATTCAATAACAACGGAATATGTACTTTGACAAGCAGTTCCCTTTTCAAAATATAAAGAAATTCTATTTTTACCTGCCTTTGAAAAAGTAAGTTTGACGGAGTCACCTTTGGCAATTAATTTTTCAGCACCTGGTTCCCCTTCATACCATTCCACTAATTTAGCATTGGGTATTTTTTGATTTAATATCAGGCTTGTTCCAACGCAAACCTCTTTGGGCGCTTCAAATTTAGCCTGTGGAACCTGACAATTAACCACATTATACTGAAAGTCACGACGAACTTTTGATAATAATAATTTTGTAGCCCGATCATATTCCTCGATACAAACACCAACGACAAATTGACCTAATAACGGAGGAACTCCTTTCATGATTCCTGTGTTAACATCAATTGTTAGTGGTTTATCTCCTCCGAGGACATTAGAAAGAGAATAGGTAGGTCCAAGCCAGACGATAGGTTGAAAAGGAGGCCCGGTAGGAGGAATAGGTTGTGGTCGTTGAATTGTTCCTCCAACTAAAGGCTCACAAAGCTTGTATGCAATAGAATCATTATTAATATCAGTAGCAGAAGAATTCACATTAAGTTCCTGATTTGCACAAACGTAAACAGGAGGCCATGACCTGACAACAGGACTTGAATTACATTTCGACATAGCTGCCTCTGTCAATAAAATATCATAAGTTGCACCAGTCTCTGTCGGATTAACAATATTGGAAATAGTGGTATTCCGACAACAGCGTTGGTAGACAAAATGATAACCTCCTACTCTGGGAGCCAAAGTAAGCACTGTTTTATAAACCGTAGTATGTAAACAAACATTGTTTATAAACGAAGTAAAGCAAGAGTCAAGGCCTTCTCTGATAGTATCGTTACCTATCGGTCTTAAAGGAATATTATTTAACCTTAAACCATTCGAGGCATAAACCCCAATAATCCCTGGGTCATCAAACAAAGCGGTTGGATCGGCATTAAAACAATCTCTAAATACTCTTAAAGTTATTTCATATTGATTCCCCCCCAGACATCTGTAACCAATTTCACCACCAACAATATGCGTTGCACTGGCTGAAAATGGAAGGATAAAAAATAAACCCAATATTATAAATGCTAATTTATAACGAATTAAGGTTAAAAAACTTTGTTTTTTATTTATTATGGAGTAATTCATAGCCCTTATTAATTAAGAATTTTCACTAAAATTTCAACTCTTCTTTCAACCGAAGCCACTAAACTGAACACAGAATTTCGCTTATCTTTTGGATTATCTGATACTTTTTTAGCTGATTTTCCTTCCCCGTAAGCGGACTTAATCAACTTTAGCTGTCCATTTTTAACATATTCGGTTAATTTCGCCTGATTGCTTTCCAGAAGATAATTATGTACTGTTTTTACACGACGGTCGCTCAATAATTTATTGGCGGTTACACTTCCCAGCGGACTTGCAAAGCCATTAATAGTTATCTCCAGTTTTTTACCTTCTGACAGCTTTCCAAGAATCGCATTTGCCAGATATTCAAGACTAATATTACCCATCTTAACTTCTCTGTCAAAAAACAGGTCATATTGTTCTTTCAATACAAATTTTTCATTTTCCGGAAGTACCTGAGTGAAATTAGCAATGAAAGATTCCTTTTGATCAAAATATTTATTAGCTAAATCGATATAGTTTTCAGTTCCCTTTATTTTCATTTCCTTTGCCTTTGGTATATCATTATCAAAATATAAGGCGATTGGAGCTGATAAAGGTGGTTTCAGATACACCTCTATGGTGATTTTACGACCAAGGCCTTTTACATCCCTTAGGGTAAAACTGATAGGCATTTCAACAGACTCATAATTTTCCTTACTGGCAACTAATTTATATTTATGATTTTGAATAACTGAAAATATAAACGAATTTCCATTGTTATTCATTTGTGTAATATCCACAGGATTTTGATTGGCCAATAATTCTGAAAGAGTTACGGTTGAACCATTCAGGGCTGCTTTAGTCCGATCATCAAAGGTTAATACCTGAAGTTCAATGATTGTCGGTTTCAAAAACACCTCAATAACTACGGTATCACCAGTATAAGGGTAATTCTGAATACTTAAATCTTCCTGATATGGATCAAAACCATCACTTTGAATAGCCACTTGATGATTATCATCAGAATTCCAGGAAAGGTATGGCCAATTTCCATAAACAATATTAAATTTTTCAGTCGGTCCATTGGGTAGCAACTGAACAGAGAGATCAGCATCGGAAATAACCGTTGAATCATTTGCATTATAGGCAATAATCCTAACTTTTCTTTTTGGCATTTCCCAGGCAACCAGATTATAACAACAAGCATCCGGCACCTCTGTGGTGCAGGCACTTCCTTTTTCTCCTCGTACAGTTAACCAGCCATTCGTCCCTTTTTCACTCAGAGAGAAAAACAAATCGTCAGAAGAGGCATTCATTTGAATGCCCATATTCATAGGATTTGTCCAATCATTTAAAGTTGAAGAGGAAGAATAAACATCAAAACCACCAAAAGTAAACCTACCTTGCGTACTAAAATAAAGACGTTGTGTAGGCGAATGAAAATAGGGCGTTACATCCTCTTCGGAGGTATTTAAAGAAGTCAGATTTTCGACAGCATCTACATCTCCATTTTCTAAAATCATTGCGCGATATAAATCATCTTTTCCTTTTCCCCCAGGTCTGTTGGAAGAAAAATACAACCACAATTTTCCATTATTATCCTTTCCTACTGAAGGATGCTGAGTTGAGAATCCACTTGTATTCGCTTTAATTTTAACTGGATCACTTACTCCCCCACCTTCATTTAACTTTCTAAAATAAATATCACAACGGACATTCATTAAATTTACTTTATCACACAAGCAATAATAAAGACCTGCATTTTCTGGTAAAAAACTAAGCCCTGAAATAATTTTATTAGGGACAGAAATTTGAGGCATCCAGCTTGTATCCCCCATTTTATCAGTCATTAACCTTAAATTAGAGCTAAATGCGATCGTATCTTTTTTATCTGTTACCCTTAAACTTTCGGAAAATTTAGCATAGATGATATTTTCATTAAAAGGTACTGCACCAAATTCTGCTTCTAAACAATCATTTGAAGCAGATAATTTCTTTGTTTGTTCAGGTACATTTGAATAGGATGCATAATCCTTTAAAATTCGTTTAGTACTTCCGTCCAAAAGCATCGCCTGACTTTTGAGAGGATCTCCATCTTTTACCTTTCGAAAATAAGATTGAAGGTTTTTCTGAACTCCTGAATAGTCCCCTAATCGCATGTTGACCCAGGCAGCATAATAAAAATTTTCTGGCGTAAGGACTGAATCAGGAAAACTAAGAACCTTAGTATAGATTGATTTTGCCGTTTGTAATCCTTGCATATTTCTGGCAGACTCAGCCATTTTCACCCAAATATCAACACGGGTAGAATCATAGCTGGTAGCTGCCTGATAGTAATTGAAGGCAGTACGGTAGTCTTTTTCCACAAAAAATGAATAATCACCCTCTTTCATCCAGCTTTCCAGCTTTTGGCCATAAGCAACGGGGAGCAAGAGATAGATAAATGAAAAGCTTAAAAGAAGCTTTATATAATTTTTATAATTAGCATTTCGCATTATTGGTAACTTTTAAAATCTGTCTGTACAGATTTGGAGAACAATTTATAATTCAAATTAAATTAAAGGACACACCCTAACCGTTCTAAAACGAGGTATTTTTTTAATTATATAATGCACAAATATTTCCGGATCTGCTTGTCCTGTAGGAAGCACCCCAGTTTTTGTTAAGTTAATATCATAACTAAATCCAGCTCTGATATTACGATATAACATTTCAAGAGATGGTGCTATACGATTTCCAATTTCTCTTTTCTGATAATTCACATTTAAATCAATGGCAAAAGTATTCCCCGGATTTTTATCTAAGTATACCCGAAAACCAGCACTTGCCATCCATTCATTATAAGCAGCTTGCGTTACATAAATAAGATTAGAAGTAAGATCTATATTATTCGAAATTTGCAGAACCCCCATTAAATAGGGGTTTAATCGCATGGGGATTTTTGAAACAGCCCCAGGGAAAAAGCTGGTGTTTGGAGACAATAAATGATTTACGCCAACACCAATATCCAGTTTACTTCTTTTATTTAACAGGTCTACTAATTGCCCCGTTTGGTCTGCTTGAATGCGTATATTGGCACCAAAGCCTGCATCAAAAAATATTTTCGATAAATCCCATAATCCTTCCCCATTTGGAGCAGACGCATTTACACCGTTGATAGAAGGGTCATATTGGCGGTCAAATAATAAGGCTCCTGGGTCAAATCCTCTCTGATTTCCGCTAATATTTAGACCAAAACTACCAAAAACTTTGGGGCTAAATTTCTTTGTATACCCGCCCCCAATGAATAAACCAGTCTGCTGTAAACGCGAATCTCCAGCCAAATCATAATTTAATCCGCCATTTAGAGACCAAAAACCATTATCTTCCACAAAAGAGGGAAGTTTTGTGTCAAATGCCAGCGTAACCGTTTTGTAATCTACGGGAATTTCTCTCCATTGATTTCTTGCCTGAAACATTAATCTGGTATCACCGTTGAAAACGCCTGACAAACCAGGCGAAACAAGTAATGGATTCCTGAAAAACTGGGTAAAATGTATATCCTGGGAAATTAATTTCAAGGATAATAACATAGCAACCCAAATGAAGGAATATGATTTTAAATTAATTGAGTAAATTTTCGTCATAAAATGCAAATTAGATGGGAATAAACTGATTTTCAAATCACAAATTAATTATTTTAATTTTACAAAAAAAATAAAAAACAACATATCTTATATATACATAAATGTTACTATATAAAGTGTTAAATTTGTGCCATGAAAAAGGTGAAAAAACAATGAAAATAAGAATCATCCAATTTTTTACAATAAGTTCTTTATTTTTTGTACTCCCTGGGAATGCAAAAACGATTTTTTTAACTCCCGATGGAAAAGGGAATGGAGAAAGCTGGGAAAACGCCTTATCAAATATTCAGATTGCTATTGGGATTGCCAATGAAGGGGATCAGATATGGGTAAAAGCTGGCACCTATCTCCCTACCAAAACAAGCAACCGGAAAATCCCCATATTAATTGACAAATCAGTCCAAATTTTTGGTGGATTTTCAGGCATGGAAAAGAATTTATCAGAAAGAGATTTTTACCAGTTTCAAACTATTTTTTCAGGAGAAATAGGTGACAAAACATCAACAGAAGATAATACACATAATATTTTTCTAATTGATTTGGAAAATGGCCAGGTCGCTCTTGATGGTTTTACTATTAAAGGTGGCATGGCAAACATTCCTTCCCATGCAGCAGATAGATCTGCCTCTGGGGCAGGAGTTTTTTATACTTCCAGCGGAAAAAAAAGTACCCTTTGGATTAAAAACTGTTTGTTCATTGACAATCAATCTCTCTATGGGGGTGCCCTAACAGCCTTTTCTCAAAACGGCTCTAATTCCTCCATTTACATTGAGAACTGCGTTTTTCAAAACAATTTTGCAGAGATTGAGGGAGGAGCCATTTATCATCAGGCGCTAAGCGGAAGTACTGTTCTTTTAGATATCATGCTTAATACGTTCACGCAAAACGTTGCCACCTTTGGAGGTGCCATTTACAATAAGTCAGAAAAAGGATCTGTCACTAATCCAAGAGTTAGTTTTTCAGATTTTGCTTCCAATACTGCTTACGTCAGAGGTTCCTGTATTTACAATCAACTTGATGAAGAAGGGGCAGGTGAACCATTATTTATCGATTGCAGTTTTTTTGAAAATAAAGAAACCGTTGGAAATTCAATGGGTGACTCCAATAATATTCGAAAAAGTCAAAGTAATCTGAACCGGATTATTATAAGGCCAACCCTACGGTCTAATTCAAAAAGGAAGATTCCCTAAATCAACATTTCCACCAGTCAAAATAACCCCTGTTTTTTTGCCCCTGAAAGTTTCCTTATTTGCTAAAATAGTTGCTAGGGGTACTGCACAAGATGGTTCAATAATGATTTTCATTCTCTCCCAGATTAATCTCATTGCTTGAATAATCTCATCCTCTTCCGCTGTTAAAATTTCTGTTACATGTCTCTTTATAATATCGAGGGTTAACTCGCCCAGCGTCGTGCGAAGCCCATCTGCAATAGTGTCTGTTCTTTGATTTTGTTCAATTTGACCGCTTTTTAAAGATCTGTAAGCATCATCAACTCTTTTAGGTTCGGCACCCAAAACTATGATGTTAGGATTCAAATAATGAACAGCTAAAGCAGTTCCACTCAGCAATCCCCCACCACCTACAGGCGCCATTACTATATCTAGAGAGGGAAAATCTTCTAATAATTCTAAGGCCGCAGATGCCTGACCAGCAATAACATCGTAATTGTCATAAGGATGTATAAAATGTGCACCAGTTTTACTAACTACCTCAGCCAAGGTGGTTTCTCTGGCGTTCTGAGTAGGTTCGCAGAAAATAATTTCAGCACCATAAGAGCGGGTTCCTTCTACTTTTATTTCAGGTGCATTTTTAGGCATAACAATATAGGCTGGAATGCCTAAAACCTGTGCTGCTCTTGCTACAGCCTGCGCGTGATTACCCGATGAATGGGTGGCAATACCATTTTTCATGGTATCCGTATTTAATCGCAATGAAGCACTGGCAGCTCCTCTCATTTTAAAAGCGCCTACCTTTTGAAAATTTTCACACTTAAAATAAATAGATCCACCAACAAGTTCATTTAAATATTGATTTGTCAATACAGGCGTCCTATGAATCATAGTTTTGATAGCATCCTGTGTAAATTTCAGTTCAGCTAAATTGGGAATACTTAATAGTGGCTTCATTTTTTGGTTTTAGAAGTTGTCTCTCAAAAAAGTTAATATTTTGTTCATCTCTTTTCTTACTACCGCACTACCTTCAACAAAATGATTATTCATAAAACTAAAAACCAATACTTTACCACTATTCGTAACTAAATATCCACTTAAACAATGATTATTTGCCAATGAACCCGTTTTAGCAAATACAAATGGTTTACCTTGTCCTTTATAAGACTCAGAAATAGTACCTGAAACACCACCTGCAGGTAACAGACTAAATAATCTTTCCTGAGGTATCATGGTAAGTAATTTTTTTAAAATAAAAATCATGTCATTCGGAGAAAAAAGATTGTATCTCGAAAGACCTGATCCATCAACCCAGACGGGTTTTTGCGGCAGATCAGCAAGTAATGAATCTTTGGCAAAAGTTATAAACTTATCTGGATCGAGAAAGCCAAATTGTTTATCTGAACATAAAATAAGCAGTTGTTCTCCTATAAAATTATCACTCTCTTGGAGAAAATAACGATATAAAGTATCTGGCATTGGAATTTTATAGTCCGTAAATGAAATATCTGATTTCCTGGGCAATTTGAATAACGCAACTGGTTGATATATATCTTCTCTGAAAATTTTTAGTACGGATTCATTATCCGTTCTAAAAGGAACTACAATATTAAAAAGGGTGTCAGCAGCTTTTTTATTGGCATAAAATTTATTGCCAAATTCTTCCCTGTAAATCCTTGGTTTAGATCCCAGATCGTTCTTATCAATGGTTATTTCATTTAACCATGTACCAGGCGAGGATAACCAATTGCCTAAATTATCTTTCTCAAATTGAACATAATTTCCGTGAATGGGTATTGGACTTCTTTCCGTTTGATAGTAATATGGATAGTCCGCCCAGGACCAACCCGATCCAAATCGGGTTCCCCTCCAGTTATCAAAAGAAAGATGGACAGGCAGTTTTGAATTTTTCCAGGGTTCAGGTTGATCCATTGACAAAAAAGCAGGGTGACGCCATAATGGATTCCCTGTTCCCTGAATAATCAATTGATCCTCAAATTCAGCTACTCTCCAAACATTCAAACTATCACCCAAAACTTTCAAGGCAGTATAAAAAGTTACCAATTTTACATTTGAAGCAGGCGTAAAATATTTATCCGCTTCTTTAGTGAATAAAACTTCCTCCGTAGCAGCATTTTCAATCTTAAAACCACTAAAATATTGCTTGAAAACAGGTGAGTTAATGATTAAATGATCTAATTCCTTTAGTTCTTTTTTAAGCGTTTTTTGCCCTGAAACTGGATTAAAGCATAAGAACAAAAGGAAGAAAAGATTTAAAAAATAAAAGGAAATTTTCGCCATTAGGATTATTTTTCTTTAAAATTTTATTTGAAAGCGTTTAAAATCAATACTAATTTGTACTTTTCAGCTAAGTTAAAACAAAATACACTTGAAAATGCAATTCTTCAAATACGCTGCGCTAATTTTTCTATTTTTGGTAATAGTAAAAATTTCTTTTGGTCAAATAAATGATACGGAAGCCTATAATATCGCCGTTAAAGAAATAAAATGGAACGCCAGCGCCTATGAGAATATCCCTTTTAAAAAATTAGAAACCAAGAGAATCGCTCATTTAATATTAGGAACACCGCAGGTACAAACAAATTATTTTAAAGATCAGCTGGATAAATATACTGCTATCAATCATTTTCAATTACCTGAAGAGAAAGATTTCGTCGCGCTAAAAAAATGGTTGGAAACCCGGAAAATGGCGGGAGATAATTCATTTATTATAGAGTTATGGGGTAATAATGATTTATCCATCGAAAAATTAAATATGATATCAGCCTTATTTGAAGGATATCCATTGATAAAGGTGAATTTTGAAAAAAAATATAGTGCTTTATCTGAAGTTGACCCCATTTCTAACTGGTTCGACATCCAAACAACATCGGATTACTGGCATCAATCTTTGGCTGCACAGATTATTTTTGGAGGGTTCCGCATGGAAAATGGAAAAGAATCCCCAGGAACAAGATTAGGTTATGCACCAGCGGCAACTGTCGATATGAATTTATTCCTTTTAAAGGATAGCATTAAATCGATCATCGAGGAAGGAATTGGAGCCAAGGCATTTCCAGGTGCACAAGTGCTTGTAGCCCGTAAGGGAAAAGTAATTTATCATGAGGCATTTGGCAATCATACCTATGAAGGCAAACAAAAATTATTGCCCGACGACTTATATGATATGGCATCGGTGACTAAAATAAGCAGCGGTCTTGCAGCCCTTTTAAAGTGGTATGGGGAAGGAAAATTTAATTTAGATGCTCCTTTAAGTACTTATCTGCCTGAATCAAAAGGTTCGAATAAAGCAGACCTTAAAATGAGGTATATTTTGACTCATCAAGCCAGGTTGAGAGCATGGATTCCATTTTGGAAAGGAACTTTGGTTGGAAACAGCAGGAATCCCTGGGAAAAGAACTGGGATAACAACCGTAATAATGATTATCGTTTTAAAGCGAAAACGTTCCAGTTAGCGGAAACAAAAAAATATTCCATAGAGGTTCCTGGAGGCTTATGGCTTCATCATAAGTATCCAGATAAAATGGCATCCTATATTTTTAAATCCCCTTTGAATACTAAGCCTGGATATGTTTATTCCGATTTCTTTTTTATATTAATGCCACGCGTTGTAAAAGCACAAATTGGTCAGGAATTCGAAACCTATATTAAGGATCAATTTTATAAACCATTAGGCGCTAATACTTTAACATGGAATCCATTACGCTTTTTCGATAAATCTAAAATAGTACCAACCGAGAGAGATACCTTCTTTAGAATGACCTTATTACAGGGAAATGTGCACGATGAAGGTGCCGCAATGTTAAATGGTATTTCAGGTCACGCCGGTTTATTTGGATCAGCCAATGACCTTGCTAAATTGATGCAGTTATACTTAAATAAAGGGATTTATGGCGGAGAAAGACTCATTGAAGAAAAAGCATTCGATGAATTTACCCGTTGTCAATTTTGCCCGGAAAATTATAGGGGAATAGGCTTTGATAAACCTTTCGTTCAATATGTACCTGGGAAAAGTACCGTTGCTAAAGATGCATCTCCGGAAAGTTTTGGTCATAGCGGATATACGGGAACTTTTGTCTGGATAGACCCAAAGGAGGACCTAATCTTCCTGTTTTTATCTAACCGCGTATTTCCTACCAGAGAAAGCAGAGCCATCTACGATCTTAATATACGACCACGTATTCAACAATCGATATACGATGCTTTAAAAAAATAGGCTCTTACTTTTTTGAATGGAACAGATTAATCCTAACGCCTGACTGAAAGGAAAGCGTTGATATCCGATCGTTATAAGGACCTATTCCATTACTTATATGTCCTATAAATTGCTGGTAACCAGCTTGTATGAATAGACTTGTTTTTTGTGAAACCATTTTTTCAGCACCAATGCCGGCATCCATCGACAGATAAACATTATCAAGAAGAGTTCCGCCCTGCATTAATCCTTCTTCAAGATTTTGATAAACACTATTACTTTTCCCAGTTAAAGAGACGGAAGAAGGAAATAAACCAGGATGAACTATAAAGTAATTAGCAGAAAGAGTTAGTTGAGCCGTCGCGCCAAAAGAGGCATACATCCTCCATTTATCCTTATGAATAATATTAAAGCGCGTAAACACGGGTATTTGCAACAGACTTAGTTGTATTTTCTTTAACTGTTCTGTGGTATAACCATCTCTTAAACTACCTTGGATAAAAGTAACCCGAGGTGCATTATACTCTTTTTGAGCAAAAATAAAACCAAAGCCTGTTTCCAGTCTTTTTGCTCCCTCACTTAACAAGAATCCAAGATGGAATCCGGAGGAATTTCTAATGGTCTGGGGAACTTTGAATCTCACATTTTCTGGGGTGAATACATTATCACCATCTAAACCTGAGAGTAAAGTCAGATGCCATTTTCCAAAATCAAGGATATTGTTAATATATATTTTTCTTGGACTTACCGGAATATTCATTGATTTCAAGGTAGCAATCTGATCAACTTTTGTGAATGAAGGCAATGAAACCTTATATTCCATTTGATTTAAGAGGGTTTGTTCAGCAGCAGGAATGGGCGTAACGTAAAAATTCAAAGCATGTTGCTTCGTTTTATCAAGCTCATTTTTATATCCAATAAAATCAATTGGAGCTAAATTTCTGAGATACTTTTGATTAATAAAATCAGCTACTTCATTTTTCTTATTATTACCTTCAGCTAACCGAGATGAATTTGCGTCATTTTCTGCTATAACTTTGCCTGATTCCTTTAGGGGTAGCTGATAAAACCGATTGGGCAGTAATACATCAATCTGAAGACAAGTTATAAAAAGAAGGGTAGCAAGGGTAACTTCCATTGCTTTAAACCAAATTATTTTGCGCTCATTTCTTTTAACACTAGCATAATAATCATTGAAAAAAGCCCAGCCATATTTTTTATTTGAGGGTAAAACAAACTGGTTCAACTTTCTATAAATATTTAGATCAAAATTTTTCTCCCAGCTGGTATTATCTTCTAATTCTGCATTTTTCAACTTTTCAGAAAAAAATGCCCAAGCATCCTCAGGAACGCTTGTTTCAACAGCATCTAATTTGTCTTTAAAAAATTGATCTAATTTTTCCTCTTCCATAATCACCTCTGCTTCAATAATATTTCTTGTAATTTAATTCTTGCTTTTACTAAATTTGACCTGGAGGTACTTTCGTTAATATCAAGCAACTGACTAATTTCTTTATGCGAATAACCTTCAATGACGAATAAGTTAAATACGGCTCTATAAGCTGGGGAAAGTTGTTGAACTGCTTCCAGGATTTCCATTTCAGAAAAACGACTCACAGCATCCGCATCAAAACTCACCACATGACTTGCCTCTTCCATGTCGGAAGTTCTTCTTCTGATATTGGCTCGATAATAATCTATAGCGGTATTAACCATTATACGCCTAATCCAGGAAATTAAAGACGTACCAGGTTGAAAAGAATGGATATTCCTTAATATTTTTATAAAGCCCTCATGCATAATGTCGAGCGCATCATTTTCATTATTGGCATAACGCAAACAAACGCCCATCATGCGAGCATAATACTCCTCATAAAGAGCCTGCTGTGCCCATTTTTCTCTTCGCACGCAAGCTAAAACTACGTTATGTTCACCTTCCCATTTATTCGGAATGACTAATTCCATAAACTTCCGTTAATAGCTTAAATAAGGTCAATAATATACGGCAAATTTAAATAATTTCCCAATTAAACTGCATTTTTCCTTAAAAGTTCTTCGTTTTCAGCATCGAGTCGATGAAAGAAGTGAATTATTTGCACAATCAGATATCTTTCCTGTGCTTCCGGTCCTTCTACCGGACTTTTAGTAACTCTGTCATAATGTGGCCAGCCGTCTGCATCTCTTCCTTTAAAAACATAAATTCCTTCATGACTTAACAATTCGCAAATAGCAATATGCATTAAATCTTGTTTTTCTTCCTTCGTGTATGTTTTTTGCCATCGACCTAGAATTTGAATGCCAACCAGCAGCAAAACGGCATTAAGATCGGGAAGTTCGGGCTTATTAAAGGCGCTTTTAATTTGATTTCTAATACGAAGCCATTCAAAATTTATTTCCCATTCTTCCATATTAGTTGTTATAATTTAGATTTGGAGAAAGCCATCTTTCAATAACCTCCAAAGACATATTTTTTCTTTCTGCATAATTTACCACCTGATCTTTAGATATCTGACCAACGCCAAAATAGGTAGAGGCTGGATTTGAAAAATACCAACCGCTCACTGAGGCAGCAGGATACATGGCAAAACTTTCGGTCAAAATGATACCCGTTCTCTTTTCTACTTCAAGGAGTTCCCACAACTTCTCTTTTTCAGTATGATCCGGGCAAGCAGGATAACCAGGAGCCGGTCTAATACCCTGAAAATCTTCTTTCAATAAATCTATGGTAGAATGATTTTCATCTTTAGCATACGCCCAGGTATCAATTCTTACCCATTCGTGTAATTTTTCAGCCAGGGCTTCTGCCAATCTATCAGCCAGGGCTTTAAGTAAAATAGATTGATAATCATCTAAATTCTCCAGAAAATAGGCATCCATTTTCTCGATATTGAAGCCTGCGGAAACGGCAAAAGAGCCAATAAAATCGGGTTTGCCCACGGGAGCAATGAAGTCGGATAGTGATCTATTGGGCTGTCCGGGTGCTTTTTTAAGTTGTTGCCTCAGGCACTGCAAGCGCATTTTTTCAGTGGTTCTCTCTTCGTTGGCATAGATAATAATGTCATCTTCCGTCCCCTGATTTGCTGGAAAAACGCCCCAAACGGCTCTGGCCTCCAGCCATTTTTCATCAACTATTTTTTTGAGCATAGCATTGGCTTCGACAAAAAGTTTCGTTGCCTCCTCCCCTACGACAGCATCAGTAAGAATATCAGGATATTTTCCTGCCAATTCCCATGAGCTAAAGAAGGGTGTCCAATCGATATAAGGAACTAATTCAACTAACGGGAATGGATTTTTTTCCTGTATTCCTCCCTTTTTTGGCACTGGAGGCACGTAAGTGGCCCAATCCATGGTCCATTTATTTTTCCTGGCTTCTGCAATAGGAAGAAATTGTTTTACCTGTTCTCTCCCTACTCTTTGCTCCCTAATTCTATTATTTTCAGCTCTGACATCTAAAATGAAATTACTACTAACATCTCCTTGTTCGCTAAGTAAATTACTTACTACTCCCACCGCACGAGAAGCGTCTAATACATGAACAACAGGGCCATTATATTTAGGTTCTATTTTTACTGCCGTATGGGTTCTACTGGTCGTTGCGCCACCTATTAACAACGGAATAGTAAATCCAAGCCGCTCCATTTCACTGGCAAGATGAACCATTTCATCCAAAGAAGGGGTAATCAGACCTGATAATCCAATAACATCCACTTTTTCCTCTTTTGCTCTTTGGAGAATTTTATCAGCGGGCACCATAACCCCGAGATCTACAATATCATAATCGTTACAACCGAGAACAACACCAACTATATTTTTACCAATATCATGCACATCTCCCTTTACTGTTGCGAGCAAAATTTTACCTTTTGCACGACTATTCCCATTTTTATTTGCTTCAATATAAGGCGTAAGCCAGGCAACTGCCTTTTTCATTACCCGAGCACTTTTAACTACTTGAGGAAGAAACATTTTACCTTCCCCAAATAAGTCACCGACGTAATTCATGCCATCCATCAATGGGCCTTCAATAACAGACAAAGGTTCGGCTACTTGCGTGCGAGCCTCTTCAACGTCCTCGTCAATATAGTCTGTAATCCCCTTTACTAAAGCATATTTAAGTCTTTCATTTACGGATTGATTTCTCCAGGAGAGATCTTTCTGAATCGACTTTCCCGCATCACCTCTAAGAGAAACGGCCAGGTCAGTTAATCGTTCAGTGGCATCGGCTCTTCTATTAAAAAGTACATCTTCCACCTTTTCGAGTAAATCGGTTTCAATGTTGGAATAAATATCCATCATCCCCGCGTTTACGATACCCATATCCATACCTGCACGAACGGCGTGATAGAGAAAAGCGGTATGCATTGCCTCTCTTACCACTTCATTTCCCCTGAAGGAGAAAGAAATATTACTCACACCGCCACTAATTTTAGCACCCGGGCAAAGTTTTTTTATCTGCCGGGTAGCTTCAATAAAATGTATAGCATAATCATTATGTTCCTCAATGCCAGTAGCTACGGCAAAAATATTAGGATCAAAGATGATATCTTCAGGAATGAACCCTACCTTTTGGATAAGCAAATCGTAGGCTCTTTTGCAAATACTTACTTTTCGTTCTACTGTATCGGCCTGACCCACTTCATCGAAAGCCATAACTACAGCTGCCGCACCATAGCGACGAACCAACTTAGCTTGTTTTAAGAAAGATTCTTCCCCTTCTTTTAATGAAATAGAATTGACAATACATTTACCCTGAACGCATTTTAAACCAGCTTCAATGACAGAAAATTTTGAAGAATCTATCATGATTGGTAGCTTGGCAATATCGGGTTCAGACATGACAAGATTCAAAAATTCGACCATTGCCTGTTCAGAATCGAGCAAACCCTCGTCCATATTAACATCAATAATCTGAGCTCCACCCTCTACTTGTTGTTGGGCGACTTTAAGTGCTTCCGAATAATTTTTATCTCTTATTAATCTTGCAAATTGTTTTGAACCTGTCACATTAGTTCTTTCCCCAATATTAACAAAGTTAGTTTCTGGTCGAATAATTAAAGGTTCCAGGCCACTCAGCGTTGTAAAATGTTTAGGTTCAGGAATATTTCTTGGGGAAATTCCTTTGACCCCTTCTGCCATTGCCTTTATATGGTCAGGCGTTGTTCCACAACAACCGCCAACGATATTTACAAAGCCAGAAGAGGCAAATTCCTTAATATATTGTTGCATTTCAGAAGCCCCTTGATCGTACTCACCAAATTCATTTGGCAAGCCCGCATTAGGATAAGCAGAAATATAACAATTGGCTATTTCAGATAATTCCTGTAAATAAGGTCTCATTTCTGTTGCACCCAAGGCACAATTTAAGCCAACACTTAAGATTGGAATATGATTAATGGAAGCCCAGAAGGCACTGACTGTCTGACCAGACAAGGTCCTTCCACTGGCATCGGTAATCGTTCCGGAAATCATAACAGGAAGTCTGTCACCAACCTCCTCAAACAACTCTTCGATAGCAAAGAGAGCCGCTTTTGCATTGAGGGTATCAAAAATAGTTTCTACCATTAAAGCATCACAACCTCCATCCATTAAACCCTTTGCCTGTTCATAATAGGCTTCTTTTAATTCATCGAAAGTTACGCCCCTAAAGCCAGGATTATTTACATCGGGGGAAAGGGAAGCCGTTTTATTTGTTGGTCCAATGGCACCTGCAACAAATCTTGGTTTATCCGGTGTGATAAGATTAAATTCATCGGCCACTTTTCGGGCTATTTTAGCAGCCTGAAGGTTCATTTCGTAGGCGACATGCTCCAGATGATAATCGGCCTGGGCGATTTTTGTAGCACCAAAAGTATTGGTCTCCAATATATCAGCACCTGCTTCCAGATAAGCACGATGAATGGCCTCAATAATATGTGGTTGCGTAAATACTAATATTTCATTATTTCCTTGAATATCACTGGGGTGATTTATAAATTGGGTTCCGCGATAATCTTTTTCCGAAAGTTTGTATTGTTGTATCATAGTGCCCATGGCACCGTCAATGACTAGAATACGGTCTTTAAGTAAAGCTTCAAGCCTAATATTCATTTTCAAATGGTATTTGATGAAAAATTTTAATAACAAAGGTATATGAAAAGGATGTAAACTTATAGCTTAACAAAAATAGTTGACTATTTTAAAGTAAAAAAGGATGCCTTTATGGGACATCCAATTTTATAATCATTTTATGTCGGTCTAAAATCAGACCGTACAGATTTCTTTTGCTTTTCGTAAACTCTCTAATGGCTTACCAGATGTCGGAATAAATTCCTGTCCTAAAAAGCCATCATAGCCTGTATCTTTGATTGTTTTGATGATGAAAGGATAATTAATTTCCTGACTATCATCTATTTCATTTCTACCTGGTAGTCCTGCAGTGTGATAATGACCAATAACCTCATGATATTTTATAATATTATTGCAAATATTCCCCTCCATAACCTGAGCATGATAAATATCATATAACAATTTAAAGTTTGGCGAACCTAATTTTTGAACCAGGGATGCACCCCAGGCCGTATGATCACATTGATAATCGGCATGATCAATATAACTATTCAACAGTTCAATAACTATTTTGACACCATATTTTTCAGCCTCTTTTGTCACCATTTCCAGACCTCTTGCACAATTCTCCAGTCCTTGCGCGTCAGAAATACCATTTCTATTTCCAGAAAAACAAATAACCGAAGGAATTCCATTTTCACTGGCCTGTCTAATAAACTTCACATAATTCTCTTGTAAAAAGGCATGATTTTTAGGATCATTAAACCCCTTAGATATATTACAAAAACTGTCCATACCCACTGCACAGGTTAAACCTGCATCTTTGACCACTTTCCAATCGGCTGGTCCTAAAATTTCAACAGATTCGAAACCCAGAGCTTTAACCTCTTTGCAAAACTCAGGTAAGGTATAAAAGGCGCGAAAACACCAGTAACAAACAGAATGTTTCATAAACTTGAACTATTAGCTTGAAAAAAAACATCAATTATAAAAAGAACCATCATACTGGTGCGTAGGCCAAACCTTTAGTGTCTTGTAAGGGAGTGCAACCTTTGAAAACGCCCGGTATTGGATCATAAACTAAAATTTCCGTGCATAGCTGCTCACTAGCAAAAAAACCTTTATAAATAACATCTTTTATCCCCATAAAAAACTGGTGAGAAGGTAAAGGTTTAGAGCCAGGAGGTAATAACTTTACAGCTTCAATAATTTCAGTATTTAGGGCATTTAAATAATCTGTCCGTTCCGTTTCAGTAGCAGCTACGAATGATTTTCCCAATTTTGCTTTAGCCTTGCCATCAAAATTATCCAGACCATTTATGAAAATCTGTTTAGTATCTGGTGCGGCCCAATCGGTCAAAAGTAAATCAACAAATCTGTCCACGCCTAATTCAGAAGCCGAAGGTGTTTTTGTTTTAGGAAGCATGGTATCAGCAATAAGGGTAACCCAGGCGAACTGCTCTGCAGAGAGCGTGGATGGAGTCCAGTTATCCTTTTCTTTAGCTTCTGCAGTGGCATTTTTATCGCCAGGTTTACATGAAGAGACCAAACTGGCCAAGGATCCAGCCGCGGCTGAAAATCCAATAACCATGCCGGTATATTTTAAAAGTTCACGACGTTGCATATTGGCAAATATAAATGGTTACAGATTATTATTTTTCAATTGCTTAACGGCATAATCAACAGCTCTGGCTGTTAGTGCCATGTAAGTTAAAGAAGGATTTACACAAGCGGCTGAAGTCATACAAGCTCCATCAGTAACAAAGACATTGGATACCTGATGCATTTGGTTCCATTTATTTAGCACAGATGTTTTCGGATCTAACCCCATTCTTGCGGTACCCATTTCATGGATTCCCAGGCCGAGGGAATATCCATCGTCATAAGTCGTAATTTCTTTTAGACCTGCTGCTTCCAGCATTTCAGCTGCTGCATTCATCATGTCCAAACGCATATTTTTTTCATTAGTCTTAATTCCAGCGTCAAATTTCAACACCGGCAGACCCCATTTATCTAAGCGGCTATAATCGAGTTCCACTTTATTTTCATGATAAGGCAGCGTTTCTCCGAATCCAAGTAGATTCATTGACCAAGGTCCTGGTTCCAAAAGTTGATCTTTAGATTGAGCGCCCATTAAGAACGCCTCTTCCGCCACTAATGCACCGAAACTTTGTCTTCCACCACCTCCCTGGTAGCCATAACCTCTGATAAAGTCTCTCCTTTTGGTCGCATTGTCAATATTTCTAAAGCGAGGTACGTAAATACCATTAGGTCTCCTTCCCTTGAAATATTTATCAGCAAATAATTCAGATTTTGCTCTGGCACCAGCTCTAAAATGGTGGTCCATAATATTATGACCTAGTTCACCACATAGATTACCAAGACCATTTGGATGTGAATCATACCTGGAATTCAATAATATATGGGTTGTTCCCAAGGCCGAAGCACAACAGAAAATTACTTTTGCAAAAAACTCATGCACTTCCATAGTTTCAGCGTCAATAATCCTAACGCCTACCGCTTTCTGGGTTTTTTCGTCCAAAATAATATTTTGAACAATAGAATGAGGTCTCAGCGTCATATTACCCGTAGCTTCTGCTGCTGGCAGAGCGGCGGCATTGGAGCTATAATAAGCGCCATAAGGACACCCTCTGATACAGCGATTTCTCGATAAGCATTGTCCTCTTGTACCATGATACTCGGGATTTGGCTGAGTGAGATGAGCAGTTCTACCTATAGTGATGCGACGTTCAGGATATTTCGCCTCTGACTTCTCTTTTACAAATTCCTCAATACAATTAAATTCCATGGGAGGTAAAAACTCTCCATCAGGAAGTTGGTGAAGCCCCTCTTTTTGACCACTTACCCCAATATATCTTTCTACATAATCGTACCAGGGGGCAATATCGGCATATCTGATAGGCCAATCAACGGCAACACCATCTTTTGCATTGGCTTCAAAATCAAGGTCACTCCAACGATAGGTTTGTCTTCCCCACATGATGGAACGACCCCCTACATGATAGCCCCGCATCCAATCGAAGCGCTGGACTTCGGTATATGGCTGTTCTGAATCCTTTACAAAAAAGTGTTTCGTAGATTCTTTTATGGTATAACCAGTTCTTGATTGATTAAAATAATGTTCTTTGACTTCCGCCTCCGGCACATTATCCCCATTGGGCAATTCCCATGGATCAAGAGAAGCAGTAGGATAATCGACCACATGTTTCACATCTCTGCCTCTTTCGAGGACAAGTGTTTTTAGTCCCTTTTCACAGAGTTCTTTAGCGGCAAAACCGCCACTAATCCCAGATCCGATGACAATAGCATCATAGGTGACCTCTTTTTTACCTTCAGAATTTACGTACATTGTTGCTAGATAAAAATTTAAATAAGTGATAAACCTAAAAGTAGGATATTTTATATTAAAAAAAAACCAATTCCGAAAATTTTATTAAATTTTAGAAAATTTTGGATAAATATCCTCCAATAGTTCTAAATTTGGGCGAATTTTAAATAGTACAAAGCATAGATTAAATAACCAACGATTATGCCATTTGATATTAATATGATTGAGGCTTGGTATGCTGCTTTACCGCAACGCATAACCGATGCAAGAAGAGTACTGGGAAGACCTTTAAATCTTACCGAAAAAATACTTTATGCCCATCTTCATGATGCTTCCCCCTTAAAAACGTATGAGAAAGGTAACGATTATGTATTTTTTGCACCTGACCGAGTAGCCATGCAAGACGCGACTGCGCAAATGGCTCTTCTTCAGTTTATGACTTGTGGTATGGCAAATACCGCTGTTCCTACCACTGTTCATTGTGACCATCTAATTCAGGCTGAAGTAGGCTCTGTAGAAGATTTAAGTACGGCCATTCGTGAAAATGACGAAGTTTATAAATTCCTTGCTGATGTTTCTATTAAATACGGTATTGGTTTCTGGAAACCCGGTGCTGGTATTATTCATCAGATTGTTTTAGAAAATTATGCTTTCCCAGGTGGAATGATGATAGGAACCGATTCTCATACCCCTAATGCAGGAGGTCTGGGTATGGTAGCAATTGGTGTCGGTGGTGCCGATGCTGTGGATGTTATGGTTGGAATGCCTTGGGAGTTGAAAATGCCAAAGGTTATTGGCGTTAAACTTACCGGTAAACTCAATGGCTGGACTTCACCAAAAGACGTCATACTTAAAGTTGCCGGAATCCTTACGGTAAAAGGAGGAACTGGCGCTATTGTTGAATATTTTGGCCCAGGCGCTGAATCTCTTTCTTGTACAGGTAAAGGTACCATTTGTAATATGGGAGCTGAAATAGGTGCAACTACCTCTACCTTTGGGTATGATGCTTCTATGAGCCGTTATTTAAAAGCAACGGGAAGAGCTGATATTGCAGCTTTAGCAGATCAGGTTGCTGAACACCTCACCGGCGACGCAGATTGTTACGCAAATCCATCTGAATATTTCGATCAAGTGATTGAAATTGACCTAAATACCCTTGAACCTCATATCAATGGTCCTTATACACCTGATTTAGCCTGGCCGATTTCTCAATTTGCACAGGCTGTTAGAGATAATGGTTATCCTACTAAGTTAGAGGTTGGCTTGATTGGTTCATGCACCAATTCTTCCTATGAAGATTTAGATCGCGCCGCTTCTGTTGCAAGACAAGCTGGCGAAAAAAATATTAAGGCAAAAGCTGAATTCACCATAACACCTGGTTCTGAACTTATCAGATATACCGTTAACAGAGATGGACAATTAGCTGATTTTGAGAAAATTGGTGGAGTCGTTATGGCAAATGCCTGCGGTCCATGTATTGGTCAATGGGCCAGACACACAGATGATCCCACAAGAGCAAATTCTATTATTACCTCTTTCAATCGTAATTTTTCTAAAAGAAATGACGGAAATCCTCAAACCAGAGCTTTTGTCGCTTCTCCAGAAATTGTAACAGCTCTTACCATTGCTGGTGATTTAACTTTCAATCCATTAACGGATACCTTGTTGAATGAAGACGGTGTAGCCGTAAGATTAGATCCACCAAGTGGTGACGAATTGCCAGCAAATGGCTTTGCTGTTGAAGATGCTGGTTATGTTGCGCCTGCTGATAATGGAAATGAAGTTACTATCTCCGTTAGCCCTTCTTCTGAGCGATTACAGTTATTGTCTCCATTTACGCCAATCTTAGCAGACCACCTAAAAGGTATGCGTATCTTAATTAAAGCTAAAGGAAAATGTACCACAGACCATATATCAATGGCTGGTCCCTGGTTAACTTATAGGGGTCACTTGCAAAATATTGCAAAAAACACCTTCATTAGTGCTATTAATGCGTTCAATGGCGAAACAAATAAAGTGATCAATTTTATTAAAAATGACTTTCTTTCTGTACCAGATTCAGGTCTTGCCTATAAAGAAGCAGGAGTCAGTTCGGTCGTTTTTGGAGAGGAAAATTATGGTGAAGGTTCATCCAGAGAACATGCAGCTATGCAACCCCGTTTTCTCGGTGTAAAAGCTGTTATTGTGAAATCCTTTGCCAGGATTCATGAAACGAATCTTAAAAAACAAGGCATGCTTGCGCTTACCTTTGCTCAAACAGCCGATTATGAGAAAATACGTCAAGACGATTTAATTAATATAGAAGGATTTGATTCTATGACACCTGGAAAGCCATTGACTTTGGTTTTAAACCATGTTGATGGTAGCAGAGATTCTTTCGAGGTAAATCATACCTACAATCAACAACAAATTGAATGGGTTCAGGCTGGTTCTGCCTTAAATAAAATCAGAACTACCTTATTATCTGCTTAAACCTTTTTTTTATACTTAAACAAGTAATTATTAGCTTTCCTAATAATTACTTGTTTTTTTTATTCTTAGACTAATATAATTCTATCGCATAAGAAATCTTCGGTGGAGCGTCATAAAGTAAACATTGAATGCAATCATTCATTGGTAAGTTTATAATCTTAAACTGAAATGTTTTACCCTCTTCAAGTTTCAGCTTGCAAATATTTTCCACTTTAAAAACATTATCATATTTTATTTCTCCGGAAGCCCCCAAATTTATCCACGCATCCTCACCGTATTTCTCCGCATTGGTAATTTGAACAACCGTTGAAGCACAAGATATCCTTATCACCTTCCCTTTAAGAATCAAATCGTCCAAAACATCGTTTTTTTCACATCCTGGTAATAGAAGTTTACAAACGAAAACCAAACCCAACAGATTTATTCTTTTCATCTTATTTTTTAATAAAAACGAAATAAATGTAAATTTAATTGTAAATAGCAATGAAATAGAGAAGTACATTATATCCATAAAAATTAAATAAAACATGGCATTTACTATAATTTCTGCAGGTGCTGGAAGTGGCAAAACATATAGGCTCACACAAGAAATGGTCAAAAAATTAAAAGAAGGATATCCTGCATCGGGTATTATAGCCACCACTTTTACACAAAAAGCAGCATCAGAATTACAAAGCAGGGTAAGAGTCGCCTTATTAAAAAATGGCATGCGTCAGGAAGCTGAAGAATTATCTAATGCTTTAATTGGAACCGTTCATAGTCTGGGCATAAAATTATTACAGCGATTTGCTTTTGAAGCAGGTGTGTCCCCATTGGTAAGTATCATCACAGAAGGTGAGCCACAATATTATTTTAATTTAGCCATGACCTCTGTTTTGACCTTAGAAAAAGTAGAAAAAATGGAGGAGTTAAGTCGAAGACTTTCTATTCTAAAAGAAGATGCTAAAGATAAAGACTGGCGAAACCTCATTAAAGACTTAACTGATATAGCCCGTTCAAATAATTTTTCACCCTCCATTTTAAGGGAATCAGCAAAAAAATCTATTCAATCACAATTAAATCTTTTGGAGCCCCCTGTACTCCAGGCAGCGGAGTTTGATCAATCTTTTCTTATTCTGCTAAATAGTACTCTTCAAACAATTAGTCAGATTGGTGATGTCACTGGCGTTACCACAGAATGTGTCGAAAAAATTAAAAAAGTTAAGCAGATTCTTGAAAATGGGATTTTCCCGCCCTGGGAAGAATGGGCCAGAATATCAAAATTAAGTCCGGGTGCAAAAAGTAAAGAAGCCATAAAAGAATTAAAAGAATTTGCCGCAAACCATATTCAACATCCACGTTTTCATGAAGATATCTCAAACTTCATTCAGGAGATTTTTGAACTCGCCATTGCATCCATGCAGGAATATAATCATTTTAAAAACCAGCGTGGCCTCATTGATTATACCGATATGGAAGTTAAAGTGGATGAATTACTCCTTAACCCTGTAGTTTGTGAAATTTTAAAACCAGAAATTAGTATATTAATGGTGGATGAATTTCAAGATACCAGTCCTATACAACTATCTATCTTTTTGAAATTATCTCAAATTGCAAAACATACCATTTGGGTAGGAGATCCAAAACAAAGTATTTATGGATTTAGAGGTGCAGAACCCTCTTTGATGAAAGCTATTATAGATAAAAATGGGGGAGTTAAACCTGAAGATATCCAGGGAAACTCTTATAGATCAAGACAAGACCTTGTTTCCTGTGTAAATGCCATTTTTGTGCGAGGTTTCGATGAAATGCCCCCTTCTCAGGTAGCCCTTCAACCTGTCCGAACTAAAGCCGACGAATCTAATCTGTTTAGCTCTGCTCTGCATCTTTGGGAGTTAAAGAAAACCGGTGACTCAGGTGGATCTAAAGCTAAATATCCTAAAGAATGGGTTTTTAATTCTTTAGCACATTCATTAAAAGCCCAGCTTGAACAAGGTCTTCCTATAAAAGATGAACTAACTGGGAAAATGAGAATGGCACAACCAGGCGATGTTGCCATACTTTGCCGAACCAATGGCACTTGTTTAAGTGTAGCGGCATCTTTACAGCATGCAGGCTTAAATGTAGCCCTCTCCCAACCTGGGATTTTTAATACCGTAGAAGGAACACTCATTCTTGCTTGTTTGAAATATGTTCAAAGTTATGACGAAATTGCCCTGACAGAAATATTAATTTTAGGTGAAAAATTAAAATTATCGGCCCTCTTAGATCTCAGGGTGGACAGACAAATTCAAAAACAGGAAGATAGTAACTTAAAATTAGATGCCTGGGGAGAAGATTTTCCCTTATCAAAAAAATTGATAGCCATCAGAAGAAATCGAAAGCATTTATCTGTTTTTGAACTGCTGGATCAGGTGATTTCTGCCCTCGATTTAAAAAGACTGGTTGTCGAATGGGGTAACCCTGAGCAAAGACTTGAAAATATAGATCAAATTAGATCCATTGCACTTAACTATGAGGAAAGTTGTAAAAGTCTTCATATCGCCACTTCTCTAAGCGGATTTATATTTTGGTGCCAAAGAAAAATGGACCAAAATGCTGACTTACAGGGAGCCGGGGAACATCCTGATACAGTCAGAGTTTTAACCTACCATAAAAGTAAAGGACTCGAGTGGCCCATCGTTATTTTACTCGATTTAGATAAGGAGATAAACACAAAAATGAATAGTTTAACAATCGTTCCGGAAAATGAGGATATAGACTTAACAAATATTCTTGGGAACAGATGGGTTAGATTGTGGATTAATCCTTACGGTAAAAACAATAAAAAGACCGTGCTATGGGAAAATATTGAAAAATCTCCAGAATGGGCCATTCAAAATAAACAAGATCTGGCAGAAGAAATACGCATATTTTACGTGGGTTTCACCCGAGCAAGAGATTACTTAATCCTTCCTCAGACAGATAAAAAGTTTTCTGTTATCAATAGAATCTGGAATAAAGACTTAGAAGAAATAAACGTATTAGATACCAACAATGATTTATTAACAATTACGTGGAAAGAAGAAAAAGTAGAGATTCAAAAAATTAGGTTTGAATACGAAGATCAATTTCCTGAGAATTCTAAAGTAACAGGATCATTTTGGTACACAGAACCCGCAAAAGGTGAAGTTGTTCATCAGGAAAAACGAATACGGAATGAGGAAATTTCTAAGTTAAATGAATTAACCTTTACCTTTAAAATACTGGAAAATATAAAGCTTTGGGACGAGCCAGATTTGAAATCATGTTCCGATGATGCGGTTGAAAATCTGAAGGGTGCCATTACAAATTTCTTAAATGACTGGCATCCAGAAGAAGAAAAATATAAAATAGCCATTCTTTCAGAGGACCTTATCAAGGAATTTTCGTTGACAGAAATGATTCCTGCCTCCTTTTTTACCTCTTTAAGCGAAAACCTAAATTCAATATTCGAGGCTGTTTATATCGATTATATTGACAAACAATGTGAAATTTCAGAGGAAATTGGACAAAGAGATTATTCCTTTATTATTCCTATTGTCATTGAATCTCCAGAAGAGAATATTTTTATTAACATCGTAACTGATGCAAATGGAATGAGCGTAGAGAAAGTATTAGAGGGGCAAAAAAGCAAGCTCGCTTTTGAAAATGAACTGCTTAAGAAAAATAAAATGACAAACCATATTCAAAACTGGATTTTATTTGTGCCTGAAGGTACTTTTATTAAGATGGATTGGAAATTAAATGGTTCCCTGGACGAAATAATAAATAATCTCTAACATGACGAAAATAATATTTTTATGTCTTAGTATTTTGGCCTGCTTAACATCTATTAATGGACAAATAACTTTCCTCCCAGATAACCTTACAAAATGGGAGAACGGATTAAAATATACGGAAGATATTTTTAATTCCATGCCCGATTCATTGTGGACTTTTAAACCTACTAAGGAAGAAATGTCGTTTCGGGAACAGATTTTACACATTACCCAAAACATGTATTGGCTGAGTAGCAGCTATTTGAAAGGCGAAAATCTGTCTCTAAAAATAAAAGATACTGGACAGTCTATGAATGAAATAAAAACTCAATATCAGCAAATTGGAAAATATACCCTTTCTGTGTTAAAGCAGCTGAAAGAAAGCGATCTTCCTGAAAGAGTAGATTTTTTTGCTGGAAATTTTACCCGTTGGCAAATTATTCAACTCATGCATGATCACCACACTCATCATCGGGGGCAAATCATCGTATATCTTAGATTAAACGGCATTAAACCTCCAAAATACAGCGGCTGGTAGTATTACTATTTAGAATAAAATAAGGCTTTTGTCGATAAAAAATACTAAATCTTCTAATATTGAACTTAGCTAAAAGGATAGGAGTTTATATTTGAAAAAAATAAAACAAAAATTATGAAAACAAGATTTTTTTCTATCCTTACAATGGGTTGCATGTTGTTATCGGGTATAACAGGAAGCGCTCAAACAGCCGATGAAATAATTAGTAAATACTTGCAAGCATTAGGCGGACAAGAAAAATTAAAAACGATTCAAACAGTTGTCATGGAAGGAAGTCTTTCTGTTCAAGGATTAGAGTTGCCAATTAAATTATCGTCCATTCATAACAAAG
>Ga0114975_10000179_pt1 | contig 47250 bp, 40 predicted proteins | sample S_130626_EF_Meta_FD_87031 | JGI IMG/M metagenome (GOLD analysis project Ga0114975, IMG submission 87031) | Freshwater microbial communities from Lake Simoncouche, Canada to study carbon cycling - S_130626_EF_MetaG | ecosystem: Environmental > Aquatic > Freshwater > Lake | place: Lake...
AGCGAGAGATGATGCGTCATATGTGCGAAGGTGGGGCATGACTCCAACCGACTTATCATCCGATGAACGAATTCCGATACCAATTCCAACTCCTCCGCCCATCATGGACAACCAATTTACTTCGGCCAAACAATCAACCAAACCCTCAGCACTATCGTGTAGATAAGGTAAGAAACATGATATAGGAAGGCCACGCTTACTACGCCCAAAGCTGAGAATAGGAGTAGAATATGACAACCAATGTCTACTGCTATATTCGTAAAGCCTTTGCGAATGTTTTGCATTAGTCCCGAACGTCTTGGAAACATAGGCAAACCTTTCCTGAGGAGATAACTCATCCTCTTTCATATAACTTTCTTTTAATCTCTTAATACCTAACTCGTCGAATAGACTATCTCTAGTATAATCGACTTTTATCCCATGCACAATTTCTTGCGTCATCTTTACTCCAATTTTTTTTATTTTACTGTTTCGAATATTTTCTTTTGTACTCGATACCATTCAATCCACGCATCTAATTTCACTCCACATTCGTAGTATGCAGTATAATTTAATGTGACAGTCTTTGCGACATCACTCAATTTTGCGTCATCTTTTAATTGTGCTAGGTCAGGGCACGTAACCATAATTGCTTCAGGTGCTTCAGGAAATTTAGCAACGACTGGCACTGCTTGACATCCTGTTAGTAACAATAATAGTAATAGGTATCTCATTCTTTTTTCGCTGCTTTATTGTGAGTCTCGATCACTTCTTTAGGTATGATGCAAGAATTATCATACTTAACTATTTCTCGATCTATATATCTCACAATGTCTTCGCCTTTTTCACGAATAACTTTTTCTTGTACTACAACCTTTTGTTGAATCTTAATAGTTTCTTTTTTGCCCGCAACTTCAGCTGCAGCAACTTTTGCTTCCATCTCTTTTACCTTAGCAACCCATTGCGCTTCATTGGCAAGGCCACCTTCAAAGTAAATACCAAATGTGAATACTACAAATCCAATTATTCTTATTGGAATATAGTATTTTTCTACAAATGGAATCCTCTTCAATACCATACTGCCTAGCACGGCAAGCAATCCTGCTATAACAATAGCATGAAAGAAAGCGTTAGGTAATAGAGATAGATACCACATTTTTATTTGGGAAGTTTGTAATTATCACTTGGGTTCATTTATCAAGTCTTTAGTCATTGGAAATATTTCCGCAATAACTTCAGCACAAGCCAGAGCAATCTCAGCGTGTTCTTTCTGAGTTCCATTGCCGGCTCTTAGCATTATATAGTGGATGTAACTTCTTAAGGTTCCATTCATGTAAAGTCTACTTACTGTTAATCCTTCGGGAAGCACTGCTCTTGCTTGTTCTTTGGCAATACCTTTAGAAACAGCCCAAGTATATACATCTCTAGTCTTATTAATTAGATCTCTTTGTAGATTCTGCCACTGATAAGCAATTTGTCGTTGTTCATCATTTTGTAAATCTATCTCAACAGAATTTTGACGATTCTTTGTATCTTGTAGACGGGCTTCACGAATAACAAAATCTAAATCCTGTGTAGGATCCGCATATCGTTGACTAAACTCTTGAAAGGAAAAACTTCTATGACGAAGAATTTGCCTGGCAATATCTCTTGTAGTTTCAATCTCAACACAGGCAGAAACCATTTCAAGAGGTGACCAGTGTTGATGTTTAATCAAATACTTAATCAACTTCTCAGATGTTTCTGTATTGTATTGATTTGCGGGATTTGAAACTCTGGCACAAAACGCTACTAGGTCCTGTGCATCATACAAACCGTCGGACACTAACTCACGTGTCGGTTTGCTGTAACTAATCAATTTCACCTTCATCTTAACACCTTTTCCATGCAGTAAATTTCATCTTTGCTTCTAGACCATTATATATGTTCTTCGAAATAATCTTTGCTGGGTCTTTATCCGCTAGTATCATATCGTTAATATCTTTTTCATGTAGAGTTTGTGGCCAGATAACAACATTATAATTGCTATTTACAGCTTTGTCTATAATTTTTGAGACTTCTTTGTTTCTAGGTTGATTATCAAATATAACAACCAATTTATCTTTTGGTATGCCCAAGGTATCAAGTTTACCAAATGATGTGCCTGCAACCGCAATACAATTATCAATGAATAAACTATCAATAGGGCCTTCAACCACATATATCTTTTTATTACGATTAACTTTATCAAGACCAAATATAAATGGTCGGTCTTCAGATATCTTAATAGTAACATAGCGCAATGATTCGCCTCGCAATGCCCTACAAGTAACACCGGTTAACATACCTTCAGCATCATAAAAAGGAATAACAAGCCTAGGCTCATCAGTCTTTAATGTGCCTTTGTACTTGTCAGATAATTGTTCTATCTTTCTAATGTCATCGATATAGTATAGTCCATCAAACTTTTCTCTTGGGATTTTTCTATCAATGCAAAATTTAACTGCCTCATTATCATCCGGCAATTTATCTAAACGATCAAGCAATTCATCAAGAATGTTTTTCTTTTCAAATACAGGTGCTGCCATTTTAAATGCAGGTTCAGCCTTTTGATGTGGCTTATTCATTGGCATGCCTTCGCTATAACGCTCTAAGACATATTGACTGTACTGCAATGAATCCAATTGTTTTAAGAATGTACCAAAATGCATTGAAACATTACAGTTGTGACACTTGTAAAACAATTCATTTTTTACCGCATAAAAGTAACCACGAGTTTTATTCTTCTTAACTGAAGAATCACCGCAGATAACACATCGGCAATTGTATAAACGGTCGTTCTTTTGTTTGAACAACGGTAAACGATTACTGATTAGTTTAAGATATTTAAGATCAACAAATAAAGACATAAAAAGGCTCCAGGAGAGCCTTATTATAATATAGCTAGGCTATAAGGTCAATTGAAAAGTGTTTGAATCTTATCAATATGGCCAGATAGGAAGCCAATTACGGCTAATCCGCCCCATGCCATATAAGTCCATTTATCTTTTAATTTTTCAAAAGATTCAATTTTATCGTTTAATGCGGCATGCTGAGAGCAAGAAGCATCGTACATCTTATCGAGTTTAGCGCTCAGATCGTCACGTGTTTTATCCAAACAATCGTGCATCTCTTTAACATCAGCTTTTAAAGTATCAATTTTTTCATTGATACCTTCAACTCGGGTCTCTAAGACTCCGATTCGTTCTTGCGAAGTAGCCATTATTTTTTCTTACGCGTTCTAGTTGCTGCAGTTTTTGCTCTGGCAACAGTTTGTTTAACTGCTTCTTTAGCATCACCTAAATCAACTTTTCCATCTTTGTTAATGTCTAATACGCTTGGCGCAGTAGCTGGTTCAGGTTTTGTTTCAGCAACAGGCTCAGGCGCTTTTTCAGCAACAGGCTCAGGTTTTGTTTCTGTTACAACTGCTGGTTCTTTCAAATCAGTAGTGGCAGTCTTGAAAAATCTCAAGTAACCATAATATAAAATTGCAACTAGTGCGGCTAACCCTAAAAATATTTCCATCATTTTCTCCTAAAAATACTGTTTTTATCTGTCCAACGTTTCTGCGCTTTTTTGCTAACAGGTGGTTCGCCGGTCAAACCCTTTATACCTGAAGTAACTGCGGCATTGTTTGCAGGTGCTGCTGCCGCCATTCCTTCGCCTTCTTCACTGAATTGTTTAAACGTAAACAATTTTTTCTCATAAAGGAACTCTTCAACAATCATCAATTCAGATTGTAATTCCTCGTTTAATTTATTTATATACTGCGTTTCTAGGTCAATTGGCTCAATGTTTTGATCCAAATTCTCTTTAATAAGAGCATATGCTGCAGCTAAAGATACCAATTTTTTGTTGTCAATAGGCACCTTTTCAATGATTTTCTTTAATCTAAAGACTAAACGATGTAATAATGTATAAGCATCTCTCTCATTTACAGAGTTTAATTCTTGCATTCTTTTTAACTCTTTGCCCTTTGCATCAATGATACCTAATTTATAAGCATCAGTTTGGTCAAAAGGAGTTACCAAGAGTTTTAGAATTCTATATGCGATAATGGAATCTACAAATTTTCCCATTTTATACTTTTCTTAATACGTTTGCGATGTTTGAATCAATTGGTATATCGGCATCTAAAATTATTCTTGTACTTGATATAACAACTTTTTCCGGCATATAATTTAAAAATACTAAAAATGTTTTTAACTGAGGCCAGAATCTTTCTTCTGTCTTAAAGAATAACATTTTTGTTGCCGCCTCAACTCCAAACAAATTGTTCAACACAATGATATGATTAATAATTAATCTTTCTTTTAGGCCTTTATCGCTATGATACTTGCCCAATAGACGTTTAATATATTTAAATCGTTTAATGTCATCTAAGAATTCTGCCATACCTTTACAGTAGGGGTTATCATAGTGTTTCATTGCATACATAGTGAAATTTTCTTCAGTCAATTCAAAAACCATTGTGTTATTATTCTAGTGGATTTGTGGGCCAAGTTACATCAGTTATTGTTTTAATTTTAGTAGTGCCCTCAACATAACCATTCACATTAAGATCTCTAAGTGCTTGTCTGTATGCCAGTACATCTGCAAATTGTTGATCTGTCAGTTTATGGGAAATATTTAACAAAGTCTCTTCTTGATGTCTTTGTAAAATGTAATCAGTATTATATATTAACATTTCTCGTTGAGCAGATGCAGGAACTCTTGCAGTATTCATTGCCAAGTCTGCGATAGCCGCTTGTTCGATATTTGTCAAATGATTTGCAATCCAAACAATTACCGGTAAATCTGAACCAGAAGAAATTTTACCATTTAATTCTTCAACAACATAAAGGTTTCTGTCTGGTTCATATGAAACTCTACGGACAGTATCCGTAAATGGAAAATTTGTATGTTCTATAAACACAGATGAGGCAGAAAATAGATAATTTGTACTATTAAATCTGCATGAGACTGTTCCATTATAAAAATCTATTGAGACATAGTTATGTAACATTATGTTTCCTTGTTATAATAATTGAATAAACGCAACCCGATATGTCCCGGGATCATGTGCTACTGTACCGCTAGCAGGGGTAACAGTATGCGTGTGAGAGAAGCCTTGGCTTTGGTGGCCTGTTGTATCTACACGATATGAATTACCTGTCGTTACAGCAGTAGCGTGTTGGTGTGTCCAGTTATCATATGCGCCGCTTGAATAAAAACTAAGTGTGTTTGCAGTTTCAACCGCATGATCTGACGCTGAGGTAGAATATCCTAAAAAATATCCCCGCATGTCAACAGTTCCATTTGTTCCATCACATATCTTCCAGTATGAGGGCAATGCAGACAATGTGCCGTCATACATTAACATAGTAGTTCCATATCCATAATCTGCAGATGATGCCACCCACATTTTTAATAGTTTACCTTTTATTGAATCTGGAGTAACTTCTACAGTCACACTATGATTATGATTTTGACCTGTGCCAGATGCGGTATTAACTATGCCCGAGCCTGAGCTTGAAGAACTTCTCACACCACCCAATACGTGATCGTGTTGTCCGGATGTTGAAGTTGTCCCGGATACACTTGCGGGAACTGCGGCCACCTCTGCCACCCCTGTAGAAACTCCTCGAACATATCGGTTATAGGTTGTTCCAAGTTTCTGAGTCCAACCATTTTTATTTGAAGAATTAATATGTATTGTATTTGATGGGAATGTTGTTTGATTGCTGGATGCTCTCAACAATGTAACATTTCCTGTATGCGGTCTGGCATTAGTAACAGTTGCAGGAGAAATTGTTAAACCATGGCTATGGTCTCCTGCAGGATTATTAGGTATAGCAGAAATAGCACCAGCAGTTGCACTTGAATTAAAACTGTATCCAGATGTCGATGTATGTGCGCCGGTAGTACTTAATGAATATTCATAAGATACATTTGTTGACGGAGACGTACTTGTTCCTATTTCAGCCTGTGTCGTTGTGCCTTGCAGATATAAATTATCAGCTGCGGAATATCTGGGCCAAGATGCATTGCTAGGATCAGTTCCGTTATACAATATAATTGCACCTGCGGGTATAACAGGATTTAATGTTGAAATTTGATTACTCACAACACCTGTTCTTGATCTACCTAACTTATTATATGAATAAACTGTAAACGTATAAGTCGATGATGGAGATAGATTCTCCATAGTGATTGTTGCACTTGCAGTTGTTGTTACAAGATTTACAGTTGAACCAATATTAGATGTTGCAGATATTACAAAGCCATCGGATAAGGTATATCCGTCAATATTTGTGACATTATAACTTAAAACTGCATTAGATACATTAGGCGAACTTGCAGTAATAGTACCAGTTATACCAGGCAAGCCAATTTGATTTGGATCGCCCATAAACTGAGTTTTGCCAGTTATACTTATATTCGATGACGTAATTTGTAACGACATTATTCTATCTTTATTGTTTTCTAAAATTCATGTTAACAACAATTCTTTTTTTGCTTGTCAATGGCGGATTTCCTGCATGGAATTGCATTCCGTCAAATAATAATAATTTATTAGGTTCAGGTTTTATAATTTCCTTAACCTTAAATTCTTGTTCCATAGATGGTCCATAGTTATCAAATAAGTATGTATCGCCATCTGCATCATCTATATAAAATAGTGCAACAGTATGCGGTTCATTATCATCAATGTGAGGAAATGATATATCTCCAACATTCCACCCATATTGAGGAGTTGTCAGATTGATATACATTCTCATAACAGCATGGGGACTAACATTTAATTCTTCTGCCACATAATCCAACAACGGGATAAAAATTCCAGTTTCTTTTGTATTTCTAATATCAACTGTAGATGAAAATCCATCGATTGTTTTATATGGATCGACCTTTGCAGCATTGCCCACAATGTTTTCATACCTGCTCCATTTGAACTGAGACGAATTTAAAGTATCCTTAACTCGTCTAAAAAGAACATTGGGTAAAAAATTATCAATTACTTTTATCATAGTTTAGTTAATCGCACTGCCCCGTGATTCCATGATGATACTAACGTGCCAGTATTTTCTCTTACTATATTAGCTGCGGATGCGTTTACAAATGAGTTTGGACTCTGAGAAAATAACTCATCGTATCCACCTGCACCACCAAACCCATCATCTGTACCGGTTCCACCGCCAAAGCCACCATATGTTGTCTGCCCGCCATACCCAGATCCTGAGCCAGGTATATTCTGAGTTTTCCAATAAACATTAAATGCGTATCCGGTTGATCCATTTGCCGAGCTTGATGCTGATGCATAATTTGCATGTCTTCCTTCAGATTGGCCTAGTCCTCCAGCTGCAACTAATAATCCTGTCATATCACCGGATGAGAATGTTGCGCTTCCTGTAGATGATTTTGCAACAACGGTAAATCCTCCGCCTGCAGCGCCGGCCAAATCCGAACCGCCGGCATTTCCATATGCACCGGCCCCACCTATAGTTATCCAAAGAACATCGCCAGAAGTTAATGAAAAATCACCCTGCACCGCAGCACCCACCACTGAACTTTTATTTGTGTATCCTCCAGATCCACCTTGAGCTTTTATACGCCAGGTACCGGTTTCTGGAACTGTAAAATAAATGTAGCCTGCCGCAGAAGGTATTTTGATATATGTGGCTGCAACCATGGCATTATAGGCATCGGTTTGTGACGATGAATTAAAATACCCATAAATTTCCGCGGCAGATTGCCCAGATATAGGTGCACTATCATTTGGACCAGATAACGCTCTATTAGAAGATATTGTTATAGGGCTGGTATAAGAATATAAACCTGCGCCACCACCACCTGCGGCTGCAACTGGTGCTTCAGCAGTGCTTATGCCTCCGGAAAAACTAACATTATTTAAAGTAAATCTTGCCATGTTATGCTACCCGAGCAGTTCCACCTATCATAAACCATTTGTTGTTGGTATATAACAATGTTGCAGTATCGCCCACATTGCTAAAAATAATGTTTGCACTGTTGGCCACATTGGTGTTTAAAATAAATGAACCATTGGCAGTGGATGTTGTTAACAATACTTTAACTTGACCATTGGCACCGTTGGGAATGGATATGGTACTTTGAGAAGAACCCACTCCCAAGTATGTTATGGGAGTGGTTATGTTGACAACGCTGGCAGATGTCATATCCTGCGGAGTGCCGCCAAGTACAATGTTACCTTTTATAGTTGGATCGGTAATTCCGGCAAATAAAATAGATGTGGTTACTTGTTTGCTTACACCGCTTTGAACCAGATACATTGCATCTGCTTTGTTAACTTGTGTAGCTGCGGTTAATTCTGATAATTTTGATTTTGCCATTCTAGTACCAATTACGTCTGTTAGTTATTTATAATGGATTTTTCCATTATTTAAGTCCCAATTCCTTACGAATCTTTGTGGCAGAGATGGAATGTGTGGCATCATCAAACACTTCTTGTTCAATTTTATATCCAACATCTCGACCATAAGTAATGTTTACAATATTTGGAACAACCTGAATCTCATATTGTCCCTGATATAATGTATCAAGATCTCGTCTAATGTAGCTCTTAACCTGTTCGATGGCAAAGGGATTAGAACCATTCCAACCCTGACAGTCTCTGATCTGAATAACAACCTGTCCGGTCTTGGCAATTGCTCTTTCGAACAATGCTCTGTGTCCAGGGTGCCAGGGCTGCCATCTTCCAAGTAGCTGGGCTGTTTCTTTTTGCCAGTCAAATACTGGTCTGCGTCTGTTATCATAAATATGAGCCACAATAAACTCTGCCCACTTCTCTGCATTTTGTTCTGTTATTCTAAAGTCATATACATCTGGCGGCACAAATGCCTTGTTGGTATCTTCAAAGCGGCCTTTTTCAATTGTATCAACCCAGACAGTCCAGTCTGCTTTGAAATTGTTTCGCATCTCGGCTAAAGGTGCAACGAAATCGCAAATAACATAATCAGTTGTCATGCCATCAGCAAGTTCTCGCATACGCAAACTTTGACGAATGCGACCTTCTCGACTGAAATCCCAATCATTGTATTTTTTACGAACATCATCGGCATTGAGCCAAGCAACTGTTTTCTTTTCTCTTTGCAGGTATTCTAAAATATACTGGGAAAGATATGTCTTGCCCGAACCAGGTAAACCCATTACTAAAATTCTCTGTGTCATAATTTAATCACTCCATGTTAAAATTGTTTATTATTTATTGCCTGTTACAATGTTATTGAACCCGAAAAATTAAATGCCATTTTTGTTCTTCTTTTTAATTTGAGATTGCCACGACAGGCCACTCTCCGTTCGTAACACTAATCCACGTATTCAATGAACCTATTTGTTTTGGGCTTGAATAATCTGTACTATTCCCAAGTCCCAATTTGCCATTAACACCATATCCCCATGACCACAATGTACCATCGGTTTTAATTGCATGCGAGCTACCGCCTTTACTACTAACACTTGACCAATTAGTTAAAGCACCAACTTGCACTGGACTGGATCTATTATTAGTATCACCTAATCCTAATCCTCCAGCATAATTTCTACCCCAAGACCACATAGTACCATCTGTTTTAATTGCAAATACGGCAGCTGAGCCTGCTGTAATCTTTGACCACGTGGTTAATGCACCAATCTGTACTGGACTAGATCTATCTATAGTATCTCCTATTCCAAGTTTGCCATAGGCATTGTTTCCCCATGCCCACATCGTACCATCTGTTTTTAGGGCCATGCTGTGGTATTGCGCGGAAACATTTAACCAAGCAGTTAATGCGCCAATTTGTACAGGACTAGATCTATTGGTGGTATCACCTACTCCTAATTGCCCTTTATCATTTTTGCCCCATGTCCATAAGGTACCATCTGTTTTAACTGCGACCACATGATAACTACCTCCTGAAACATTTAACCAATTGGTTAATGCTCCAACCTGTGTTGGACTAGATCTATTTGTAGTATCGCCCAAGCCCAAGCTGCCGGCGTTGTTACCGCCCCATGACCATAACGTGCTATCTGTTTTAATAGCGGTTCCGCCTTGAAATCGAGCGGTGATCTTTGACCAGTCAGTTAATGCGCCAATCTGTACAGGACTAGATCTATTGGTAGTATCCCCTAATCCCAAATGGCCTCCGTTATTATACCCCCATGACCATAACGTGCCATCTGTTTTAATGGCATGAACGTGAAGGTATTGCGCTGCAGTACTGCTCCAATTAGTTAATGCACCAACCTGTGTCGGACTAGATCTATCTGTAGTAGTACCTAAACCTAGTGTCCCAAAATTACCATATCCCCAAGACCAAAGATAATTTGCTGGAGGAGGAGGGAAGACTGCTTGCGCGCTAACGTCGCCGACGAAATTTAAGCCTGAAAAATTAAATGCCATTTTTGTTCTTCTTTTTAATTATGATGATTTTAATGCAATAGCTTGGTTTCTACCATTAGATATCGTTGCCCAAGTTGTTAATGAACCTACTTGTTTTGGACTAGAATAATCGGTAGTATTGCCCAAAGCAAGACCACCGCCCCCATTATACCCCCATGTCCATAATGTTCCATTTGTCTTAATTGCTCTAGTAACGGAAAATCCTTCATTCGTTGCTAAACTATACCAATTAGTCAATGCGCCGACTTGCACTGGACTGGATCTATTTGTGGTATCGCCTAGACCAAGTTGGCCGTAACTGTTTGGGCCCCATGTCCATAGTGTACCATCTGTTTTAATTGCAGCTGAACCATATCTAGAAGCAGAGATGTCTAACCAAGCTGTTAATGCACCCACTTGTACTGGACTAGATCTATTTGTGGTATCGCCCAGGCCAAGTTGGCCGGCGCCATTGAACCCCCATGTCCATAAAGTACCATCGGTTTTTACTGCAAAAGTATTGCCGTTACCCGCACTAACCCGCGACCAAGTAGTTAAAGCGCCAATTTGTTTGGGACTTGAATAATTTGTTGTATTACTATGGCCAAGTTGACTATCACTATTGATTCCCCACGACCACATGGTACCATTTGTTTTTATAGCAAATATTGAAAGTGGAGCAGTACCCAAAGTTGACCAATTGGTATCTGTTCCTACTTGTACGGGACTGGATCGGTGTGTAGTATCACCTAATCCCAACGATGCATATTCATTACGTCCCCATGTCCACAAAGACCTATCAGTTTTAATTGCTGCCGCGTATTGTCTCCCCGCACCTACACTTGACCAATCAGTCAAAGTTCCAATCTGATTTGGACTATTTCTTTGTGACGTATCTCCAAGCCCTAATGCTCCATAAGAATTATCCCCCCATGCCCATAATCTGTTAATAGAATCAATTCCATAACCAGTATAACTGCCTGCAGTAATGGTTAACCATGTGGTTAATGCACCAACTTGCATTGGGCTTGAATACACCGCAGTGCCGCCCAACCCAAGTCTTCCAGACCCACCGTTACCCCATCCCCACAACTGATAAGTTGGTACGGGAACCGGATGAGTAGTTGTGAGGTTAAGACCGGTTATTCCGCTTATGCCAGATAAAGTAAATGCCATTTTGTTTTTCTTTTTATTGCTGATTTGCTAATGTAAAATTGTAACCTGAAGAAACATTTAACCAATTAGTTAATGCGCCAACTTGAACAGGACTAGATCTATTTGCGGTAGAACCTAGGCCAAGTTTACCATCTGCGCCTATTCCCCATGTCCAAAGTGTCCCATCTGTTTTAATTGCTGCAGTATGAGCATCTCCAGTATTATTAATTTTAGACCAAGTAGTTAACGCTCCGATCTGTACTGGACTGACAATAGTTGTGGTATTGTTCAAGCCCAAATTGCCATAGGCATTATATCCCCATGCCCACATAGTGCCGTCGGTTTTAATGGCATGTCCCCAGTATTTTCCCATACCTACAGCTGCCCAATTAGTTAACGCGCCAACTTGTTTTGGACTAGAATATGTTGTAGAATTGCCCAGGCCAAGCATCCCGCCGTAATTTCTGCCCCAGGTCCACAGAGTACCATCTGTTTTAACCGCGCCACCACTTTGCGAATTTGCGGACACCGTTGACCAAGTAGTCAATGCACCAATTTGTTTTGGACTTGAATAATATGTAGTATTACCCAGTCCCAATGTACCATATGTATTGTAACCCCATGACCACATGGTACCATCTGTTTTAATTGCTAAAGAATGAAGATATACCGCAGCAACTGTTGACCAATTGGTTAATGATCCAACTTGTTTTGGGCTTGAATAATATGTGGTATTACCTAAACCTAAGCGCCCAAAAAGGCCGTTGCCCCATGCCCATAAGGTACCGTCTGTTTTAACTGCCAAAGAATGTTCGGCTGCTGCCGCGGTAGTTGACCAATTGGTCAACTCACCAACTTGAGTTGGGCTACTTTTAGCAACAATAGGACCAAGGCCCAATCTGCCAGAGCCTGCGCCGCCCCACACCCACAACGTACCATCTGTTTTAACTGCCAAAGAATGGTAACTTCCTGAAGAAGTAGATTGCCAATTCGCCAGCAAACCAATTTGTTTTGGGCTAGAGTAGTTCGTACTATTACCTAAACCTAACTGGCCTGTGCTATTTTGGCCCCAAGACCAAAGGTAATATGCAGGTGGGACTGGTTGAGTAGTGGTAAATGTTATACCCGAAGAGCCACCGATTCCTGAAATAGTAAATGCCATTTTGTTTTTCTTTTAATTGATATTGCAGGTTATTGCGATGTAATTGCAGTTGAATGTCTATATCCTGCAGTAACATTCAACCAGGTGGTTAAAGCGCCAACTTGTTTTGGACTTGAATAATTTGTTGTATTATTTAACCCAAGTTGGCCTTCAGCATTGCGACCCCATGACCATAATGTGCCGTCTGTTTTAACTGCCGTAGTATGGAATTGTCCCGTTGAAATTTTTGACCAAGTAGTTAATGCACCAATTTGTTTTGGACTAGAATAATATGTGGTATTGCCGAGACCCAATATGCCTACGTAATTATATCCCCAACTCCACAATGTACCATCGGTTTTAATTGCAAAGGAGGACAAATATGTTATACCTAATGTTGCCCAGGTTGTCAACGCGCCAACTTGTACGGGACTAGACGAAGAACTTCCCGTTCCTGTTTGGCCATATTGGCCGGAGCCCCAACTCCACAATGTACCATCTGTTTTAATTGCCATGGTGTGCTTATCTCCACCATCAACTTTTGACCAAGTAGTTAATGCACCAATTTGTTTTGGACTAGAATAATATGTGGTGTTGCCTAGACCAAGTTGACCCGAAGTACTATTGCCCCACGCCCACATTGTACCATTGGTTTTAACAGCAAACGAATTGTATCCGCCGGTACCAATACTTGACCAAGTTGTTAGCGCGCCAACTTGTTTTGGGCTTGAATAACTTGTAGAATTTCCTAGCCCCAAGCCGCCGATACCATTGTATCCCCATGCCCACAAGGTACCATCTGTTTTAATTGCTATGGCGTGCTGATCCCCGCAACTTAATGACGCCCAGGTTGCCAATGCTCCGATTTGAGTTGGACTTGATCTGTCGGTGGTATCACCTAACCCCAATTGACCGCTTGAATTTAACCCCCATGACCATAAGGTGTTATCGATTTTAATTGCTGTCATATGGTATCTTCCTGCAGCCAAAGATAACCAATCACCTATTGAGCCTACTTGATTGGGGCTGGATCTATTGGTAGTATCGCCTAAACCCGTTACACCTTTATAATTTCTACCCCAAGACCATAGATAGTATGTGGGCGCAGGAGTGGGTTGAATTATGTTAATTGTTACCCCTGCGTATCCGCCGCCTGAAAATGTGACTGCCATTTTTTGTTCTTCTTTTTATTGTTGACTGATGGCTAAAGAGTGGGTAAGGCCTACACCAATACTTGTCCAGGTAGTTAGCGTGCCAACCTGTACTGGGCTGGATCTATTTGCGGTATTGCCTTGTCCCAATTGCCCAAGATGATTTCTGCCCCAGGCCCACATGGTACCATCTGTTTTAACAGCCATGCCGGAATATTGACCAGCAGCAATATTTAACCAAGTAGTTAGCGCACCAATCTGAGTTGGGCTAGATCTATGTGTGGTATCGCCTAAGCCAAGTGAGCCATAACTATTGCGACCCCACGACCACATGGTACCATCTGTTTTTGCCGCCACGCTATTATAATTACCTCCAGCAATACGCAACCAAGTAGTTAGCGCGCCTATTTGTACTGGACTAGAATAATTTGTTTGATTACCTAGGCCCAATCGACCGTTGTAATTGCTACCCCACGACCACATGGTACCATTGGTTTTGATGGCATGGCTTCGATCAGAACCTGTAGCAATACTTGACCAATTGGTAAGCGCGCCAACTTGTTTTGGACTAGAATAATTTGTTTCATTACCTTGGCCTAATCGACCGTATCCATTGCGACCCCATGCCCATAGTGTACCATCTGTTTTAATTGCGAGGCAGTGATTGTTAGTTGTAGCAATACTTGACCAATTAGTAAGCGCACCAACTTGTTTTGGGCTGGAATAATATGTGGTATTGCCCAAACCCAATCGTCCCAAATTATTGTTACCCCATGCCCATAAAGTACCATCTGTTTTAATTGCCAGACAGTGACTGAAACCTGCAGCAATACTTGACCAAGCTGTCAAAGAACCAACCTGTACTGGACTAGAATAATTTGTGGTGTTACCTAAGCCCAATTGTCCGGCGCTATTACCGCCCCATGACCACATGGTACCATCTGTTTTTAGAGCAAAGCTATGACGTATGCCTCCCGCAATACTTAACCAATTGGTTAATGCACCAATCTGCACTGGACTAGATCTATCTGTAGTATTGCCTTGACCCAATTGCGCATAAGCATTACTACCCCATGACCACAAGTAGAATTCTGGTGGGCGAGGGGGAGGGTTAGGGCATATCAGATTAAAACTGCCGTTTGTCGCAAAGCCTGAAAAAGTAAATGCCATTTTTTGTTCTTTTTATTTTTAACCGATTGCCAGGGTGTAATTGGCGCCGCATGCAATATTTGCCCAAGCGGTTAATGCACCAACTTGTACTGGAATAGATTTATCTATGGTATCGCCTACACCCAATCGCCCTTGGCCATTGGACCCCCATCCCCACAAGGTACCATCTGTTTTGATAGCCATGCTGTGATATCTACCGCCCTCAATCTTTGACCAAGTGGTTAAAGAACCAATTTGTACTGGACTGGATCTATTTGCAGTATCACCTAAACCTAATACGATGCCCTCGCTATAACCCCATGCCCACATGGTGCCATCTGCTTTAATAGCTAGTGCGTGAGCATTCCCTGTAGAAACTTTTGACCAAGTAGTTAACGCCCCAACCTGTACCGGACTAGATCTGTTTGTTTCATCCCCCAAGCCTAATCGGCCGGAATTACCACTTCCCCATGACCACATGGTACCATCTGTTTTTCGGGATACGGAATGAATATCTTCCACAGAAATACTTGACCAGTTTGTTAAAGAACCAACTTGTTTTGGACTAGAATATGTTGTGGTATTGCCTAAACCTAACTGTCCAACATTATTATATCCCCATGACCACATGGCGCCATCAGTTTTGATAGATATGTTTCGATAACCACTCGCAGAAACACTCAACCAGTTGGTCAATGATCCTACTTGTTTAGGGCTTGAATAATATGTAACATTGCCCAGTCCGCATTGGCCAACGTGATTTTGTCCCCATGTCCATAACGTACCATCAGATTTGATGGCTGTGCTGAAATGGAAGCCGGCCGCAATAGTTGACCAAGTGGTTAACGCGCCAACCTGTACTGGACTAGATCTATTGGTAGTATCACCTAAACCCAGTCCCCCGAAGTTATTTCTACCCCATGTCCATAAAGTGCCATCGGCTTTAATTGCAATCAAGTGGGCATAGCCTGAACTAATACTTGACCATGTGGTTAATGCACCAATTTGTTTTGGGCTTGAATAGTTTGTGGTATTACCTAAAGCCAATTCACCATAACTATTTCCACCCCATGACCAAAGGTAAACAGCGGGTGGCGGAGGAGGAGGTGGAGTATACACTAAGCCGAAGCTACCTTTTGTGGTTATACCTGAAAAAATTAATGGCATTTTTTTGTTCTTTATACTGGTATTCTACGGACTGCTCGAAGCATTTGTGGGTCGGCCTTGCCCTGTGGCACCTGCTGGCCACTACTAAAAGTTTGTAACCATGTGTGGGTATCAGCATAATTTGTATTTTGAGTACTTGACCAAAAGTAATATGTTTCAAATGATTCAGCACCGCCGGTTTGAAAAATTGCAACAGAGGTTTGCGTTGGGTCGCTGAGCGTATGCGCATTTCTACTAGGTACGGCATTAGGATTAGCACCATATTCTACAATTGAGTTGGGAGTTCCGTACTGATTTCCCGTGGTTGTGGGTTTTAAGTTATAGTAACAAACCTCAAGCTCGTTCTTTGATGGCAAATACCAATCAGTATATCCACCAATGGTCAATCCTTTGCAGTACTGCGCTGCCGGATGACTTGCATTATTCATGTTGTTAGTATTAGTGGGTCCATCAATATCCGAACTAGTTCCTGCCGTAGCAGTAGCACTTGTTTTCATTGCAAGACCCGGGTATGCTGGCTGGCCGGATGCTTTAGGGGCAACAATTAAATAATGTGTTGCAACGCCATTGCCGGTTGTTGATATTTGGCCTGCATAATATCCTCCGCCATATGATTGACCTATAACACTAGGAGGCGCCGGTGGAGGAGGAGGAGGCTGAATGTTGACTCCGCCAAATATAGTTATTCCGATTAGATCCATTTTTTATTCTTCTTTTTATGCAGATTGTAATGCTGCCATAGCATCATCGGTAGATGGCGGCAATGATAGTACAGTCCATGTTGTAAGCGAGCCAACTTGTTTTGGACTATTATATTCTGTAGTATTACCTAGGCCTAACATTCCACCATAATTTGCTCCCCATGACCACAAGGTACCGTTGGTTTTAATTGCATGGACGTTAAACCTACTGGTACTGACTCTGGACCAATTTGTTAAAGCTCCAATTTGTTTTGGACTAGAGTAATTTGAGTAATTTCCCAGTCCCAGAGATCCGCTATAATTTGCTCCCCAAGACCACAGTGTACCATCTGTTTTAACCGCAAAAGTTTGACCTTGTCTACCAGATGTGGCATAAGCCCAATTAGTTAAGGATCCGAGTTGTGTAGGACTATTACGATCCGAAGTATTGCCTAAACCCAATGCGCCAAGTCCCCCGCGCCCCCATATCCACAAGGTGCCGTTTGCCTTTACTGAAACGGGATTTACTAATCCGCCAATATTTATCCAATCAGTTAATGCTCCAATTTGTTTTGGGCTGGAATAATATGTAGAATTTCCTAAACCTAGATTGCCAAAATAATTTGCGCCCCAAGACCATAGGGTACCATCTGTTTTAACCGCCAAAATGGCACGATTTGATATAGTGCAGCTTGACCAATTTGTAAGTGCTCCAACCTGCACCGGACTAGATCTATCCGTAGTATCACCTAAACCTAGTTGACCGTCGGCGTTTTTTCCCCATGTCCACATCGTGCCATCAGTTTTAATTGCTGCGGTTGGTCCTTGGCCAAATCCATATAGAGATTTAATAACTGTCCAAGTAGTTAATGCGCCAACCTGTACTGGACTAGATCTATCTATAGTATCGCCTAACCCTAATCTGCCATTAGGATTTTTACCCCAGCCCCATAATGTACCATCGGATCTAATGGCCATGCTGTCTGACATAGACAACCAACTAGAAAATCCAACTTGTACCGGACTAGATCTATTTGTGGTATCGCCTAATCCCAATTGCCCATAATTATTTTTACCCCAGGCCCAAAGATATATTGGCGAAGGAGGAGGTGGAATATGCACCGCAGTCAATGCTCCGTTTATGTTTACGCCTGAAATTGATAGTGCCATTTTGTTCTTTTAATTAATTTAAAGCGATAGTGCAGCATTATGTTCGCCGAATCTAGAAATACTTATCCAATTAGTTAATGAACCTACCTGATTTGGACTGTCAAAAAATGTGGCGGAAGACCCTAGGCCCAAGCCTCCATATCCATTATACCCCCAAGTCGATAATGTACCATCTGTTTTAATTGCTGTCGTATGTCCTGTGCTAGCAGCTATTTTTGACCAAGTGGTTAATGCGCCAATTTGTTTTGGAGAAGAATAATTTGTACTATTACCTAATCCTAAAGTTCTATTATAATTGTAACCCCATCCCCATAAAGTGCCATCAGTTTTAATAGCTACCGAAAATTCTCCACCGCCAGAAATGCTTGACCAAGTTGTTAATGCACCAACTTGCTGCGGGCTAGATATATTTGTTTTATTCCCTAGACCCAATTCCCCTGAGGCATTATACCCCCATGCCCACATAGTACCATCTGTTTTCAGGGCCAGACCGTGGTTAGTACCTGCAGATATTTTTGACCAAGTAGTTCCTGCCCCAATTTGTACTGGGCTAGATCTATTATTAGTATCGCCCGTGCCTAGTTGACCAAATCGATTTCTACCCCAACCCCACAATGTTCCATCAGTTTTAATTGATAGGCTGTATTCCCCTGTTGCAGAAATATTTGACCAAGATGTTAATGCTCCAACCTGTACTGGACTAGATTTATTTGTCGTATCACCTTGACCCAGTTGACCATATGCATTTAATCCCCATGACCATAATGTGCCATCAGTTTTAATTGATAAAGTGTGATTTAATCCTGATTCTATAATTGACCAATTGGTTAATGCGCCAACTTGCTGCGGGCTAGATATATTTGTGGTATTCCCTAAACCTAATTGCCCTTCACTATTTTGACCCCATGTCCATAGTGTACCGTTGGGTTTTATTGATTGTGTATAAAAATATCCTCCGGTAAGACTAGACCAATCATTTGAGCCGCCTACTTGATTTGGACTAGATCTATTTGATTTATCGCCTAAACCAAGTTGTCCAAAATAATTTCGCCCCCACGTCCAAAGATAATATATGACAGGTGGAGGAGGAGGTGGAATATGTACCGCGGTAAGATTACCGGTCATAGTAAAACCGGAGATGGTCAGGGCCATATTACACCTCTTCTTTTAAATTAAACTAACGCGTCTAATTCGTCGTGCGTTGTTGCGGCATTAACTGCTGCAACTTTAGCGTCTGCTGTAGCTTGTGCTGCAGCAATTGCTTCTGCGGTATGAGTTCCGGGTGTCATCTCATTTTGCATATTCATGCGAGCAACCGCAAAATTAGCATTAGAAATCATGCTGTTTTTACGATCTTCAACTGTGATATCTACTGCGTCCCAGATGATTTGAACTGGATCTGCGTTTAGATCATAGCGGTGAGCTGCATACTGTTGACGATGCGCAACTAGTTCAGCACGAACTTCTACTGCATTTCTCCAGCCTTCTTGGCCTTCGGGCGGTGCAGAGTCCCAAACTTGTTTAACTTCGCCGTCTAATACTTGTACAAATAATGCCATTTTTAATCTCCTAATGTTAAATGGGTGTCTGTTATATTTATAATATAAGATATTCCAAACTTTTCGGTTTAAGCCGGTTGTAGGAATATAAGGTGTGTCAATCTACTGTTGTTAACGTCTGTTCCAAAATGTTGGCCCATATGGTGCCATAACCAGGGCCTGAACAGAACTGCCCGGTTAAATTTCATTCCAATATTTAATTCGGTTTGCCATAAATTAGTATTTATACCCTCAGTTTCAAAGAAATTTCGCATATCTTCGAATGTTTTTACACCAATTGCCTCACTTTGCGTGTAATCTTTTGGTGCAATCGTCATGCCGGTTCGTTTATGAGAAACAATTTTTGTTCCTGAATCTCTACCCTCATAATGCTCGGGTAGACTCAAATAAACGACTCCTGCCCATGTTTGTCCTGGTGTTGGATCAAAGTGAACAATTTGCTTGGCAATATCTTTTTCTCGGGTATGTCTAAAATATCCGTTGGCCGAGGGCTTTGCGGGTTTTACATCTTCTCCGGTGGCCTTGCAGAACATCTTTGTAAAGGTTGTATCCCAGTATGACCTGGTCGTGTTTAACCCAGGATAATTAGGTGTTAATCCCTCTGGTTCATATTCCGCATTCAATGCCATATCCCGCATCATATACGGATCAGGATAAAAATCATCTATAACAATTACTTTTTTATCAAATTCCATTTTTAATATCAAATTGTGAAAAATATTTACATAAACTCTCGCCAAGTACTTCTTGTGCAGAATCGCTGGTCTTTTCTAATTTACCTCTGATTGTATGTAGATCTTTCAATCCCCATGCAGTATCTTTGGCTTCACCGCAAGTATTTGTGATACTATCGAACTTGTGGTCATATCTATTTATTTCCAAAAAATCATATATCTTATTTATTGTGCTTTGAGGAGTTTGTACCAGATCATCATACTGTACAAAATATAAATTCTCTTTGTAGTTCTTCATTCCAATCTGTAAACTTTCCCATGGATCTCTGATATAAGATTCCCACAATTCCATTGCTCGTGTGTTTGTATTTATTGGCTTGCGTTTTTGTTTTAATGCTGCATCAATAAAATTGTTTGGATCTTTGTTAAGTAACTTAATGAAACTTGTTACAACGTCTGCAACCGGTCTGTTAGTACAAATAACCTTGGGGTTTTCGGAAATGTGTAGCTTTGCAGGCATAACATTCCGCGCCCATGCTCGATGTTTGTCGATGATATGAGTTTTCTTTATGCTCTCATAATATGCTTTGGGTAACGCAGTGTATATGGATGCGGATTGATTTTCAATATCAAAGGTATATTGCTGAGTAACTCTATTGAGTGCCTCGTTCTGTAAACATAACAAATCCAACAAGGGACTTGTAGGAGAAACATATACCTCTGGATTTTGATTTAAAATTGATCCAAGCAATGTGGAACCTGATCTGGGTAAACCGCTTAAAAAGTATATCATTGTATATTCATTCCCAAAAGTTTTTCTCTAATTTTCACAAACGGTGCTTCCCAATCTCCGTATTTTTCTTGACGCATCATGGTAAAGCTATCATAGTATGGTGTCTTTTCTCCCTCCAATGCATATAGGAAGTATGGCATAATAGGTGTAACAACCCAGGTATCAACTCCCATGGCACCAGCAAGGTGACTAACAGATGTGCATGAACTAATTACCAGATCACATTCTGCAACTGCTTTGCGAGTATCTTCCCAGGTATTTAATGGAACTTTTCTAACCCAGAATGGACATTCATCTTCGCCCTCATCTCTTTGCAAGCTAATAAACTCTGCATTGACGCCACGTAATGCTTCAAACATTAATTCAGAAGGAAACTTCTTATGATGCTCATGCTCAAATTGTGGGTTGCCTTGCCATCTCAAACCAATGCGCATCTTTTTGCCCTTGATTGCAAATGGTTTTCTTAGATAAGGTGCACCCGATAAGTCATCAAGTTCTAATCCCAATGGAACTGCTGCAGACATACCTGCTACCCAGAAATCATGATACACCCCGTAAATTGATTCGTGCTGTACCACTGCGGATACACCTTCAACATCTATAAACAAAGATGCCAGCATACCGGTACAACATACCATGACTTTGCATCCTCGGTCTGCAATAACTTTTGCATAACGAACTTGGTGTATTTGATCTCCTAGACCGCCTTCAAGGTATAACATAACGATACCTTTTGTTTTTCCATCCCACATAGGCATGGGTGTATCTGGTCTACTGTTTCCAAACACACCTACAATGCGACCACGATCCATTAGGCTGTACCCTTTTTGGATTTGACCTTGACGCAGGTAGTACCAACCTCTGTTATAAGCTGCTCTGTGGTTAAGTGGTTCTGATAGTTCTAATTTTTGAGAAAGTCTCCAGCCTTCATCGAAATCTCCGCGGGTACTTGCTTCAAGCTGAAAATCAAGATCGTGTTTTTCCTGTACTGTTCTAGGAGTTTTTAACCAGAACTCGCCTTGGCAAAATGTGGGATAATGATGCTTTAATAATTCTTTTGGATCTTGATTATGCTGACGCTGTAGTACAGGTTTAATATCATGCATGCCGGCATAACCATGAATGTTCTCATCATCTTCTGATACTGTAGAACCATCGATGTTACCGAAGTCATATTCAAAATCTGGTAGACCCAAAAACTCGTGAATACGTTTTAGTTCTTTCTTGGGATCTTTAACTAAATCCTCATACTCTACAAACAGGAAATTTTCCGGGGCATATTTGTAACCTTCTTGCAATGAGATATAAGCTGCTCTCAAGTGATCCATTAACTGCCCTGAATAGATAAGTTGATCTAGGTCTGTGGGCTTTGCTACACGAACAAAAGATGCAGCACAATCAGGTACAGAACGAACCGTTGCAATAATTTTTGGGCGTCTTTCTAGAACTGCAGACATGGCTGCCATAATTTGTGGAATAGGCCAACCTCTAGACTTATCTATAACAACAGGCTTGTGTACATCGGAATAGAATGCATCAATAGTACCTCGCATTGTTGCCGCCAGCTTGGAACGGTCTGCATCGTTCTCATTCAATAACCCAGCACTGTGCCAGGTGTTTGCCAAGCCATCTAAGGCATGAACCAACCCAGATGTTGTACTAACATGAGTCATTGGATTTTGATTTAAAATGGCCGCCAGAACTGTGGAGCCAGAGCGGGGAATGCCTGCAAGAAAATGTAGTTGTTTATTCATAAAATCACCTATAATGTGGTATATCTAATATTTTATCGGATTTAAGATATTTTGTCAATACTTATCCCACCATTCTCTCCAATTTATAAATGGATCCTTTTCGGTATCAAACTGCATATGTAAAGCAAGACTTGGAATAGGAATAAGAAGAAAATATCCTCGTGTTTTAAACAACTGATTGATTGAATCATCTTCCATTGAGGAACTTAGTTCGCTTGTTCCCATTTTGTAGAACAAATCCCATTCCTCTTTTATAATGCTAATATGCGTCATAAAGCAACTTGAGGTTAAGATGTTTGTTCTCCAATGTCTACCTGAAGATTGTACTACGTATGATGGAATTTGCGTATTTACCGGAATGTAATGATATGGATCATTGTATGGGAAAATACTGACAGGCTTGTTTAGTCTGGTGCTGGCATCTACCCAGGTGTTGACCATATCTCGAATGGCGTTTATTTCATATAGATAATCATCTTGAACAAAATATACCAGGTCTTTGCCAAATTGTTTGCCGTGTTCATAACATCTAAGAATAGAGGGCATAATGCCTCTTGTTTCTAATTGCGTAATGTTATAAGGTACATTGCATTTGGATGCAATGCTTGTTAGTTTAGTGAATGATTCATCATCGGAATGATCGTCAAACACCTGCAAAGAAATATCAACGTGCGGTAATAGATCAGATGCATAGTTAATTGAGTCAACAAGACTTGTAACACATCTGCGCATTATTTCAGCTTTGCTTGCACCGCAATATCTTTGTTTAGTAGTATCTCTGCTTTTTACCGAATGTGTTTGCAATACTACCAATAGATTCAATTTGTTCATTGTTTAACTACCTTCAATTTAATAATGACTTCCATGATAATGTTATTATGTTCTTGCACATATCTTTCAACTTCTTCTTCGGGTCTACCATTAAATATTTTATAATATCTTTGATCGGGAATGTTTTCAACCCCTGCAAGCTCAAAGTCTACATTAAAATAATTACCCAATCTAGATGAAGAATCTCCTCGTTGTTTACATAGATCATTGTATTTTTTGCTAAAGAGGCCTAAGCCTTCAGCAGTAATTGGTCTGCGATGAGTGGGATCATTTGCAAAATATTCATGTCTATGATGCGGCACTTTAATGTCAATTATGGCATCATGCTTGCAAACTCGATATAGTTCTTTGATTGCGTGAAAATACCCCTCGCCCATATGTTCTAACACATGATGTGCAATTACTTCATCTACGGAGTTATCTTCAAACGGCCATGTGTCGTTTTCAAGATCAAATTTATAATCGGGATTACAATTATCGTCGTAATCACAATTTAAAAATCCATCATAATGTTTATCACCTGCTCCAATATTTAATTTCATAATATTTCCAATTTACTTTTCTATTAATCTAAAAATTTGCACAATGCCACTATCAAATGAATGAAATAACCAAGGTCTGAAAAATACAGCTTGTCCAGGTTTTAACTGATAGTTAACCATCAGATCCCATTCAAATAAATTTCTATAATTGTGTTGGTATCCGTCTAATGCAGTTAATGCGCCGGATTTGTGTTCAAAGATGTTGAATGTAGATTGATCTATTGCAACTACAAATAACCATTCCTTTAAAGAATCAAATCCTTCAAAGTGTATAAGCAGTTCAGGGAATCTAAAAACACCTGACTTTTCTCTATCGACTGTAACATCTTTACCGAGTACAGATGAGAATAATTTGTCTGCGTCTGCAGGGATGTGATTGAAATTTAATATTTCTTTACCAAACTCAGTTGGTTGAAATGGTAAACCTCTAACTACATTGTATAAATTGGTTGCACTTTCGTTATTATAAAATTCATCAACCGTCATCGTTTTAATTAATGCCATACTAACATCTTCCCATTATTAATTATATATTATTTATCACCTCAGTACAATACCGTAGAAATGTATATTATCCTAATGCTAAATGAAATGAATAGCCGCCAGCAGTTTTTAACCAATTAGTTAATGAGCCAACTTGTACTGGACTAGATCTATTTGTTTGATTGCTTAATCCCAATTGACCTAAACTATTATGTCCCCATGACCACAATGTACCGTCAGTTTTAATTGATGTGGCAAAAAATCCTGAAATACTACCATCAATTTTTGACCAATTAGTCAATGCGCCAATTTGTACTGGACTAGATCTATGTGTAGTATCACCAAGACCCAATCCCCCAGCATAATTTCCGCCCCATGACCACAATGTGCCGTCAGTTTTAATTGCATATCCAGCAGATCTGGCGGCCGCAACCTTCGACCAAGTAGTTAATGAGCCAATTTGTACAGGACTAGATCTATTTGTAGTAGTACCATCACCAATTTGACCATACCCATTGCTTCCCCATGACCACAATGTACCGTCAGTTTTAACTGCTACAGTGAATGCAAACCCTGCAGATACATTTGCCCAATTAGTTAATGATCCAATTTGAACTGGACTATTTAAATCTGCGGTATTACTATTACCTATTTGTCCGCTACTACCTTGTCCCCAGGCCCATATTGTACCATCTGTTTTAATTGCAGCATTATGTGCGAGGCCGGCAGACACTGTTGACCAAGTAGTTAATCCGCCAATTTGAACAGGATAAAATTCATATGTATTATTGTAACTTATTCCAAGTCTACCATATCCATTATGCCCCCACGACCACATCGTTCCATTTGTTTTGATTGCAACTCTATGATCGCTGCCTGAAGATACTTTTGACCAAGTTGTGTCGGATCCAATTTGCACAGGACTAGATCTATTTGTAGTATCACCTAAACCTAATTGTCCTCTATAATTATATCCCCAGGACCATATTGTGTTATTGTTTTTAATAGCAGTTGAGCTATATGACCCACAATCAATTTCTGCCCAATCAGTGCTCGCCCCAATTATTACGTAACTCGTATACGGAGATGCAGTATGGCCTTGCCCTAGCTGCCCTTCTGTATTGCGACCAGTTGCATATAAAGAATATACTGGAATCGGGGCGCCAAATGAGGCCCCGACCACCATGTTCATTATACCGCTCATGATACGCTACCAGTTATAACACAAACTGTTCCACTAATAAACAATATACTTGCAACACCTCTGGTTGCTAATGTTACCGTTGCCTTGTCTGCATCAGTACCACTTATATATGCAGTAGTAATAGTACAAGTGATTGTAGCTGCAGTGCCTGTGTTATTAAAGATTGATATAGCATCGCCCGCTGAAAATACTGCATCTGGAATAACAATACTGCCGCTTGTGCCTATACTGATAAACTTGCCCACATCAGATAATACTAATGTATATGCGCTAGTTTTATCTGCGCCAGATTGCGGAACATTTAGATATCCTACTTTATTCCATCCTGTACTATTATAGTATGAAAGAGTATTGGATGATATATTATAAGCAGTATCACCTGTTAACGGTCCAGTAATTCCTGTGGCCACATTAGAATAATTTGCAAATCTTACTGGAGTCGAAGCATATACTTTGCCGCCTGATTCTGGCGATAAGAAAATATTACCGGCGGTTGATATGGTTAAATTACCAAATGCGTTAATGATTCCTGCAGTATTACCAGAACTTAATGCAACAATCGATGAATTTGCACCTGTTGCAAGAATAATGTTTCCACCAGATGTAATATTAACATTGCCTGCAGAATAAATTGTTCCGCCAGCTGCACCTGTACCATTGGCATAGAATGCGTTTGCTGTTACATTACCCGCAAACAGATTGCCGGTATATGTTGTTAGGAAAGCGCCTACGTTAGCATTGGCATATGCCGCTCCTGCGGGTGCTGCCCAGAATAAATTGCCGGTTCCATTTGTCTGCAATGCATAACCAGTAAGACCATCGGTATGAGGCCACGCCTGACCATCTAATACGATTCTACCAAGACCGGTAGCAGTTAATTCAATATTAGAATCCAGCCCAGTTACAATTGATAGAGATCCGGTAGTATCAATTATTCCGCCGGTTACAATCAAATTGCCTGCAGTAAGATTGCCAGTATAGGTTGGCAATGCCGCAAGAATATTAGAGTAAACTCTTGCATTAGTATAGTATAAATTAGTTAATTCTGTAACATTGGCCGTTGTTAAATTGGCTTGTGTAACCGATGCACTTGCAATACCTGTAACAGTTCCTCTGAATGTAATTGGACTATTAACATAAATGTTGCCACCTGCTAAATTCAAATTGCCTGTAGCACTCAACAATAAGTTACTAGATGTCGATAATTCCGCTGAACCTGTACCTGTAGCAATAAACGTATTTGCAATAACATTACCGGAAGCTAAAACATTTGAAGCTGTTAAATTAATGGTATTGTTTTGAGCAATAATGTTCAAATTACCTGTAGAATTTAATGTTCCAGATGTCGCCGAAGGAGAAATAACTGTATTGGCAATAACATTGCCTGCAGAAATGTTGCCAGTATACGTTGTTAAATATGCACCAACATTAGCATTACTATAACTTCCGCTTGTAGGATTTGTTAATAGATATGCTGCAACATTGGCATTACCATATGTGCCACCTTGTGGATTTGCTGCAAGGTAAGCAATAACATTTGAAACAACTCTTGCATTGGTGTAATATAATCCACCGGTTGCAGCAAATTCTGTTACATTTGCTGTTGTTAAATTGGCTGTTAATGCATATCCAGCAGTACCTAAAATGCTAATAACATTAGAGTAAACTCTTGCATTGGTGTAGTATAAATTACCACTTGAAGCAATTTCATTTACATTTGCTGTTGTTAAATTGGCCTGTGTAACCGATGCACTTGCAATACCTGTTACGGTTCCTCTGAATGTTATTGGACTATTGACAAAGATATTACCGCCAGCTAAGTTCAAATTGCCAGTTGCGCTCAATAACAAATTGCTTGAAGTTGAAAGTTCTGCGGAACCTGTACCTGTAGCAATGAAGGTGTTAGCAACAATATTGCCAGATGCAAGAACAGTATTTGCGGTTAAATTAATTGTGCCACCAGAAACAATGTTCAAATTGCCTGTGGAATTTAATGTTCCAGATGTTGCAAAAGGTGAAATAACCGTGTTAGCAACAACATTGCCTGCATTAATATTGCCGGTGTAGGTTGTTAAGTATGCGCCAACATTTGCGTTACCAAAATTACTTACTGATGGATTTGCTGCAAGATACGCGATAACATTTGAAACTACTCTTGCATTTGTATAGTACAAATTGCCACTTGCGGCATTTTCATTTACATTTGCAGTGTTTAAATTAGCGGTTAATGCATAAGATGATAGTATTCCAATAACATTAGAGTAAACTCTTGCATTTGTGTAATATAAGTTTGAACCTTCAGCAACACTAGATGTTGTAACCGTCAATCCGGTTATTCCACCGCGTAATACTAAATTGCCGTTAATAATAACATTGGGCGATGTTAGATTTACATTACCCGCACCGCTTAATAATAAGTTACTTGTGGATGTAATTTCACCTGAGCCAGCCCCTGCCGATATAAATGTATTTGCAATAATGTTTCCGCTTGCAATAACATTAGCAGTCGTTAAATTAACTGTGCCAGCCGCAGTAATATTTAAATTGCCCGTTGATGTCAATGTAGCAGATGTTGCCGTTGGCGACACAAAGCTATTTGCAATAACATTACCTGCAGAAATATTGCCAGTGTATGTTGGTAGGTATGCTGCAACATTTGCATTACTAAATGATGAGGATGCTGTAGGGGCAGACCAGAATAAATTGCCCGTGCCGTTTGTTTGTAAGGAATAACCAGTAAGGCCATCTGTGTGTGGCCAAGCCATACCATCTAATACGATTCTACCATTACCTGTGGCTGTCAATTCTATGTTAGAATCCAGCCCAGTTACAATTGATAGAGATCCGGTAGTATCAATTATTCCGCCGGTTACAATTAAATTGCCTGCAGTAATGTTACCAGTATATGTTGGTAACATTGCAAGAACATTAGAGTAAACTCTTGCATTGGTATAATATAGGTTTGAACCTTCAGCGATACTCGAAGTCGTTAAAGTTAAACCTGTTAATCCGCCTCTTAATACCAGATTACCGTTAACAAAAACATTTGGAGAGGTTAAATTCAAATTACCTGCACCACTTAACAATAGGTTGCTTGTAGATGTAACTTCACCTGAACCTGCGCCGGTTGATATAAAGTTATTTGCTACAACATTGCCCGACACCAATACGTTTGATGTTGTTAAATTAATTGTTCCAGCCGCAGTAATATTCAAATTACCTGTAGATGTTAGTGTAGCAGATGTTGCTGTTGGGGAAACAAAACTATTGGCAATAACATTGCCGGCACTAATATTGCCGGTGTAGGTTGTTAGGTAAGCACCAACATTGGCATTGCCAAAACTAACACTTGCAGGATTTGCTGCTAAATATGCAATAACATTTGATACTACTCTTGCATTGGTGTAATATAAGTTTGAACCTTCAGCAATGTTTGAAGTAGATAATGCAGATAATGCCGCAAGAACATTTGAATAAACTCTTGCATTGGTGTAATATAAGTTTGAACCTTCAGCAATGTTTGAAGTAGATAATGCAGATAATGCGCTTACAACATTAGAGTAAACTCTTGCATTCGTGTAATATAAGTTTGAACCTTCAGCAATGCTTGAGGTTGTTAAAGTTAATCCGGTTAATCCACCTCGTAACACCAAATTACCATTAACGAAAACATTCGATGATGTTAAGTTTAAATTACCAGCTGCGCTTAGTAATATATTACTTGTAGATGTAAGTTCAGCAGATCCCGAACCTGTTGCAATAAATGTATTTGCTACAATATTGCCAGACACCAACACGTTTGTTGTTGTTAAATTAATTGCACCTGCCGCAGTAATATTCAAATTACCCGTTGATGTTATTGTTGCAGCTATTGCAGTAGGCGAAAGAATTGTATTTGCAATTACATTACCAGCACTTAGATTACCAGTATACGTTGCTAAATAAGCACCAACATTGGCATTAGCAAATGACGGAGCAGGGGATGACCAATATAAATTACCTGTGCCGGTTGTTGTCAACGATTGACCGCTTGTGCCATCCGTTGCCGGAAAAGACATACCGTCTAGAACAATTCTACCATTGCCCGTAGCAGTTAATTCTATGTTAGAATCTAACGCAGTTACAATTGATAGAGATCCTGTAGTATCAATTATTCCACCTGTTACTGTCAAATTGCCTGCAGCAAGATTGCCGGTGTATGTTGATAGGAATGATGCAACATTGGCGTTACTAAAACTACCACTTACTGGATTTGCTGCAAGGTAAGCAGTAATATTCGATAAAACTCTGGCATTGGTGTAGAATATGCTACTACCGGATTCAATTACGTTGGCTGTGTATAAATTCAACCAAGTTGTTGCAGAAATATTACCTGCACTAATTAAGTTTGCACCTGTAAATGACCCGCCCGAACCGCTACCTGTGATAATGTTATTGGCAACAATATTGCCCGATGCAATAACATTTGGAGATGTCAAATTAATTGCACCTAACGCAGTAATATTCAAATTACCCGTTGATGTTATTGTTGCAGCTATTGCTGTAGGTGAAATAATTGTATTGGCAATTACATTACCAGCACTTAGATTACCAGTATAATTTGTTAAGTACGCACCTACATTGGCATTGCCGTATGTGCTAATTGCAGGATTTGCTGCAAGATACGCTGTAATATTTGACAGAACACGAGCATTTGTGTAATAAAGATTTGTACCTTCTGCAATATTTGAAGTAGATAATACTGCCAATGCGCTAACTACATTCGAATAAACTCTTGCATTTGTATAGAATAGATTATTTGAACCTTCAGTAATACCATTAGTATTTCCTGAGAATGTTGATGCGCCAACCCCGGTTAAAGATGATCCATCACCAAAGAATTTTGTAGCAATTACATTGCCTGATGCAATTACATTGCTGGAATTTAATGTAATATTACCTACACCGGTAATACTGACATTGCCCGTAGATGAAAGTGTACCGGAGCCTGCACCAGCAGATATAAATGTATTTGCAATAATGTTTCCGCTTGCAATAACATTTGTGGAATTGATATTGACTGCACCTGCAGCAGTCATTGTAATGTTTCCAGTGGATGAAATTATACCAGCAGAAGCACTTGTTGATACAAAGCCATTTGCTATTACATTACCACTAACATTTAGATTACCTGTGATATTATTAACATTAACGGAAACGCCAGTCAAATTAGCAGAGATTTGACCATTAGCAGCGATAATAATATTATTACCCTGTAATGATGGCATCAATGCTATAACATTTGATGCTACTCTGGCATTGGTATAGTATAAATTATTGCCTTCTGCAATATTAGAAGTGGATAAATCAGATACATTGGCCTTTGCAGCCAATAATGATACCACATTGGCATAAACTCTGGCATTGGTAAAGTAAAGATTACTTGCAGATTCTGTTACGTTTGCAGTAAAAATTCCGGAATAGCTGTTTGCCGTTAACGGTCCGTTAACAACAATACTTGATCCAGTTAAAGTAACAATGCCTGTTGCTGATATTGATACGTTGCCGGTTGAAGATAATAATCCAGATCCAGGACCGGTTGATATGAAAGTGTTGGCAATTACATTGCCGCTTGCGATAACATTTGTAGAGTTGATATTGACTGCACCCGCAGCAGTCATCGTAATATTGCCGGTAGATGAAATTAAGCCAGCAGATGCACTTGTAGATACGAAACCATTCGCAATTACATTACCGCTAACATTCAAGTTGCCAGTAACAGATGAAACACTTACCGCAGATAGGTTTGCAGAAATACGACCATTTGCCGCAATACTAATATTATCGCCGGCAACAAGAGCGCCAATTGCTCTGGCATTACTGAAATATACATTACCAGAACTTGTGTTTCCTGATTCAATAACATTACCGGTAAATATACTTTGGAAGGAAACATTGCCGGTGTTGGCACCCAGCAATTGGCCGTTACTTCCTCCATTTCCACTGATTAAACTTACATCTATTTTGCGAGCCATCTCTTGACCTTTTTATTGTTATCTATTATATTTATTGCCAACGATTATTCTACTTATTAACCCACACTGATAGCTAAACTGCTATACTCGCCTGCAGAAATTTTTGACCAAGTGGTTAAAGAGCCAACCTGCACTGGGCTAGATCTATTGATCATATCACCTATACCCATTTGTCCGTCGGTATTGGTACCCCATGTCCATAGTGTGCCATCTGTTTTAATTGCCATACCATGATAAGCACTTGCACTAATACTTGACCATGAGGTCAACGCACCAATTTGTTTTGGCGAAGAATAATTTCCAGCAGCAGTACCTATACCCAAATACCTTCCAGAATTTTGGCCCCACGACCACATGGTGCCATTGGTTTTAATAGCAAGACTCCAATTTTCACCTACATCACATTTTGACCATTCGGCTCCCCCGACCTGTACAGGACTGGACCTATTTGTAGTATCACCTAATCCTAATCTACCATAACTATTATAACCCCATGTCCACAACGTATTATCTGTTTTAATTGCCATGGTGTGCTGATCACAAGAAATACTTGACCATGTGGTTAGCGCACCAACTTGTACGGGGCTTAATCTTCTCGTAATATCACCTAAACCTAATACCCCTTGGTCATTAATGCCCCATGCCCACAGCGTACCGTCTGTTTTAATTGCCATGCTAGTGTATTGCCCTGCAGCAATACTTAACCAAGTTGTTAATGTGCCAATCTGTACTGGGCTAGATCTATTTGTAGTATCGCCTAACCCCAATGCGCCGGCGTAATTGAACCCCCATGACCACAATGTACCATCGTTTTTGAGCGCGATGCTGTAATACTGACCTGCACTAACACTTGACCAGGTAGTTAAAACGCCAACCTGTACCGGACTAGATTTATTTACAGTATTATCTTGGCCCAATTGCCCGTAGCCATTTTTTCCCCATGACCACAATGTACCATTTGTTTTGACGGCAAGGCTGTGAAATCCATAACCGCCTGCAGCAATACTTAACCAATCTGTTAATGCACCAACCTGTACCGGACTAGATCTAGGGTTGCTATCACTTACCCCCAATTGACCCGATGAATTACGACCCCACGCCCATAAGTATTGAGGAGGAGGAGGGGGCGGTGGAGGATCGCCAGCAATTATAATATTAACACTGACCTTTTGTCTTGCGGCCGCACGAAAATTGTTCGCAGATGCAGAAAACTTTTGTGTAGTACTAACTTTTGCAGCACCATACCTTCGCAAGGTCATTAGGTAACCTCAGTGCCGAACAGATTAAAACTAATATTTGTGGTATTTGCATATACTGTTACAACGTCTGTAGCAGCCAATGTTACACCAATTGTTAGCGATATTGAATCTAAAGCAGGAACGGTTGCATCATAAGCAATGTAATGTTTGTTTGCCAATGTTTCACCAGCTGGTCTTACTGCAATGCGATATGCTGCAGCACTGGCATTTTGATTACAAACTGATATTGTAGAAGTGACTGCGCTTGTGCCCGACGGAACAGTATACAGTGTATTTGCTGTAGCTGCTGAAGGACTGATCTGCCCCAATACTTTATATGTTATCGCCATTTTTGTCTCGTTTTACGTTAATGAAACTTCTACCCAATTTTGAACTTCTTCGTGCCAGTCATAATCTTTACCATCAGTTGGTCTTTCCACAGGTGGTTTCCAATTGCAAGTGGCTTCATCCAATACCCATGATTGAAAAAACTTAGCGGGAATGAACGCATCTCTTGTGGCGTCATATGTGTATCCAATACCTGCATAATTTTTGCGTAATGGAGTACCACCATTGATGTGAACACCGGCATGAGTGTTATAGCTTGTTTGAACCCAGCTTGCGGGATCACCAAACAAACCACTATCAATTACATCTTGCTCGGCAACGATCACTTGTGTAACGATACCGTCTTCTACTTTTGCGAAATGACTCATATTAAAAACTCCTATTTACTGTTATTTATTAGAATGTGATTGAACCGGATGAGGTGAATGTATAAATTCTATATCCACCGGATACTTGTACGTTGGGTGAACCTGTTGTTGATGTTGCTGCAGGGTTTGAATCTGCGTAACGAAGTATTGCTATACCTTGATAGCCGCTACCGCTGGGACTGTTTGAACCAGTATTTCCTTTACCGGCTCCACCTCCACTGCCATACGTAGTAGCATCAGCGCCTGCACCTGAACCTGAAGTAGGATAGCCGCCTTCTCCACCTGCCGCATATGTGTACGACGATCCAGATATATTAGATGTAACACCTATACCTCCAGCACCATTGATGCCAGCCGAACCTACACCGCCAGCGCCGCCACCCCCACCGTTGGATAACCCTCCATCATATCCTTGTCTTGGAGCACTTATAAAAGTCGAACCGGGATAAACACCTTTACCTATTGTGCCAGGATTATAGGCTTCTGCTCCACCACCCGAACCGCCGTTGGCAGCGCCTTGGGGATATACGCCGCCATATCCACCACCAATAGCAATAATAGATGTTAATCCATTACCAGTAATACTAGAATTAGATCCAAGACTAATAGAAGAAACTCCGCCTGCACCACCGGTGCCTATGCTAACAGTATATGTTGTAGCTGAAGATGCTACAAATGTATTTGATAACAATCCTCCTGCGCCGCCACCGCCACCGCCTGTTCCCATGAAACCGCCGTATCCGCCTGAACCGCCACCGGCTACAACGAGATATTCTACAGTTGGGGGATTAGGAGGAGGCGGAGTGATTGTTAGGGCTACCCCTGATCCGATTGAGATACCATTGAATGAAATTGCCATTTTTTACTTTTAATAAATTGTTGTTTTTATTGCTAAAATGTTTTGATATCTTGAAGCAATAGCTGACCACGCAGTTAACCCGCCTACTTGTACTGGACTGCTTCTTCGTATTGTAGTGCCGTCGCCCAATTGACCATAAGAATTACTACCCCATGACCACATGGTACCATTGGTTTTAATTGCAGCAGCATAATATCCTCCTCCACTAACACTCAACCAATTGGTCAATGAGCCAATTTGCGTTGGACTGCTTCTATTTGTGGCATCGTTTAAGCCCAGCAGTGTATGATAACCATTACTTCCCCATGACCACATGGTACCATCTGTTTTAACTGCGTAAGATACAGCATTTCTACCGCAAGACAGTTGACTCCAATTGTTTAACCCACCAATTTGTACTGGAGTATTTTTGTTAAAGCCTGAGCCCCCAGAAACACCGTTGCCCAATTGCCCTAGGTTATTGTATCCAAATGCAAATAGATATCCGTTGTTAATTGCCAAAGTGTGTTGTGAGCCAGCTGCAACATTTGTCCAATTGCCAGTTATCGATTGACCGGGGAAGTACGTTATTTGCCTTGGATCCGCGCCACCTGAAGTATCATTTAACCCACACCTACCATCTTCGCCATTACCCCATGTCCAGATAGTACCATCAGATTTAACTGCCGCATAATGCTGATAAGTAGTAGAAACTTTTGACCAAGTGGTTGCGCTGCCAACTTGAACAGGACTAGTTGAAAACCTCCACATTGTACCGTCAGTTTTAATGGCCAGTATTGCCTCACCTGCAGAAACTTTTGACCAGGTTGTTAATGCGCCAACTTGTTTGGGGCTGTTATACGCTGTGGTATTGCCCAATCCCAATTCTCCTGAAGAATTAGTACCCCATGTCCACAATGTACCATTGGTTTTGATACCTGCAAACTTGCCGGAGTATTGGCCGCTACCGTCAATGCTTGACCAATCAATTGCCGTGTCAATTTGTGTGGTACTGGATTGGTTAATTCGAAAAAGAGTATATTCCGGAGCAGGCGGTAAATTGGGTGTCTCGTATGAAAATGTTCCGCCGAATGTTAAATTTTGAATTGTTATCATCTTAAATCTTTTATCTGTTTTCTGATCCGAATAAACTAAAACTTACGTTGGACGTATTTGCAGAAACGGTAACAACATCTGTCTCAGCTAAAGTTATACCGGCGGTAATGCCAAGTGATTCATTGCCTGCAAGTGAAGTGTTATATGAGAAATAATGTTTTGATGCTAACGATTCACCTGAAGGTCTTATAGCAATACTAAATGTTGCAGAACTTGTATTGTAATTGCAAACATTTAGCGTTGATATTACTGCGCTTGTACCAGAAGGAACTGAATATAATGTAACATTCGTATTCCCTGCTGGATTAGCTTGACCTAAAACTTTAAACTGTAAAGCCATATTTTTATTCTCACAATCCTGCTAATAAGAACGGATTAAACGTCTGTGTTGTTATTGCTTCATTACCAAAGAATTTAACTTCAATCGTAGAGTTTGGTGATGGAGTTGGAATCAATGTTAATATTGTACCCGATACCGTGTAGTCCGTAGTAGGAATCTGAACCAATCCATCTATAGTAACAATAATACGTCTTGCTAACGATACAGAAGTGCCCAATGTTATATTTGCATTACCACCTGCGAATGTTTGCGAATCTGTAATAGCGTGTACGCCACCACTGATTAATCCATTTGCTGCAAGAGTTATGCCTTCACCCGCAGTCAACGCAGATACCACACGGGTATTTGTGAAATATAAGTTGCTACCAACTTCTGCAACATTAGCAGTTGTTAGACCAATAATAGATGTTGCGAATACTGTAGCACTTACGTTTGCAGAAATTCTACCATTCGCATCAATTGATATATTGTTTCCAGCCAATGTTGGTAACAATGCAATAACATTAGAGTAAACTCTGGTGTTTGTGTAGAATATGCTACTGCCTGATTCTATAACATTAGCAGTATATAGATTCAACCAAGTTGTTGCAGAAATATTACCTGCACTAATTAAATTAGCACCTGTAAACGAACCGCCTGAACCCGAACCAGTAATAAGTGTGTTTGCAATTACATTGCCTGCAGAAATGTTACCGGTGTACGTTGTTAAGTATGCACCAACATTTGCGTTACCAAATGATGATGTTGCAGGTGCTGCCCAGAACAAATTACCTGTTCCATTTGTCTGTAACACATAACCATTAACACCATCGGTTAACGGCCATGCCTGACCATCTAATATAATTCTGCCAGTACCATTAGCAGTTAATTCTATGTTGGCGTTTGTTCCGCCAGTTGTAGATATTGCCAATACACCTGTAGTATCTGTTATTCCACCTGTTAGAACTAAATTGCCAACAGTAATATTACCAGATGTGATAATACTATTAGCATTTAAATTGATGTTGCTTGCAGTTACATTAACATTGCTTGCAGCATTAATATTAAAGTCTGAAGTTGAGGTGATTGAACCTGCACCAGTAGCAGTTGATATGAATGTATTAGAGTATACGTTACCTGTTAATCTAATGTTACCACCAGACACAATGTTAAAGTCACCGGTTGCGGTTAATGTACCTGTACCGGTTGCTGCAGCAACAAAGCTATTAGCAATAACATTGCCTGCATTGATGTTACCAGTATACGTTGTTAAATATGCACCAACGTTTGCGTTACCAAATGTGCCACCTTGTGGGTTAGCCGCAAGGTAAGCAGTAACATTCGATAACACGCGAGCGTTCGTGTAATATAAGTTGCTGCCAAATTCATTTACGTTAGCTGTATTTAAGCCTGTAACCGCAGTTGCTGTTAAAGTCGTTGTAGATGAAATCTGACCATTTGCGCTGATTGCTATACCTGAACCTGCGGACAATGCAGAAACAACTCGGGCATTTGTAAAATATAAATTACCGCTTGTTTCAATTACATTAGCAGTATATAATCCAGTCCAATTTACAGCTGAAATTGTATTTGTAGTAATTAAGTTGGCGCCTGTAATAGAGCCACCGGATCCACCACCTACAATAGTGTTCGCAAAAATAACGCTAGCAGAAATATTATTTGCGCTAATCAAATTAGCACCAGTAATAGACCCACCTAAACCAGTTCCAGCAACAATCGCATTAGCATTAATATTACCTGCAGAAATATTACCGGTATATGTTGTCAAGTATGCGCCTACATTAGCATTACTAAATGACGGAGCAGGAGATGACCAATATAGATTACCTGTACCGGTTGTCGTTAAGGATTGACCAGAAGTACCATCGGTTGCCGGGAAGGCCATTCCATCTATTACGATTCTACCATTGCCTGCGGCAACCAATTCTATATTAGAATTACCAGTAGTTGTTATCGTTAATACACCGGTACTATCTGTTATGCCACCTGTTAGAACTAAATTGCCTGCAGCAATGTTACCAGTATATGTTGGCAATGCCGCAAGAATATTTGAATAAACTCTTGCGTTTGTGTAAAATATACTACTGCCAGATTCAATTACGTTAGCCGTATATAGATTCTGCCATGTTGTTGCAGTAATTCTACCTACAGTAACATTTCCAGCTGTTACAATATTGTTTGAATTTAAATTAATATTACTTGCTGTTACATTAACATTGCTTGCAGCATTAATATTAAAGTCTGAAGTTGAGGTAATTGAACCCGAACCCGTAGCAGTTGATATGAATGTGTTTGCATAAACATTGCCGGTCAATCTAATGTTGCCACTAGAAACAATATTAAAGTCACCTGTAGCACTTAATGTGCCTGTGCCCGGCGCAGTTGATATAAAGTTATTGGCAATAACATTACCTGCATTAATATTGCCGGTATATGTTGTTAGGTATGCGCCTACATTTGCATTACCATAACTAGCAGTTACTGGATTTGCTGCAAGGTAAGCCGTAACATTGGATAACACGCGAGCATTAGTATAGTATAAATTATTGTTTGATTCTGTAACATTAGCAGTAGTCAATCCAACAATTGAAGATACATTTACTGTGGCGCTAACGGTAGCAGAAATACGACCATTTGCTGCAATTGTAATATTATCACCTGCCAATGATGGCAACAATCCAATAACATTTGATTGAACTCTTGCATTTGTAAAATACAAATTGCCACTTGTTTCTAATACGTTGGATGTATATAAGCCAGTCCAATTTACAGCTGAAATATTATTTGTGCTAATTAAGTTAGCGCCCGTAATAGATCCACCAGAACCGCCACCAATAATGGTGTTTGCCGTGATAACACTTGCAGAAATATTATTTGCGCTAATTAAATTAGCACCCGTAATAGATCCACCCAAACCAGTTCCCGAAATAATTGCATTAGCAATAACATTGCCTGCAGAGATGTTGCCGGTGTACGTTGTTAAATATGCACCAACATTTGCATTACCATAACTAGCAGTTACTGGATTTGCCGCAAGGTATGCAGTAACATTTGATAATACTCTTGCATTGGTATAGTATAAATTGCTTGCAGATTCTGATACGTTTGCAGTATTTAACCCAGATATGGATGTTGCAGTTAATGTTGCTGTAGATGAAATCTGACCATTTGCCGCAATTGCAATACCTGAGCCAGCCGACAATGCAGATACTACACGAGCATTTGTAAAATATAAATTACTTGCAGATTCTGTTACGTTAGCTGTGAAAATGCCGGAATAGCTGTTTGCCGTTAACGGACCGTTAATAACAATGCTACTACCGCTTAATGTTACAATACCAGATGCGGATATTGATACGTTGCCTGTAGATGACAGAATTGCTGGGCCAGAACCTGTTGCTATAAAGTTGTTTGCTAAAACATTACCAGATGCAATAACATTTGTAGAATTAATATTGACTGCACCTGCAGCAGTCATAGTAATATTACCGCTAGATGTAATTAATCCAGCGGAAGCGCTTGCAGAAACGAAACCATTTGCTATTACGTTGCCGGTAACATTTAAATTGCCTGTAACACTATTAACAGATACGTTTAATAAATTAGCAGAAATTCTACCATTTGCTGCAATTGTAATGTTATCGCCGGCTAATGTGGGTAACAATGTCAGGACATTAGATGCTACTCTTGCATTTGTATAGTATAGATTCGTTACTTCAGATATATTTGCAGTTGTTAGACCAACGACATTTGCGGCATTTACCGTAGTAGTAGCAGTAGCTGAAATACGACCATTTGCAGCAATAGTAATATTGTCGCCAGCTAATGATGGTAAGAATCCTACAACATTTGATTGAACTCTTGCATTTGTAAAATACAAATTACTTGCAGATTCAATTACGTTTGCGGTATAAATACCTGACCATAAATTGGCCGTTATGCGATTCGCAACAATAGTTCCATTTGCCAATACATTAGGAGCATTTAAGGAAATATTGCCTGCGGCAATAAGGTTAAAATCTGACGTAGATGTTAATGATCCTGTGCCTGTAGCAGTTGATATAAAAGTATTTGCAAATACGTTACCGGTCAATCTAATGTTTCCACCAGAAACAATATTGAAGTCGCCGGTTGAGCTTAATGTGCCTGTGCCGGGTGCAGTAGATATAAAGTTGTTGGCAATTACGTTTCCGGCACTAATATTGCCAGTATACGTTGATAAGAATGAAGCAACATTGGCATTTGCAAATTGACTTCCCTGCGGATTTGCCGCGAGGAAAGCAATAACATTTGACAATACTCTTGCATTGCTGTAATATAAATTACCACCAAATTCATTTACGTTAGCTGTATTCAACCCCACAACGGAACTTGCGTTTAATGTTGATGTGGATGAAATTTGTCCGTTGCCGCTAATTGCAATACCCGAACCTGCTGACAATGCGGAAACAACTCGGGCATTTGTAAAATACAAATTACCGCTGGTTTCAATTACATTTGCTGTGTATAAACCAAGCCAATTTACAGATGAAATATTATTTGTACTAATCAAATTAGCACCGGTAACAGATCCGCCTGAGCCGGCACCAATAATTGTGTTCGCCGTAATAGTACCGGCATTAATATTACCGGCACTAATGTTACCGGTATAGGTTGGTAACAGTGCAATAACATTAGAATACACTCTTGCGTTTGTGTAATATAAATTGCCTGCAGATTCTGTTACGTTAGCAGTTGATAAATTATTAACCGTGTTTTCAATTACTGCCGTTACGTTTGCCGTTGCACGAATTGTACCAGTTGCTGGATCATAGGTAATTGTAGAGTCGCCTGCACTAATTGCTCCTCTTGCAAGAGCATTACTAAAATACTTGTTAGTGCCTTCAGTTAAATTACTTGTGGTAAAATTACTTAATGTAGAGACTGTACCTTGTACATTACCAAATAACGTAGTAGCCGATAAATTTGCTAATCTAAATGATGCGTGATCTGTATTAATAAAGATGTTTGCATCTGGTTCGGGATCGTAGTTATCAAATACTTTAAATCTTCCGTCACTTGCATCTCTGAAGAAACCAGCATGATGATATACGCCATCGTTATAATTAAATGAAATACCTAAATCAGGATTTGAGGATTGCGATCCATTATTCAAATAAATCATATTATCCGATATGGATAAATTATTTGAACTATAGGTTGTTACATTGCCGTAAAAATTTATAGGCCCGTTAACATTCAATGCACCAAATGTAACATTAGATGTTGTTGATACGTTCTGACCAATTGAAATTACGCCCGAAGCCGAATCAACTGCAACGCCAGTACCGCCAGATAATGCAGATCTTACACGAGAATTTGTATAATAAAGATTGTTTAATTCTGTAACATTAGCAGTTGTAATATTTGCGGTTAAAGGACCACTAATAACAACGCCATTAGTACCGCTTAAAGTAACAATGCCGGTTGCAGATACTGTTACGTTGCCGGTAGATGATATTAATCCGGAGCCTGGACCGGTTGAGATGAAAGTATTGGCAATTAAGTTGCCAGTTGCAATAACATTTGTAGAATTAATATTAACTGCGCCAGCGGCAATAATATTTAAATTGCCCGTTGATGTTAATGTTCCAGATGTTGCGGTTGGTGACACAAAACTATTAGCAATTATATTGCCAGTAACATTCAAATTACCAACAACATTGTTAACAGATACCGCAGATAAATTAGCAGAAATTCTACCATTTGCTGCAATAGATATATTATCGCCGGCTAATGTGGGTAACAACACAATAACATTGGATGCTACTCTTGCATTTGTATAATATAAGTTGTTTAATTCTGCAACATTTGCAGTAGTAAGGTCCGCAATATTAGCTTTACGATCTAACAATGGACTTACATTGGCAAATACTCTTGCGTTAGTATAGAATAGATTATTGCCAGATTCAATAACATTGGCGGTATATAAGTTTAACCAGGTTGTTGCAGAAATATTGCCTGCACTAATTAAATTAGCACCTGTAAAGGAACCACCGGACCCTGTACCAGTAATAATGGTATTGGCAATTACATTGCCTGCGGAAATATTGCCAGTATAAGTTGTTAGGAATGCCGCAACATTTGCGTTACCATAACTAGCAGTTACTGGATTTGCTGCAAGGTAAGCAATAACATTTGAAACAACTCTTGCATTGGTGTAATATAGATTGTTTAATTCTGCAACATTTGCAGTTGTTAAATCTGCAACATTTGCTTTACGATCTAACAGTGGGCTTACGTTAGCAAATACTCTTGCATTTGTAAAGTATAAATTGCCAGCAGTTTCTATTACGTTAGCTGTGTATAAACCAATCCAGTTTACAGATGAAATATTATTTGTACTAATTAAATTAGCACCGGTAACAGATCCGCCACCTCCACTACCAGAAATAATTGCGTTTGCAATAATATTACCTGCATTGATATTGCCGGTGTATGTGGGCAATGCTGCAATAATATTAGAATAAACTCTTGTGTTTGTATAATATAAGTTTGAGCCTTCAGCAAGATTACTTGTTGTAAAATTGCCGATTGATAATACGGTATTTGCAGTAGTTGAATTCGTAGCAAATAGGGCCGTGTTTGCAGAATCCGCTAGAGTAGCTACATTAGATCTTAATGCAATATTTGCAAAATTAGCATTTGCAGCAAAAAATGCAGTATTAGCAACAAGCGAACTTTGAACTATTCCCAATACGGTATTGGCTACATTCGATAATTCGGTGGATGAAACAGTAATTACATTAGGAACCCAATTTGTTCCGTTCCATACTAAACCAAATCCAAGACCAGGGGCAAGTGTTACAGTATCTACATCTGCTAACGCATTAATACTTATTGCTGATAAATTTGCCGTAGGTAAAATCCAAGCTCGTCTACCATCTACATTTGCAGTTAATATATAACCATTGGCAGCAGGCAAACCTAAGTCTGGCTCAGTCTCACCTAAACGTATAAATTCATAACGACTAGCGCTTACATTAGCGCTAGGTATCTTTTTTACTCTACCCGATATTAGTTTAGTCATTTGCTGTTTCTAATAAACTCATAACCAATTTTAGTGCGGTGTTTGCACCGGCAAAAGCTACCACCTTTTGTCCCGTTTCTAATACAAGCTTACCTGTTAGAACACTTGCAGAATCCTTTGTAGGAATCTCAAAATCTTTGGCCAATTCAACTTGTTGATTTGTCGATGTACTATGTAATAGAGTAACTGTTACAGTATTATTACTTACATTAGTTACTTGCAAAGATAGAATAATGGATGTTTTTAACGCAGGTGCGGTATAAATTACATTAGATTGTGTTGTAAGATTAGATGTTATTGTTTTAAATACGTTTAATGCTGTTGCCATTTTTATCCTTCGATTGCTAGCATGTAAGGTGTCATAACTGCGAACAATGCTTTGTTAAATGTTCTACCAGTAATTGTACCGTCAACTCTATTTATAACCAATCCTGTACCGATTCTGAAATCGCCCAATTGGTCTGTACTTGTGAAGTAAACTTTGCCGCCGCGCAGTTCATTAACTTCATTTTCCTGTATAGGTACACCGCCTAAATATGGTAAAGCCGTTGCAATAGTATCACCGGAACCAACATATTCAAATGTGTGTCCGCTTGATGAAATATAACTTCCTTGATGGAATGAAACTCTTGAATTAGCTAATATATTTTCATTAACTACTTCTAATAATGTAACAGTACTTGTATTACCTACCAAATCTGTTGCAGATTTAACAGTATAGAATGTTCCAGAACCATTACTAATATTAGCCCAACTTCTGTTTACATACTCAAGAACTTCAGCTTTAATATAATCTCTATTAGCAATAATCAATTTAGTTGCGTTAATAATATTTGTATTTGCACTTGGAGTATTTGTTATAGGAACTTTTGGTGCTGCTACAGATGGTCCATTAGTAATAATATTCTTTATTAAACTAATACGATCTAAAACAATATTCGCTTCAGCATATGTTGCTGCAGGAGCAGCATTTGTATTTTGTCTAACTGCAATTTGATATGGAGGATCGAACAATTCCATATCAACATACGCAATTGTTTCTGCTTTAATAAAATCTCTATTAGCAATAATCGCATTTGCTGCATTTCTAACATTTACATCAACACTAACATTTGCACCAATTGGTGTTTTAGCATATGCTACAGATGGTCCATTAGTAATAATGTTATTGATTAATCTAATACTTTGTGCTGTTTTATTAACTTCAGAAATTGTTGCTGCAGGTGCCGCGCTAGTATTCTGCGTAACGGTTGTTTGATACAATGAAGTTACTACAGTATTACTTATAATGTTACTTACTAATCTACCAATAAAGGCATATGCCTGGCCCGTCTTAACAATTTGATTGTTAATTTGCGTCGTATTAGCATTATACTGATAATAATAAGTACCCGCTTGAATAGATTGTTTATTACCATTGTGTAGTAAATCAAATACTGCGCTATCTAATATGTATCCCACATCGCGAGAACAAGTTGTTTTAGCATTTGCAGAATCAATAAATGAGGTGTTTGCCCAGAATCCTGGATATGTTTGATCTATATACGCAATTGTTTCTGCAGCAATAAATGACTTATTAGCAATAACAATATTTGCCGCATTGTTTCTAGAAACATTTGCAGTCGGATATAAATCATTCGGAATAATGGTATCGGTAACACCAACAGTACCATTTTGGATTATACTAATCACATTTCCAATTCTTGCAACCAATACGTTTCCGCTTGTGCCATCTCCATATGTGCCAGAAACATATGCAACATTGCCCTGTAATGGTGTATACGCAGTTCCAATTGCAATCTTATATGATGTATTCATCACATAATTAATAGCAGCAATCGTTTCTGCAGATTGGTTAGGTATAGCTGAAGATGTTTGTGACCAATATTGCAATCCTGCAAAATTAGCTTGACTATTGCCAGAATATAATAAATCTTGTGCAATAGAATCAACAATTAAACCTGTATCTCTTTCACATTTCGCAGAATTATATCCTTTAGCTACTGCTGTTGCCAAAACAACATTTGCAATAATGTGACCTATATAATCATACGACAATCCAGTTTGTACAACTTGGTTATTAATTTGAGTAGTATTGGCGTTATACTGATAATAAAAAGTACCTGCCGTTACTGATTGTCTATTACCGTTGTGTCTTAAATCAAATGTCACGCTTTCTAAGATGTATCCTACGTCTCTAGAACATTTTGTTTTCGCATTTGCGGCATCAAGGAATGTTGTATTTGCCCAGAAGCCAGGATAAGTAGAATCAATATATCCAATAACTTCTGCAGCAATAAAAGTCTTATTATTAATAACTAAATTTGCAGCATTGCTGACATTTACATTTGTATTTGCAGGATACTGATTAGGTACAATAGTATCGGTTACACCTACTGTACCATTTTGAATTATATTTGTAACAACATTAAAATTGGTTTGTAATCTTGCAGCTTCTACTGCAGTACCGCCTGTACCATTTGAAGGAGATACGTTTGATTGATATACTTGGCTAACAGTAGTTCCTTGTGCCAATTGAACTGCAATCTGTGCTGCAACATTTATTGCGTTACGTGTTTCTATTGATTGATTAGGAATAGCAGAATCTGTTTGTGACCAATATTGTAATCCTGCAAAATTAGATTGAGTATTGCTGCTATATGCCAAATCAAATGCTAAAGAATCTACAATTAGTCCGGTGTCTCTTGAGCACTTATCTTGATTAAAGTTTGCAAATAATACGGAATCTCCGTAATTTGGTCTAATAGGTAAATTACTTATAGTAACGTCATTTGTTGCTTCAGTAACAGCTGAAGCTAATTTTCCATAATATAAAGGATTGCTAACACCATCAGCCCATAAACCATATGTGCCAAATGATGCGTTGGAATTAGTTACAGAACAAAATCCGCCTGTCTCACACTTAATAGCAATATGGCAACAAATTGTAAATACAGATACCAATTGGGTGTATCCCTGATTTAACATATGGATGCCAATGCCGCCCTCATTTGTTTGAGTATAAGCATCACACACCATTGATCTTAAACCAGAAACAAAACTACCATCAACTCGCATACCTGTACCGGTAGTTGTAATTGAAGAACAGTTCTGAATGTATGGGCTGGTTACAATAGTTCCAGCAGATCCATCTGGATTATATGAAAACACTGCTGCAGGTGATCTATGATCTCTAAACGTAATACCTGTTACATAACACGCATTGTTTACATAGAACATATCAACTGTTGGTTGAGAAGGTCTAATTGTTGTTGTTCTTAAATTGTCGCCTACCAATGCAACTCTTCGCGGAATCGTTACAGGTTGATTATAAAGAGTATAATCTCCGCTCTTTAAAAATACAGTTGTCCATGGATGAGAGGCAGCTAAAGCAACGTGAATGTTTGCAAAGGCATTACCCATTGTAGTGCCATCATTTGCATCATTGCCATTTTGAGCAACGTATAATACATTAGAGTTGAATCTAGATACAAGTGCTCTTAATTCTGCAACGGTTGGTTGAATTGCAGCCTGAACTCTTGCATTTGTATAGTAAAGATTTGAGCCTTCTGCCAAATTAGCAGTTGTAAAATTATTTAATGATACAACAGTATTAGCAACATTCGCAGTTAATGCGATATTTGCTATATTAGAATTGGCAGCAAAAACTGCAGTATTTGCAGACTCTGAAGTAGAAGCAGTAATTGCACTAGGTACCCAAGCTGTACCGTTCCAAAGTAACCCATAACCTGGGCTAGGAGGCAAGGTAGATGTATCTACGTCAGCTAACGCATTAATACTTGCAACAGTTAAATTAGCATATGCTCTTGCATTGGTATAATATAAATTAGTACCTTCTGTTAAATTAGCAGTGGTAAAATTATTTAATGATGAAACCGTATTAGCAATTAATGCAGTATTTGCGTTATCAGCTTGGGCTGCTACATTAGCTCTTAATGCAGTATTAGCAGTATTTGCAGCTGTAGCAAAGTTGGCAGCTAATGCGGTATATGCTAATGTTGCAAACCCGGCACTATTTGATGTACTTGAATTTGTAGCAAATGTTGCGAATACTGCATTATTTG